>JFJP01020472.1_pt1 | contig 14718 bp, 12 predicted proteins | sample 431651 | NCBI WGS metagenome assembly JFJP01 (sample SAMN02602958, study PRJNA72255) | Microbial mat metagenome, whole genome shotgun sequencing project. | biome: fresh water; feature: sink hole; material: water; isolation source: purple microbial (photo- and chemosynthetic) mats found in...
CTGCGCGAGGTCCTGGACGCCGCGACCCTGGATGACATCAGGCCGGTGCTGCGCCGGCTGGTGGACGCCGCGACCAGGGATCTCCCCCCGCTCACCGAGCGCGGCACCTACGGCAAGGCCTTCCAGCAGGTGATGAACCTGTGGCGCCAGGATGAACGTGCCAAGGCTTTCGTCTTCTCTCGGCGCCTGGCACGCATCGCCGCTGAACTGATGGAGGTCGATGGCGTCCGCCTGTACCATGACCAGGCCCTCTACAAGGAGTCCGGCGGCGGTCCCACACCGTGGCATGCCGACCAGCACTACTGGCCATTGGAGGGCGACCGCACCATCACCCTGTGGGCGCCCTTGCAGGCCACCCCGCTGCCCATGGGACCGCTCGCCTTCCTGCCTGGCAGCCAGAACCTGGACCTCGGCCGCGACTTGGCGATCTCCGACGAAAGCGAGGCCGAGATCGGACGCCGCGTCCGACTGAGCGATCTGCCGGTCGATGAGGAGGCCTACGATCTCGGCGAGGTCAGCTTCCACTCCGGCTGGACCTTCCATCGCGCCACCGCCAACCGCAGCGCGGCGCCACGCGAGGTCATGACGATGATCTACTTCGCCGATGGCACCTGCCTGGCCAAACCGCGCAACCAGGCCCAGGCCAATGATCAGGCCGCCTGGATGCCCGGCGCGCAGATCGGACAGCCGGTCGCCACCGAATTCAACCCGCTGCTGTGGAGCCGGTCATGAACCAACCCACCCTTCCTCGCCCCGACATCGAAGCCCTGCTCGCACTGCTGCGCGGCGAGGATCCCGGACGCCCGGTGCAGTTCGAATTCTGGCTCAACGACCGCCTGGAGCGTCGCCTCGCCCCGGACCTGGATAGCGCCGATCCGATCACCAGGCGGATGACGGCCTATGCCCGGGGTGGCTACGACGTGGTGCCGATGGTACTGTCCGACTTCGCCTTCCCGCGGCGGACGCAACAATCCGGAGCGACCATTTCGCAGAATGCCTATGCCATGATCACCGACCGCGCTGCATTCGAAGCCTATCCGTGGCCCGATCCGGACGCAGCCGATGAACGGAACCTGACCCAGGCGGTCGCTGCTCTGCCGCAGGGCATGGGGCTGGCCGCGGTGGCGCCGGATGGCGTGTTGGAGAACGTCACCGAACTGGTCGGGTTTGAACGGCTGTGCGAGTTGACCATGGATGATCCCGATCTCGTGGACGAGATCTTCGCGGCGGTGGGCAGCCGGATTCTGCGCTACTACCAGCGCATGCTGCGCTGCCCCCAGGTGCGCATCGTGATGGGAAACGACGACTGGGGTCACAAGGGCGGCACCATGCTGTCGCCGCGCATGATGCGCCGCTGGGTGCTGCCGTGGCACGAGCGCATCGTGGCCGAAGCGCATGCCGCCGGACGTCCGGCCATCCTGCACAGCTGCGGCCGGGTCGCGCCGCTGATGGACGAGGTGATCGACGGCCTGCACTACGACGGCAAGCACAGCCAAGAGGACGTCATCGAACCGGTTGAGGAGGCGATCGGCCGCTGGGGTTCGCGCATCGCCATCATAGGGGGCATCGATGTGGATTTCCTGTGCCGGGCCGGCGCCGATGCCGTCCGTGCCAGGGCCGAGGCGCTCCTGAGGACCACCGCCGGACGCCGATACGCTCTGGGCAGCGGCAACAGCATACCCGGCTACGTACCGGACGAGGCCTGGGCGGCGATGGTCGGTCCGGCCCTTGAGCGGCGTGGCCTGGAAGTCCGCCTGAGCGCCGCCTGAAGGTTCAGCCCCACGGCTCGGGCAGGGCCGTGTGCATGCGCTCGGCCTGGCGTGGTTCGGCCATCAGCGGGGCGACGGCGTCCTTCCACGCCAGATAGTGCGCCGTCTGCTGGTGGGCGGTGAAGGCTGCCTGGTCTAGATACACCTCGTAGAGATAGAAGCGCAGCGGATCGGCGGCGTCGCGCAGCACGTCGAAGCGCAGGTTGCCCGGCTCGGCGCGGGCGCCGAGGTGGTTGGCGCGGGTCAAGGCGAGGAAGGCGTCGGCCTGACCGGCGACGACGCGGATGCGGACGAACAGGGCGTACATGGGGCCTTTCAGCGGGAGCGCAGGGCGGTGCCGACGCGCAACAGGAAGGCGGCGTCGGGAGCCTGCCAGGGGCGGAACTTTTCACGCTTGCCCTCGCCCAGCACCGCGAACAGGGCGCTGTGCAGGCCGAGGCGGCTGGCGGCATCGTCGTCGATCAGCTCGGTCGAGTCGGCGGGACTCATCTGGAAGAGGATGCGCAGGTCGAAGTCGCGCAGGCTGCGGCGTGGCAGCGAACGCTGTACACTGGCCAGCGAATCGCACCACACGGCGACATGGATGCCGTTCTCCGGACCCTGCGACAGCAGCTTGGCGAAGCGCTCGGCCGGCGGATCGCCGGCGCCGCGCTCGAAGGGCGCGTCGTCGTCGGGACGCAGGGCACGCAGGCGCTGCAGCGCGTTGACCACCAGCAGCACCGGCAGACGGACGCCCTCAGCGCCGGTCTGCCGCGCCTCGCACAGGCCGCACACCTCGTCGAGGCAGGCCGGTACCTCGCGGCCGCCGTAGCGCACCAGGCGGTGCGGCAGGGCGGCAGCGAGGGCGGCCCACAGGGTGGCGAAGGGCCCGTCGGCATCCTCGCCATCAAGGGCCAGGATGCGTACACCGTCGGGCGGCAGGTGCAGCGCGAGGCCGAGGCCAAGGCCGGCGAGGGTGGCGATGGCCCCCTCCTTGTGCTGGCCGACCAGCAGCAGGTTGCCACCCGAGGCGGCCGGGAAGGTGAGCTCAGCGGCGCCACGCAGAGAACTCGACTGGCCGAGCAGGGCGGCGACGCGGCGGTCGGGAGCGGCAGCGAGCAGCGCGGCGATACCGGGATCCTCGTCAAGACGGGCCGGGGCGTCGCCGGTGAACACCACGGTGGGCGAGCCGGGCGCCCAGCCGTCGCCGGAAGCCAGGCCGGGGAGCGGGCGCAGCAGGTCGGCACGCACCGCGTCGGACAGCCAGCACACCTGGAAGGGGCTGTTGCCCTCGGCCATGCCGGCCTGGTCGTTGTAGATCGCCTCGCCGGGCCGGGTCAGCAGGCGTACCGCGTCGTTGTCCTCGTGCAGCAGCAGGTGCGCGTCGGCCTCGTTGCACGGCAGCACGATGCGCACGCCCATCTGGCCGAGGCTGCTCTTGGCCAGGCTGTAGCTGCCGGACAAGGTCTGCGAGCCGAGTACGATATGCACACCGAAGGCGCGGCCCTGGCGCACGAAACGATCGAGGAGCAACGCCGCATCGCGGGCGATGGTGTCATCCTCGGTAAAAAACTCCTGGAACTCGTCGATGAGCAGCAGCACGCGCGGCAGCACCTCGCCGCCGCTGGCGCGATGCGCGGCGAGATCCTGCACCCCGGCAGCACGGAACAGCTCGCCACGACGGTTCAGCTCGCCGTCCAGGCGCTTGAGCACCGAGAGGCCGAACTCGCGGTCGCTTTCCACTGCGATGACTCGGGCATGCGGCAGCTTGAGCTGCGCGTAGGCCTGGAACTCGACGCCCTTCTTGAAGTCGATGAGATGGACCTCGAACTCGCGCGGGTGGCACCACAGCGCGGCGCTGGTCACCAGGACATGCAGCAGGGTGGACTTGCCCGAGCCGGTGCGGCCGCCGATCAGCACATGCTGGGCGGTGCCGCGGCCGAGTTCGAGGTACTGCAACTGCCCGGCGCCGCGCAGCCCGATCGGAATGCGCAGCCGGTCGGCGGTGGAGACCGACCAACGTTGGCCAGTGGGCGGCGCGAGGGCGGTGAACGGCACCTCGACGCGGTGCGCGCGCACGGCGGCGGCTCCGGCCGCACTGGCCAGGCGGGCGGCGGTGGCCGCAGGCGGCAGTCCTTCGGGCGCGAATTTCCAGCCAGCGAAGGCCGGGTGATCGGGAATCAGCGCCCCGTCCTCCTCGCGCAGGACCAGTTCGGCCTGCTGGACCAGCGCGGCGTCGATGGCCGGCGACAGGCGCACGCGCTGGTCGTGGTGCAGCAGGACATGCACGCCGCAGCGCGCCCCGGTGCGTAGTAGCACGGCCAGGCGCTCTTGGGCGCGCTCGGTGAAGCCCGAAGGGAAGTCGGCGATGGCGACTAGGCGGACCGCCTCCTGCAGTTCACCGGCCTGCGCGTTGTAGGCGACGATGTCCTCGAAGCGGCCGCGCAACCGCGTGCGGATGACCGCCTCGACATGCGCGCACAGGTCGTCGAGGGCGCGGTCGATGCGCTCGGTGTCGGTGGCGACACCGCCGGGCAGGACCGCTTCGCCGTGATCGGCGAGGCCGAGCAGCGGTGCGAAGCCCTGGCCGAGGCCGACCGGATCGATCAGGGTCAGACGGATGCCGGCCGGCGGGGCGGAAACCAGGGCGCGCAGCAGCGACTGACAGATCAGCTCGATCGCGGCCGGGCGGCAACCTGCCGCGCTGCGCACCAGCAGGCAGCTGGAACGCGGAAAGCCGAGCGCGACCGGCACGGCCAAACCGGTGCCGCCGGCGGCCTGCGGATGCCGGGCCTGGCCGAGCGGCAGACCAGCGGGCCAGGAGGTGGACGGTTTCCAACCATCCCACGCCGGCGCCTCCCAGGCGGGATGTTCGATCCGGCTGCGCTCGGCAGCGGCCGCAGCCACCGTCTGGACCTCGGCGATACGCTGCGCGCTGATGGTGGCGCAACGATCACGCTCGGCCTCCCAGACGCGATCGGCCTCGGCGATGGCACCGCTGACAACCGCCTCGGCGGCACCGGCACGCGTGGCGACCTCGGCGCGCTGTGCCTCCGCTTGCCGACGCGCCTGTGCTCCAGCCGCCAGGGCAGACGGCTCGATCGCGACCTGCACGCGCGCGCGCAGGCGTGCTTCACGCTCGCGGACGCGGGCTGTGATCTTCTCGGACTCGGCCCTGGCCTTGGCTTGACGCTCTTCGGCCGATTCTGCGGGTTCGGGGCTGACCTTGGCTGGGGCCATGGCCAGGCGCTCGATCGCGGCGGCGCGCTGGCCCAGGTCGGCGAGGGCAGCCAGGAGCAGATCGAGGCGGCCGGCCAGAGGACGGCGCAGCACCAGCACGACGACAACGACCACGACCTGGAGCAGTACCAGCGCAGCGACGGCCGCCCCGACGCCTCCGTCGAGCAGGAAGATCGCCAGCGCCGGCAGCGCCGCGAGCAGATGCAGGCCGATGCGGCCCGGTAGCCGGCGGCAACGGGCCGGAGTGCTGCTGACGATGCGCGCGAGGATGGCAGCCTGGCCGTCGCATTGCGCCGTCAGGCTATCGAGGGCGCGGGTCGCGTCGGTGCCCAGCGGTACTTCGCGGGCGGAAGCTTCTGCAGCCGCGCGCGGCATGGCACCCAGCCGCCCGGACTGCTGACGCAGTTCCGTCTCGAGCGCCTGGATGCGCTGGCGCACCGCAGCGAGACCGCGCAGCACCTCGCCGCGGCCGACCGATTGCTGGGCCAGGCGGTCACGCAGGACGGCGGCATCGGCTTGGCGGATCGCCTCCACCTGCCGCTCGAGCTGCTCGCGGGCCTCGCGCCGCAGACGCGTCGCGGCGGCGGTGATGCGCTCGAGACGTCGGGTGAGACGGGCGCGCTCGGCGGTGACGGCGGCTGCGGTACGGGCCTCGACATCGATGGCGGCGAGTTCGGCGCGCAGCGGAGCCTCGCCGCCACGGCCCTTCTCGGAAATGACCAGCCGACGCTGCTGCCAGGTCGACTCGGCGCTGGCCCGCTCGGTGGCCAGGCGGGCAAGATCCTGCTCCAGCGACACCAGCAGCGGTGCCAGGTTGTGGACACCATACTCGTTCACTGGCATGCGCGTTCCGCCTCGGCGCACAGCGCCATGAGTTCACTCAGGGCGCGCTCGGCATGCCGCGCGCGCCAGGTCAGTTGTTCGAGATGTTCACGACCGAATTCGTCGCGGGCCTGGTCGCGCCAGCCGTTCTCGGTGGCATGCCAGGCCTCGGTCAGCTCGCGCGCGGCGCGTTCCAGCACGCCATTGTCGCCCTGCACGCTCATGCCGGGCCTCCACTGCGCTGCAGGTACTCGTCGATGCGGTCGAGCAGGCGTTCGAGTTGCGCGCTTGCCTTCAGTGACTGGTCGTGGATCGCCTGGTCGTGGTCGCGGCAGCGCGCCAGCAGGTCTTTGCCATCGCCATCGAGGCGGGCGGTCCACTTGACTATCGCCGCCAGCTTCGCCTCGACCTCCTCGCAGCGCCGCTGGGCCTTGAGCATGTCGCGACGCTCATCAATAGAGCTGGCGCGTTCGACCTGGCCACGCTGGCCCTTGGCGCGCACTTCATTCTCGGCGTCCAGCCACTTGCGCCGCGCCTCGGCATAGGCGTCCTGGCGGCGCAACAGCTCCTTCTTCCAGCGCGGGGCGAGTTCGAGGCGCAGGGTCTCCTGGGTGCGCGACAGCACATTCGGCGCGCTGGCCAGGGCCCCGGCGACCTGCTGCTGGAAGCGCAGCACGCGCAGGCGGAAGTCGCGGATGATCGTGGGATCGGCGAGATCGGCGGCGGCCATGCATCAACCCGAGCGCAGGTAGTCGCGGATCGCCTCGGCCTTGCGCGTCAATTGCGGCACCTGGCGTTCCGATTCTTCAAGGAACCTGCCATACACCCGGACCATCGCCTCGAAGCTCTCGGCGAAGCGCGCCTGCTCCTGGTCCTGCCAGCTTTCGCCCAGCCGTTTGAACTGGCGCTGCACCAGCGCGATCTCGTCGCGCGTGGTCTGGTTGAAGCGCTTGAGCGCGGCGACGAAGCGCGCCAGCTCTTCGGGATCGACGGCTGCTTTGGGCATGACGCCAGGGTAGCGGGGTGCGGCGCTGCCGCCATCGTCGGCTGTGGCGGCAGCAACAGCACCGCGTAGCATGCGTGGCGTGGATTCCCCCCAGGCACCGCTGCAATTGGGCTGCTGGAGCAAGCTGTTCATCGTCCTGATTCTGGGCGTGGCCGCCATTGCCGTGACGCTGGCCTTCTGGCTGCGCAGCACCGCAGATCTCGACGCTGAACGGGCGCGGGCGGTGGCGCTGGGGGTGGAACTGGATTGGGAGAAGTTGGGAGTGACGGGGGATCGCAGCGTACAGCGGCGGACGTTGGATGAAGTCGCCAAGATCGCAGAACGGGCGAAGCCATATGATGGGTCGTCGTATGAGTGGGAGAGGGATCCGTGGCGTGCATCGGCCCCAAGCGACCTGGCGGGCTGGAACAGTGGGGTCGATGTGGATCTCGATGCCGCCATAGACCGGCTGGACGGCATCCCTGCGCTCCAGATCGCCCCAGGTGAAATTGCGGCGGCGCGGCTCAGCCATAATGCCAAGCGGTTCGTGCGTGGGTTCGATGATTGGCAGCGCCTGAACACCTACGATGCCGTACATGTGCTGAAACGACGCTCGCTGATCGCCACGGGGGACATGTCAGCCCTGGCCGACCGCCTGGTCCGCTTGGCAGGCAGCGGGCCGAACCTGCACTCGATCTGGGGTTCTTTTTCCGCCTCCGAGGCCTTCATCAACCATGTCCTGCGCCATCGGGACGCCTTGGATCCGCGCCTGACCGCGGCCCAGGCCCGCCAATTGGCAGCCAGCTTGGAAAGCCAACTGCTCGTCGTGGTGCGCTGTGGGCCGGCCTTCTGGGAAGGAGCCTTGAGACTGCCCTGTGAGGAGGTCCTGCGTGCCTGGAACCTCCGACTCCCAAGCCTCATGCAATACAGGTCTCTGCAGGATCTCTTTCAGCGCAGCGGCCGTCGGGCGGTTTTGGCGCGAGCCATCGATGCCGCCGCCTGGGTCGGGGTCAATGGCCTACCTCAGACTCCTGCCCAGGTCGAGGCGATGAGCCCTGGTTGGCCGCAGATGACACCGTGGCGGGTCTTGCGCGACCTGTACGGAGCCACTGTTGACCCGGGTGGATGCGCACACTGCGCGGGACGCCAGGTCGGTCAGGTGCACTCCCTCACCGTCAAATGGTTACGTCAGCGTGCCTACCTGCTGCTGCTGGCCGCCGACTTCGACGGCAGCGCCTGGCCGTCCGACCCAGGCGATTCGGCAGGCGGCACTCTGCGTCCCATCCTGCGAGATGGCCTGGTGATCGGCGCCTATTCGTTCGGTGCCGACATGCGCGACGATGGTGGATTGACCAGAGTGGACTGGTGCTTCCCCCTGCGCGCCCCCCTGGGTTACCCACGCGCCGCCGATCCGCCGAAGATTCCGTGATCGGCAATCTGGGAGCGCAAGCTTCAGCCTGCATGCGGGTGGAATCCATTGCCCCGGGCAGGTTGACGCCTGCGCTCCCAGGTTAGGCGAAGGCTGCCGCTCCGAACAGGCGCGCCATGAGATCCAGCGCCACGTCCTGGGTCAGTTCCGGGCGCAGGAACAGCACCAGCACCGGGCCATCCGGCTGGACGTGGATGATCTCGGGGAGCTTGGCCTGGACCAGTTCCTTGGGCATCTGCCCCTTGAGGTGCAGGCGCATGCGGCGGTCGCCGACGTCGATGCGCAGGATGCCGAGCTGGCGCAGGCGCAGGCGGATCGCCTTGATGCGGAACAGGCGCAGGACCGGCTGCGGCAACTGGCCGAAGCGGTCGCGCGCCTGACGGAAGGCGTCGTCGAGATCGCTGGCCTTGCGTGCGCGGTCGATCGAGCGGTGCAGCTCGAACTTGAGCTGGGTGGCCTCCAGCCAGTCGTCGGGGATGTAGGCGTCGAGCTGCAGGCCGATCACCACCTCGCCGGAACCGCCGGCGGTCAGCTTCGGCGCCGCTGACGGCGCGAGGCCGGCCGCCGTCTCGGCCTGGTTCCTGGCCTTGGCAACGGCCTCGGTCAGCAGGCGGGTGTAGAGCTCGTAGCCGATGGCGTCGATGGTGCCGGTCTGCTCGGCTCCCAGCAGATTGCCGGCACCACGCAGTTCGAGGTCGCGCATCGCCAGCTTGAAGCCGGCACCGAGTTCGGCGTATTCCTGGATCGCGCTCAGGCGTTCGCGCGCCTCCTCGCCGATCTCGCGCTTGGGCGGGGTGAGGAAGTAGGCGAAGGCCTGGCGGGTGAAGCGGCCGATGCGTCCACGCAACTGGTGCAGTTCGGCCAGGCCGAAGCGCTGCGCGTCGATGACGAACAGGGTGTTGGCGTTGGGGATGTCGATGCCGCTCTCGATGATCGAGGTCGAGATCAGGCAATCGACCGCCTTGGTGCGGAAGGCCTCCATCGCGCGCGCGATGCGCTCCTCTTCCATCTGGCCGTGCACCACCTCGGCGCGCAGCTTGAAGCCATGCTTAGCGGCGAGCTGCTGCAGGCGCCAGGCGGTGGCGTCGAGATCGGCGATGCGGTTCTGCACCACGAAGAGCTGGCCCTCGCGCTCCAACTCGCGCACCACGGCATGCGTCACCAGCTCGTCGTCCCACGGGCAGACGCGGGTCTCGACCGCGAGGCGTTCGGAGGGCGGCTCGGCCAGCACTGAGATGTCGCGCAGGCCGAGCATCGAGAAGTGCAGGGTGCGCGGGATCGGGGTGGCCGACAGGGTCAGCACATCGACGCCGTGGCGCAGGCGCTTGAGCGCCTCTTTGTGCTTCACGCCGAAGCGGTGCTCTTCGTCGACGACCAGCAGGCCGAGGTCCTTGAATGCGAGGTGCGGGGTGAGCAGGGCGTGGGTGCCGATCAGCACATCGACCGAGCCGTCGGCGGTGCGTGCCAGGACGTCCTTGGCCTCGGCTCCGGTACGGAAGCGGTCGAGCCCCTCGACCACGACACCGGCCTCCTTCATGCGCGCGCGGAAGCTTTCGAGGTGCTGCTCGGCCAGGATGGTGGTCGGCACCAGCACCGCGACCTGCTTGCCGGCCTGTACCGCCTTGAACGCGGCGCGCATCGCCACCTCGGTCTTGCCGAAGCCGACGTCGCCGCACAGCAGACGGTCCATCGCCACCGGGCGCTCCATGTCGGCCTTGATCTCGCGCACCGCCGACAACTGGTCGGCAGTCTCCTCGAAGGGGAAGGCGGCCTCGAACTGGCGGATCTCGGGGGTGTCGGGTGGGCTGGCGAAGCCGCCGGCGGCGATGCGCGCCGCCTGGTTCTGCAGCAGCTCGCCCGACATGTCGGCGACCGCCTTCTCGGCCCGCGCCTTGGCCGCGCTCCAGGTCTTGCCGCCGATGCGCGTCAGCTGCGGTTCGCGCCCACCGGCACCGACATACTTCTGCACCAGATCGATGGCCTCGACCGGGACGTAGAGCTTCGATTCCTCGGCGAACTCGAGGATGAGGAAGTCCTCCATGTAGCCGCGCTTCTCGAGCGTCGCCATGCCCTGGAATCGGCAGATGCCGTGCTGGAGGTGCACGCACAGGTCGCCACGGCGCAGGTCGGCGAGCGAGTCGAGGGGCGCGCCGCCGGCGACGCGGGCGCGCTTCTTGGCCGGGGCGCGTTCGGCCAGCTCGTAGTCGTGGACCGCGATCAGCCCGGTGGACAGGTCGCGCCAGCCGCCCGAGACGCGGCCGGTGACCACCTCGACGCGCGACTCCTGCCCGGCGTCGCGGACATGGGCGCGCATCTCCTCGGCCGCCTCGTCGGAACGCGCCAGGATCAGCGCCCGGCCCTCCGGCACCTCGCCGAGCAGGGCGGCGAGTTCGGCCAGGCCCTTCCGCAGATCACCCCGCAGGCGCTCGACGCCGACCGACTCGCCATCGAGCGAACCGGCCTCCAGCTGGCGGGCCAGGCGCACCTCGACCCGGCCGTGGTCCTTGGGCAGCCGGGAACGCAGGCTGACGTCGCCGAGCACCGCCACCGCTCCCGGCGGCAGCTGGCTCCACAGTTCGCGCGTGGCAAGGCCGATGCCAGGGGCGGCCAGCACCGCCTCGTCCACCCGGCCGGTCGATTCCTGGCTGAACGGATCGAAGCGGCGGATCGAATCGACCTGGTCGCCGAAGAATTCCAGGCGCAGCGGCTGCTCGCCGATGAACGGGAAGATGTCGAGAATGCCGCCACGGATCGCCACCTCGCCGCGCGCCTCAACCGTGCTGACCATGCGGAAGCCGCCCTCGACCAGGCGCTCGGCCAGGGCCTGGGGGTCGTGGGTCTGGCCGGGGCGCAGCACGCGGGAACGGGCGACCGTCTCGGCCAGGTCGGGCACCGGCTGGGTGGTGGCGGCCGGGCTGGCGATCAGCCACGCGCCGTTCGAGAAGGCCTCGAGGGCGGCGGCGCGGCGCTGCCAGCCGGCGGCGTCGGCGCTGGCCTCGTCGTCGGCGGCGAAGCGTTCGAGCTCGGGTAGCACCGCGACGCTGACGCCCAACTCCTCGAGGTCCTCGGCCAGGCGCTGCGGGTCATGGGTGACAGTGATCACCGGGCGCACCCCGGAGGCGGCCAGCAGCACGGCCGGCAGGGCGCCATGGCAGGCCCCGACCGTACATGCACGGCCTTCCCGCAACGCCCCGGCCAGAGCCTGGGCGCGGGAGTCCGCAGCGTAGCGATCGCGCAATGGGCGCATGGGGGGAGGGGTTGTGCCGCGCTGGCTGGCTCTTGCCACCGGGAAAACAGTCGCGCCAGGCACCAGAAGAGGTGTGGTTGACCGGGGGCACGGTGCGCTAGGGTGCGCGGCTTGGAACCGATGGTGCATCCCTCCCGCGTCGCCGTCCTCGTCCCCGCCCGCCGGGCCAGCACCCGGCTACCCGAGAAGCTGCTGCTTGCCGAGCACGGCGAGCCCCTGATCGCCACCGTCGCCACGCGTGCAGCCCTGGCTTTCGGCCGCGACTCCGTGGTGGTGTGCGCCGACGACCAGGCCCTGGTCGCGGCTGTTACGCCGACCGGTATCGCGGCACGCATGACCCGCCTCGACCACCAGAGCGGCACCGACCGCATCGCCGAGGTCGCAGCCGGGTTGGACGCCCAGATCATCGTCAATGTCCAGGGCGACGAGCCGGAGATGGACCCCGAGCACATCCGCTTGGTCGCTGGTCTGCTGGACAAGCACCCGTGGGCCGGCATGGCCACCCTGGCGGTTCCGGCCGGGGCCGAGGCGCAGGGCAATCCGAACCAGGTGAAGGTGGTCATAGGCAACGACCAGCGCGCCTTGTGGTTTACGCGCAGCCCGGCCCCCTTCGATCGCGACCGTGGCCTGGCCGCAGCCGCCACCCACCGCCACCTTGGCATCTACGCCTACCGGCGCGAGGTGCTACTCGGCTACGGCCGCCTGCCCAAGAGCCCGCTCGAAGATCTCGAGCGCCTCGAACAGCTGCGCGCCCTGGCCAACGGCATCGGCATCGCCATCGCCGTCGTCCCGCATGCGACGCCCGGCATCGATGTGCGCGCCGACTACGACGCATTCCTCTCCCGCATCACGAAACGCTAAACGCGAAGACCACCAGCCATGACCAAGCGCGACGGCCCCACTCGACACATCTTCATCACCGGCGGCGTCGTCAGCTCGCTGGGCAAGGGTATCGCCACGGCATCGATCGGGCGCATCCTGGTCAACATGGGCTTCTCGGTGCGCATCCAGAAGCTCGACCCCTACCTGAATGTCGATCCGGGGACGATGAACCCCTTCCAGCACGGCGAGGTCTACGTCACCGATGACGGCGCCGAGACCGACCTCGACCTCGGCCACTATGAGCGCTTCCTCGGCACGCCGTGCTCGAAGCTGTCGACCGTGACCAGCGGGCGCATCTACCAGACGGTGCTGAACAACGAGCGCGCCGGCAAATACAACGGCGGCACCGTGCAGGTGATCCCGCATGTCACCGACGAAATCAAGAAGCACATCCGGGCCCTGCACGCGCCCGATGTCGATGTCGTGATCAGCGAGATCGGCGGCACGGTCGGCGACATCGAAGGTCTGCCCTTCATGGAAGCGGTGCGCCAGTTCCGCCACGAGGCCGGCCGCGAATACTGCTGCTGCATCCACCTGGCCTACATCCCCTACATCAAGGCCGCCGGCGAGATCAAGACCAAGCCGGCCCAGCACAGCGTGCAGAAACTGCGCGAGATCGGCATCATCCCCGACTTCCTGCTGTGCCGCGCCGAGAAGGCGTTGGGCAAGAGCGTGAAGGACAAGCTGGCGCTGTTCTGCAACGTCGATCTCAACAACGTCATCGACCTCGTCGATGTGCCGACCTCAATCTACGAGGTGCCCCAGGTGCTGATGCGCCAGGGCATGGACGAGCTGCTCGCCAACCGCCTGCGCCTGCCCAAACGCACCTGCGACATGCACGCCTGGGATCTGATGGTCGGGCATATCAAGAAGCCCAAGGACACCGTGCGCATCGCCCTGGTCGGCAAGTACATCGACCACCAGGATGCCTACAAGTCGGTGACCGAATCCATCGACCACGCCGCCTACGCGCACCTGCTCAAGGCCGAGATCGTCCGCCTGGAAAGCGAGTCGCTGGAGTCGGACGACTGGAAAAAGCAGCTGGAGGGCGTCGACGGCATCCTCGTGCCAGGCGGCTTCGGCAAGCGCGGCTTCGAGGGCAAGCTGCGCGCCATCCGCTATGCCCGCGAGACCGGCATCCCCTACCTCGGCCTGTGTCTGGGCATGCAGGCGGCGACCATCGAATTTGCGCGCAACGTCCTTGGCCTCGAGCGGGCTAACTCGACCGAGATGGACGAGAAGACGCCGCATCCGATCATCGTCCCGATGGAAGCGCAGAAGGAGTTCATCAACGCCGGCATCCTCGGCGGCACGATGCGCCTGGGCGCCTACACCTGCACCCTGCCCAAGAAGACCAGCAAGGCGGCCAAGGTGTACGGCGGCGTGGACAGCGTCAGCGAACGCCACCGCCACCGTTACGAATTCAACAACGCCTACCGCGCCCAGTTCGAAGCGGCCGGTCTGGTGTTCAGCGGCGTGTACATTCCCGACGCGGCCAAGCCCGAACAAAGCCTGGTCGAGATCATCGAACTGAAGGACCACCCGTTCTTCATGGCGACGCAGGCGCATCCCGAATTCAAGAGCAGCCCGGTCAAACCACACCCGCTGTTCCGTGGATTCCTGGGAGCGGCCTACAAGCGCAAGCGTGGCGATGCGGCTGGCAGCAAGAGCGAAGTCGGACTGCCGCCGGTCTAATTTTCGACGACTTCCGAGAGCTTGTCGAAGCCGGCCAAGTTGAGAGCACGACGGTTCACCGCCGACGGGCAGATGATGCGGGTGCCGCCGCCGTGGAAGCGCGTCTGCACCGCGATGTAGCCGATCAGGGTGAGTTCGAGAGAGGACACGACGCGGCAGTCGGACAGGTCGATATGCGTGCGACGGACCTCGGGACATTTGGTCAGCGCGAGGATCAGTTCGTAGGCCTGGGTCGAGAGGAAGGCCTCTTTGACCTTGGAGATCCGATAGGTCAGGATCCCGTCGCTGAAGTTGGCGGCGACGATGTTGCCCGAGCCGTGACGGGTGATTTCCTCGTTGAGGGCCGCTACCCGTGCGTCCATGCTGTCTAGTTAGGGGATAAGAGCCGCGTGGAAAGCGCCAATATCGCTGCGAGAACAAACACGGTGAGTACGCCGCGCGCGAAGAGGATGAAAAACGAAGGAATGTTTTCGGCTGGATGCCGAAGCAGACGATAGACCGCGAGTTGGACAAAGCCGAGGATGACACCGCCCACAACCGGGGCGAAGAACATCAGGAGCAGGGCGAGGATGGGGGTCATGGGGGCTTGGGAGCGCAGGCTTCAGCCTGCAGGCGTTGGGGGCGGCTGGGTGACCGGCTGCCATACGGCGTCACCTGCGCGGGGCGGGAG
>JFJP01000318.1_pt1 | contig 14717 bp, 13 predicted proteins | sample 431651 | NCBI WGS metagenome assembly JFJP01 (sample SAMN02602958, study PRJNA72255) | Microbial mat metagenome, whole genome shotgun sequencing project. | biome: fresh water; feature: sink hole; material: water; isolation source: purple microbial (photo- and chemosynthetic) mats found in...
GTCTACGGCATCCTCCGCCAGAACGGGGGGTTTGTCACGGTCTACAGCACCCCGACGATGGGAACCTCCTTCCATCTCTGCTTCCCCCGCTACCAGGCAGGGAGCACCGAGGAGTCCGCCGCCGAGCCCAAGGCCCCCTTGCTCGGCGGCCAGGAGACCCTGCTGCTCGTGGAGGACGAAGAGGTGCTGCTGGACCTGGGCAAGACGGTGCTGGAAGGAGCCGGCTACCGGGTGATCCCAGCCGCCAGCCCCATCGAGGCCCAGGCCAGGCTCTCAGCAACGGAGCAGGCCATCGACCTCCTGGTCACCGATCTGGTCATGCCCGGGATGAGCGGCTGGGAACTCTACCAGTGGATCAGTCTGGTGCGCCCGGGCACCAGAGCCCTCTTCATGTCCGGCTATCCGGCCGACACCCTCCCCTCTCAGGAGATCCTGGGGAGTGCGTTTCTTCAGAAACCCTTCTCCCGGGAGGACCTCCTGCGCAAGGTAAGGTCCGTCCTGGACGCTGGGAACCCGAACCTTCCTGATCCCTTCTAGGTTCCAATGATTTCGGCAAAAAGACGTGAACACTTGCTGCGTGGGCGGCGTCCCATTCCACACAGTTTGTCGGTTTTGGGTGGACAATCGTTGCACTTCCATAGAGGCTTTCCATGCACCTTTTCGACCGTGTGTTCCGCCTGGTGCTGCCCTTGGGAGCACTGGCGGTCCTGGGCACGGTCCTGACGGTGGGCTGGTTCACCCAGCCGGATCGCTATGCCAAGGGCTACGCGCCCCAGCAGCCCCTGCCCTTTTCCCACCAGCTCCATGCTGGCTCCCTCAAGATCGCCTGCCAGTATTGCCATTCGGGAGTCACGCAGTCCCGGGTCGCTGGCGTCCCCAGCCTGGAGACCTGCATGGGGTGCCACAAAGTCACGCGCACGGACCGTCCCGCCATCCAGCAGATGACCCAGGTCTTCAATGCGGGGGGCACCGTGGCCTGGAAGCGTGTGCACACCCTGCCCGATCATGTCTTCTTCGACCACCGCCCCCATGTCAACGGCGGAATCGCGTGCCAGACCTGCCATGGGGAGGTCCAGACCATGACAGTGCTGACCCGGAAGATATCCCTGCGGATGTCCAACTGCCTGGCCTGCCACCGGGATCCCCATGCAGCCTTGCCCCAGGATTCCAGGATCACCAAGGCGGCGGAGCACTGCGCCGCGTGCCATCGCTAGGAGCGCATCCATGGAATCGAAGGATCGGAGAAAGATGCTGGAAAACCTCGCCGCTCTCGTGGCGGCTCCTCTTCTTCTGGGGCGCAGAGCGCTGCTCCGCACCCTCGCTTCCAGGGGAAAGAACAGCGATGGGGTGCTCCCCAGGATCACCCCCCCCGCCCATTCGGTGAAACGTCGTGGCTGACCATCCGACGCGCAAAGGACTCCCCCGTCACTGGCGTTCCCTCGAGGAACGCGACGCATCGCCTGGGACTCGGGATGAGTTCGAGCCGGGCGCGCTGCTTCCCGCCCCGCCCAACAGCCTCTCCCGCCGGAACTTCCTGGCCCTCGTGGGGGTCACAGCAGCGGCCACCCTGGCCTGCGATAACTCCGGGAAGGCCTCCGTGGTGCCCTACACCAAACGCCCCAAAGAGGTGGTGCCAGGCCTGGCCAACTTCTATGCCAGCACCTTCCCCGAGGGCATCCGCTCCTACTCGGTGCTGGTGAAGACCAGGGAGGGGCGGCCCATCCATATCTCCGGCAACGACGAGCATCCCGGTCTCAAGGGCAAGACGAGCCCCCGGGCCCTGGCGGACGTGCCTAGGCTTTATGACCCCGACCGGCTGCGAGGTCCGAAGCTTCGGGGGCGCACTGCTTCCTGGGCGGAGGTGGACCAGGCGCTGCAGAGCGCCCTCTCCATTGCCAAGCAGGCCGGCAAAGCCGTTCTGCTGCTCACCGGTGCCTCCACCAGTCCCACCCGCAGAGCCCTGCTGGCGGAGCTTCAGAAGGCCCTGCCCGCCCTGGACCACCTGATCTGGGAACCCGCCCTGGGCGAAGGCTCCCAGGCAGGCGCCCTGGCCGCCTTTGGCGCGCCCTTGAGCCTCAAGCCCCGCCTGGAGAGGGCCAAGGTCATCCTCTCCCTGGGAGCGGACTTCCTGAATGGGGACGACCCCGAGGCCATCGGCGCCTTCACGGCCCGACGCCGACCCGATATCCCGGCAGAGTCCAGGACCAGGAACGCGGGCTCCCGACTCTGGGTCTTCGAGGGCCCTTTGAGCCTCACGGGGAGCAACGCGGATCAGCGCTTCCCCGTGCCGCCCTCCAGCCTGGCGGCCCTGGGCTTCGCCCTGGCCCAGGAGCTTGGGTTGCCCTTGCCTGCGGGCACGCAACTGCCTGCCCTCCCCATTCCCCACGGGATTCCTTCGGCAGCCTGGCAGCTGCTGCTGGCAGATCTCCGGGCTGCGGGTTCGGAGGCGGTGGTGCTCTGCGGCGAGGCCATGCCCGCCGAAGCCCAGGTGGCCGCCCATCTCCTCAACGCCATGCTGGGCTCGAAAGCCCTGGAGATGCGCCCAGCCGATGCGCTGGCATCCCTGCGGGATCTGGAGACCAGGCGGCAGGCCATGGCTGCGGGGCACTATGCGGCGGTGATCCTCTGGGGCGTCAATCCTGCCCATGCCTTCCCGGATGCGAAGGCCTGGCAGACCGCCTTCGCCAAGATCCCCACCAGGGTCTGGATCGGCCTGCAGGAAGACGAAAGTTCCGCCGCCTGCGACGTGCTGCTGCCCGAGCATCACTGGCTGGAGGCCTGGGGCGATCACGCGGATGGGCCCCTGCTCACCCTGCAACAGCCCGCCGTGGGCGCCCTCTACGACACCCGCCAGGGCGAGGATGTCCTGCTGGCGATCCTGAAATCCCTGGGGACGACCACCGAGGACTACCATGCCTATCTCCAGGACCGCTGGAGCCGCGAGGTTCACCGGGGCCCCGTGCCCTTTGAGCGTTACTGGCAGGCGGCCCTGCATGACGGCTTCGTACAGATTGCGGCGAAACCCCCAGCCATGGCGCCCTTCAGGGGGAGCGCCGTGAAGGCCATGGCGGAGCGCGCCCTCAAGGCATTGCCAGGTTTGGAACTCCTCCTGCGCCCCGGCACCCAGGTCCTGGACGGCCGCTACGGCAACAACGGGTGGCTCCAGGAGTTGCCGGATCCCATCACCAAGGTCACCTGGGGCAACCCCCTGTCCGTCTCCGTGGCCGATGGCCGGGCCCTGGGCCTTCGGGACGGGGATCTGGTGGAACTGGGTGTGGGGGACCGGAAGCTCTCCCTGCCCGTGATCCTGCAGCCGGGTCAGGCCAAGGGCGTGCTGGCCCTGGCCCTGGGCTATGGCCGCACCATCGGCGGCATCGCCAAGGGCATCGGCATCAACGCCTTCCCCCTCCTCGATGGACAATCCCCTTGCCCCAATCTGCGCGGAAACGTGAGCCTCACCAAGGGCCGCGGCCGTGTGGAGCTGCCCTTCACCCAGAACCACCACCGCCTGGACGGCCGGGAACTGGTGCACGCCTTCACCCTGGCGGAATTCACCAAGGTGAAGAGGAAGCCTGCGCCTGAGCTGGCCACCCTCTATCCCGACCAGGAATTCCCTGAGCACAAGTGGGGGATGGCCATCGATCTGTCCGCCTGCGTGGGCTGTAGCGCCTGCATACTGGCCTGCCAGTCCGAGAACAACGTGCCCACCGTGGGACCCGAGCAGGTGGTCAAGGGCCGCGAGATGCACTGGATCCGCATCGACCGCTACTACGAAGGCGGTGAGGAGAATCCCCGCGTAGTGCATCAGCCCATGCTCTGCCAGCAGTGCGATCACGCCCCTTGCGAGAACGTGTGCCCCGTGAACGCCACCAACCACAGCCCCGACGGCCTCAACCAGATGGCCTACAACCGCTGCGTGGGCACGCGCTACTGCGCCAACAACTGCCCCTACAAAGTACGCCGCTTCAACTTCCTGGAGTTCACCGCCCAGAAGACCGAACCCGAGAGCCTCCTCTACAATCCGGAAGTGACAGTGCGCCCCCGGGGCGTCATGGAGAAGTGCACCTTCTGCGTGCAGCGCATCCAGGACGCCCGCATCCGCGCCAAGGGGGAGAACCGTCCGGTGCGGGATGGCGAGATCGTCCCCGCCTGTGCCGCCGCCTGTCCGAGCCAGGCCATCGTCTTCGGCGACCTCAAGGACCCCAGGAGCCTCGTGGCCCAACTGACCCAGTCCAAGCGCGGCTACAAGGTCCTGGAAGAAGTGGGCGCCAGACCCGCCATCACCTACCTCGCCGACCTGAAGAATCCCGCCGTGGAGGTGGGCGAATGAACCTGTATAACGAAAGAAAAATCAATCGCAGAGGGCAACAGAGGGAACAGAGGTGCGCAGAGAAAAAGCCTTCCGTCCATTGGTTTCTCTTCTCTGCGAACCTCTGTGCTTTTCTCCTCTTTCCTCTGCGATTGTTTTTTATCCCCAGCCCCGGAGGCCGCCCATGAAGGCTGAGGCTATGGCCGCCGAACTGCCGGAATCCTTGCGCGAGGTGCCGCTCACGGAAGGAGCCGTCACTGCAGGCAGCCTGGACGACCAGGTCCTCGGAGTCACCGACCGTCGCCCCCCCCGCCGCTGGTTCCTGGCCCTCGCCTTCACCAGCACCCTCATGTGCCTCGGTTTCGGCTTCATCGGCTACACCGTCTACACCGGCATCGGCGTCTGGGGCAACAACAGCCCCGTGTTCTGGGCCTTCGATATCATCAACTTCGTGTTCTGGGTGGGCATCGGCCACGCGGGCACCCTCATCAGCGCCATCCTCTTCCTCTTTCGTATGCGCTGGAGGAACGCCATCGCGCGCTTCGCGGAGGCCATGACCATCTTCGCGGTGATGTGCGCAGGCATCTTCCCCCTCATCCACATCGGGCGGCCCTGGCTGGCCTTCTGGCTCTTCCCCTATCCCAATCAGCGCGCCCTGTGGCCCAACTTCCGCTCTCCCCTGCTGTGGGACGTCTTCGCCGTGAGCACCTACTTCGCCGTGTCCGCCATGTTCTGGTACCTGGGGCTGCTGCCGGATCTCGCCTCCCTGCGGGACCGGACGGACAACAAGTGGCGGAAGCTGGCCTACACGATCGTCTCCCTGGGCTGGCACGGCTCGGGGCGGCACTGGCAGCACTACGAGAAGGCCTACCTGCTCCTGGCGGGACTCGCCACGGGCCTGGTGCTGAGCGTCCACTCGGTGGTGAGCTTCGACTTCGCCACCTCCGTGGTACCCGGCTGGCACATGACGATCTTCCCCCCCTACTTCGTGGCCGGCGCCATCTTCGCGGGCTTCGCCATGGTCGTGCTTGTCCTCGTGGTGGTGCGCGAATCCATGCAGCTGCAGAACCTCATCACCCTGCGCCACCTGGAGGTCATGAACAAGGTGATCCTCGGCATGAGCTGCCTCATGGGCTACTCCTACGCCATGGAAGGGTTCACCGCCTGGTACAGCCAGAATGTCTACCTGCACCACACCTTCCTGAACATCATCGGCGGTCACTATGGCTGGGCGGGTTGGCTCACCATCGGCTGCAACATCTTCATCCCCCAGCTCCTCTGGTTCCGGAAATGCCGCACCAGCTACTTCTGGATGATCCTCGTGGCCGTCTCCGTCACCATCGGCATGTGGTTCGAGCGCTTCGTCATCATCGTCATCAGTCTCCACCAGGACTACCTGCCTTCTGCCTGGCGCCTCTACACGCCGACCCTGGTGGACTTCGGCATCCTGCTGGGCTCCTTCGGCCTCTTCTTCACCCTCGTCCTCCTCTTTGCCCGGGTCCTTCCCGTCATCGCCACCACGGAGGTGAAGGGCATCCTGCCCGGCGCCCAGCCCACGCACGGAGGTGACCATGCGTGAGACCTGGAAGAGCAAAAACACTCGCAGAGAGCACGGAGGCAGCGGAGGTACGCAGAGAAAAGCCGAAGGGGATGCTTCCCTTCCTTTCTCTGCGCCCCTCTGTTCTCTCTGCTTACCTCTGCGATTGTTTTTATCTTTGAACGAGGAGGCGCCCCGATGACCGCCTTCGCCGTGCTCGGGCTCTTCGACAGCGCGGATGCGCTGATGGCGGCCATTCCCAAGGTGAAGGCGGCGCAGCTGGGACGCCTGGAGACCTACACGCCCTACCCCATCCACGGCATGGAGGAAGCCCTGGCCTTGCGGCGCTCGCCCCTGGGGGGCATGGTGCTGGTCATGGGCATCCTGGGGGCGCTCACGGCCCTGGGCTTCCAGTACTGGATCTCCGCCGTGGACTATCCCATCGTGACGGGGGGCAAGGCGCCCGGTTCTTGGGAGGCCTTCGTGCCCATCCTGTTCGAGGTGATGGTGGCCTTCGCCACCTTCACGGCAGGATTCGGGATGCTCTTCCTCCTCAACAAGCTGCCCTTCTTCGGGCACCCGATCCTGAACGCCAAGGCCATGCGGGGCATCACCCGGGACCGTTTCGCCCTGGCCATCGAGGCCGATCCGGAGCTGGACACGGAGGCGGCACGGGCCGCCCTCGCCGCGGCGGGAGCCGCAGACATCGAGGTGCTCACCGAACCGGAACAGGCTCCCTTCCTCAGCAGCGATTTCGTTCTGAGAGCCCTGGGCGGCATCTTCGTTTCCTGCGTCGTGGCAGGTCTCGGGATGTATGGCGCCATCAAGCTCATGCCCCTCCTTTCGCCCGTTTCCCACATGCTGGACCAGCCCCGCCTCAACGCCCAAGCAGCCTCCTCCTTCTTCGCCGATGGGCGGGCCATGCGCCTGCCCGCGCCAGGCACCGTGGCGCGGGGGCATCTGCCCCTGGGCCTGTCCTCCCAGGAGGCCGCGGCCTCCCTCGTCAATCCCCTGCCCCGCACCCCGGAGGTCCTGGCCATGGGCAGGCAGGCCTTCACCGTGCGCTGCGCCGTCTGCCATGGCCCCCTGGGCAATGGGCTGGGCAGCCTGGGATCGGCCTACGGCGCCAAGCCCGCGAACCTCCAAGCACCGCAATTCCAGGATGAGCCCGACCCGGGCGCCCAGGTCCTCCCCTATCCCGACGGGAAGCTCCTCTGGGTCATCCTGAACGGCAAGAACGCCATGCCCAGCCAGGGAGCCGATCTCGATACCGACCAGCGCTGGGCGGTGGTGCACTACGTCCGCGCCCTCCAGCGCGCCCAGAACGCCAAGGACGAGGACCTCCCATGAGCCCCGCGGCCAAGACCCCCACCGTCCTCCTGGGCCTGCTGCTCCTCGGTGGCCTCGGCGTCATCGCCACCTGGTTCGCCGCGGGTCCCGAACGCTTCTGGGCCAACTGGATTCTCTGGTTCCTGTTCTTCTTCACCCTGGCCCTGGGAAGCCTTTTCCTGGTGGCCCTGGAGCATCTGGTCGCCGCCCGGTGGAGCGTGCCCATCCGCCGCCTGCCGGAACGCCTCGCCACCCTGCTGCTGCCCGTGGTCCCTGTGGCCCTCATCGCCCTGGGGGCCGTGCCTGTGCTCTACCCCGGTTCCCGGCCCGAGGCTCTGCAGAACCCCCTCCTGGCCGGGAAGGCCCTGTGGCTGGGATGGCCCTTCTTCTCCCTGCGCACGGTGCTCTGCCTGGCCCTGTCCCTGCTGGCGCTCTTCGTCTTCGTGCGCGGCTCCCTGCAGCAGGATGCTTCCAGGGACCCCAGGTTCAATGTGCGGGCGAGGAAGTTCGCGCCCGCCTTCATGGCGATCTTCGCCTTCGTGATCACCCTCCTGGCCTTCGACTGGATCTCGGGACTCACCCCGGAGTGGTACAGCGACATCTTCGGCGTCTACCTCTTCGCAGGCGGCTTCCTGGCGGGTCTCGCGGCCACCACCCTGGTGCTGGTTCACCTCCAGCAGGCCGGGCGCCTTCCGGAAGTGAACCGGAACCACCGCTTCAACCTGGGCGGGTTCCTCTTCGCCTTCACGGTGTTCTGGTCCTACATCGGCTTCGCCCAGTACCTGCTGATGTGGTACGGCAACCTGCCGGAAGAGATCCCCTGGTACCGGGACCGCCTGGAACACGGCTGGTACGGCGTTACGCTCACCCTAACCCTTGTGCACTTCGTGATCCCCTTCTTCGCCCTGGTGACCCGCGACGCCAAGGGCAATCCGCGCCGTCTGCGCTGGGTGGCCCTCCTGATGCTGGGCGCCCATGCCCTGGATCTCTACTGGCTCCTGTTCCCGGTGCTGGGCAAGGGGGTGCTCTGCTCCTGGCCCGAGCTGAGCTTCGCGCTCTTCTTCCTGGCCGGCGGCCTGCTCTGGATCCGCAAGGCACTCACCTGGGGCGAGGACCTGCCCGTGGGCGATGCCTTCCTGAGGCAGGGCCTGGAGTTCCGGTTATGATCGACCGCTACGTTTCCCCCGCCGAACTCAAGCGCCTGGTCTCGGCGCTGCTGGTGGTGCTGGGCTTCATCGCCCTGACCGCGCTCTTCGGCTTCATCGTGGTGCCCGGTCTCCGCTATCAAGCGAATACGGCCCCCGATGCGCCCGTCCAGGGGGTCCAGGCCCAGACGGGCTGGCTCGATCCCACGGAATACCCACCGGCCCGCAAGCAGGTGATCCCCCCCATCGACCCCCAGACCGTCATGGTCCCGAACCCCGAGTTGCTGGAACAGGGCCGGGCTCTCTACGCGCAAACCTGCGCCACCTGCCATGGGGCCGAAGGCAAGGGCGACGGCCCAGGCTCGAAGGGACTGAATCCCAAGCCCCGCGATTTCACCCAGCCCTCCGGCTGGAAGAACGGCACCCGGATCGAGGACATCTACCGAACGCTCGACGAAGGCATCAAGGGCTCTTCGATGGTGGCGTACAAAGATCTGCGCCGGAAGGACCGCATGGCCCTGGTGCACGTGGTCCAAAGCCTGGGCGCCTTCGACCACGGTCCCAGCGATCCCCAGGCCCAGGACGCCCTGGCGAAGTCCTTCGCCAGCGCAGGAGAAGTGATCCCCAACCGGATCCCCGTGGGCCGGGCCATGGTCGCGCTCAGTCGTGAATTCCAGGCAGGGCCTCCGCTTTCGGGAAGGGATCCCCTGCTGGACGAATACGTGCAGGATCGCAGGAAGGCCGCCCGGACCCTGGCGGGCATCCCCGGCTGGGAAGCCAGCGACGAGGCCCTCGCCAAGGGCATCGTCGCCACCCTGCCCGGCAACGGCTTCGCGCCATCGGTAGCCACCTGCACCCGCTGGCAGGAACTGCGTCTCGCCCTGGTGAGAAAATGAGGAACGCTATGACCCGCTCCCTTCGCCCTCTCCTCTTCGGCCTGCTGCTGCCCCTCGCCCTGCTGGCCCAGACACCACCCCCAGCCTTCACGGCCCAGGAGGTGGGCATCGACGAGAAGCTGGGCCAGACCCTCGCCCTGGACCTTTCCTTGCAGGACGAAAGCGGCCAGTCCGTCACCCTGCGCAGCCTCATCGACAAGCCCACGATCCTGAGCCTCAACTACTTCCGCTGCGCGGGCATCTGCACCCCCCAGCTCAACGGGGTCGTGGAGGTCCTGAACCGCACCCAGGCGGTGCCAGGGAAGGACTTCCAGGTGATCACGGTGAGCTTCGACCCCCGGGACACGCCGGAGATCGCCGCCCAGAAGCGCGACAATTATCTCCATGAAATCACCCGGGCCTTCCCCCGCTCCGCCTGGCGGTTCCTCACGGGCGACGCAGCCACCACCAAGGCCCTGGCGGATAGCGTGGGCTTCAAGTTCAAGCCCCAGGGCGATGAATTCATCCACCCGGCGGCGCTCTTCTTCCTGAGCCCCGAGGGCAGGATCACTCGCTACATGTATGGCGTGACCTACCTGCCCGCAGATCTTCAGTTGGCCGTCCAGGAGGCGGGCAGGAGCGAGGCCCGGCCCACCATCAGCAAGTGGCTGAACATCTGCTTCAACTACGACCCGGTGGGACGGAAATACGTGTTCAACACCACACGCACCGCGGCCATGATCATCATCTTCGCCGCAGTGGTCTTCGTGCTGGTACTGGTCCTGAAGGGCCGCTGGACCAAGGGCAAGCCCAAGGGGCAGGCATGAGCGCGCCCAGCTACCTGGTGGACACCGGAGCCCGCAAGGGCGTGAGGGCCTGGCTCACCTCCACGGACCACAAGCGCATCGGCCTGCTCTACCTCTACGCCATGGTGACCTTCTTCATCGTGGGTGTGGGCATCGGCGTCCTGATGCGTCTCGTGCAGCTCACCCCCTTCCAGCACCTGATCACCGCCCAGAGCTACAACGCCCTGTTCACGCTCCACGGCGTCATCATGATCTTCCTCTTCGTGATTCCCGGCCTGCCCGCGGTCTTCGGCAACTTCATGCTGCCCATCCTCATCGGCGCCAAGGACGTGGCCTTCCCCCGTCTCAATCTGGCCTCGTGGTACTTCTTCATGGCCGGTGCCCTCCTGGCGGTGACGGCCCTGTTCACCGGCGGCGGCCCGCCGGACACCGGCTGGAGCTTCTACGCCCCCTTCAGCCTCAAGACGGGCACCAACGTGACCCTGGCGGTCTTCGGGGCCTTCGTCCTGGGCTTCTCCTCCATGCTCACGGGCATCAACTTCATCACCACCATCCACCGCCTGCGGGCACCGGGCATGACCTGGTTCCGCATGCCGCTCTTCTCCTGGGCCCTCTACGCTACCTCCTGGGTCCAGATCCTGGCCACCCCCATCCTCGCCATCACCCTGGCGCTGGTGATCCTGGAGCGCCTCTTCGGCATCGGGATCTTCGACCCCGCCAAGGGCGGCGATCCCCTGCTCTACCAGCACCTCTTCTGGATCTATTCCCACCCGGCGGTCTACATCATGATCCTGCCGGCCATGGGGGCCGTCACCGAGATCATCCCCACCTTCGCCCAGCGGCCCATCTTCGGCTACAAGGCCATCGCCTTTTCCAGCATGAGCATCGCGGGAGTGGGCAGCCTCGTGTGGGCCCACCACATGTTCACCTCCGGCATGAGCGAATTCGCCAACATGCTCTTCTCGCTCCTCACCATGATCGTGGCCGTGCCCAGCGCCATCAAGGTCTTCAACTGGGTGAGCACCCTCTACAAGGGGGCCATCGCCTTCGAGCCCCCTCTCCTCTTCGCCCTGACCTTCGTCTTCCTGTTCTGCATCGGCGGGCTCACCGGCGTGATGCAGGGAGCCCTGGCCATCAACGTGCACATCCACGACACCTACTTCATCGTGGGGCACTTCCACTACGTCATGTTCGGCGGCACGGGCTTCGCCTTTTTCGCCGCCCTGCTCTACTGGTTCCCCAAGATGTTCGGGCGCATGTATTCCCGGAAGGCCATCTACGCCAGCTGGTTCCCCATGTTCCTGGGCTTCAACCTGCTCTACTTCGGCATGCTGATCCTCGGGTTCATGGGCATGCCGCGCCGCTACTACGTCCACCTGCCCCAGTTCCACACCATGCATGTGGTGGCCACCGTAGGGAGCTGGTTCCTGGCTCTGGGCCTGCTGATGTTTTTCGGCGCGCTCCTCCGGGCCCTCTTCAAAGGGGAACAGGCCGAAGGCAATCCCTGGGGCGGCGTGACCCTGGAGTGGACCTTGCCCAGTCCGCCCATCCAGGAGAACTTCGAGGAGATCCCCACCATCACCCATGGACCCTACACCTTCAAGCAGGAGGACCGGGCATGAGCGAGTCCGCGCATCGGGACGACGAGGGCTCCCGCCTGGGGATGTGGCTCTTCCTCGTCACCGAGATGGTCCTCTTCGGCGGCCTCTTCATCGCCTACTCCTACATGCGCGCCCGCTACCCACTGGAATTCCACCAAGCCGGAGCGGAACTGAATGTCACCCTCGGGGTCATCAACACGGTGGTGCTGCTCACCAGCAGCCTTACGGTGGTGCTCAGCATCGTGGCCATCCAGCGCGGCGAGAAGGCCCGGTCCATGGGCCTGCTCGCCGCCACCCTGGGCCTGGGCACCCTGTTCCTGGTGATCAAGAGCTTCGAGTGGGCCGCGAAGTTCCACCATGGCCTCTACCCCAACGCCCCCCACCTGGCCACCCTGCCCCCCGGCGAACAGATCTTCTTCGGCCTCTACTTCACCATGACCGGGCTCCACGGCCTGCACGTCCTCGCCGGCCTGGCGTTCCTGGCCTGGGTCCTGCACCTGCAAGCGAAGGGCCAGGTGCGGCAGGACCGGTACATCCTCCTGGAGAACGGCGGGCTCTACTGGCATCTGGTGGACGTGATCTGGATCTTCCTGCTTCCCCTGTTCTACCTGGCGGCCTGACATGAACGCTCCTGCGACGCCCATCCACCCCGGCTACGGCACCTTCCTCAAGGTCTGGGCCGCGCTCCTTCTGCTCACCGGGCTCCTGGTCACCCTGAGCCACTTCGGCCAGACTGCGGCGGTCTGGGGTCTCCTGCTCCTCACCCCCCTCAAGGCCGGGCTGGTCTTCTACTTCTTCATGCACCTCAGGTACGAGGGCCCCCTGCTCAAGGTCGTGGTACTGGTGACCCTGGGGACCCTGCTGATTTTCTTCGCACTGCTCTTCGCGGATGTTGCATTCAGGTAAGGAATCCTCATGAACTGGCTGGAACAAGCTTCCACTTCCGCCACAAAATCCGATGCGGTCTTCTTCGCCGTGTTCGGGATCTCCCTCCTCTTCCTGGTGCTCATCACGGGACTGATGATCTACTTCGTCCTGCGCTACAGCCGGAAGCGCCATCCCCAGGCCGCCCAGATCGAGGGCAATACGCTGCTTGAGATCACCTGGACCGTGGTGCCCCTGGTGATTTTCCTGGCGATCTTCTACTACGGCTGGACGAACTTCGAATACATGCGGCTGGCTCCCAGCGATTCCATGGTCGTCAAGGTCACGGCCAGACAGTGGAGCTGGTCCTTCGAATACCCCAATGGCAAGCAGACCAAGGTCCTCTTCGCGCCGCTCAACCGGCCCATGAAGCTGGAGGTCCGCAGCCTGGACGTGGTGCACGGCTTCTACGTGCCCTCCTTCCGCCTGAAGATCGATGCCGTTCCCGCGCGGGCCAACACTACCTGGTTCCAGGCCACCCAACAGGGTTCCTTCGATATCGAGTGCACGGTCATCTGCGGCGTGGACCACAGCCTCATGCTCAGCAAGGTGGTGGTGGTGCCCGAGACGGACTTCAAGGCCTGGTACTTCGGCGGCCCAGAGGCGCCCGAACCTGGCCAGACCCTGCGCCCCGAAACAGCCCACCCGGCCATCGCCAACGAACCCCCCGGCCTCGCGATCATGCGCGCCAAGGGCTGCCTCGCCTGCCACTCCGTGGATGGCAAGACCATGGTGGGTCCCACCCTCAAGGGCCACTTCGGCCAGCGGGTCGAAGTCGTCATCGCGGGCAAGGTGCGCCAGGAAACCGTGGATCAGGGCCATCTCAGGACCGCCATCCTGAAACCCAGGGACGAGCTCCTGAAGGGCTACCCAAACGCCATGCCCACCATCGTCCTCGCCCCCAAGGAACTGACGGCAGTGGTCTCCTACCTCACGACCCTCCGGTAGGAAACTCATGGCCACGGCGGTAGGAGCATTCACGAAGACCAACGGACTTCCGGCCTTTCTGGCCCTCACCAAGCTTCGCATTTCCGGCGCCTCCACCTTCACCGCGGCCACGGGCTACCTCGCGTACCGGCAGGGTGTTGACATCGGCCTGCTGTCCGCCCTGGCGGGCACGCTGCTGCTGGCCATGGCCTCCTCTGTGTGCAACGAAGTGCAGGAGTACGACCTGGATGCGCGCATGGATCGCACCCGGAACCGCCCCATCCCGGCCGGTGCGGTGAGCCCCTTCGCTGCCGGCCTCTTCGCGCTTCTCCTGGCCCTGGGCGGGTTTGCTCTCCTGCTTGGAAACCACGGCTGGACCCCGGCCCTGCTGGGTCTCCTGGCGATGCTCTGGTACAACGGCTTCTACACGCCCCTCAAGCGGGTGAGCGCCTTCGCCGTGGTCCCAGGGGCCCTCATCGGAGCCCTGCCCCCCGCCATGGGCTGGACCGCCGCAGGGGGACGCCTCGGGGACCCGGTTCTCCTCGCCCTGGCCCTGGTGCTCTTCCTCTGGCAGGTACCCCACTTCTGGCTGCTGGCTTGGATGCACCAGGATGACTATGGGCAAGCAGGCTTCCCCACGCTGTCGCAGCACTTCCGGGAGCCTCAGCTCCTGCGCCTGGTCTTCACCTGGACCTGCGCCGCCCTCACCGCCTGCGCCATTCTGCCCATGGTCCATGCGGTGTCGGGCCTCCCGGCCCTGGGCCTGCTGGGAATAGGCTGTCTCTGGCTCCTGGGGAGATCCACGGAGCTGCTTCACGCAACCTTGCCCCCCGACCGGATTCGGAAGGCCTTCCGGGACATCAACCTCTTCGCCCTCCTGGTCATGAGCGCCGTGATCCTGGGTGCAATGACCAGATGAGCACCGCCAAGAACGCCAAGGAAGACAGAAGGAGGTCTGTATCCGTTCACCCCTCCCCCTCTTACCGGGGAGCCAGGGCAGGAACCACAGATGCGCTCAGATCCAATCAGATGAAGCGTTGGGAAAGCCTTCGGCCGGGGATCAACGGGGATGCACGGGGATGCTTCGACTGTCCAGTCCATACGTTCAAGGCGTCCTGGCCTTGCTCGCTTGCGCGAGGCGCACGGCGAAGCCGCGCGCGTTCAGGGAGGGACAGCGCCGGAAGGCATGCGAGCGTGCTCTCCGGCGCTGTCCCTCTCTGAACGCGCGCGGCTTTGCCGTGCGCCTCGCGCAAGCGAGCAAGGC
>JFJP01039525.1_pt1 | contig 14717 bp, 7 predicted proteins | sample 431651 | NCBI WGS metagenome assembly JFJP01 (sample SAMN02602958, study PRJNA72255) | Microbial mat metagenome, whole genome shotgun sequencing project. | biome: fresh water; feature: sink hole; material: water; isolation source: purple microbial (photo- and chemosynthetic) mats found in...
GTCGGTGCAATGGGGGTGTGTTTTCATAGTCGTTCTTTTTTTGCAAATGTACAAAAAATTAGCAAGTGTCTCGGGAGCGGTTTAGTATTACATTCTTACAGAAGGCCATACAGAACAAGCCTATTTTGCTAGAATAAGCGAAATCTTGGGAGATGACGCTTGGAGATACTCGGTCAAAGTTGAAGTCAGGGAAATCATCGACGGCAGCAAGACAGACCCTGTCAATATGGTCAAAGAAGCCAAGAAGAGTCGCAACTCCTACGACGAAGTTTGGGTAGTGTTTGACCGAGACAGGGAAAGAGACCCGCAGAATTTGCAGGCCATCGAACTGGCTTCACAATCAAAGATAAAAGTCGCATTCTCAAGCATTTCGTTTGAGGAATGGGTGCTTCTTCATTTTGAAAGAAGCACCAAAGCGTTTGAAAGAAGTGATTGCGAAAGCAGGAGCACGAAAAAAAACCCAACAGATTGTACCTGCGATGGAAGAGTTTGCATTTGTACTTATCTAAAAAAACATTTCTATCCTGGATATGCCAAGGGAAAAGCAAAGCTATACGACGACCTGAGCGAAAAGCGTGATCTTGCCTTGGAAAATGCCGCATGGCAAAAACATTATTCAAACACAAAAAATCACCATCTAGCAAACCCATACACAGATGTGGATAACCTTGTTTTACAACTTTTTGAACTACCAAAGATCCGCTACGAAAGCACGAACGAAAGAATGCAACGCGATTTCAATCCAAACGATGAACCCATCAAGCCAATCCTCCTGTTTTCATTTTTGGGACACCCTAAAAATTCGCTTGACATTTCATATAGCTCTGTTTGGTCTTCGTCCATTTTTAATCTTTTGGATTTTATATGTCTGAGTCCGGTATAAAAAGCCATTATTTGTATTTTATATTTGTAACCAATTGATAGTCAATAGTATTATTTGAAAAAGAATTTTGGAAATGACCTTTTAAACCGCACTGATATTTTGAATCCGGCAAAGTATGCGATTTGGTACATAGTATGAGTAAGCTCTGCTGCTTTTTTATGGATCCTGGATTCAAGTCGCAAAAGCAACAGGTGATTCTGATTTTTGAGATTGGATTACTGCCTCAAGCAGCAAGTGGTTGTTTTTTTGTATCCGAACCTCTTCCTTGGCCTTTTGCTGAGGTTCTGCGCAACCTCCAGCACGAATATCAACACCAATTGTTTTAAGAACTTCATACTTTCTTCTTGCTTTGGAAATAATTTGTACTGACGAGCTTTCTCGTTTACTCTTCTTTTTTCGCAAAAAAATAGGCAAATATTCGGCGGGACACCCAAATCCTAAAATCCATCATTGATTTTCAATCACTTACAGCCTTTTTGTGAGGAAGTGCTGAAAACAGGAAAATCACCATCTAGCAAACCCATACACAGATGTGGATAACCTTGTTTTACAACTTTTTGAACTACCAAAGATCCGCTACGAAAGCACGAAGCAACAATCCGAAAGAATGCAACGCGATTTCAATCCAAACGATGAACCCATCAAGCCAATCCTTTATTTTCAACAACTCACAACAAAACATAAAACTATTGGATGCTAAAAACAATGCGTCAAACTATGCGTCAAACTATGCGATTGAAAGGCCTGAAATCGTATCAACAGGAGAAAACAAGACGGTGGACCTACGATTCCCTGCCACGAATTCGCTGCAAGGTGCCAGGCTAAAATTTCAATCTGAAAAGGAATGGATTTTCATCGAGTTGTAAGTCGAAAAATGACAAAGGCAGAATCATCCCATTAAAAAGCCCTTGGCAAGAGGCCGAGGCCTCCCGCCAAGGGCTTTCGGGTTTCAGGCCTGCAAGCCAACGAAATGCTGGTGGAAGCGGGTGGCCGCCGCGATGCCGTTGAGCAACTGGTCCACGCGGAAGCTCTCGTTGGGCGAGTGGATGGCGTCCGAGTCGAGGCCGATGCCCATGAGCACGGCGTTGAGGCCCAGCACCTCCTCGAAGACCGAGAGGATCGGGATGCTGCCGCCGCTGTAAACCGGGATGGACGGGCTGCCGAAGGCGTCCCAGACGGCCTGCTCGGCGGCGCGGTAGGCAGGCGAATCGGCCTTGGAAATGAAGGGGTTGCCCCCGTGCAGGTATTCCACCTTGACGCTGACGCCCTTGGGCGCGAGGCCCTCGAAGTAGCGCTGGAACAGCACGGCCACCTCGTGGTGGTCCTGGTCGGGCACCAGGCGGGTCGAAATCTTGGCGTAGGCCTTCGACGGCAGCACCGTCTTGGCGCCCTGGCCGGTGTAGCCGCCCCAGATGCCGCAAAGGTCGAGGCACGGACGGATGCCCACGCGCTCGCGGGTGCTGAAGCCCTCCTCGCCGACGGCCTCGGGGATGCCGATGCTCCGGTTGAACTCGTCCTGGTCGAACGGCCCGGCAGCCAGCGCCGCGCGCTCCTGGTCGCTGAACTGGCGCACCTTGTCGTAGAAGCCCGGAATGGTTACGCGCCCTTCGGCGTCGTGCAACTGGGCCACCATCTGGGCCAGGGCCACCAGCGGGTTGGCCACCGCGCCGCCGTAGAGGCCCGAGTGCAGGTCGCGGCTCGGCCCCGTCAGCTCGACCTGCCAGTAGCAGAGGCCCCTCATGCCCGTGGTCAGCGAGGGCGTTGTCGGGTCGATCATGGAGGTGTCCGAAATCAGCAGGGCGTCGGCCTTGAGCAGCTCCTGGTTCTGCTCGCAGAAGGCCCGCAGGTTGGGCGAGCCGACCTCCTCCTCGCCCTCGATCATGAACTTGATGTTGCAAGGCGGGCCGCCCAGGGCCGACATGAGCTCCAGGGCCTTGAGGTGGGCGAAAAACTGGCCCTTGTTGTCGTTGGCGCCGCGGGCATAGACCCGCCCGCCGCGCTCGGAAGGCTCGAAGGGCGGCGTCTCCCACAGCTCGAAAGGCTCGGGCGGCTGCACGTCGTAATGGCCGTAAACCAGCACGGTCGGCAGTTCCGGCGAGACGTGTTTTTCGGCATAAAACACCGGGTGGCCGGCCGTGGGCAGCACCTCGACGCGGTCGGCGCCCGCGGCAAGGAACAACTGGCGGAGCAGGTCGGTGCAGGCGAGCATGTCGGGCGCGTGCTGGCTCTGGCTGCTGACCGAGGGGATGCGGAGCAGTTGGAAATACTCGTCCATGAAGCGGGCCTTGTTCCGCTCGATATAATCTTGGATTTCTTTCATCGCTATCGTGTTTTTCTGGAATAAAATGGAATGTTGGAAAGCGGGATTTCCCAAGCGTCAAAACTCGTCGAGGCGGAAGGTCCGCTTGACCTGGACTCCCTTGGGACCGGCTTCCAGTTGGCAGCACTCGTTGGGCAGGTCGTGCTCTAGGAAGAAGGTGTGGCCCTCGGCCAAGGCCAGGTCGAAGAGCCGTTTCTTGTCGTGGAGCGTTACCAGCGGCTGCACGTCGTAGGCCATGACGTAGGGCATGGGCACGTGCGCGGCCGAGGGCAGCACGTCGGCGGCATAGACCAGCGTCCCCTTGGGGGTGCGCAGGAAAGCGGCCATCTGACCGATGGTGTGCCCGTCGAAGAAGCGGACCTCGAGGCCCGGCAGCAGCTCGCCTTCGTGCTCCACCAGGTTGAGGCGGCCGGCCTCGCGCAGCGGCAGGAAGTTTTCGGGCAGGAATGAGGCCTTCTCGCGGGCGTTGGGCGCGCAGGCCCAGTCCCACTGGCGCCGCCCGACGTGGTAGGTGGCGTTGGGGAAGGTCGGCACGAGCGTGCCATCGGCCTCGCGGCGCACGGCCCCGCCCACGTGGTCGAAGTGCAAGTGCGTGAGCACCACGTCGGTTATGTCCTCGGGCTGGTAGCCGGCCTGGGCCAGCGAGCCCAGCAGCGAGCCCTCGCCGTTGAGGAAGTAGTGCCCGAAGAACTTGGCGTCCTGCTTGTCGCCCATGCCCGTGTCGAAGAGCACGCGGCGGCCGCCCCACTCGGCCAGCAGGCAGCGCATCTTCCAGTTGCAAAGGTTCTTTTCGTCGGCGGGGTAGATCTTGCTCCAGATCGACTTGGGCACCACGCCGAACATGGCCCCGCCATCGAGCTTGAAGTTGCCGGCGTCGATGGTGTGGAGTTTCATTTGTGCGTCAGGATTCATTCGTTTTTTTTTGAGGGATGTTGCCAAATTTAGCCCAAACGCGGCGATCCGCAAAAACGAAATTTCCCGTCAGGCCCGTCCCGCGGCGATTCCTCCGCCCACGGCTGGCCTCCGCGGCCGGCTCACTCAAACGCTTCGACCGAGATGCTGTCCACCACAAAGTGCGAATGGTTGGGATTCCACAAGTAAATCTTCAAAACTTCTCCGTCTTCCATTTCTGGAATCCGCCTCAGGTACAAGACATTGTTCCACCGGTTCAAGCCTTCAATCTGTTTTTCGATTCTGCCGCCATGCCACTTTCCCTTGATTTCGCTCACGATCAGCGCACTGCCGTAGCTGCTAGGCAGCAACTTGAAAGCCAGTTTCAACGTTCCCGCCTTGATTTTGCCACCGTCCTGGACCAGCTCGACGATTGGAAAGTACTCCGTGCCAGAATCGACGACAAAACCCTGGTCTTCTGCGAAGGCCGACAAGGAATCCGTGCCAGCAGATTGGCGCTCAAAGTTTTGATGATGAGCCATGTATGCGCTTTCGTCTGGAAACCTCATGCCGTAATGCTGGCGCCAATCAGGGTGGGTTTCCGCCTTTGAGAAACGCACAAAGGCCAAGGACAAAGCGATAGAAGCGAGCGCCAGCGGCATGAGCAGGTAGAGTTTTCCGCCTGGGCGCTTCCGATGCAACCAACGCGACAGCAGGAACAGAACCAAGAGAAAAAACAGCGTGTTGGATAGCACATAGAGCACGATGATTTTTTCATTTTTATAGACGAATTTAACAACGTGCCCACCTTCAGGTAGCAATACCGTTCGATAGTTGAAATTGGAAGTGTAAATCGGTGTTTCCGCCTCATCAACAAAGGCTTTCCAGCCTTTGTAATGGGTTTGCAGCAGGCTTAGAAACTGGTCATTTTTCGTCGTGGTCTCAAGGACGATTTCATTCGGGGTGAACTGTTTGATGATGATCCTGTCACTGCTATCCGTTTGGACCTCCAGCTTCGACAACAAATCATAATCTTCCTGGAAAAGAAACAAATGTTTCACGTTTTCCGAAGTAATGCTGGAATCATTGAAATGGGACATGGACACAATGGAATCGGAAAAATAAGCCAAGTGGTTGTCCAATACCGCGGACCTCAGATTGACGCATTCATCGTCGAGCTTGCTGTACGTCTTCAATTCAAACGAAGAAAAAGCGGTAAAGGAAACCTGTTTTGTGAAAATGTAAGTATTTCGCCAAAATGGCTCGAAATAAGCATGTTGCAGGTCATTGAACACCACTTTGCCATCGGCAGGAAGGGGAAAACCTTCGGGACAAAGGGCCAAATCGTCGCGCATGTCCTGCGGCTTGTGCTGCATGTCAACCACTGTCGCATAGGCATTCAACTGGCTGGAAAAGACCAGCTCGGAGGTTATGAGCACGGATATTACCGCGATGGGATATTTGATTTTATGATAAAAAAAGATCGTTGCCATGAGAGCAGCGACGACAAGCGCATGAAACGAAGCCTGGATCAAGATATTTTGGTAAAATGACATTGCTTTCAAGATGTCGAGCGCAGAACTGAGCTCGGCCAAAACCTGGAAATCATGCAATGTTACCTTCGTCGTTGAAAAGCCTATCAAGACAAGCAGGGCAAAAAGCAGAACAGAACTTAAAAATATCAATCTTTTTCTTTCTTTCGAAATGCTTTCTTCCAACAATGCAAAATATCTCACTGCCATAAGAATGAAAGCCAGCAAGCCATAAACCCTTAGGTAAGAAGCATTGAGAAACAAATCCATCATGGGAACATGTTCGAACATGAACTTTCTGATCGGCAAGAAATCGAATGACATTGAAAAAACGATCAGCCCGAATCCCAGTATCAGATATTCGAGAATGGAATGCTTTTTCAACATCGAAGCACAAAGAAAAATCAGTGCGATGATTCCAAAATAATGGTTGATGGTCGATATGTCGCGGTTTCCAAAGAACTCATTGTATTTGAGTGTTGCCGATGGGGCAAGCCAGGAAAGAAACGAGGTAAAAGGCTGACCGTAGGCCAGGCTTTTTTCAAGACTGACACCGCTAAGCCTTTCAACGGAATCCAAAGTCTCCAGGGTGGAAACAATCAACGGGAGTGACAGCAAGGACACGACAAGAAAGAAAATCGGATTCATCTTCAAGATTCGAAACAGGCTTGCCCGATCGTTCCGAACCAGCGCATCGACCACGAAGTAAGCCAACAGCAAAAAAAGCAGGTACAGCATCACAATGGACAAGGCCTGGTAGGCTCCGGTAACCAGCAAAAAAACAAACAAGCCCGCTCGTATCGAGTCGATCGTGTTTCCTCGTTGGTTCATTTGAAGGTAAGAAAGTATCACCAATGGAATCCAGGCAACGCCTACCAACAAGAAAAAATGTTGCCCATGACCCACGACATATCCGCTAAAAACATACGACAAAGCGGCCACGAATGATGCGTTTCTGCTGCCGTTGAAATGAAACGACAGTTTATACATCCCAACCGCGGCGATAAGCAAATACAGCACAAACAAGCCGTGCATCGTATAGACGCCATATTTGCCCAGCAAACTGACCATCAGAAGTTCGGGATAATAGGTAGGTGCTTGCAAATCAGCGTAAAATGGCGTTCCTGTCTGTTGGTACGGGTTCCAGAAAGGAAAATATCCTGCGCTGAGACTTTCTGAAAAGTAGTAGCGAAATGGCAGGACCACATCGATCAAATCCCACTTCAAGCCATAGGACAAAAAGGAAACCTGCCAAAATCCGACAACAACAACAAACACAATGGCAAGATAGTAGCGGTAAGGGTTGGATAAGTTCATTTCAAAATGTTTTTGAGAAAATTATCAAAAGCAAATCTAGGGACAATGGCAATCCGTTCAAAGAAAGCACGCTTTACCCTCTTCATCGGCCTCGCCGTCCTTTCCAGTTGACGGGCCTGAACTGGCCCAGCAGGCCGACAAGGCCCACGTAGAGCGGGTAGAGCAGTTGGGTGGGCATGAAGCAGCGCAGCAGGCGGCCCATGCCGAAGAGGGCCAGGTAGCGCCCCAGCAAAAGCCTGTCTGCCAAGCTCTTGACCAGCAGCAACAGCAGCACCGCCCACCAGAGCCGCGGGTGGACGAAGCCGCCCAGGGCCAAGCCCAGCAGCGCGAGGTTGACCAGCAGCACCAGCAGGGCCACGCCCACGATCCACGGGTCGGTGTAGCCGCGGCTCTTCGAGGTCCAGCGGGTGCGCTGGTCGAAGAAGGCGCGGAGCGTGGGCTGCGGGCGCGTGCGGGCCAAGGCCCTGGCGTCCAGCACGAAGCGGATGCCGCCAGGCTGGGCCTTCTTGAAGGCCTGGAGCAGGAACATGTCGTCGCCCGAAGCCAGGTCGGGGCGGTCGTCGGGGCGGAGCTGGCGCCAGGCTTGGGCGTCGTAGGCCAGGTTGGCGCCGTTGCAGAGGATGGGCTGGCCCGCGCAGGCCGACGCGGCCGTGCTGGCCAGCAGCGAAGCGAACTCCAGGGCTTGCAGGCACTGGCCCAGGCCCCGCGAAGGCTCGAGCGCCACCGGGCCGAGCAGCATGGCCACGCCCGGGCGCCAGGCCGCGGCCATGCTCGAAACCCAGCCCGGGCCCAGGCGGCAGTCGGCGTCGGTCTGGAGCCAGAGCTGGCCCGTGGCGTGCTGGCGGGCGGCGGCCAGCGCGGATTTCTTGCCTTGCCCCGGATTTTCGAGAACGTTGATTTCCAGCCCTTTGCCTGCCCAGTTTCGGGCGATTTGTGGCGAGTCGTCCTGCGAGTGGTCGTCCACGAGCCAGACCTCCCATCGGTCTCGGGGGTAGTCTTGTGCCAGGAGGTCGTCCAGCAGTTGGGGCAGGTTCGCGGCCTCGTCGCGGAAGGCCACGAGCAGGCTGACGCGGGGCGGCGGGTCGAGGGCGGCGGGCGGCGCGGGCGGGCGCTTGGGCAAGGCGCGCCAGTAGCGGAGCACCAGCGCGGCATAGGCAAGGGCGAGCGCGGAGGCCAGGGCGAGCGCGGCGTTCATGCGGGCAGGTGTTCGGAGCCGGCCTCGCGCTCGGTCAGGATGCTGAACTGGAAGATGGAGCCGACGCCCTTCTGGGACTCGACCCAGAGGTCTCCGCCCAGCAGTTGGGCCAGGTGGCGGCTGATGGAAAGGCCCAGCCCGGCCCCTTGCGCGCGCTTGGTGTGCGAGGCGTCGGTCTGGACGAAGCGGGTGAAGATGCGCTCGCACTCGTCGGGCGTCAGGCCCACGCCGGTGTCGGCGACTTTGAAGAGCAGCTCGCGGGGCCCGATGGACTCGCAACTGACCCGGATGCCGCCCTTGTCGGTGAACTTGGTGGCGTTGTCGAGCAGGTTGGTCAGGATCTGGCTAAGGCGCTGGAAGTCGGTATGGACTTGCTCGTGGATGGGCAAGATGCTGATGGACAGGTCATAACGCAGGCCGTTCTGCAAGGTGAGGTAGTAGGCGAACCAGGTCTCGAGCTTGTCGCGCAGGGGCACGCTGGCCTTGTGGACGGCCATCTGTCCGGCCTCGATCTTGGAGATGTCGATGATGTCGTTGACCAGGGTCATGAGCCGGTTGCTGCAATCTTTGACGATGTTTGAAAACTCCCTGCGCTCCTCGGTGGTGTTGCCCTCATCGGCCAGGAGGTTCGAGAAGCCGACGATGCCGTTGAGGGGCGTTCGGATTTCGTGGCTCATGTTGGCCAGGAAGGCCGACTTGAGCCAGTCGGATCGCTCGGCCTTGGCCTTGGCTTCGCGCAGCTCGATTTCAGCTTGTTTTTTCTGGGTGATGTCCTGGAAGATGCCCAGCATCCTGGCTGGGCGCCCCATGTCGTCGCGCTCGGTGAGCAGCCCTTGGGCCATGGTCCAGACCCATCGGCCCTGCTTGTCGCGGATGCGGTGCTCGGACCGGTAGAGCGGCGCCCGCGCCTGGAAGTGGTCGTTCATGGCCTCCATCAGCGCGCCGAAGTCCTCGGGATGGATGACATCGGGCCGGAGCTGTCCCATCTGGGAGGTCTCCTTGGGGTTGAAGCCGAGGACCTTGCCCCACTCGGGGCTGTAGTAGATTTCCTTGGTGGTGATGTTCCATTCCCAGACGCCGGTGTTGGTGGCGGCCAGGGCCATTTTGAGGCGGCTCTCGCTCTTTCGCAGCTTCTGGGCCTTGCGCTCCTCGCTGACGGACTGCTGGAAATACTGGACCATGCGGAAGAGGCGGTCGAGGTTTTCCGGCTCGGGCCAGTGGCTAAGGTTGGCCAGGCTGACCATCAGTTGGAGCTTGCCCAGCGCGAATACCGGCAAGGCCAGTTGGTTGCGGAAGATGACCACTCGCCCCGGCTCCAGCTCCACGCGGGTTTTCTCATCCCGCGCCACGGGCCTGCCCAGCAGAAGGGCATCCTCCCAAAGCGGCGAGCGGTGGAAGACCTGGCCCAGGCTGACCTCCTGGCCCTGGTAGAACACGGGCAGGTGGTTCATGTAGTTGATCTCGGGGTTCTGCTCCGGGTCGAAGTAGCTCAGCACGCCATGCTCGGCCTGGAGGGCTTCGGCCAAGACGCGCACGAAAAGGATGTTCCGCTCCTTGAACTCCATCGGGCTGAAGACGGGCGCGAGCTGGCGTATCTGGTTGAAGAGCGAGACCCAGCGCATGGCGTGGAGCTCCTGCTCGGCGCTGGGCAGCAGCCTGGGCAAGACCAGCTTGCCCAGGGCGCAATCCCAAGACCGCGTGTAGGGCACGCCTTCCGCCGAGCCTTCCGCGCGCAGCAGCACCGACGAGCCGGAGGACAGCCGCGCCTGGCTCGGGCTAGGCAGCGACAGCTCGGCCAGCTCGTTCCAGGCCAAGGGCCGGCCCTGTCGCCCCAGCAGCACCGCCGCCGGGAAAAGGCAGATCTGCACCACGCCGTAGTCCAGGTCCGCCGGAGCCTGCTCGGGCAGGTAAACGGCAGTCTGCCAGAAGTTTCCGTACTTGCCTTTGTCGCGGGCCTCGAAGCGCTGCAACACCAGTTGCCACAGGCCCCGCCCGTCGCGCACGCGGTAGAAGCACGTGAAGGTCGCGCCTTTGAGGGCCAGCAGGTGGCTGTGGTAGTTCAGCAGCAGCACGTCCTGCGGGTGGCAGACCTCCGCCCAGCGCTTCTCGCGGGTCCAGAAGCGCTCCTCCGGCACGCCCGTCAGGCCGCTCAGGTTCGCGCTGTTGACCAGGTAGAAGTTGCCGCTCTCGAACTTGAGGTACAGCAGGGCGGCCCCGGAAGGCGCCGAGGGATGGGGGGCAGGAGGCTCTGGCGATAGTTCGTTCATGGAGGGCCAAGGGCTTGGTGTAGGGCTGAGTGGGAACTTGGCAGGAGGGGGCCTTAGACTGGACAAACCGGCCAAGTACGCGGCTGGTTTCCTTCCGCGAAGCCGTCTAATGTTTTACTTTTATGCCAAATAACCGCAATCGGCTTACATAAAAATTGTTAAAGGTTGATCAGGTCTTTATTTATTGCTGTTTATTCGTTTTTCTACTGGAAATTGTGAAAAAGAAATTCCCGGACCCGGACCGGACAAACATGCTGATGCTGGGCCGATAAACACCTGGCATCCGCCTCAGCGTCCCCCCACCACGCAAGGCAGCTTGTACTGCCGGACCTCGCCCTCCGGATGGAAGACCTCCACCAGGATCACGTAAACGCCCATCGGGGCCTTCTGCTGGTGGAAGTCCGTGCCGTCCCACTGCCAGTGGCCCTGGTCGGCCAGCAGCTCGTTCTCGACAAGCCGCCGGGCCAGCCGCCCGTAGGCGTCGTAAATCCAGACGTTGGCCACGAAGCCCGGTTGCCCGAAGTCGTAGTGGACCAGGGCGAAATCCTGGTAGCCGTCGTTGTTGGGCGAAATCTTCTCCGGCTCCACCCGCACAGGGTCGGCCAGGGCCTCGCGCTGGGCGAACTGCGAGTTGGGCAGGCCCGGCGTGGCCCAGCCCTGGCCTTGCGCCGCCGAGTGCCAGTTGTCGGCCTCGTGGCTAGGCGCGTTGGGGTCGATGCGCTCGAGCGAGACCCCGGCCGCCGAGGCCAGCAGCGGGAAGTGCATGTCGGCATGGTAGGACAGCTCGTCCAGCACCACCAGCCCGGCGTCCGCCAGCACCACGACGCCTTCCTCGTTGGCATAGGTCGGCAGCGATTCCACCTCCCAGAAGCTCCGCTCGTCGCGGCTCGGATAGACCGCGAGGCTGGCCGTGTTGGGGCAGAGCACCGCGTACTCGCCCGGGAAGAGCAGCACGCCCTCCTCCGACAGGTGCTTCACGCTCTCCAGCGCGCCTTCCTCGTCGCGGCTGGCCAGGCGCAGCGTCCGCAGGTCGAGCACCTTTTCCGAAAGGTTGAGCAGCTCCACGAAGTCCTCCCCGTCGGGGAAAGGCTGGAAGAGCAGCTCGTTGATCACCAGGTCGCCCGGCAAGGCCGCCTGGGGCAGGGCGAAGCGGCCGAGCGTGTTGGCCGGGAGCGCGTCGCCCTCGCAGTCGCGTATCTGCTCCGAGAGGCGCAGCTCGTAGATCCGGCCCGGCTCCATCGGCAGGCCGAACAGCAGCTCCACCTGCTGGTAGAGCGGCGCCACGGGCAGCGCCAGGGCCGGATTGCCCAGCCCGGGCGAGGCCTGGAAGCGCGTCGGGTCGAGCAGCGTGGCGCTGTCCATGCTCTGGTCGAAGTGCAGCAGCAGGCGCTGGGCATCAAGCACCTCCACGCGTTGGAGCGAGGGCAGCAGGCGCGAGGGATTGCTGGCCTGCGCCGAGTTGGCGATGCCCGGGCTTCCGCCCCGCGGGTCGGTCGAGGCTGTCCAGTTCTCGGCTCCCACGCAAGGGTAGTCGGTGTCGATCATCTCCAGCGCCCAGCCCCCCTCGGCCTTGTAGTCGTCGCCGTACCACTGGTCCGAGTAGCGCACCGCGTGCACCAGCCGGCCCCGCTGGTCGCGCAGCGAGAGCGTCTGCCCGCCGTTGGTCAGCGAAAAGCTCGAAAAGGCCAGCACCGGCGCCACCCAGCGCAGCTCCAAGGCGGCCTCCTCGCGGCAAAGCACGAGCCGCTCGCCCGGCCCGAGCACCGCCGCCGGAAAAGGCCGCTGGCTCTCGTCGAAGCCCAGGCTCCAGCCTTCGAGGTCGAGCGCGAAGCCGCTCCGGTTCAGGATTTCCACGTACTCCCACTGCGGCAAGCCGACGGCCGGGCTTTCGTCGGCCATGATTTCCGTGATGATGACATCGTGCCACTGCGGCAGGTAGTAACTGGCTGTCAGGGTCGTATCCGCCAAGACGTTCTGGCAGAAGTCGGCGATGCCGTTGGCTTGCAAGACGATTGCCTGCCCCAAAGCCAGCTCGCCGTCGAACTGGAGCACCAGTCGCTCGGCCTGCTCCGGGCTCCACCCGATGGCGCTGGGCCTGCCCAGGCTTTGCTCGTCAAACTGGCTGGTGGACAAGGCATTGCCCCAAATGGCTTCGTCGAAGAGCAAGAAAAGGCGGCTGGGCGTCTCGGCCCCGAAGCCCAGCACCCGGGGCGCCGCACGGTCGATGTTCGGGGCCAGCACCGAGTTCGCGGCCCCCGGCGTGCCGCCCAGCGCGGCCTGGCTCGCGCGCCAGTTCTCGCGGCCCTGGCAGAGGTTGTCGGGGTCGATCCGCTCCAGGGTGTAGCCGCCCTCGTCGCGGTCGGGGTCCTGGTACCAGTCGTCGGTGTAGCTGACCGAATCCACCCGCAGGCCCTGGGGCGAGCGCAGCGCCAGGCTGGCCCCGGCGTTGGTCAGCGAGGGGAAGGACGGCACGCCGACCGCCTGCCCGAAGGCCGCCAGCTCCTCGGCCGCCGCGGTGGAGCTCAGCAGCACGTAGCCGCCCGCGGGCACGGTCGCCGAAGGAATCTCGCGGATGCTCGTGCCCGCGGCCAGCGTCCAGCCGCCCAAGTCGATGGGCTGGGCTCCGCGGTTGAACAGCTCCAGGAACTCGACCTCCGGCAGGCCCACCACGGGCGAAGGGTCGGCCATGATTTCGTTGAACACCAGGTCGGCCACGGCGGGCGGCACCTGGTAGCCGAAAGTCGCCTGCGAGGGCAGGCCCGCGGCGCCGTCGAGGTCGCGCACCCCGCTGGTGGTCAGCGTGTAAAGCTCGGTCTGCAAAGGAGTGGTGTAGATGAGCACCTGGTTCGCCGCGTCGCGCTCGATGCGGCTGATGGCCATGCTGCCCGAAGATTCGCCCTCGAGGGCGAAGTTCGCCGGATCGACGGCCGAGAAGGGATCGACCTCTTCCGAGAAGACCGCCAAAACCTGCTGCGGCCCGGTGGCGCTGGCCTCGAGCAGCACCGGGGGCAGGTTCTGGAGCTCCACCGAAAGCTGGTCGAGCCAGAGCAGGCCCGCGCGGGTGGCCGTGTACTCGAACACCAGGCCGCAATGCCCCTGTCCGCCCAACTGGCTGTCGAAGGCCGTGCCCGCCGAGGCCAGGGCGTCGAAGGAGCTTCCCTCGGCCCAGAGCAGCTCCCAGTTGCCGGCCCCGTCGTGCCGAACCTCGAGGCTTGCCGTGGTGCCGGCGTTCCAGTCGAGGGCGCTGCTCAGCAGGCGGGTGGCCGCGCCCTGCCGGACGCTCCAGAGCGAGAGCAGGTCGTCGGAGCCGCTCAGGTTGACGCCCACGGCATAGCCGCTGCGCTCGGGCGCGTCGAGCGCCGGGCCATCGGCCCAGAGGTAGAACCAGAAACTGTTGGTGGACGACGGGTCGAAGTCGCCGCCGCGGAGCTGCAGCCGCCAGGTGGTGGCCGCGCCGCGCAGGGTCGCCGCGCCCATGCCGCGCGCCAGGTAGCTGGTGCCCTCCACCCCCGAGAGGCCATGCCGCAGCGAGCGGCTGCCTTCGATGGGCTGCTGCTCGTCGAGCGTCCAGTCCTGGGTGTTGGTCCACGCGGGGTCGAGGCTCGGGGCCTCGAAGTCGTCCGAGAACTGCGCCTTGGCCCAGGTGGGCAGCAACAGCAGCAAAGCCAGCAGGGCCGATGATGTTTTCATGGGTTCGCGAGTGGGTGGGGGAATCGGCGCCCGCCCGCGGTTGGCCCCAAGCCCGGGTAACCGAGGCGGGCAAAGCCATTGGAACAGTCGCGGCGCGGACGAACGGGCATATCCTACGAAGAAACTTCCCAACAGGGCTTGGCCACCTCAGGCCAACCTACCGCGGCAGCGGGTCCACCGCGGATGTCCAAATTTAAAACATCCCTCCCAAAAGGCCAAAGGCCAAAAAAAGGCCGGCCTTGGGAAAGACGGCCTTGGGTGCGCGAATAGGCGCCCCGCTGCTCGTAGCAGTGGACGTCGAACAGGTTGCTGGCGCCAAGGCAGAGGCAGATTTGCCTGGCAAACGAAGCGATCGATTGACTGGCAGGCCCATAAGGCCAAGTTGCTGTTGAATACCCAATTGCTTTCGATGCTGGAATATCCAAATTGTGTGTGTCCGACAAAATTCGAAAAATCAACTATGAGCGCGGTCTAAAAAGGTCATTTCTAAAATTCGCTTTCAAAAATTATCTTTGACTATCAATTGGTTAGAAATAGAAAAATGCAAATAATGGTTTTTATGCTGGACCCAGTCTTGCTTATCGCATATGGTTTTTCCTTGCCAATCGCCGTCCCACTCATC
>JFJP01020473.1_pt1 | contig 14716 bp, 8 predicted proteins | sample 431651 | NCBI WGS metagenome assembly JFJP01 (sample SAMN02602958, study PRJNA72255) | Microbial mat metagenome, whole genome shotgun sequencing project. | biome: fresh water; feature: sink hole; material: water; isolation source: purple microbial (photo- and chemosynthetic) mats found in...
ACTACAACGGCCACAGCGGCCGCGTGACCACCATCCTGCAGGGCATCGTCGGGGCGGTGTCCGAGGGCACCAACATCCAGGTCGGCAGCGGGGCCGGCCCGGCCGGTGAAAGCACCGCCGGTTTTGGTTGTCAGTGGATCATCCCGCTGACCAGCCCCAAGGCGATCATCGCCGTGGTCGGCCTGTCGCCGCAGCTCGAAGGCGAGGAGGGCGACGCCGCCGCCGCCGAGGCCGCCGGCGACCGCATCCGCATCGGCCTGCCCGGCCAGCAGGAGGCCTGGCTGCAGGAACTGAAGAAGCGCGGACTGCCGCTGGTCGTCGTGCTGACCGGCGGCTCGGCGATCAGCTGCCCGTGGGTCGCCGAACACGCCGACGCGGTGCTTCAAGTGTTCTATCCGGGCTGCGAGGGCGGCGACGCCGTCGCCGACGTCCTCTTCGGCGCAGCCAACCCCGCGGGCCGCCTGCCATTCACCGTGCCGCGATCGGTCGAGGACCTGCCGCCATTCACCGACTACGCCATGCGCGGCCGCACCTACCGCTTCGCTGAGCGCGAGCCGCTGTGGGCCTTCGGGCATGGGCTGTCCTACACCTCGTTCCGCTACTCCGGGGCCAAGCTGTCGCACAAGGCCATCGCCGCCGGTGACGGCGTCAGCGTCAGCGTCAACGTGACCAACAAAGGACGCCTCGCCGGCGACGAGGTGGTTCAGGTCTATGTCCGCGACGAGGAGGCGAGCGTGCCCGTCCCGCGTCTGCGCCTGGCGGGTTTTGCCCGCATCAGCCTCAAGCCGAAGCAGGCGAAGACGGTGGTCATCGCTATCGACCCGGCAGCCTTCCAGGCCCACCGCGACGACGGCAGCGTGTTCACCGAACCGGGCCGGTTCGCCATCTTCGTCGGCGGCAGCCAGCCCGACTTCGCCACCTGGGCCTACGCTCCTGGAGCGGGAGCGGCACTCCACCTGAGCCAGCGTTCCTGATCAGCAGCGGACGACGCGCACCTCGAAGGGGCCGAGGTGGCGCGGACCAGCCGGCAGCACCTCGCCGGTCAGCAGATCGGTACCGGCATCCGGCAGTTCGACCTCGGCGCCGGTGCCGTGCAGCTCGACCAGGACCCAGCCACGCTGCCCCTGGCCCGAGCGCGCCAGCACGACGGCCCCAGCCGTGCGCGTGAAACGGCGGACGCCGAGGGGTTCGAGCAGCATCTCGATGACCGGGCCGTAGAGATCCTTGCCCGGGGCCGCGATCATCACGATGCTGCCAGCCCCGACCCGCTGCCGGGTCAGCCAGGCTTGGCCGGCACCATAGCCGGTGGTGTAGCGGCCGAGGACCTCGGCGGTGCCGGCCTGCAGCGCCGCGCAGAAGCCGCTCAGCTTCACCGGACGTCCGGCGAGGTCGCCCTCGGCCGACATGCCGGCGGTCCACAGGCAGGTCGCCCCGAGATGCGCTTCAAGCAGGCCGAAGCCAGCGTCGGCCGGGGCCGAGCCGTGCCGATCGCGGATCGCGCTGACCGGCCCGACCACCCAGGTACCGCCGGCGCGCACCCACGGCAGCATGCGTTCCAGCGTCTCCGGCCACAGCACCGGCATCCACGGCGACAGCACGACGCGATAGGGCGACGGGTCGCCGTCCTCGGGCAGGCGGTCGAAGAGCCAGCCCTGGGGCAGCAGTTCCTGGTCGATGGCCCGCCGGTAGGTCCACTGTGCATCACCATCGCCCATCGGCGCGCCGCCGCGCCCGATATACTGCTTCGACGAGAAGGGGTCATGCACCGCGATCTCGGCAGGTGCGGCGGGACAGGAGGTCAGGAAGTCGCCGCAGCGCTCGACTAGATCGCTGACCCGGCGCACCTCGTCCCAGCCGAGCGCGGGCAGATCCCAGGCGGTGCGTAAGGCGCCGTGGCCCTGCTCCTGGCCGCCGCGATGCTGCCGCCAGTGCCAGTAGAGGAAGCCGGTGCCGCCGGCCCCGTAGAACAGCGCCGCTTCAGCACGCAGGAATCCAGCCGGCTTGAGCGGGCCGGGCGTCCCACCGCCGCTCTGGTTCGCGCTGGTCTCCATCAGCCACCACGGCTTGCCCAGGCCGCGCAGGATGGCGATGTTGTGCCAGTGGTTGCTGGCCACGTCGGCCCACCAGTAGCTGTCGGTGGCGGCGAAGTCGAGGCGGCGGAACAGGTCGGCGCTGCGCGTGCGTTCGAGCTGGATGTGGTTGTGGGTGATCGGGGCCGGGGAATGCACGCGTAGCGCGGCGGCCTGCGCCTCGACGAAACCTACGGTCAGGTCGGAATGGAACTCGCCCCAGGCCTGCATCAGTCCGGTGTGATGCGTACCGCCCGAAGTCCCGGTGGTGTGGCCAAAGGGGTTCTTGCCCGGCATCTGCACTTCAGCGAACGAAGCGTATTCCAGCGACCACACCCGCGTCTGCCAGGCGTGGTTGAGCGCTGCGATAGTGCCAAAACGCCGGCGCAGCCAGTCTCCCCAGGCCATCCGCGTCTCGACCGACCAGTCGCCATCGACATGGCAGTTCACCTCGTTGTCGATCTGCCAGCCAAGCAGGGCTGGATGACGGCCCCAGGCCTGGGCCATGACCGTGGCGATGCCGCAGGCCAGTTCGCGGAAACGGGTCGAAGCGTAGCTGCCATGGCCGCGCCCACCGTGACCATGCGACTGGCCATCGCGATCGACGCGCAATGCCCCGGGATAACGCAGGGCCAGCCAACGTGGCGGCGTGTAGCTGGGCGAGCACAGGATCGCGTGCAGACCATGCGCCGCGATGCGATCAATGGCCTGCTGGTAGAGCGTCAGATCATAATGCCCCTCGTCGGGCTCGAGGGTACTCCAGCAGGAGTCGCCCAGGCGCACCACGCTGAGACCGCGTTCGCGCATGCGCTCAAGATCGGCGTCGATGCGCTCCGGGGCAAGTTCGGGATACCAGGAGACGCCGTGCCAGAGACGGGAAGACGGGGTCGGTTGCATAGCCTCTTCTTTCAACGCGTGCAGGATCGCTCAAGGATGTCCGTCATTGCGTCAGCGAAGCTGGTTCCGCGAAGCTGCGCCAAGCGCCTTCAAGATTCAACGAGGCCGTCCTGCCGCTGACGAAGAGGATTGGGATGCGCTTGCGGTGGCGGGTGGGGTCGTAGTTGGTGAGGGATCCATCCTGATTCGTGGCAGCGCCTACCGAAGATAATGCAGGACTCGCCAGATTGCTGGGCCAAATGTGATGGTTGCCACTTTCGTTGCCGCACATGACCAGGCATCGGGTGTCCACATTCTTCACCCGGGTGGCAGGAAATCCCGGAACGTAGTCGGCGCTAACCCAGTATTCAGATCGTTTCCAGATGGGCGCACTGTTGGCATAGTAAAGCCTCGGATTCATCCCATAGCCCGTGTACCAGGCACTCGGCGCCGAATTGCGCATCCGGTACACTGGGCAGGACATCACCGGCTTGTCCCATCCCGTGATCTGGACCGAGGAGGATAAGGCGAGATCCTTATCGAGGAACGGGCTGACAAACCACTTCCACGGCAGGTCGGAGGGGTTCCCCGGATTGTCGAAGTTGCACGGCGGGATCATGCCGTCGCTATCCGCCACGTAGCCCTGGACAGCGATACCGATCTGGCGCAAGCCAGCCTCGCAGCGCGTCCGCTGCGCACTGTCGCGCACCATGGAGATCGCCGGCAGCAGCAGGGCGGCCAGCACGGCGATGATGGCAATGACCACCAGCAGTTCGATGAGCGTGAAAGCCTTCATGCCTTGCCCTTCCGCGCCACAGGTGGCGCAACAGTGGTGCCTGGATGCAACGTTGGCGGCAGCGCGACCGGACCACCTGGCTGTCCGGCGACACGTGCCAGGAGCTGATCGACCGCGGCCTGTCCGATCTCGCGCCACGGCAGCAGAACCGTCGTGAGATCGAAGGGGAATGTACGGATCACGGACATCTCGCCGACCGCGACGATCGACAGATCGGTCGGAATAACCAGTCCGGCCCGCATGGCGGCGCAAGCCAGGTTGAGGGCGTCGGCGTGGCTGTAGCAGACCACCCCGGTCGGCCGCAGCGCAGGATCAGCGAGCACGCCATCCCAGAATGGCGCGGTGCCACGATCGGGCGGTAGATGGTCGGGGGCGATGCTGCTGAACACGGCGCGACGGCGACAGGCTTCGCGCGCACCAGCCTGACGTCCGGCGGGAGATCCATGCCGCATGCCGGGCAGCGGGAAACCGGCAGCGAAGGCGATCCGCCGATGACCGGCCTCGAGCAGCACCCGTGCGGCCAACCGCCCGGCTGCGTGGTCGTCCGGACGCACCCCGGCCAGCGACGCATCAGCATTGATCCACACCGCCGGGACGGCAGCGGAGCCGAGGCGCCCAACCAGATCCTCGGGCAGACGGATCAGATGGTTGATGAGCACGCCGTCGCACGAGCGATTGCGCAGCGCGGCAGGCAGGTAGCCGGGATCCGCAAGCCGCTCCTCGCTCATACGGAACAGATGCAGGACGAGACCAGCCGCCTCGAGACGCTCCTGGATGCCATCGAGCAGTTCAGGCGGCAGATGGCTGCCACGCCGATCGGTACCCGAGATCAGGGCGATGCAGCCGTGACGCCCCGAGCGCATGGTGCGCGCCCCGAGGTGCGGACGGTACCCCAGGCGCTGCGCGGCGGCCCGCACCAGATCGATGCGCTGGCGGGTGCGCGCGCCGATGCGCACGATCCGGCCTGCCAGGATGCGCGAGACGGTGTTGAGCGGGATGCCCGTCTCAGCCACGATGTCCTTGAGAGTCGTTTCCCTGCCAGCCATTCCTTGAATATGGGAACGTTGCGATTACGGTCAAGCGATGCCGAAGACGCGCCTCCTCGGTCTCCTGCTGCTCGCCAACGTCGTCTGCGCTGGCGAGGCTTGGCTGGTCGGTGGCCCGCCCCTGCTGCCGGAGGCGGCTCCGGGCGCGCCCCGCACCATCGCCCTGACCTTCGATGACGGCCCGGTCCCCGGCGCCAGCGAGGCGCTGCTGGACGCCCTGCGCACGCACGGCTGGAAGGCGACCTTCTGCGTGCTGGGCAGCCAGGTGGCGCTGCATCCCGGACTGGCCAAGCGCATGCTTGATGAGGGCCACGAACTGGCCAACCACAGCTGGTCGCACCGCAAGCCCACCGAGTTGGATGAGCAGGCCTTGCTCGACGAGGTGCACCGGGCCACGGGCGCGATCGAAGCCGCGACCGGTCAGCGGCCGGCGCTGTACCGCCCGCCCTACCTCGCCCTGCGTCCCGAGCAGGGCGCCCTGATCAACCGCACCTGCGGCCTGCTCGTCCTTACCGAAACCTGGAACTGCCAGGATTGGCAGCGGCCACCGCCCGGAGCGGTGCGCGAACGCATGCTGTCCGGCATTCCCAACGGCAGCATCGTGCTGGCGCACGAGAGCTTTCCCCAGTCGGTGGCTGAGATGCCCGGCATCATCGCCGAACTGGCCGCGCGCGGCTACCGTTCGGTGACGGTCGGCCAGCTGCGCAACGCGGTGGACCAGCAGCCGTGACGTGCGCATCTGCAACGCCTGGTTGCGCAGGCCCCCCTCGCTCGATCCCGATCCGACCCATCATGGCGGCTCTGCCACCTGTGGAATCACGCCCATGACGCTCACCTCGCCCGCCCTGCCGCGCCACACCTGGACCCTGAGTCTGTTGCTGCTGCCGTTCCTGGTCTCCTGCACCGGCGAATCGGCACCAACTCCGCCAGCAGCCGTCCAGCCGGCACCCCTGGCTCCTGCTCCCCCGAGCAAACCGGCGCTGCCCCCGTCACCACCTGCCGCCCAGGCCGTGGCCCTGCCTGCTGGAACCGTGGCCGCCGGCAGTGAATCCGTCGAGCTGCAGTCGGTCACCCGCGCACGCATCTGCCTCAACGGCGTGTGGGCCTTCTGCCCGGCGGTCGGCGATGCCACCGCTATCGATGCCTCGACCTGGGGCTGGATCCGCGTGCCCGGCACCTGGAACGGCCGCCGGAACCTGCCCGGGCTGGTCGCCCAGGGGAGTGGCGCGGCGTGGACCGGTTTCGATGGCGCCAAGCTGGGCAAGGCGTGGTACGAGCGCACCATCGCCATCCCGGCCGATTGGGCGCAGCGAACGGTGATCCTCGATCTGCGCCGCATCTCGACCGACTCGCAGGTGTTCATCGACGGACGGCAGGTCGGTGCCACCACCTGGCCGGGCGGCGAGATCGACATCACCGCCGCCGTCGCCGCCGGGCGCGAGCACCGTCTGCGCGTGCTGGTCGCGGCGGTGCAGACCGAGGACAAGGTGCTGAACGCCATGGGCGTCGGCCAGAACACCCTGGTTGAAGCCAAGCTCGACAGCCGCGGCATCATCGGCGAGGTCTTCCTGTGCAGCCGCCCGGCCGGCGCCCACGTCAACGACGTGTTCGTGCAGACCTCGGTGCAGCGCAAGCGCCTGACCTGCGCGTTCGAACTCAGCGGCGCCTCGGCAGGTCCGCTGGAGGTCGTCGCCTCGGTGCGCGCGGGCGCGGCACCCGGCGGCGCCGAGGTCAAGCGCTTCACCGCCACGGCGCAGGCCGATGGCTCGGCGCGGCAGGTGCTGTCCACCGCCTGGGACTGGGCTGACCCCAAGCTGTGGGATCTCGCCCAGCCCAACCTCTACACCGTGCACCTGGCGGTGCGCGGCAAGGGCCTGGACGACACCTATGCGCAGCAGTTCGGCTTCCGCGAAATCCGCGTCGAGGGCAGGCGCATCCTGCTCAACGGCAGCGAATTCCGCCTGCGCCCGACCACCGCCATCCCGAGTGGGATCTACTCCTCGATCAACGGCCAGGTCGAAGCGATCGACATGGCGATCGACAGCATCCTTGAGGCCGGATTCACCATCGACGAGATGTGGCCCAACGATGAGACGCAGCGCGGCACCTTCACCTTCCGCGACCTGATCTGTGAACGCGCCGACCTCAAGGGTCTGCCGTTGATGGCCTCGACGCGTTCCGCATCGACCGTGATCCGCAGCTGGCCGCCGCCGATGCGCTGGAACGAGCCCGGGGTCAAACAGGGTTACGAGGAGGCCATGCTGCGGGAGATGCGCCGCATGCGCAACTCGCCCAGCGCCCTGATCTGGACCACCACCGCCAACGTCTTCGGCCACGTGGAGGACCAGGAGCCCCGGCGCATGGGCCGTAATCTGGACGACCCAGTGTGGACGGCCGAAGCGGATGACTGGAAGGCGCACATGCGCCGCGGCCAGGAGCTGTGCGACCTGATCACCAAGCACGATCCGACCCGTCCGGTGCTGGTGCATCAGGGTGGTCCGGTCGGCGACATCTACGCGATCAACAACTACCTCTGCCTCATTCCGCTGCAGGAGCGCGAGGAATACCCCTCGGCGTGGGCCGAGGGCGGCGACATGCCCTACTGCGCGATCGAGTTCGGCACCCCGCTGCACTGCACGATGATGCGCGGCCGCAACGGCTTCGGCGAGAACGTGGTCAGCGAACCGCTGGTCAGCGAGTTCTGCGCCGTCTATTTCGGCTCCGACTCCTATCGCATGGAGGCCCCGGACTACCGCGCGGAGCTGCGCTCCCGCTACCAGAAGGAGCAGACCTGGGCCAGTTGGCACTTCCGCCCGTCGCTCGATGCATCACCGGCCTTCCAGAAATTGCACGAGGTCTTCCTGACCAACACCTGGCGTTCGTGGCGCACCTGGGGCATCACCGGCGGGATGATCCCGTGGTCGAACGCACATGGCTATGAGGCCAAGCTGGGCCGCACCGCGCAGGCCGCCTGGACCCCGGGACGGCGTGGCACCTTCAGCGGCGATTTCCCAACCGCCGCCGCCCGCCCCTACAGCAGCGACGGCCAGGTGCTGCGGCCGGCCGGCCTCACCCTGCATGCGGTCAACGGTCCGACCCTGGCGTGGATCGCGGGTCCTGAACCGACCCGGGCCGATCCCGGCGCTTGGACCGCCAAGGATCACCTGCTGCGCGCTGGCGAAACCATCGCCAAGAGCGCGGTGCTGATCAACGACGGGCGCAGCGAGGCTCCGTTCACCAGCCGGATCCGCATCCTCGGGACCGATGGCACCGCGCTCGGCGGTGGCGAGGAACGCGGCACCCTGCGTATCGGCGAGATCCGCCGCATCCCGATCAGCGCGGTGATTCCTGCGGCGTCCAAGCCCGGGCAGGTGCGCATCGAACTCGAGGCCGAGATCGCCGGCCGGCGGCACAGCGATGTCTTCCTGGGCACCGTGGTCGCCCCGCCCGCCCCGGCCAAGGGCCGCCTGGCGGTGCATGATCCCGAAGGCCAGACCACGGCATGGCTGCGCAGCCTCGGCTATGAGTGCACGCCGTGGACCGGTGCTGCCGGCCTGCCGGTGGTGATCGGCCGGCGTGCGTGGTCGGCCGGACAACTGCCCGGCGACCCCCTCGCCTTCGTCCAGGGCGGCGGCCGCCTGTTGGTCATGGCGCAGGATCCGCAGTGGATGACCAGCTTCCTCGGCCTGCGCCTATCCTCCCACGTCTCCCGTCGGGCCTTCCCTATGCCCGGTGGCCCGCTGGGTGCCGACCTCGCTGCCGAGCTGATGCGCGATTGGCGCGGCTCGGGCGACCTGCTTGAAGCTTTCCCGGTCTATGGTGGCGATGACCGCCGCGCTCCCAGCGGAGCGCCCTACGCCGGCTGGCGTTGGGGCACACGCGGATCGATCGCCTCGGGAATGATCGAGAAACCGCACCTGTCGGGATGGCGTCCGCTGGTCGAAGGCGAATTTGATCTCGCCTACACCCCGGCCATGGAGCTGGATCTCGGCAAGGGCCGCGTGACCTTCTGCACCTTCGATCTTGAAGGGCGCGTATCCCTCGACCCCGGCGCCACGCAGGTGGCGAGCCGGATCATGAGCCAGGTCACCAGCGCCCCCCTCGCCCCGCGTCTGGCGACGCTCTACGTCGGCGATGACGCCGGAGCGGCGCTGCTGCAGACGCTGGGCGTGGTGCATGCGCGTGCGGCCGCCATCGATGCGACGAGCGGCCTGGTGATCGTCGGCGCAGGCGTGCCTGACAGCGCGATCGAGGCCGCCCTGGCGCGCGACGTACGGGTGCTGTGCCTGGCACGGCGGCAGGCGGAAGGGCCGCTCGGCCTGAAGCTGACCCGCAAGGATGACTTCCCCGGCAGCCTCGCCGTCCCGGCCTGGCCAGAGGCAGCTGGCCTCTCGACCTCAGACCTGCGCCGGCGCTGTGATGGACCGGCCTGGCTGATTGATGGGGCCGGCGCCGAGCTCGCTGGCGACGGGCTGCTCGCCCGGGTGGCACGCGGGCGTGGCATCGCCGTGGTCTGCCAGCTCGATCCGGAACTGCTTGAAGCCGACGCCAAGACCTACAACCGCTACACCCGCTGGCGCCAGCACCGCGCTATCGCCCAGTTGCTCGCCAACCTGGGCGCCAGCTTCGCCGCCGACACCCGCGCCCTGATCCCGTTCAGCAGTGAGGCCGGGCGTCTGCCCCTGGCCGGACCGTGGCAGGCGCGTTTCACCGCGCCGATGCCATCGGCCGTCAAGCCCGGCGAGCTCACGGATCCCGGGGTCTCTCCCGCCGCTGCCGCCGCCGTACGACCGGATGCCGGCGACGCCGGTTGGGAGGACATCAAGGCGCCCGGCATGCTGCCGATGCTCGCGAACCAGGACGGCGAGATCGTGGTGCGCCGCTGGATCGAGGTCGGAGCCGAACTCGCCGCCGGTGACCTGCAGTTGTCGCTCGGCGCCGTGGACGACTTCGACATCACCTACGTCAATGGCGTCGAGGTCGGGCGCATGGGCGCGGACAAGGCCGACACCTGGCGCACCAACCGCCTGTACACACTGCCCACGGGCCTGATCAAGCCCGGGCGCAACCTCATCGCGATCCGCATCTTCGACCACTTCGGCGGCGGCGGCTTCAACAGCGTGAAGAAGGACCTGTTTCTCGCCCGCCCGCCGATGGCGCCCCTGCCATCGCTCTACCATCCCGACTACCGTGCGGACTTCCCGCTCGGTGACGATCCCTACCGCTACTACCGCTGGTGAACCAGCCAGGAGAGCCCTGCCCATGCGTTCCATCCTCCTCGCCCTCGTGGCCCTCGCCCCCCTCGCCGCCGTCGAGAACGTCGCCGTCAATGGCGACTTCTCGGCCAAGAGTTCGCCCGGCAACTTCATCGGCTGGACCGTGTGGGGCGATCCCAAGCAGGTCTCGCTGGTCAGTGACGGTGACAACCGCTTCCTGCGCGTTGACACCTCGGGCAAGAAGTCCGATGGCGGCCTGATGCAGGAGATCGAACTGCGTCCTGACTGGTCCGCAGTCAAGATCAGCATCCGCATGCGCGTCTCGAAGATGGCACCGCCGACGGCCGACGACAAGGCGTTCAGCCGCCCCCTGTTCCACTTCCTTGTCCTCGATAGCGCTGGCAAGCCGACCGCCGGCCCCGGCGAGGGCCAGGCCCCGTGGAGCAAGTTCCTGGTCGAGGGCGACAGCGATTGGAAGACCTACACGGCGGTCAAGACCATCGCGCCCGGCTGCGAGATTCTCAAGCTGGAGTGCCGCGTCCTCGGCGCCCAGGCGATCGCCGACTACGACGACGTGGTCATCGAACCGGTGGTCAAGCAGCCCTGAGCACCGCCATCGGACGGCCAGCTACGCCTGGGGCAGCGACCTCAGCCTTGATTCCTCCGTTCGATATTCGGCGTTCGACGTTCGACGTTCGCCGTTTGAGACAGAGACGTTATAGGAACCGTCGGGTTCACCCTCTGGATGACATGAGACAGATGCCGGTATCAGGGATATCCTCTACGGAACACCGAACGTCGAACCCAAAGGGGCAATGTAGGCTCAGGTGACGTCTGAACCGGTACGCCGATAGGTTGCCGGCGGCAGTCCGTGCACGCGCCGGAACACCCGGCTGAAGCTGAAGCGGTCGCCGTAGCCCAGACCGCTGGCGATGTCCGCGATCGGCATGCGCGTGTGGCGCAACTGGTCTGCCGCCTGCAGCATGCGCAGGCGATCGTGGAAATGCTTGGGCGCCATGCCAAAGGCCGCGCCGAAGCCGGCGCGGAAGGCGCGCTCGCCCAATCCGCAGCGCTTGGCCATCGCAGCGATGGGCAGATCCCCAGCCAGGTGCTCGCGCATGAGGGCGAGGGCCGGGGCGAAGCGGCTGCCATCGGCGCTGCGTTCGCCCGCCGCCGCCGTCGCCCAGCCGATCATCAGGCTGGCGAAACGCAGGGTGGCCGCCGCCAGACGCCAGCGCCGACCGTCAGCCAGGTCGAGCATGCATTGGTCGGCGGCCAGACCCTCGCCCGCTGCGCCAGGGATGGTCAGCACCCGCTCGACCGGAATTGGCATATCACCATCGCACCAGAACTCCCATTGCCACAGGTGCCAGGAGTCTTCGACGCAACGGAACGGGCCGAGCGCGGCCTGGCGCAGGACGATCAGGCTCTCCGGCCCCAGGGCGAAGCACCCGCCACCATGGGTGGTGATCTCGCCACCGCCGGAAACCGTGCGCATCGCGAACCACCGGTCGGTGGGATAGCGATGCTCGAGGATGTCGTAGCTGCGGTCGCCGCGGATGTGGGCGACCCGGCGCAGGCGCAGCGGCGGCAGCGGCGGGGTCTGGTCGATTTCGACCTGGCGGTGCCAGAAAGAAGCGCGGCGTCCGGCCATGGTCGCATCCTTGCTGCCGATTTCGACATGCCAGCGCCCAACGCCGCCATGTCCGCTTATCCGCCCGCCACCTAGACTACGGCGCGAGCCAGCCATGACCCATCCCACCCAGATCTTCCTCTCCAACCCCCAGGCCCTGCGCGTCGAATACCGCCTCGACGACCAGCGCCTCGAACTGTGGTGGTCGCCACGCGCCGGGCGTTCGACCGACTGCTTCGACCGCACCTACTCGAACCGCGATGCGCACCTTGATGTGTTCGCGTCGATCCACCTGCCGGGCTGCGGCCTCGACGGCTTCCTCGGCTGCGACTACGACCCCTATCACTGCGTACTGCGCTTCGCCACCCAGACCCTGCACCTCGCCCTCCGTCCGGATGCGGCCGCAGTGCTGGTCTGGGGCGAGCAGCCGCTGGTCGTCGACCTCAAAACCGACCGCCACGATCCGCCGGTCGAGGCCGGGGCTGGCGTCTTCGCCGTGCGCCACGACGATCCGCAGCGCAGCTTCATCTTCGCCGCCGCCATCGCGCCGGGATCCGGCCAGCTGCGCACCTCGCCACGCAAACCGGCCGCGCACCCGCTGTACGCCCGCGCCGAGCTGGCGGCTGGACAGCTGCTCTGCCTCGGCGTCGGCGAGGCCGATGAGGCGGTGGCGGCGATGGTGCGCAGCCTGGCCGACCAGCCGTGGAGCGCACACGCCAGCGCCACCGCCACACAGCTCGCCCCGGTCCTGGCGATGGGTCGCGTCACCTCAAGCGCGCACCCGCGCCTGGCCGCGCTACGCGATACGGTGGTGCGCTGCCTGCACAGCATGATCGATGCCAGCGGCGCCTACCGCGCCTCGCTCAAGCCGATCTACTACCTGATCTGGGTGCGTGACGGCGGGTTCAGCTACCCCTACCAGGCCGCCGCCGGCTGGCCGCACAAGCTGCCCGAGTTCTGCCGCCTGCTGCTCGACAATCCGACCGACGTCGATGAGCCAGGCCTGCCGCGTGGCCGGATGTTCGGCCAGCTCATCCACCGCCAGCTCGGCAAGCTCGAAGAGGACGGTCTCTTCTACGTGGTGTGGAGCCTGCACACGTTGTGGACGCAGACCGGCGACCTGTCGTTCATGCAACCGCGCGATTGGCAGCTGCTCGACGAGGCGCTGGCATGGGTCGAGCAGATGACCTGGGACGCCGAGCGCGGACTCTACGGCGAGCACTTTGGCGACGAGACGCCCACCTACGGCCACCGCGACCACGGCTGGGACCACGCGATCGGCAAGCCGATCGGCTACCGGGACGTGATGCGCAACGAGGGGCAGCCGGTGGTGCGCAACTACGATGTCTATTTCAACCTGCTCATGCACAGCTGCTACGCCATGCTCGCGGCGATGCGCCAGCGACCTGGGCTGCTCGCCAAGGCCGACGCGGTCTGGCCGGCCCTGTCCCGCCTGCTGGCGCAGCGCCACCAGGGCATCCCGATCGCCGCCGGGCAGATCCTGCAGGACGGCCGCTGGGCTGTCTCTCCGCACTGGGGCCAGGCGCATTCCTGCTGCGTGTGGGGGCTGACCCTGCCATCCCACGCCCCCCTGGCGGACTGGGATGCGGTGCGCGCGGCAACCCTCGATGCGATCATCGCCAAGCCCGAGATGCACTTTACCAACGGGGTGTGCTCGGCCATCGCCGCGGTGGACCCGTGGATCTACCCCGAGGATCGGGCGCTGGGCATCCTGACGCGGATCGCCGACGAGACCGAGAGGCCGGGCCGCTATCTGCCCATGGGCGGGGCGATGCCCGAGAAGCTCGGTGCCCCGGAGGGTAATCCCTACCATGACATCCGTCCGCAGGGCTTCGCCATGGGTTCGTGGCTGTTCGCCTTCGCCTCGCTCGGCCTGCGCCGCCTGCCCTACGGCCTCGCGCTGCGCCCGACCGCCGCCTTCGACCGTATCGAGCAGTATCCGTGGCACGACCGCACCCTGGATCTGCGTTGGGGTCCGCGCGGACGCGACCTCGCGCTGGCGATCGACGGCAACGTGGTGTCCGGCACCCTGCAGGTGCCGCAGCAGAGCCTCGCCGCCGCCGGCCCCCACGTCATCGCCCTGGTCGAGGCGCCCGCCACCTGCCTGTGGCTGCGCAGCCACGTCCAGCTTGACGAGGTGGACGAGCAGGGCGCCGAGCGGACCTACCGCTTCACCGCGCACGGCCTGGCCGAGATCACCTGCAGCCGCCAGCCCGTCGGCGCGCGACTCTGCGATGCCGCGGGGGGCACCATCCCCTGCTCGTGGACCGCGCACGACGGCCTGGCCACCTGCCGCTTCACCCATTTCGGCTCTGCCAGCCTGCGTTTCGCCATCGCCTGAGCCCCTGGCCCTGCGACAGACCGAGGTCAGCCTGCCGAGCGGGCCGGTTCCGGGGGATGCTGCGACTGCAGTTGCTGCACCCCGCACAACGGACAGCGCATCCGGTGCGCGATATGGAAGCGGCCGTCAGGACCCCGCTTCATCGGGATGTGGCCGTAGTGGTGGCCGCAATCCAGCGTGTAGTCCTTGAACACGGGATGCCGGATGTCAGGGGTGGCATACGAGGCGACCCGCCGCAGCGGCAGTTGGCGGGTGGGCAGGGTGCGCGCCTGGCGCAGCCAGGCGGCGCGCTGCCGCACGCGGACAAACTCATCGTTCGACGGGGCTGCTGCGCTGATGGTGGCGAGGCTCATGCGGCCCAGGATAGCCCAGACCGCGCCCGTGCGTGCAACGCCGCGTGCACTTACGCCGCAGCGCGCGACTCCACCCAAAGCTGTGAACCTGGGAACGCAGACTTCAGCCTGCCGGGGCAATGGGATCTCACGCTGATGCAGGCTGAAGCCTGCGCTCCCAGGGGGCATTGCCCAATGGCGTATAGGTAAGCCTCTGTTCCGAGATGCGTGGGTATCTCTCGGTTTAGCCCAGCGTTGTGGCGGAAGGCGGAAGGCGGAAGGCGGAAGGCGGAAGGCGGAAGGCGGAAGGCGGAAGGCGGAAGGCGGAAGAAATGCCAGGTGGTGCCGACGGGCGCGGGTTGCACATGCCGATGCCCCGCGCCCGA
>JFJP01030276.1_pt1 | contig 14714 bp, 17 predicted proteins | sample 431651 | NCBI WGS metagenome assembly JFJP01 (sample SAMN02602958, study PRJNA72255) | Microbial mat metagenome, whole genome shotgun sequencing project. | biome: fresh water; feature: sink hole; material: water; isolation source: purple microbial (photo- and chemosynthetic) mats found in...
TTAATTTTGGGAAACGATACTTTGTCAGGCAGTTCGGTTATATTTGATCGGAATTATCGCCTGAATTTTCAGGTGGTTTCACCGTCTCAGTTTCGCGTGTTGCGCTGATCTACCCAAATATTGCCATGAAGCAGTTCTTTAAACGTCACTTGCCCGACCCCCACCAACTGCGTTCGCACAAGAACCTGCGTTTCCTCGGTGGCTTGCTGCATGACCCCCGTCTTTGGCATTTCAGCCGCCGCTCGACGGTGCGTGGACTGGCCGCCGGTATGTTTTTCGCCTTTGTCCCCGTGCCCTGGCAAATGCTGCTCGCTGCGATCGCCGCCGCCTTGTTGCGGTTTAATATGCCGGTGGCCGTGGCCATGGTCTGGATCACCAATCCGGTGACGATTCCGCCGATCTTCTTTGCTTGTTACCAGTTCGGTGCCTGGTTACTCGGGACGCCTCCACTGGAATGGGCGTTTGAACCGTCGCTGGACGGGTTCCTGCGGCGAGTGGGCGAACTGGGATGGCCGTTGCTGGTCGGGTCTTTGACCATTGGCATTATTGCCAGCACTGCAACGTTCGTGATTGCCGATCTGCTCTGGCGGCGGCATATCATTAACAAGTTTCGCCGCCGTCGGGTCGTAGCCGTTTCGGGCTGAAGTATCGAACTGGCCAGCGGTTTTTCCTTCTCTTCGCTGTTGTTCGGGCCGGATAGCTTCTGGCCTGCTGCCAGTGATTTTCATTCAGGTAATATCTGGTATGTCATCTCCCATCGAACATTTTGAACAGCTTGCGCTGTCCCCCGCTCTGTTGCAAACCCTCCAAGAACTCGGTTACGAAGCGCCAACCCCGATCCAGGCGGCGACCATTCCCCCCATGCTGGAAGGCTGTGATGTGCTGGGTCAGGCCCAGACCGGTACTGGCAAAACGGCGGCGTTTGCTCTGCCCATTCTGGAAAAGCTGGACTGGAACGACCGGCAACCGCAGGCTTTAGTCCTGACGCCGACCCGGGAACTGGCGATTCAGGTCGCAGAAGCCTTCCAAAGCTACGCTCGCCATCTGCCCGGCTTTCATGTCCTGCCGATCTACGGCGGCCAAAGCATGACCCTGCAACTGCGTCATCTGCGGCGCGGTGTCCACGTCGTCGTCGGTACGCCGGGTCGGGTCATGGATCATCTGCGCCGGGAAACCCTGTCGCTGGCGACCTTGCGTACCGTCGTACTCGACGAAGCCGATGAAATGCTGCGCATGGGCTTCATTGATGATGTGGACTGGATTCTGGAGCAGACGCCAGCAACCAAGCAGGTCGCACTCTTCTCCGCGACCATGCCTGAGCTGATCCGCCGGGTGGCGCATCGTCATCTGCGCAATCCCCAGGAGGTACGGATTGAAACACGCACCGCCACCGTCGCGACGGTTCGGCAGCGCTACTGCCAAGTGGGCGTCCAGCACAAACTCGATGCCCTGACCCGGGTGCTGGAAGTTGAAGACGCTGACGCCACGTTGATTTTTGTTCGCACCAAGGTGGCCGCGACCGAATTAGCGGAACGGCTGGAGGCGCGCGGCTATCCCAGCGCTGCCCTGCATGGCGACATGACCCAGGCGTTGCGCGAGAAGACCATTGACCAGTTGCGCGGCGGCGGGCTGGACATTCTGGTCGCGACCGACGTGGCGGCGCGCGGGCTGGATGTGCAGCGGATCAGCCACGTCATTAATTACGACATTCCCTACGATCCTGAAGCTTATATTCATCGCATTGGCCGCACTGGTCGAGCGGGTCGGGCGGGTGACGCGATTTTGTTTGTTGCGCCCCGCGAAATCCGCCTGTTGCGAACGATTGAAAAGGCAACCCGGCAGCCGGTAGAAAAGATGCCATTACCGACGCAGGAGGCGATTACGGGCCACCGGTTGGCGCAGTTCAAGCAGCAGGTCACTGAGGTGTTGACGTCGCAGGATCTGGAGTTTTTCCAACAGATCGTCGCCGAGCTTGAACGAGAGCAGGAAACCAGCCCGCAGGATATTGCCGCCGCGCTGGCCTATTTGGCACAACGTGACCGGCCCTTGCAGTTTGAAGACACCATTCCCAAGGATTCTGAACGCGAGAGAGAGCGGAGCCGGGATCGGGAGGGTGATCGAGGCCAGGATCGGGAAAGACCGTCCTTCCGGTCGGATCGTGAGGAACGTGGGCCGCGTGGCGGAGAACGGCGCGACGCCCGCAGTTCCAGCGATTTCAGTTCAAATAAAACCCGTTACCGGATTGAAGTCGGCCGCGAACATGGTGCGACGCCGCAGAACATCATGGGCGCGATTGCCAACGAGGCCGGGATTGAGGGTCGGTATATTGGCCGTATCGAGATTTACGATGACTACAGCACCGTCGATTTGCCCGAGGGGATGCCGCCCGAGATTTTCCAGCATTTGAAACGGGTGCGCGTGCGGCAGCAGATGCTGAATATCAGTCCCTTTGACGGCGCGGAACCGGATCGGAAACGGCCGGCTCGCCCGAGAACGGAGCGAACGCTGGGTGATCGGGAACGGGCGGAACGCCGGGAGCGGAAACGGCCTGGGCGGTCTCCAGCGGATTCTTGATCCGGCTATTGAGAAAAGGGTGCTGTGATGAAATTGCTGGCGCTGGAAACGGCGACTGAGGCTTGTTCCGCCGCGGTGTGGATCGATGGCGCTGTATGGGAACGTTATGAACTGGCTCCACGTCGTCATGCCGCACTGATTTTGCCGATGATCGAAGCGGTTTTGGCCGAGGCGGAACTGACGATGAATCAGTTGGACGCCATCGCTGTCGGGCGGGGACCCGGCGCATTCACCGGGGTGCGGATGGCCATCGGTATTGCTCAGGGGCTGGCGTTCGCTGCTGATTTACCGGTGATTCCCGTATCTACCCTAGCGGCGTTGGCGCTGGGCGCGGCGCGAGAAACCGGCCAGACCCGGATCGCGACCGCGCTGGATGCCCGAATGGGTGAGGTGTACTGGGGAACCTGGAGCATATCTGGCGAAAGGGTAGAGTCAGTGGGCGAGGAGCGGGTATGTGCGCCAGCGCTGGCCAATGGCGCACCCGGCCCCTGGTTCGGTACCGGTAGTGGCTGGCTGGCCTATGCTGAAGCTTTATCCCAGCGGTTGACGGTGAGCGGTTGGCTGGGCGACCGCTATCCTCAGGCCAGCGATGTAGCCCGATTAGCGGCTGATCCGGACCGGCGTGGGGCGTGGGTTGCGGCGGAACAGGCGCTGCCGGTTTATCTGCGGGATCGGGTGGTCGGCGGTTAACAGGTGAACAGCAACAGATTGGAAAATTTGGTGTTTGGCATTGAATGCCCATTCGCGATAAGCTACTACGGCAATAGAATAAAACAACGAAGGTCGTGTTGACTGCCTGGAGGATACGCATAATGAACGCCACGATGACCGCTGATGCTGTCCATAGTAAGGCACTGCCTGATCTGGTTGCCAAATGGCTGGCCGCACGTCAGGAAAGCCTGGTGCTATATCACCGACTGGCCGCGCTGAAACCCTTTACCGTCACTGACCCGGTGCGTCATCAATTGCGCCGCTTCCGGCAGGTACTGGTGGATTATCTGGCGCTGGGGCCGTTCGAGGTCTTTCAGGCCCTTGAAGAGCAAACGGCGGATTCGCCCTATCGGCAGGCTCGTGAACTGGCCCGACGCTGCTATAGCCATATTGGCCGCACGACTCAGGCCGCTTTGGCTTTTCATGATCGCTATGATGGGGATTTGTCTGATCCTGCGTTGGCCGGGTTGGATGAGGAACTGTCGCGACTGGGTGAGTCGCTCGCAAAAGCGCTATCGCGGCTTGAAGATTCCCGAGTCGCGCATTTTTTCGGGAACACCGTAAACCCAAGCAGGGCTTTCATCAAGAATCTAAGGATCTCCCACAGGGTGGCTGACTGCAAAACTTTAGCGTGAATAGATAGGGGGTGAGAATTGACAAACCCGTTTTTCAGGCTAACATCTTATACGGATAGTCGATATCTACCCTGCTGAGCGTATTTAGCGTGCAGCTCTGAAAGCGAAAAATGCTCAGGGGGAGTCAGCCATACTTTGCTTCTACCTCTTGAGTAACCGAGTCATATTCTTGGGTTAGTGGCAAAAATGAACCATAAGGGGTTGGTTATGCGGTTTTTGATTCCAGGATTGGTAAGTTTATTGCTCGTTGCTCCTGTTCAAGCACAATCTGCGGATGTGCCGGTAGCGCCGACTGCTCCCGCAGCCAGTGTTTCATCGCCCGCTACTCCCGCAGGAAAGGCGGCTGGTGCCGTATCTGCCGCCGCTACGCAGGTTTCTCAAGAGGTGGCTGATGTTAAGGCCAGCTTCGACAAGGTCTACGCGGATACCAGCAAGGATGCGTCCACCGGTACGCGTTTGTTGGCCACCGCCACGGGTGCCGGTCTGGGCTTTTTGGCGTCAAGCTATATCCTGACCACCACCATTGCGCCTCTGGCCGCAACCGCCCTGAGTACGGTGGGTCTGTCTCAAGCTACTGCGAGCATCGTTACCTCGTCGATAACGACCATTGGCCTGGTTTGGGGAACTTATGTCGGTGGGGTTTACGCCCATGATTTGGTGACCCGATAAATCGAGCGTAAAGTCCGGTGAGGCGTTCAAGCAAGTTTGCAATCGCTAGCGCATTTGGAATTGCGCTAGCGGCTGCTCAAGTGGGTCCTTATGTCATCCAGAGAGTGGAACAGGGCAAGGTCGAGCAACGCCGGGCTATCCGTGCGCAAGCGTTGGCCTACAAGCTGGAGACCATCAGCGATGATGATGCGTATACCGACGATATCCTGATGTGGTTGCTGACATGGGTTCAGTAATGTGGTTTTAACCTGGACTAGGGCTGAATTCGCCAGTGTATCGAACCACGAAAGCCACGAAAAAAACCTGTTTTAACCTGGGTCAGGGCTGACTTCGCCAGTGTATCAGGAACCTCTAAAAAGCGTAAAAAAGCTTCATTTAACCGGGATTAAGCACAGGTTCTTCCTGATTTTTTTATTTTTGTTTCTTATTGACAATCCTACCACGGTTTCGGTCGTCGAGTTCCTGCGTACAGGCGACGCTCCATTCACCTTGCAAATCACTGTCGTTGTGGTGACTTGTACCGTTTTGATCGTTTTGTTAAGGCATACATGGACAGCGATGCGCTTGTTGGGTCATGCCGCTGTAGTATTGTTAATTCTGGCGTTGGCATCGCTGCTGTGGTATTTGCAGGAGTGGATTATTCTGAGTGAAACGACACGCTATTTCGCCAAACTCCTGGTAATCACTGTGGTCTTGACGTTCGGCCAGGTTTTGCCATTTTACGTTCGGCAATTGTCAGGAATCAGCCCGGTTCTTAAGTATCCGCCTTAGTTGGGGTTAGTGGCGTCGGCGTTTAGGCCTTCTGGCGTTATGGGTTCTTTTGGCAGAGCGATCGTTTCCTCTGGATTAGCGAAAGCGACGGCAGTTGCCGCACGGTTTTCTCCTGCGCCATCGTGAGAAATCGCCACACTGATGGAAACCTGAGAAACGTCGGTAACCGATGCCGCCAAGGTGGTTTTAAGCGCCTGGATCGATTGATTGACCGCAAGCTGTTCGGGAGGCCCCCGCCGAACGCCGCGACCAGACAGCAAATTGACAACATCGTTCCACCATGTGTCATGTGCGCCTTTGACTCGTATGATAGAAACCAGCATTAGATGATAACCAGGGTAGGGAATAGATAGATATCAGGCCGTAGCTTATGAATATGTTGCAGCAATTATGGCTTATTCTTCACACAGCGGCAGTCGCTATTATCCTACCTGTCTCGCTGTTGCTTGTAAATCAGTTACTCATTCGCTATCTCGATGATCGAGGCATGTATAGGGTGCCTCCGTTTTCGTGGTTGCCACTGTTGGCTGGATCAGCGTTGTGCAGCGCTGCGCTCAATGCGCTGGACATTGTCGGGCGGTTAAATCCCAGTCAGTTGTGGCTGTCTGATTTTTGGGCGCTACGCTTTGATGAATTGTACGACGTCTGGTTACGTCCATCGGATGTGCTGTTGGCAGTGATTGCCGGTTTAATCGAATTTTATAATGAACTGCTTTATGAAGGCTGGAGTGTATGGCTTTTTCAGGGTTCTGCCGTGGTCGCGGGGGTCGTTGCGTTGCTGGCATGGCGTAGTTGGCAGGCAATTCGGGGCATCCTGCTGTTTTTCTGGCTCAGTCTGGCAGTCATGATCCTGATGTATATCAGCGTTATTCTACTGGCTTGGGTGATTCATTGGCTTAATTTCTGGGCGTTAGTAGTTTTGTTCCTTTTCCTCTATATGTATGATAAAGAGGGTGATCAACAACATGGATCACCTCTGTAATCCCACGCGAGTGCGAGAACGTGTCAGATAAAGAAGATAGCAACCGACGTTTTTATGATTTTGTCATAGACCAAATTCGGAGACAGTCTTGGGTCAGTAAAAAATTCGAGAGTGAATGGTTGCAAAAAGCGACTTTTAATCTAGGCATTGAGCCGTTTCAGGCGCGTGCGCTTATTTTAGGAGCGACCGCATCATGCAATGGATTTGTTGAAACCGAAATTGAACGGGTAATTGATGAGTTTGTCATGCTGTTTTCCAGCCATAGGGGGCGCGTTGCTAAAAATTCGTTTCGTCAATTGACGTCAGTGGTGAAAGGCATGGGGCGTGGCGCTCTGGATGAGCGAAACGCTGAACAAATCGTCAAGGAGGCGATGGTTCGTCGAGGGCTGAAGCCGGATGGCCGCGGATTGTTGCGCTCAAAGCGCTGGTTTCATAACGCTGGCCGGGTGGAAGCAAAAGCCTGATGATCGCACGCAATCTCTTGGAATGGGTGGCGGATACGCCTTTTTCGATCGCATTTCTGCTCATTGTTTTGCCTGCCGTCGTGCTGTCGGTGGTGGGTATTCTGATAGTTCGTTTTTTGCACCCCGAAGAAATGCGTATTAACAGTGAAGTCGCTCAGGCTAAAGTGAATTATATGGCAGAGATTTATGCCGTTCTGCTGGGGTTATTTTTGGTGTCGGCTTTCGAAATGTACCAGGACATGCAAACGGTGGTGAGAAGTGAAGCGCTGGCATTGCGGGCCTTGTATCAGGTCACGGCGCAGGTATCTCCAGAACAACCAGGCGCACTCCCTGATCTGGTGCATGCTTATACGCGATCGGTGATTGAAGATGAATGGGTGCTGATGAAGTTTGGTGATGCCAGTAGGATTACGCAGCAACATCTGGATTCGTTATTTGCGGCCATCGCTGAAGCCGGGCAACAATCGACAGCGACGACTGGCACTGCTATTCAGATGGAGCAATTAGCTCGACTGGTATTAACGCAACGGGCTGATCGTTTAACCAATGGACCAGGTGTTGGGCGACAGTTGTCAGATATGCTATCAGGCGTCCTCGTCGTCGTTACCGTGATTGCGATTTCCATGCCCTGGTTTATCTATACCTCTTATGCGACCGTTCATATTCTTTTAGGAACCGCACTCATTATTGTATTTGTCTCTCTGATTATCGTCGCGGTCAAAATGCTCTATCCTTTTGCCGGAGAATTAATGATTCCGCCTGTAGATTTTTTCGAGGCACTGGCGACCATGAATATCAAGTCTAGCCCATGAAGAAATTTGGTTTTTACAGTATCTTTTTACGCTGGGTACTAGTCGCCAGTATCGTATTTGGCACCTATAATCCCAGTGGGCGTTCATTTGTGCATTGGGCGATGGAATCAGAGATCGAAACTTCACTGAAACTTTCCGTTGGATTGGTGCTGTTCGCCCTGAATTTAATGTTGATCCATCTCATGTTTCGTTCATTGGGTTATGTTGGCGTTACCCTGATGACAATATGCTTGCTGTCTATTGCCATTACCTTGCAACGCCTGGAACTGGTCATATTGTATAATTGGGGGCAAGTACAACTATACATTATTTTTTTCTTTGTTACCGCCGTTACGATCGGAGTTTGCTGGTCAGCAATTCGCACCCGTATCTCCGGACAGGTTGATTCGGACGACATTAGTCGGCGGCTTTGAATGCAGTGGAGCCGATGCGGGACGGGTGAACAAATATAATAAATGCACACCATTAAACGAATGGTTCAGGGACTTCTTTGGAGAATTTTTGATGATTTTATACCGCCATCGCCGACTGGTCTTTGTGTTGGTGCTCGTGATGTTACCGTGGCTTGTCGGACGCGCTGCTGCGCCATCCCCGGACGCGCCGGTTCAGGATTTCCGGTTATTGGTAGAACCCCTGAGCGCTGAATGGGAGGCGCGACTGGTTCCACCCCTCTTGCAGAACTTGCTCCGGATTGCTCCCTACACCCTAACGCGCACCGAAGCCCCTGAGGCGCTACGCATTGTCGCCGATACGCCCGGTCGCCTGGCCCTGCTCCGCCGTTCCAGCGCATCTGCCGCGGGTAAGCTGTCGAACCTTGAATTGCTTGAGGTGGGTCCGGCGACCTGCATGACGCTGGTGGTTCATCAGAATTCGCCGTGGCGGGACTATGCTGGCCTCAACTATCGGTTCAGTCGGCCCCTGCGAGTGGAGGCGGTGAGTCCTGGCGCACTCCAGGATTTTCAGCGAGTCCTGACCGCTTTTCCCATCACTGGCGATATTTCGCTGGCGGTGCGCCCGACACATATTGCCATTCAACGCCTGGTTGCCGGGGAGGTTGACCTGGTGGTGCTGGATGTGCCAAGGCGCGGGGCGGTTGACCAACCCGCCGATGTGATGAAGTTTGTGATGGAACGTGAATTACGCCTGCTGGATCTACCGCCCAGCCTGTTCGTAGAGTCGGATTCGCTGAGAGAGGGTGAGGTGCTGGTCTACAAGGGCTGGTTCTGGGAGCAGCCCCAAATCTATCGCGGTTTATGCGATGCTTTTGTCCTGGCAATGCCGACATCAGGTGCCGACCAATTGGTTTATACCTTGTATTCGGGGGTAGCACCGACGGCAACTCCCCATCAACCTGGATTTTTCGAAAAAATCAGCGATGCTGTCCATCGATTATTGGTGGCAATAGGGATTTTGGCATCCTAGTCAGGTGGTAAAGTTAAAGTATATGGTTAATACAGCAGGGTATGCCTGGTCTTGGCATAAATGGCAAATTCTCATTTTTATTTTCATTTTTCCAAATTTGAGTTTACCTGTCGCAATGGCGCAAGCGAGCCTTTCGGAGTGGTTTCGTGTACACGAGAATGCTTTACGGCATTGGGAATTAGCGCCGGGAGAGCATCCGTTACAGGCCAGTTTACGTCCGCGATATTCCGCGCCTGAGCCGGTGCGAAAGGTATTGTTTGTCTATCCTTATGCGTCCTCAGCGTATGATATTGCCATTAGTAGAGCGCTGGAAATTTTTGCGGAAAAACGCATTGCTGCTATCATTTATGTGGTTAATTTTCAGAATCAGCCGAGCCGTGTACGAGCTTTAATTGAGAAAGCCCAGCGTGACCAGATCGATCTCATATTTGCAATGGGTTCTGATTCTGTAACTCTACTCATCGGTCAGGCCAGCAAATTTGATATTCCAGTGGTTTCCATCTGTGCTAAAGATCCGGTACTGTTGGGTCAAATAAAAGATTATGAACAGGGTAGTGGCAATAATTTTGCGTTTACCTCGCTGAATACACCGATTGATTTACAAATGACATACCTGCTGGAGTTAAAACCAGCGCTACGCAATATCGGCATTCTTGTCGATCGCCGTAATATTAGCGCAGTACAAACTCAGGCAGAGCCGTTAGCGACAGCCGCCTATGAACGTAATATTCAGCCTTTCATGATCACCATCGATCAATCAGATAAAGCCGCTTTGGAACTTGCAGAAAAGATGCCTGCCGCTTTGATGAAAATGCAGGAAAATGATCCAGACCTGACCCAGAGCCTCTGGTGGATCACTGGCAGCACTTCGGTCTTCAGAGAAATTGAGACGATTAACCGCATGGCCGGCAAAGTTCCGGTACTCGCCGCAGTGCCGGACGTGGTGAAAGAGGGGGATCATTCGGCGGTGCTGTCGATTGGGGTCAGTTTTGAGAGTAATGCTCAGCTCGCGGCTATTTATGGTGCCGCCATCTTGCGTGGTCAATCAACCGCTGGAGAACTGAAGGTAGGTGTGGTGTCGCCGCCGGACATTGCGGTAAATTTCCGCCGGGCGCACGCTATTGGTTTAAAAATCCCTTTTTTGTTTTTCGAAGCCGCAACCTATATTTATGGCTACGATGGTCTGGCGGTTCGCGTCAAGGGGGTTGCCCAAACGACTGAGGTGAGGACCGTGGCGGTTGAAAGACCCATGGTTACGTCCATCGCGCCGAAGTTGGAACTAGAAGCCGTATCGCCAGCTAAAGAGTCGTCCCCTCCATCGGTTGCATTAGCGCCTAAAGCCATCTGCGATCCGTCGCATCCCTATCTTTTTAGCCACCCCGCCAGTAAAGCACGGCTTGAACTCAACCGGTGTGTGATCAAGGCAGGAGCGCCGATTTTGCTTGACGATCCGCCCCTGACTCACTCACTGGTTCTGCTGATCCAGAAAAATCTCAATGACTTGGGGTTCAAGGCCGGGCGTGTGGATGGACGAATCGGTCCAGTCACTCGACGGGCTATTCGAAGCTTCCAGTCAGCGCAAGGCAGGGCGGCTACCGGGATCATCAACTTCGCTTTGCTTGAACAGATTCAGCAAGCTATGATTAAGGAAAAAAGACCGTCGGCAACCAGGTAGGACAGTGTTGCCGATTTTTCAAATTACTTTTCTAGTAAAAGGGAGCAAAGAAATGATTACTACGCTTTTAGTGACTTCTGCGGCGGCATTAGGTCTGATGGCTGTTATTTCGGTCGACCCCATTATTATGAACAAATCCACAGTCCCAATCTTTGTCGAACTGCAAGGTTATAATGGTCCCTTAGTGGCCAAACTGCTGCGTGACCGTATCCGAACGATCGCTCGCGATGCTTTTCTTGCCCGCAAAGAATCTACTCTCAGTTACTTTGCGGAAGATGAAGAGGCACTGGGGGAATTGGCTGATCAGTTCAAGATCAGCGGTGTTGTCGATGCGCTTCGGCAAGTTTCCAACCTTCATTCCTATGTGCTTTATTGTTATATTGCTGATCGGGGCGATGACCTGAAATTTTCAGTCAAGGGTGAAACGACGACTGGTGAACTTTTTTATGTCAGTGTTGATGGCAGTCGTGATGTGCCAACGCTGATTAACATCATGGCCGAGCGACTGATCGAGCGTATCGAGCCGATAGTCCTGGCCGTCTATCATTTCCGCAAGGAGTACGCGAGTGGCAACTTTGAAAAATCTTTGCCATTGCTTGAACACAGTTTCCGGGTATTGCCGGCTGATTATAAGGGTTGGCCACTACTATTTTTAGGTCGCATCCTTTACCGCCAAGGAAATTACGATGGAGCGATCACAAAATATCGTGAAGCACAGGCATTCGAATCTAGCCTTCCCTTTATATACTCACGCTGGGGCGAGGCACTGGTCGCCAAGGGCGATCTTGAAGGTGGATTAGCAAAGATTCGTCAGGCGATTAAAGTGTCTTCTGATGTTGATCGAACAAGCGTCGATGCGCAATTGGCAGTACAATCGGCAACGGTCTACCAGCTTTTGGGCGATGTATTGGTAGCAAACGGCCGGGATGTCGAAGCGCGTGAGGCTTATGTCGAGGGATTGCAATCGACTCCTTCGCATTCCGGTTTACAAACCAGTCTGGCGGCGCTTTACATACGTTATGGCCAGTTTCGCCCAGCCATTGATTTGTTGCAAGATGCCTTGCTACAGCGGCAGGTAGACCCACGTACCGGTGGGCTATTAACCCAAGCGCTGGCCGGCAGAACCACGTCAAGTCTTTCATCCGATCCTGAAACCGTAAGTTCACAGCCATCTGCTGGAACAGCCCCATAACCCCAGATCCCACAACAGGAGCGATTTCCATGATCCGTATATTAATGATGACCCTGACCATTCTGATTTCGACGACGACATCGGCCAACGCTGCGTCTGACCTAACTCGCGAACAATTTTTGCAGGGAACCGGTTCGTCCTGTCTGGCCGGCGGCATCCTGGTGGGTCTGGCCGCGCTGGCCGCAGGACCTGCCGTTGCCAGCGCTATGGCGACACCCGTGGCCTCTACATCGCTCACCGCGGGTTCAGCTACCCTCATTGGTTGTGGGGTCAGTGCTACTGCTGCTGTCAGCTATTATGGGGTCACGTGGATATACGGTACGCTCTTCGGACAACCCCGTTACCCATTGCTATATCCACCGATGGAAAAGCGCCAATAGGTCTGCATACCATGCCACACAATGAACAGCAGATGACAACCAGTCTTTTGCATCACCTGGTTGGGCGTTTGCGGATTGCCGTCGTTCATGGTGGTAACCGACTGGCCGAAAACGCAGTTATTTATCCGACACGCAATCCGCGTTCGGAAAAGACCTATGAAGTCGTTGCGCAGGATATTGCCGACAGCCTGACGCGCTTGGGATGTTGTGACGTTGCCCTGATGCCGGAAGATATGAACCTGGGTGAACGGTTGCGACGTCACGGAACCCACTTGGTCTGGCTCAATACCGGTGGTACTCAAGGTTATATGTCGGTGTGTCATGCGCCGGCCATGCTGGAACTGATGGGTATGCCCTATATTGGCCATAATCCGCTCAATGCGGCGATGCTCGATTATAAGCATGTCTTCAAGCATGAACTGGATCGCCTCGGTATTGCTACCCCGCGTTCTATCGTATGGGGGGGATCGTCAAATCCTGAGTCGATTTTTGATGATCGACATTTTCATCGGGTATTCATGGATGATCCAGGGCCTTTTATTGTTAAGCCGGTCTCGGGGCGGGCATCGCAACATGTCTATCTGGCTGAGGATCGCAGCGACTTACCGGAGAAGTTGCAGAAAGTATTTGCCGCAACCGAAAATCTGGTGCTAGTGGAAGAATTCATCGATGGCCCGGAATATACCATTGGCGTTTGCGGCCCATCGGTCTATCGTCGGCAATGCCTTGAACATCGGGATGATCCGCTGACTTTCTCTGCGCTAGAACGAGTCATGGCTCCGGATGAGAAGATTTTTACGTCGATGGATGTACGGCCTATCGCGCTCGACCGGATACGTCTGCTTGATCCTGCGACAGAAAATAAGACCGTGTCTCGACTTTCACAAATCGCTCGAACAATTTATAACGAATTGGGTTTGGAAACTGCGGTGCGCGTGGATGTCCGCAGTAATCGTGAAGGGTGTTTCTTTGTGTTGGAGGCGAATCCGAAGCCTGATCTGGCTTATCCGAAAGGCGATAAAATCAATCTTATCTGCGCTGGTTTATCGCTTTTGGGTATGGAGTATGATGATCTTATTATGACTCTGCTGGCTAATCGCCTGTCGTTCCTTCTGGCCCAGCGGCGGGCGACCATTCCTCACATTGTTGCACTGCTGGGATGAGAGCCGGTAACCGGGTACGCAACCGCTGGCGTGACGCGCTTTCGCTATTTTTGGTCTGTGTGATCTCTCTGCTGCTGTTGGTCTATGTGGGTCTTGGCGAAGCGCAACGCACGCTGATCAAGTTTCAGATTGCGAAACTCGCTGCCCAAGGCGAAATCGTTCAGCATCTCATGGAAACGCATTTGCGGGCAGGTCTTGGCCTGCGACAGTTTATCGGTTTTCAACCCATCACTGACCGCATTCTCAGTTCGGATCCTGATGTTATTCGCATTGCAGTACTGAATAATGATGGGGTGTCCGTGTTTGTCAATGACCGCGCCGGTGATTTTTCTGCGGAGCATCCGCTGGAATCCGGTGAACGGGTGCAGGCGACGCCGCGTTTTGAGGCGTGGCAGAATGATCTCTATGTGTATGTTAGTTTGCCATTGCGCAATAGATTTGAAGCTGTTGGGCGACTGACAGTAGTGATGCCGCTATCGGTTATTGAAGCCCGGGTTAATCAATATCAAACGTTATTTTTGGGGCTGGCTCTGGGTTGTTCGGTTATCCTGGCGCTGTTCGCCTATCGCTTTGCTGATCTGCCGCGACCGGATCGTCTGCGCTTGCAGCGATGGGGTTTTACCAGCGCCCTTTCGATGATGACGATCGTGTTTATGGTAGTGCTCAGTGTGCTTTACGCCGAAGGGGCGCAGATTAAGGTCAAGGCACTGGCGGACTCCCTTGGCAAACGGGTTGGTGCCATCGTTGATAACGGGATTGATCTCAAAGACATTGAGGGATTAGAACGGGCATTTGATGAATACCGTCGCGACCAAAATAATGTGCGGGCGATTGGCTTAATAGAAAATGGTCGTGTGGTGGTTCATACTGAACCGCAAGCTATCGGTCGCGAGTGGATTAGCGAACCCGGTACGTTTGAATACTCGGTAGCTGTTGGTAACGCGGCGCAATCTACGCAGATTGCGATGTCGCTATCGGCCGGAGTGGTTTACCGTTCAGTAGTGATGAATATCAAAAATTTTGCGGCGCTCTTTCTTGCAGTAGGGTTCTTGTCTGCGCTTTTTTTACATTTGGCGAATGCTTTGCATCAGGATACTGATTCTCTGGAGACTCCCGCGACATTTATGGGTATCGAGGCTCTGGAAAAAGTGAAACCGGTTCTGTTTGTCGCCGTATTTGTGGATAACCTGTCAGCCTCATTCCTGCCTCAACTGCTCTATGACGCGGCCGCCGCCGCGCAATTGCCACCAGTGCTGGCGTCACT
>JFJP01045557.1_pt1 | contig 14711 bp, 12 predicted proteins | sample 431651 | NCBI WGS metagenome assembly JFJP01 (sample SAMN02602958, study PRJNA72255) | Microbial mat metagenome, whole genome shotgun sequencing project. | biome: fresh water; feature: sink hole; material: water; isolation source: purple microbial (photo- and chemosynthetic) mats found in...
TTCTTAAATTGATTAACGACATCATGGATATTTCGAAGATTCAGGAAAATCAATTCGAAATCTCAAAAAAGAAGTTTAATCTGAACGCTCTACTAAACAGCATCTTTCTTGAATATAAGCAATCTGACATGAAAACCATGCGTAACAGGATCTGCTTTAAAGTGATGAAAGGCAAAGAAGATTCTGAAATTGAATTATTTTCGGACCCAATCCGATTAACTCACATCTTTCAGAAATTACTGAACAATGCGTTTTTCTTTACGCAGGAAGGATTTATTCATTTTGGCTATCGAAAAACCGATAGTGGTATTGAATTTTTTGTTGAAGATTCGGGCTGTGGAATTGACGAGTCGAATAGAGAGTTATTTTTTAAACCATTTTTTAAAGGTAAGAATCAGGTAATTGGAAGTAAAGGATTTGGACTCGGCTTAGCAATAAGTAAAGGACTTACCCATTTACTTGGGGGAGATTTACAATTTACCTCAACCCCAAATGCAGGGAGCAGGTTCTTCTTTAGTATCGACAAAAGCAATATTGTTTCTGAGAAACCGATAATTCCAGATCAACAAAAAAAAAAATTGATTATGAAGGCTATCAGTTTCGAGCCAATTGAAAGTAAACTGACTCAAAACTGATTAGCTCCCATTGAAACTCCTGTATTCATCAGATACCGGCAACCGAACCGGTAAAGTTTAAAGCACTCAAAACTGCATTTTTAAAACTTCGCCCAATTGGCAACTCTTTTCCCTGAATTTCAATTGTGTTAGCTGTAAATGCCTCTATTTTACCAATTGAAACAATAAACGATTTATGGATTCGAAGAAAACTCTCTGTTGGCAACTTTTCTTCCATTTGTGCCATACTGGTTTTAGTAATTATCTTTCGCTTGTCAGTAAAAATCTGCACATATTCACTCAATCCTTCAATGTATTTAATTTCTGAAAGATACACCTTTACTACTTTTTTGTTTTCTTTCACATAAATAAACGACTCTTCAGGCAATTTGTCTGAACCTGCACCCGGAACGACCTGTACATCATCCTGATTCATCTGGTAATATTTGTTTACCGATTTCAGGAAACGCTCGAACGTAACTGGTTTTAACAAATAATCAACAACATCAAGTTCAAACCCTTCGAGTGCATACTCGCGGTAGGCGGTAGTAATAATTACTTTAGGCGGATGTTTCAACGTTTTAAGGAATTCGATACCCGTAATCTGGGGCATCTGTATATCCATAAACATCAAATCAACCTGTTTCTCGCGAAGTACATTTAAGGCTTTCATGGCATCACTGCATTCGGCTACAACTTCAAAATTCTCCAATTTCTCTACGTGTCCGCGAATCAAATCCCTGGCTAAAGGTTCATCATCGACAATTAAACATCTTGTTTTCATACTATAATAATTGTTTTTTAATGGTAGTATGGAACTCCATGTTGCTGAATTGGAACGAAGTGGAAATCCGCGACGCGAAAATTATTATCACACTCTTGGATGTTATGAAGCAACATGTTCGTTTCATTAGAAATTAATTTTAGTGTTTCTGCTATCTGTTTTCTGTTTCTTATCCTCTACTTTATTCTTTTGATTTAATCGTAATATTTGTGTCTCACCTTGCTCATTTTTGATCATCATCACTATCAATCAGCTGATTTACAAAATACGACGTATTTATAGGTTCGCCTGTGGCTTTTTCTATTAACTGCTCCCACGGCAACAAGTTACCGTATTGAAATAAGTTTTCGACTAAATACCTACCAACAGCAGCATTATTGGTATAAACGCCGTTTGTCTTCTTTAAGACTCTGTTTTCGATTGTATGTTGCAACTGGGCAGCAAAAACATCGGCCAAAACCAAATTATGAGTTGTGCACGACAAGCTTGTTGAGTATTTATTGGCAGCCCAAAATGATGCTTTTTCTTGAATCGGGTAATTCACACCTAAATACTTTAAGTTTAGTTTTTGCCACAAATCATCCAGATTTTGATTTGGATTACGGTAAATTTCGTATTCAAAATCGGCTATAACCAGTAGTTTACGACATCGAAACAAACGATCGACCTGATGCAGATGCTGACAAACCAGCACCAGTTGTTTATTGGCTGAAGTATCAATTACTACAGCATTCTTCAAAAAGTTGTAGTTAGAAGCAAGATTTTCAAAATATTTGGCAACTCCTTCACCTAAGGCATAGTTCGGCGTTTTTAATAAATAAGGAACCTTATCCGAAATTGACTTATAGTGCGAAGCATGGCCACCCAGGTGCATCATGCGAATCATGCCTTCGTGGGTATTTTGAATAGACGATATCAACCGGATATCATTTTTAAAATCAACATTTATCATGGCCGTAACTGATGACTTACCAAGGCGGTATTCCAAATCACTGTTTTTGATTACATCCTGAATTGGAAGCCCAATACCAGAAAAAAAAGCTTCAGTATTCATTATTGTATTTGTATTAATGAAAAGTGAATCCATTCTAGTGGTAAATTTTTCAGGCAAATAAGAATGACGTTCTTCATGATAGAACCAGGGCTGCAATTCGCTCTCCTGAATTTTAAATCTTTTGGCCAATAACTTATCGATAACAGATTTGGCTTCAAAAAAATGCGTTCTTGTCTTAATTTCAATATCATCGAGCAAAGCCCTTATATTTCGTGGAGTCTGATCTTTAGCTTCCAGCGAGAGCTCATAAAAATTAGCATATCCAAAATTTACTGCAAATTCGTTCCGTTCTTTTACCATCTTTATAATATCCGGTGCCAGCAAACGACCTTGCTCGCCGTACTGATCAAAAATAGTTTTCAAAACAGAAGCATCGGTCGTATTTTTTCGAATAGAATCTATTTGACCTGTGCCATACTTTTCACCATTAATCGCCAATTTTATTACTGAAAAAGCCTGCCAAAGTTTTACCTCTGCATTCATCAGCTTCTGGTATCTTTCAGTTTCAATTTGCGGCCCCATAAAAGCCTGATAAAGCACATTCAATTGCCTGCTAAGCAATGTATCTGTTATTAACCCGGAATATTTCAGCTTTTTAAGCAGCTGGAAATCCTGTTCGTTGGTAAATACATTTTGGGTAATAGAAGTAAACCGGTCAGGAGCAAAAAGATTAGATGCATTCTGGTTCGATTTATTGAAAGCTAACTCGATGTCAACTAATTTCTGATAATCGTTTTCGTTTCCTGAAACAGTTGCATTCCACAAAGCCACAGCACTTTCCATCGAATAATTTCTGATCAGTGCCTCTTTTTGACTGATGTAGTGGCTCAAGATTTTTTCGGCTTGTTGTTTTTCATTTAAACAACCCACCGAAACAAATAATAAAACTATATAAAACAATAACTTACGCATTTACATCTATGTTTTTAGAACAGTTTTTCTGTATGACAAGACTGACAAAAAACTTACAATTCTCTTTTCTGATAACTAATTCATGGTTCTCCGGATAAATCAGTTCCAATCTCCGTTTTATATTCGCCAATCCAACCCCACTTTCTTTTGCATTTTGGCAATTTGATGGTGGTATGCTGTTCGAAGCCTGAAACTCAAAGCTATTTTTGTTTACTCTTATCAGCAATTTGATCCATGGAGTTGCCGGATCGGGGCTACATCCGTGTTTGAAACAATTTTCGACAAAAGTATAAAGGAGCATAGGCGGAATCAAACAATCCGGATTATCAATTTCCTTTTCGAAAGTGATAGTTAACCGATCCGAATATCTGAGCTCTTCGAGTTGTATGTAATCTTCAATTAGCTTAATCTCTTTTAATACAGGCACTTCAACTGAATTACACTCATAAAGTATGTAATGAAAAAGATCGGACATCTTAGAAATAACAATTGGCGTTTTGTCGCTTTTCTGAAGTGCCAAAACATATAAATTATTGAATGTATTAAACAGAAAATGTGGATTAAGCTGAGCTTTAAGGACCTGCAACTCGGAGGCCAGCTGTTTTCGCTCGGCCTCGTGAGCAATTTTTTGTGTATTCATCCAGTTTTTGTAATACTTAAACATAGCAAACAGAATAGCTGGCCCCAAAATCCAGATCAGGTTCAGCAAAAAAACATCTGCATTAAACCATTGTTTTGGATGCAAAATACTGGGAATGAATAATGAATAATAAACATACTTACCAATTAGTATCCTTAGAAGAGCAGCAATTCCGGCAGCAACCGACAATGACAAAATAAATTGCCAATACTTGCGGTTGAGCAAAAAGGTTGGCACTAAAACATAAACGACACCATAAGTAAAAAATACAAACACGGGCAAGTGTACCAAAAAATTAAGTAAATAAAACGAATATGGAAAGCTTTGCTGATAGCTGAAAACGAACGATCCGGTAAAAACAAAGAATAACCAATAAACCAGGTGCAAAACCGAGCGCCTGTTAAAAAACGTGTATAGAATATGAAATGGCATATTTACAAATAGATTTCGATGGTTAGTTCTACAAAGTTAATCTCAAAATTCGACATAACCTTATGATTTTCAGGATAAAAATAACTAAGATATTTCTGGCAGTTCTTTAAAACCTGTGGATTGAACTGCCGTTTTAATGCTTGCTCATTCCAAAAAGTCAACGAAAACAGAAGGTAATGTGGCTCTGTTTTTATCAGTATGGTATAGTCTGGTTTTTCCGGGGAATCTTCCAATAAAACAAACCCTTCTTCTACCAGCTGAAAAAACAAAAATGGAGGAATCTGCAATCTATTTAAATCGCCGGTAACAAAAAAATTAACGTGAAAAGCTGGTGAAAAGCTCATTCGATGTATATCGATATAACTCCTAATCATGTCAATTTCTTTCTGTAAAAGTATTTTCTCCGATTTATGTCCGGTTGTCATATTGGTCATTAGATTCGAAAGTCGGATGATCATCTCTGAAGTTTGAGGCGAATCAGTTTCTGCCATATTTTCCAAACGGTCCATCACATTCAGCACAAAACGCGGATACAATTGATATTGAAGCAATTCCACTTCTGTTGATAATTTTTGATTTTTTAATGCAGCCTGCTCTCCCACCTTCAGATTCCAAAACCTGACAACTTTCACCGAAAGGAAAACAATAATGATGTATTCGTTTCCCAGGCCGTTTATTAAAATATTTTGCAGGCTCAAATAATTGCCCTGATGAATATTTACAGGCTTAACCAGCTCCCACACCAACTCGTTGCTGATTAGCAATTCGAGTACCGAAGACAAAATAAATAAAGCCATTATCCAGATGGCAAATATGAAATACCGGTGTTTGAAAAAGTATTTGGGCACCAACCAATAAGCAATAGCGTATGTATGAGCAATAAACAAAGGCAAGGTCACCAAATAATAAACCAACCAGGCACCATATTCAGGCAGTTCGAAACCAAAGCTTTGAATAATGGTAAAACTACATACCCATGTCAGCCAGAAAATCGTATGATTTACCGCCCGAGCCAAAGTAATATGTGAATAAATAGTCTTCAATTGTAATTAATTTAAATCCAATTCAAGCTTTGCTGAAAATTCTGTAGGTCCTTCGTTCAGTTGAAATACATGCTTTTCAGGATAAATTAAATTTAACCGTTGCCTAAGTTTTGCCAAACCCTTCTCCTGCACAACTCCTGCGGATTTACATTTGGCCGGGATACTATTTTTTGCAACAAAACAGATTACGCCATTATTACAGGTGAGCGATAAGTTAATCCACGGATTTCCGGCATCAATACTGCTACCATGCTTAAAGCAGTTTTCGACCAATGTAAACAACAAAAATGGAGCAATTTGCAAATTTCCGAAGCTACCTGTTACAACATTGCTTATTTGTAACCGCTGTCCATAACGGATTTGCTCAATTTCAATAAAATCCTGAATCATTTCAATTTCCCTTATAACCAGAACTTTTTTCAATCGAGCTTCTTTGATCGAAAATTGAAGTATCCTCTTGAATTTACGAATAACATCGAGCGTTTTATCCGATTTAATAAGTGATAAGGCATACAGATTATTGAGGGTATTAAACAGAAAATGGGGTTCGAAATGGCTTTGAAGAACACGCAAGTTGAGTTCTTCATAGTTCTTTTGCAATAAAACATACTGTTTTTCGACCACCAGCCAATCTTTGGTAAACTTTGCAATAACAAGCAAAGCCACAACAAACGACATGTCCTTTGTATTTACAAGGATATACCGCACATTAAGCAAACCTTTCGGGCTTTGAAATTCAGGAGAAATTGAAGAATAAAAGATAAAATCGGAAATACTTAATTTGATTGCCGACAAAAGAAAACCAGCTAAAAGAAAAGACAGCCCAAGCCAGAAGAATTGGCGTTTGGGTAACAAAACTGGTATTAATACAAAAATGGTGAGGTAACCATATCCCAGAAAAATGAAAGCATTGATGAAAGTAAGTTTCAGGAGTGGCAAAAATTCTTGAGTACTACTGCGGCTATACAAAACCAAGGTAAAAACAAGCACTAAAATCACAAAAAAAGTGATGTGTCGGCTTATCCGGTATTTAAGGTCAGTATGGAATAAAAACTTATTCAATTTCTAAACAAGCACTAAAATCACAAAAAAAGTGATGTGTCGGCTTATCCGGTATTTAAGGTCAGTATGGAATAAAAACTTATTCAATTTCTGATGGTATTTAAACTAAGTTCGACTTTATATATTTTTGCTGAATCACTTATATTTAAGGAATACTGATTTTTATAAAGTATTTCCAATCTCTTTTTTACATTCTCCAAACCGATTCCACCACACTCGATGAAAGAATGTTCGTTAACAATTAATGGTTTGCTGTTTTCTGCTATAAAACTGATCTGGCTATCGGTAATTTTGAAACCAATGTTGATCCACGAACAATCCGGATCGTTCGAACTGCCATGCTTAAAGCAATTCTCAATGAAAGTAATAAAAAGCATTGGCGCAACCTTAATTGTTGCAGGTTCGCCTTCTATATGAAAACAGAGAGTCAAACGGTTATCAAACCTCAACTTCTGAAGGTCGATGTAATTTAGTATTAAGGCTAATTCTTTTTCAAAATCAATATAAACCTCATTGCAATCGTATAAAACGGCCCGAAGCAAATCTGATACTTTGGCAATTCCTTCAGATGTTTTGGCTGATTGACTGAGCGATAAGGCATACAGATTATTCATAGTATTGAACAGGAAGTGTGGGTGAATTTGCGCTTTAAGCAGATTTAATTCCGATTGAAGGTTTCGCTTTTCAATCTCAAATTTTTCTTTTTGCTGCTCGAACCAGATTTTAATCAGTTTAATTGCCATTGCAATACCCACCATAAAATTGGTTTCAAGAAAAAGTGAAAGAAACGATAAATCGTACATTTCGCCAATACGGATGTCCAAATCGTTAATGTACCTGAGAAACATTCGTTGCAGCGTGCAAATCAGCAGAAGCGTTCCGAGAAAATAGAACAGCGAAAGCAAAAAGTACTGTTTCCTGAGATAATAAGGTAAAATAAGGTAAATAGTTATGTAGGTTGAGGCCATTACAAACGGCACCATTCCGAGCGATTCCAAAAAGTAGTACGGATAATCGTTTCCAAACTTTCCGTACACCAAACCGAAAAGCATCACATAACTCAGCCAGAACATCACATGCTGGAAAAGCCTGTAATTTGCTATTTTGATAATAAATTCCCTCACACTAATTGGTTAAATTTTAACAAAATTAAAAGTAGAGAAATTACAGATTATCAATCACATCGGGCTGCAAACAACACATCAAAACCAACCAATCAAACCTAATAAATGATAAAAACCATACGACCGGAGATTCTTGCAGTTGAGCCGGAGTTACAAGCAGATGGCTTGAAAAATGATTAATTACTGAGTAAGCTTCGCTCTTTAAATATCGGAATTATCGGATATATGGTTGATTTGAATAGCAACGGCATTTATGCCGTTGAAAGATAAATAATCCTTATTTCGGCCTAAACATCTAATTATTTCGGCTAAAGCCGGGATTTGTCTGTTTCTCATTTCCCCCTGACCTAAAGGTCTGGACTATTCATAACCAATAAACTGATAATTCCGTTAAATATTAAGCAAATAGGACAAAAAAAAATCGGGATGTTTTATAAAAACATCCCGATCTACTATTTAGCTTCGTTGTATTGGCTAAAAAACCCACAAATTCATAATCATTCCCTGGGTAACTGTTCCAGTGTTATAATCGAGCTGCGACCCAAACATGCTGTGAGGAATGGAATAAATAAGTAGTAAAACTACAGCAGCAATAACAGTATAAACCGGCCGGCTTTTTTTCCAATTCATTGCAACAGCCAAAACCCAGAACAGAAAGGCTATAAGGGTTTTATTGTCGGTTAAATCCCAACCAAAAGGAATTCCGGTCCAAAGATCACCAAAGGCATAGAGCTGAACTACCGGTCCTAAAATCATACCTCCAGCCATTAAACAAACAAATGTCCAGATCGTATATTTCCGGTACGAAGGCACTTTAAAAACAGCTAAAAGTCCTGAAAGATTGGAAAACAGCATAGCGATAAACATGAATAAAATATGCGGAAGCAGAATAAATCCGGGAACTCCACCTTTAAAACGAATAACAACCGGAGTTTCTTTCAGGTAAGTTTTCGTTCCTAACTGATCGGATATTTCAAAATAATACTCGATTTTACCGGCAGCCGGTTGCTGCGGAACTTCAGCAAAGAAACCTTCGTCTTTTGTCATTCCGAAGATCTTGTTCATTATAAATGAATCTATTGGCTTACTTTTAAATTTGAAATCAACCGTATTAAATTCATCGTTCGTTAAATATCTGCGGTAATAAATCTTTGCTGAAATGGTAGCATCATTAATGTTCAGTTTTACAGTCGGATCTTCGTCAAGGCCAAGGCTACGCACCAATTTTAACTTATACTCCACATTATTCACTGAAATCACCATTTTTTTGGGGTAAGTTGGACCTGTTGCACGCTGATAGATTGCTGCTGAAACAGTGATTACAAAAGCCAGCAACCAGAAAATAAAGGTCTTCATGATTGAATATTTTAAAGTTGAATAATAAGCACTTCCTTTTTCCCTTCGCGCAATACCTCCACATGGATGGTTTCGCCATGTTTGAGCTGCCCCATTCGAAACATGTAGTCCTGAATATTGCTTACAGCTTTCCCGTTGATGGAAGTAATAATATCTCCCTTTTTCATTCCCCCAATAGCAGCAGGTCTTCCGGGAGTAATTATATCAGCGCGCAATCCATTTTTCACATTTCCGGCAAAATCCGGCATAATTCCCAAAGTAACACCTTTGCGGCGCATTCCTCTACTGGCAACTTCTTTTGGACCTGCTTCCTTAAAAATAAGTTTAGTTTCAGCATTGGCCAAATCAGAAATAGCACGAAAAGATAAGTCCGCTATTTTAACCATTCCTTCATAATTAATTTTCGCTTCGGTATCAGCCGGAGTATGATAATCGAGATGAGCTCCGGAAGAAACAAACAAAACAGGGATATTTTTTCCGTAAAAGGCGGCATGATCGGATGGCCCGTAACCTTCATCTGACAAGGAAAGTTTGAGGATTGTTGTATCGTTTGCCGCAGTTAGCATCTTTTTAAAAGGCTCGGCAGTACCAACCCCGCCAATTTGCAACATCGAGTTTTCGTTCAACCGCCCAACCATATCCATATTCACCATGGCATTCACTTTATTCAAATCAAATCCAGGGTTTTCGACAAATTTTTTAGAGCCCAACAACCCCATTTCTTCTCCTGAAAAAGCAACAACAGCAATACTCCGCTTGTGACTTTTAGGATTAGCTGCCAGTTTTTCGGCCAGTTCAATAATCATTCCTACCCCAGATGCATTATCATCTGCACCGTAATGAACAGCTACCGTGTCGGGAATGCGACTCCCTGAGCCAGGACCACCCATTCCCAAATGATCGAAATGAGCACCCAAAACCACATATTGATCTTTTAGAATTTTATCACTCCCGGGTAAAACCATCACTACATTTCGGGTAGGTATGGTAGTCTGAATAACATCTGAATGACCTGATATACTGACACCTGCGGTAAAACTTTCTGGTTTGCGTTGATCATTTAACTTCTTCTCCAAATCTTCGATAAAAAACTTTTTGGGCTCCAAAATCGAATTGGCAATTTTTCTGGAAATGCGGAATGCCGGTATTCCAACCGACTGATCGCCTTTGGCAAGCGATTCGAATTTATCTTCCGGATCGAAAACCTTGCCTGAAACCAGCAATACGGCTACAGCACCCAAATCTTTAGCCTGAAGAACCTTGTCGCGGTCTTTGCTGTATTTGATAAAGAGGCTCGCTGTCTTTTCTATTTCAGGGTCAGCACGAAGAATCAATACGACTTTCCCTTTTACATCAACAGCTGAATAATCTTTCCATTTCAGGCTATCTTCATTAATGTCGAAACCATATCCGGCAAATACCACTTCTCCGCTAAACGATGCATTTTCAGAAAAGGCAAAAGGGGCAAAATCAACATCCAACTTCAGCGTTGTTCCATTAAAAATAAGGCTGTTTGCCGGTCCGGGTATAATTTTATCGGTTACCCTAAATTTCTGGAATCCCTTATCGTGAAGAGGAACAAAGCCAATTGCTTTTAACTCACGGCGAATATATTCAGCGGCAAGACTATCTCCTTCGGTTCCTGTTCGTCTCCCTTTCAACGCATCAGAAGCCAAATAGCTAATGTGTTTTTTCAACTCATCAACAGTTACTTCGGGCGATTTAATCTTACCTTTGGTAAACGCAAACGCAATTAAAACAAGCAGAACAATACCAAGCTTTCCAAAAATTCTCATAACCTTCAGTTTAAATTTTGCAACAACAAAACCTGAAATTTTTTATTTTTCAGGTAAGATGATAAAAATAGCAATCTTTTGCAGTTCAACACTTCTCATTTACCAAATATTTTACTCAACCCAACCGATAACAAAAAAGGCCGCTACCTTCTGGTAACAGCCTTTCGGTATGTTCTGTATTGGAAATCTATTTCTTTTTAGTGGCTTCAATAATTCCCCTGAAATAACCAATTGATTCGGCAATTCCCATATAAGGATCGGCCATATCTTTTTCGTGTTCGAGGCTGCAAACGCCAGTGTAGCCAACTTTGCGCAGCATTTTTACGAATGCCGGAAAATCAATTACTCCGCGACCAACTTCTAACGAATAACCCAATTTAGTAGTTCCGGTAACGTCTTTAATGTGAATATCGAAAACGCGTGATTGAAATTTCTTTAGGTCGGCAACCGGGTCCTTGCCATTACGGGTATCGTGGCCAATATCCAGACACATGCCAATACGTGGGTCAAGATCTTTTACGTGATCCCAAACATCCTGTGCATCAGGGTAAATTTTAATGTCCGGTCCATGCAGGTGAATGGCATAATTAAAGCCGTATTCTTTCACTTTCTTATCAACATACGGTAAAAGTTCGTAGTTCGGAACACCAACAATCAACTTCACTCCTACCCTTTTGGCATACTCAAAAGCATTGTCAATTTCGGCTTCGGTTTTCATGTAAATCGGACCAACAGCATAACCTGTCACTCCTTTTTCTTTCAGTTTAGCATGAAAAGCTGCAATTTCAGCATCGGTACTTTTAAATGGAAGATGAAAATCTTTGATGCAGAGATAATGAACATCAATACGTTGCATGGTTGCCAGCGATTTATCCAAATCATTTAATTTGACAAATGAATAACCTGCCATTCCGATTTTGAATTTTTCGCCGGTTTCAGGGGCAGGTTGCTGGCCTGGACGTTCTTGCTGCTGTGCATTCACTGCAAATCCTGCCATTAACACGAACAACAGGGATACAAAAAATCTTTTAGTCATGGTTAATTAAAATTTATTGAATTATAGGTACACAAAACTAGGAAAATTGCCTTGGAAATGTTAGTTAAATGAACGAAAATCTGTATTTACAGCAAATTATTTGAATTTTACGATTTGTTATCGAAAATCTGTATTTACAGCAAATTATTTGAATTTTACGATTTGTTATACTCGTAACGATTAAGTGGACTTCTAAAAACAATTATGTGTTTCATATACTACGCGATACAATCGCAAAGAAGCGGTGAATTTCGTTTAGGGAATAAATAACTCAGCGTGCTTATTTTAATAAATATTCAAGTACATTTGAAAAATATGTATTTTTGCAATAAATTTCAATCATACTTTAAATATTATGCAGGCAATCTTTGAAAAAATACGAACCTACAATGTTTGGAATGGAAAATTCTACAACACCGGATATGAAAGGAGCGAATATCTGAATACAATTACAAAGTATATTGGCAACAAGTTGATTAAGGTACTGGTTGGGCAACGCCGTGTCGGAAAAAGCTATGTTCTGCGTCAGATCATTAATTATTTAACTTCTGTAAAAGGTGTTAACCCACAAAATATTTTTTACCTTAACAAAGAATATACAGCTTTCGACGAAATTAAATCATCTTCTGACCTTGATGCTCTGTTTACTTACTATCGCCAGCAATTCAGTTTAACTGGTAAAATCTATATTTTTCTGGATGAAGTTCAGAATATTGTGAATTGGGAAACATTTACGAATTCCTATTCTCAGGATTTTACAAGTGAATATGAAGTGTTTATCACAGGTTCTAATTCGAACCTGTTATCCGGAGAACTTGCCTCGATGCTCTCTGGTCGATCTGTCGAATTTGAAATTTTCCCATTTAGTTTTTTCGAATTTACGGGGATTAAAAACATGACTGTCAATAAAGAAATTTTTTTGAAATACATGCAGAGTGGCGGATTGCCTGAAATGTTCAATTTTGAGCAGGACGAATTACAGCGTCATTATACTGAAAGTCTAAGAAATACAATTGTCTTGCGAGATATTGTAGGACGCCATAACATCAAGGATCTCTCACTGCTCGAAGATGTTTTTAAATTCTTGTCGGCCAACATCGGTAATCTTACCTCGTTTAGCAGTATCGTTAATTACTTCAAGAGCAAACAAAAGAAAACTAACTATGAGACCATTTCTTCCTACGTCGGTTTTCTGACCGACACTTTTATTATCCATCAAGCCGAACGTTATAATCTGCGCGGAAAACAACTACTGGGAGGTGAATGTAAATATTACCTGAACGATTTGTCTTTTAAAAATTATCTCCTGGGAAATTATCCATCTGATATTGGCAATAATCTTGAAAACTTTGTCTATATGCAACTTAGACGCATGGGATATAAGGTTTTGGTAGGTGTATTTAATAACGTTGAAATTGATTTTGTTGCACAGAAACCGGAAAAAACCTTGTATGTCCAGGTTTGCTATCTGCTGAATGAAACAAAAACAATAGATCGGGAATTCGGTAATCTATTGATGATTAAGGATAATCATGAAAAAATTGTTGTTTCACTCGATGATTTAAAATATTCAGATTATGAGGGCATTAAGCATATCAGGCCATGGGAATTAGCTTAGTTGTTTTTAAAAAATTAAACAGAAATGGAAATAGTTTAGTTTGACAACCCCCCTTGTCCTTGCGGGCAAAGGGGTAAACCTAAATCTAAACCAATTCCGATCAACTATTGATGTTGTTTAGGATTAGAAATCCCTGGCCGTTGGTTACGATTGCAAAGTCAAGTAGGCAAAGGCATTTCAGCCTAAGCCTCTCACAGAACCGTACGTGAACCTCTCGGTTGATACGGCTCTTGTCATTCCAATCATTGTTTAAAACCATATCGCCAGTGTACAAATAGGTCGGGGTGAACTTTCTGGTAGTTTCTTAACCAATCGTACCCTTTCTTAATGCTACTGAACTTGTACTTGTTTTGTACCCATTGCATCAACCGATAAGTCAGCCGTCTGAATACACGAAGAAAATCCCACTTCCTGAATTTGCCGTAGTAATTAATCCAACCCTCCAATTTGGAACAGAGCCTGTCGGCTATCTCTTCAATGGTGCTGGTACTGTCGCGGTGTATTTTCATTCTGGTGAACTCTTCCGTGATTTTCTTTTGCGAGCTTGCGCTTATTGCCAAATCGAACTCGTTGTGGATTTTGCCACTTCTCCATTCTTTGGTTGGTCGGGGTTGAAAACTAAAACCTAAAAAGTCGAACTGAACTTGTTTGTGCGGCTCTTTTCGTTTATGGTCTTTACTATAAACAATTTTCGTTTTCAATGGGTGAAGCTCCAACTTGCATTGTTCCATCCGCTGCGCAATTTGTTGAAGTATTTCTTCTGCTTCTGCTTGCGTTTGGCAATGCACGATGATGTCGTCGGCATAGCGTTCGAAGCTTATTCCCGGGTATTTCTTTGTAATCCACATGTCAAAAGCATAGTGAAGGAACAGGTTTGCCAGTAATGGGCTAATGACTCCGCCCTGTGGCGTGCCTCGTCCTTCTTTGACAACAATTGTCCCGTCCAGCTTTTGAATCGGCATTTCGAGCCAGCGTTTGCAGTACATCTTCACCTATTTTTCTTCTACTACTTTATCCAACGCTTTTAATATGAGTTCATGGTCAATATTGTCAAAGAAGCCTGATGTCCATATCTATTACCCAATCGTCATTCTTTACGTTTATACGTGCCTTTGTGAGTGCCTGATGTGCACTTTTTAATGGTCGGTATCCATAAGAATCCTTGTGGAAAAGCTGGTCGATCGATGCTTCCATATAATCTTTCACCACTGTTTGGGCGATCCTGTCCCCTACCATTGGT
>JFJP01006314.1_pt1 | contig 14710 bp, 12 predicted proteins | sample 431651 | NCBI WGS metagenome assembly JFJP01 (sample SAMN02602958, study PRJNA72255) | Microbial mat metagenome, whole genome shotgun sequencing project. | biome: fresh water; feature: sink hole; material: water; isolation source: purple microbial (photo- and chemosynthetic) mats found in...
CCAGGTTGATCACCCGTCCGCCCTCGGCCATGTAGGCACACATGGGTGAGTTGGCTTCTTCCTTGTCAAGAATTTGCACCTGGTTCCAGCGGGCGGTCTGGCTGAAAGCGGATTCACCCTTGACGCGCATCCACAAACCGCCGGCGGGACTCTCTAACATTTCAGCCAGACCACGTACCACCTGCTGGCCCAGTTCCTGGGGTGAGTTTTTGGCCGACAGCGCGCGCGTAAATTTGAGCCACTCTTCACGGTAGTCGTAGCGGTAGCGGAAAAAATGCTTGCCCAAGAACACCCGCAACTTGGCGCGCATGGTGCCCGACAAGGCCAGCATCACCAGCACAATCAGCGCAAACACCATCAAACCCAGTTGCAGCGCGCGCCCCCATTCACCGCCAAAGTAGCGCACGTAGTAGCCCACGCCTGAAATAAAGATCAGATACAGGCCGGCAATCAACAGGGTGGCCGAATGGAAAGCCGCCTTGGGCGAAAGCTGGATCTTGGCAATCCAGTCACTGCGCCGGGTACTGGAGAGCAGCAGCAACGGCACCATCAGGGCGTGCACGGCGCCGCGAATGCTCAAGGCGTCTTCATCCGGACGATTGAACAAAACCGCTTGCGAAAACAAATACAAGTCGAACAAAAAGGTACCGGCCAGGCCCAGCGTCAGGGGTTTGATGTTCCAGCGGGAGTCTTCTGTGGCATTGCGAAAAACTTGCTCCAGCAGCACCAAGGCAAATACCGGCATGGCCATGGCGCCAAACAACATCCAGCGCGCCGGGTCACCCCAGGCGGTCACGGCAAAAGTTGCCAGGCCCAGTGCCAATAGCCCGGCAGCCACCAAGGCAATCGCCCAAAAGACCAGCCAGCCGGCGTTGCGCGCACTGGCCCGTGGCCCTTTGGCGCGCATCAGGATCAGCAAAAAAGCGTACCAGCTGCCATACCGCACCTGGTCGGTCAGGCTGGCCCAGACAGCAAACGAGGGCTTCTGGGTGACCACCAGCAAGAGTTCCGAGCCGCCCCAGAGTGCGCTCAAGGCCGCAGCGGCCAACACCGCCACCTTGGACAACTCCTGTGGCCGGTGCAGGTAACCCATCTGGAGCAAACGCAGCGCAAACACTGCGTAAAAGGCGGCCGCCAAGGCACCGCTCCAGGCGGTGAGATCAGGATTCACCAACACGCCCAGCGGTGCCGGCATGGTCAGCCTACTGCGCGCCTTTGCGCATCACTACCACGCCGATGGTCTCAAACATGATCACAATGTCCAGCAGCAGGGAGTGATTCTTGACGTAGTACAGGTCGTACTGAAGTTTTTCGGCGGAGTCTTCCACCGAGGCCCCGTACTGGTAACGCACCTGCGCCCAACCGGTGACACCCGGCTTGACACTGTGACGCACGGCGTAGTACGGAATTTCCTGGGTGAGCTTGTCGACAAAGAACGGGCGCTCCGGCCGTGGCCCGACCATGCTCATGGAGCCGCCCAACACGCTGAAGAGTTGCGGCAACTCATCAATACGCACTTTGCGAATAAACCGGCCCACACGGGTGACCCGGTCATCCGAAGCGGAGGCCCAGCGCGGCTTGCCGTCTTTTTCGGCGTCTGTGCGCATACTGCGAAATTTGACAACATTGAACAGCCGACCGTTTTGCCCGACACGCTCTTGCAGGTACAGAATGGGGAACCCGTCCTCTATCAAAATGAAGACCACGGTGATGAGCATGATCGGCAGCGTCAGCACAATCAAAAACGTGGCGCAGACAATGTCAAAAATCCGTTTGACAAAAGCCCGAATCCAACCCGAGCCAAAACCATCACCAAAAATCAGCCACCCCGCGGACAAAGACTCAAGCCGAATTTGTCCCAGGGTTCGCTCGAAATGGGTGGCAATATCAACCACCCGAACGCCCTGCAATTTGCAATCAAGCAGCTCGCGCAGTGGCATGCTGCCCCCACGGCGCTCGGTCAAGGCCACCACAATTTCGTCAACCTGTTGTTCGGTGACGATGTCGGTCAGAGAATTGGTCATGGACAGCAGGCCCCAAGCCGACACCATGGCCTCTTGTTCGTTGGGGCCAGCGTAATAACCCACCAGGTCAATCGTCGGGTCTGATTTCAGCAGGGCCGTCCCGACCATCTTGGCGCGCGGACCGGTGCCAAAAACCAACACCCTCTGGCGCATCAGACTGCTGGGCGTGATGTAGGTCACGTACACACGCAAGGTCAATATCAAGGCAATCGCGGTGGTCAAAGACAATCCGAAGGACCTTGGATTGGCCACCTGCGTGGACAACAGAAAGATCACTGGCAGCATACATAACAAGGCCAGCACAGCACGCGCACTGGTTTGGCCCAATGAGCGGTTGTGCACACGCTGGTAAAAACCCAGACTGGCACCGATGGTCAGCATGGACCCCGCCAAAACCAGAAAGGTGCTGGCGATCATCGGCCCCAACATGGCAGCTGAACCGCCCTGCAGCACTACTGTGGTGACCACAATCAAAAAAACCAGCACCAGATCCATGGCGATCTGAAACAAGGTTCTCTTGTGGAAATAGTGATTAAAAATTTTGATCATAGAACCCTCTACCCCGTGAGATACCCGTGATGTCCACCGGCCCAATGAACCCAGCCAGGTACCCCGACCAAGCAAGCTGACATACAGACGGTATTCATCTAAGCAAACTTCATACCCCGCCTGAGGTCCGCGCTTTGAACTCGCATTATGACCAGAAAAAGCCGGGGTTTACCCGCCAGTTTTTGGCCTTTCATGGGTCTCCGTGGGCAACTGTCGGCAGTTTTGGCCCTGCCGTGGCAAGCTCCAGCGCCACAAACAACAGCAAGAAGAACAAAAATGCGACGCGCGGCACATCCATCACACTGCTCACCAAACCCACCAGCAGCACCGCCACCAGGGACGCCGCCAGGTAGGGTGCCAGCGTGTGTGCTCGGGTGGCACCGAAAACCAGCTGCCATAGCGCGTAAGCCAGCAGCAGCAGCAGCGCGATCAAATTCACCACGCCACGCTCGACCAGCACCTCTAGCAACAAATTGTCCAGATGCCAGGGCTCGAAATACGACTGTGCCGCAGGAAACCAGTGCGCCAGACCTTGAGAAAAATCGCCATTGCGCAACAAAGGTGGCTGACCCGGGCTGATGAGCAGCAGGTTACCCACGTCGGCTTGACCGGCCGCGTTGGCCACCGCCATGGAAAACATCTTGAGCCGGGGGGCATACCAAGGAGACAGCTTGAGCGCCGGCCCCTTGAACGCCACCTTGAGGGGCTGCCAAACCGGTTGACCCCCCACCATGACTGGGTTGACCCGCACAAAGGCCGCCTGGCAGTCGCGGTCATAAAGCAAATGCCGCTCACACAAAAACAGCTCCAGGTCGGTTTTTTGATCTACCCGAACATCCAGACGCAGCAAAAATGGGCCACGCACGGACGAATCAACGCGCTGCGTCAGTTCATACGCGCCGGCCAACTGCGCGCGTGTTGGGGGGCCGAGCAGGGTGGCAAAGGTGGCGGGGCTGGAACCAACAACCTGTTCAACACCCCACTTGACATCACCAGAAAATTCCCCCTGGGGACCCTGCGCCGCGTAGTTGGCGGGCAAGCGGCCCAGGCCCTTGCCCAGCAGCCAATCAGCGGGGCTCTCCAGCAGGTCCACCCCCTGTTGCCAGTGCTCCATGCGGCTGGACAAATCCTTTTCAGCACTGGCCAGACGCTCGGTCATGAAGGTGCCCCCCATCAACACGGCAGCCACCTCCAGCACCAGCGCGACAGACAACAACACCCCAGCGGGGGTACGCCACCCCCATGCCGCCCCATACTGGCGCAAACGCTGAACGGCACTCTGCGGATGCTTTTGGTGCTTCTGTAACCATAGCAAACTAGCCAGTAACAGCAGGGGCAAAGCGATTGCCAGATACACACCGCGGGCAAAGGTGGTCAGGCAGGCGTACCCCACCAACAGCGCCACCACCGCCAGGCCAGCCCACACACCGGGGCGCCGTGTCGCCAACAAGGCCCACACCACAAAAGGGGTGGTCATGACCAGGTAGGCGTCTATGGCCGCACCCCCGACATGCATCTCCCAAAACAGGGCCACCGTACGGTAATGCGCAGAAAAATCCACCGCGCCAGGAAAAGCCGCGCGCTCCCAGAGGGTCGCCAGCGCCACCAGGGTCAGCCCGGTGACAACCCCCTTGGCCAGCAGCGCTGCTGCCACCGAAGTGGACGGCGTCAACTGCCCACGCAGCAAGGGGATGAACAACAGGGCAAAACCCAGACTCTTGAAAACCCGCCAGCTGTTCAACGCGTCGCCGTACCCGGCGAACCAGTCAAACCTGAACCCCCCAGCGTCGGCAACACCACGCGCCAGCGCCAGCGCCGTGCTGGTGGCCAGCAATACCAACAGGCCGTTTAAAAAAAGACTGCGCCTGAAGACAGCGTTTGAAAAATGACGGGGTGAACTCGGGGCATCCTGAGCGGCAACAGACAACCAGGCCAGACGGGCATAAGCCCCCGCCAGTGTGCCCAACAACAACAGGTCAAACTCTTCAAAGACAAGCCAGCCCGACCAGGTCGAAAAGTTCAACAAGGGCAAAAGCGCAGGCACCACCCACCACCAAAGATGGGGCCACCAGACCACCAAGATGGTCCAAATACACAGCGCAGCCAAACTCGCCATGGGCGACAAGGGGTGATGCCAAGCCAGTGCCAAGCCGGCCAACAGGCACAGCGCGGCCGCAGCAGCCGCGAGAAAACGCGTGAAAGACGTCAAAAGAATGCCAACAACATCAGCAAAACACCATACGGAAAAGCCACGGTGGGCCGCATGGCGCTGCGCGCGTATTCCAGCAGCAGGCCGGCAAGGCCCGGTCGCTTGGCCAGCCACTGGGAATACAGTTGATACGGCTGGCACTGGGCCTGATCACCAAGCTTGAGGGCTTGCTCCAGCACCCCCAAGCGATCCGCCAAACGACCCTGCCAGGTTTTTAACATGGCTTCTTGAAACCACAAAATCAACAAAAAGACACCCAGCAGCGTCGAGTCCAGCGCCACCATCAGACCCAAGGCAACCAGGCCCACGGCCAGCAATTTAATGTGCAGCGCGCTTTTCTCATAAGCCTCGTGGTTGTTTTGCAGGGTGTTCCACTCCTGCGCTAAATGCTCATTCATCGTGGCACATCCTCCATCCAGGCGGGCTTGCGCTTTTGCAAAAAGGATTGCACTCCCTCCTTGCCATCGGCGCTGGCGCGGATGCTGGCGATACCTTGCACGGTGTGGGCAATCAAGGTGGCGTCGATATTTTTGCCGGCCACATCGTGCAGCAAGGTTTTGCATTCCTTCACAGCGTTCGGGCTGGCGCTGACCAGCGCCTGGGTGATCTCGGCCAGCGTGGCATCGAGTTGCTCAGCGCTGACCACCGCGTGCACAAAACCAATGCGAAGCGCCTGCGCCGCATCAAAACGCTCAGCGGTCAAAAAGTAGCGGTGCGCCGCGCGTGCGCCCATGGCGCGAATCACATAGGGGCTGATGGTGGCGGGGTACAGGCCCAGCTTGACTTCGCTCAGGCAAAAGTTGGCGGCTTCCACACTGACCGCCATGTCACACGCGGCCACCAGGCCCATGCCACCCGCATAGACATCGCCCTGGATCCGCGCCACGGTAGGCTTGGGGCAGGTAAAAATCACCCGCAGCATCTCGGCCAGCTGCGCAGCATCCGCCAGATTTTCAGCATGTGTGTAATCGGCCATGCGGCGCATCCAGTTCAGGTCGCCGCTAGCACAATGACGCGGATTTGCGGGTCTTGGCCTAGTCGGGTGAAAGCTTGCGTGAGCTCCGCAATCACCTCGTCGTTGAAAGCGTTGCGGACCTCGGGGCGACTCAATGTGACATTGGCCACCGCACCGGCTTCAATCTTCAATGTGCTCATGTCGGTCATCTTCCTCGGGCTTGTGTGAGTTACATCCTGAACAAACCAAACCGGGTATCTTCAATGGGTGCGTTGCGGCTGGCACTCAAGCCCAGCGCCAGCACACGGCGGGTGTCGGCGGGGTCGATGATGCCATCGTCCCACAGGCGGGCGGTGGCAAAGTACGGGTGACCCTGCTCCTCGTATTGGCGGCGTACTGGGGCTTTAAAGGCTTCCTCTTCTTCCATGCTCCATTGCCCACCCTTGCCCTCAATGCCATCGCGGCGCACCGTGGCCAGCACGCTGGCGGCCTGCTCGCCACCCATCACCGAAATACGGGCATTCGGCCACATCCACAAGAAACGCGGGCTGAAAGCGCGGCCGCACATACCGTAATTGCCCGCGCCAAAACTGCCACCAATGATGATGGTGAACTTGGGCACGGCGGCGGTGGCCACCGCGGTGACCATCTTGGCGCCGTTGCGGGCAATGCCTTCGTTCTCATATTTGCGCCCGACCATGAAGCCGGTGATGTTCTGCAAAAACACCAGCGGAATCTTGCGTTGGCAGCACAGCTCAATGAAGTGGGTGCCTTTCAAGGCCGATTCACTGAACAAAATGCCGTTGTTGGCGATGATGCCCACCGGCATGCCTTCAATGCGCGCGAAACCGCAGACCAGGGTGGTGCCAAAGCGTGACTTGAACTCATCAAAGTCTGAGTCGTCGACGATGCGGGCGATGATTTCACGCACGTCAAACGGTTTGCGGGTGTCCACCGGAATCACACCATACAACTCTTCTGCTGCGTATTTAGGAGCTTTTGGCGCATGATCCGCCTGGGCTAGAGGCTTATTTTTATATAAATTCTTGACGGACTGCCGGGCCAACGCCAGCGCGTGCATGTCGTTTTGGGCCAGATGGTCCGCCACGCCGGACAGGCGCGTGTGCACGTCGCCACCGCCCAGGTCTTCGGCCGTGACCACCTCACCGGTGGCGGCTTTCACCAGCGGCGGGCCACCCAGAAAGATCGTGCCCTGGTTCTTGACGATGATGGCTTCGTCACTCATCGCCGGCACATAGGCACCGCCTGCCGTGCAACTGCCCATGACCACGGCAATTTGGGCAATGCCTTGGGCGCTCATGGTGGCCTGGTTGAAGAAGATGCGGCCAAAGTGTTCGCGGTCGGGGAAGACTTCGTCCTGGTTCGGCAAATTGGCGCCACCCGAGTCCACCAGATAAATGCAGGGCAAGCGGTTTTGCTGCGCCACTTCTTGCGCGCGCAAATGCTTCTTGACCGTCATGGGGTAATAGGTGCCGCCTTTGACCGTGGCGTCATTGCAGACAATCATGCAGTCCACGCCACTGACGCGCCCAATACCCGCCACGATGCCGGCCCCGGGGGCGCTGTCGGTGCCATCGCGGTCCGGGTACATGCCCAAAGCCGCCAAGGGCGAGAGTTCCAGAAACGGCGTGCCGGGGTCCAGCAGCATTTGCACCCGGTCCCGCGGCAGTAGCTTGCCACGCGCTGTGTGTTTGGCGCGGGCAGCATCCCCACCACCCTGCTCCACTTGGGTCACTTTGGCGTTGAGATCATCGACCAAGCCGCGCATGGCGGTGGCGTTGACCTGAAAGTCACTTGAGCGGGGATTGAGTTTTGTCTCCAGAGCGGACATGGCATTCTTTCAGTGGGTCAAACAATTCGTCGTCGAAAAGGAGCATTGTGCACAGACCCAGGCGTACCGGTCAGACGGCCGCCAGCAGCCCAGGCAATTGCCCCATGTGATCAAACACCCGGCTGGCACCGGCCTGCAGCAAGGGCGCGGCACCCGTGGGTTGCGGGCAGTAGGCCCAAACGCATGCCCCGGCGGCCACGCCCGCCGTGATGCCCACGGTGGTGTCTTCAATCACCAAGCACTGTTCACCCGGTACCGTCAGTTGGGCCGCAGCGGCCAGATAGACGTCGGGAGCGGGTTTGGACCTGGGCATCTCGTGCCCACTGAACACCCGGCCGGCAAAGTAGCTCATCAAACCCACCTGGTTCAGCATCATCTCCACCTTGAAACGATCAGCGCCTGACGCGCAGGCGATTTGCCCGCCAGTGTGCGAAAAAGCCGCCTGCACAGCCGCCTGCGCGCCGGGAATGATCTGCAACTGCTCACGCAGAGCCTGATTGCGTCGCTGGTAAAAAGTCTGCAGCCAGGCCTCGGTCAACGGCTGCCCAGTGCGGGACTCAATCGTTAAACGCTCCTCACGCACGGTTTTGCCAATAAAGTAGCCCATGCACTCGGCCAGCGTCATGGACCAACCGGCTTCGTCCAGCAGGTCGCGCAGCACGCCACAGGTCAGGGCCTCACTGTCCACCAGCACGCCGTCACAGTCAAACAGGATTGCTTTGAATTTCATAGCTATTGACGCTTATTCCACAGGGGCCAAAGGCACTTTTTATCGATAACCATCTACCCGTGTGCTGGACCGCTCAGCGGCGCCAGAACTGCGGAACAAACAGCACCATCACCGCCAGCAGTTCCAGCCGCCCGACCAGCATGCCAATGGTGCACACCCAGGTCTGAAAGTCATTGAGCGAGGCAAAACTGCCCGTTGGCCCTATGCTACCCAGCGCCAGCCCGATGTTGTTGACCGAAGCCACCACAGCCGACATGGCGCTCACCAAATCCATGCCACTGATCAACAGCAGCATGGTCAACCCGATGTGGGTGGCTATAAAAATCAGCATGAAAGCCACCACCGAAGCCATGACCTGTGGCCCGATCACGGTACCCCCGAGCGTCACCGGATTGACCATGCGCGGGTGAATGGCCAGCACCAGTTCACGCCGGGCCTGCTTGAACAGCAAAATCATGCGCACCATCTTCATGCCTCCGCCGGTGGAACCCGCACAGGTGGCAAAACTGCCCAGCGCCAGCATCCAGAGCGGCGCGAACACCGGCCATTGCGAGTAGTCCTGCGTGGCATAACCTGTGGTGGTGGCGAACGACACCACATGAAACACCACCGCCCGCAGGGTGTGCCCCAACGAGTCATAGGTTTGCCCTTGCCACAAAACCACCGTCAAGACCAGCACCGACCCCAGCAACACACCAAGGTAAGCACGCACCTCGGCGTCGCGCAGCAGCGACCGAAAGGATTTTGTTCGCCACACCACAAAATAACGCGCAAAACTCACCCCCGCCAGCGTCATGAAGACGATGGCCACGCCCTCGATCAAAGGCGAATTGAAATACCCCAAGCTCGCGTCGTGCGGCGACAGGCCACCCAAGCCCATGGTGGAACACATGTGCATGAAGGCATCGGCCCAACTCATGCCGGCCCACCGGTAAGCCAGAAAACAAGCCGCTGAAAACACAAAGTAAACGCGCCACAGGCCGCGCGCGGTCTCGGCAATGCGTGGGGTGAGGCGGTCGTCCTTGATCGGGCCGGCGGCTTCTGCCTTGTAAAGCTGCACGCTGCCCAGCCCCAGCAGTGGCAACACCGCCACCACCAGCAAGATGATGCCCAGCCCGCCGAACAATTGCAGCAAACATCGCCACACATTCACCGACACCGGTAACCTGTCGAGCCCTGACAAAATAGTGAAGCCCGTGGTGGTGAAACCACTCACCGCCTCAAAGTAGGCATCGGTCCAGCTCAGCCCCGGAATCGCCAGCATCAACGGCACCGCAGACAGCGCAGGCAATACCGACCACACCAGATTCACCAGCAAAAATCCGTCACGTGGCTGCAATTCGCGTCGCTGGCGCTGTGTCGCGGCCCATAAGGCCAGCCCCAGAGCCAAGCTCAGGGCAATGGACTCCATCCAAATGGCCTGCACGTCGACCGGGTCCAGCGCCAGCGCCCAGGCCAGGGGAATCAGAAAGAGGGCCGAATAGCCAACCATGATCCGCGCCAGCACGTTCAGGACGGGAGAGAAAAAATCCATCACAGCCTAGAAAAAAGTGGCTTTGAGCTCAAACAGCCGCTCCACGGCACGCAGCAGGCGTTTGCTGGGCACGAAGATGATGACGTGATCTTCGGGCTCAATCAGCAAGTCATGGTGCGGCATCAACACCTGGGCGGCGTCACCCAGCCCGCGCACCACCACACCAAAACGCGCGCCCTCAGGCAGCTCAACCTGATCGATGCGCTTGCCCACCAGACGAGACGAGCGCGCATCGCCGCGCGCCACACCTTCAATCGCCTCGGCTGCCCCGCGACGCAGGCTGTGCACCGCGGCGACTGAACCCCGGCGCACGTGCACCAGCAGCTCGCCAATCACGGTTTGTGCCGGTGAAAACGTGATGTCGATGGCGCCGCCTTGCATCATCTCGGCATAGATGGGCCGGTTGATGAGCGCAATCACCCGGCGCGCGCCCAGGCGCTTGGCCAGCATCGAGGCCAGGATGTTGTCTTCGTCGTCGTTGGTCAGGGCGATGAACAAGTCCATTTCCTGCACGTTTTCATCGGTCAGCAGGTCTTCGTCGGTGGCGTCACCGGACAGCACCAGCATGTGGCTGGGCAACTCGCCAGCAATGTAGTCACAGCGCTTGCGGTCACGCTCAACCAGCTTGACATCGCATTTGCCCACCAAGCTACGTGCCAGTCGCAAACCCACCTTACCCCCACCAGCAATCATCACCCGACGCACTGGTCGATCGCCCTTGTGAATGACGCCCAAGACCAAGCGGATGGTGGCTTTTTCGGCCAGCACAAACACCTCGTCACCTGGCAGCACCTTCGTCTGCGGACTGAGTTCGACCTCGGTGTCCTGCCGGTACACCGCAACCACGCGCATTTCCAGGTTGGGGAAATACGCCTTGAACTCGCCAATGGTGTGATTTACCAACAGGCCACCGCCATCGGCCCGCACCGCGATCAGGTAAGCCCGTCCCTCGGCAAACTTCAGAATCTGTAGGGCCTCTGGGTAGTCAATCAGCTGGTGCACGGTCTGCATCACCGACTCTTCGGGGCAAATCACGTGGTCCACACCAAAACCGCTGGTCAGCAGGTCGGAGCCATCCACAAACTCGGCCGAGCGCAAACGCGCAATGGTGGTTTGCACACCAAACTGACTCTTGGCGACCTTGCAGGCGATCAGGTTGGTTTCATCGAGCGAGGCGCAGGCAATGAACAGTTCGGCATCCGCAATCCCGGCGCTTTGTAATACCGAAGGCTGGATGCCGTTGCCCGGCACACCGCGCAGGTCCAACCGATCTTCCAAGGCCCGCAAGCGCTCGGGGTTGGGGTCGATGACCGTGATGTCGTTTTGCTCGGACACCAGGCTTTGAGCGACGCTTTCACCCACACGACCGGCACCCAGAATCAAAATACGCATGTAAAAGCCTCAAAAAATCTGCCCAAATCATAGCCGCGTCCCGGGGCCGTCTGGCGCCAGCTGGATGCAGATCGCACCGCGCGCTGCCCGCTCAGGCGTTGTGCACCCAGCCCCCGTCCGTGGTCGCCGCCCCCGAGCGCACCAAGTCGCTCACCAGCGCGTCCAGCCCCTGTTCAAACGAGGCCTCGCCAAACTGCAATTCAAACAGGTGCGAAAGGTAATGTGTGCCACGCGCCCAGGCCAGCAGGTCGGCGTAGGTCATGCGCTGGGCTTCCAGCAGCTTGAACTTGAGCAAGACCTTGGTGGCGTACTGAATGTGCCGTTCAGGATGCTGCGCAAACCCGTCCAGCCGCTGGCGCGCCACCACCAACGCTTGCGCGACATCGGCGAAGGCGGGACCATGGCCGGGGATCACCACGGCGGGCTGCAGCGATTCAATCAAATCCAGGGTATCGGCCACCTCGGCAAACGCATCGTCCCCGTCCAACTCCGGAAACACCACACCAAAGCCGCGCTGCCACAAGGCGTCCGCCGACACCAGCACGCGGCTGGCGGGCTCGAACAAAATCACCGAATGCGGGTCATGTCCGGGCGCAGCATGCACTTGCCACATCAAATCGCCCAGGCGTAGCTCGGCACCGGGCTGCAGCACATCGTCAAACCGAAACGCCGGGCAAATTTGCCCGGTGGGCGCGTAGCCCAGTGCGGCAGGATTCCAATGGCTGACGTGGTTTGCCTGGCCTGGCGGAATGAAGGTTCGCAGCTGCGGGTAAGCCGCCTGCAGCGTCGCGTTGCCACCACAATGGTCACTGTGCAGGTGGGTGTTGATCAACACATCGAGTGGACGCCCTTGCAGAGCCGCATCCAACAAGGCCAGAGTTTGCTGACTGTGGGTGTGGTAGCCGCTGTCAATCAGTGCGGCGCCTTCAGCACCCTGAATCAGGATGTTGTTGCTGGAGAGCCAGCCGCGCTCCAGCACGGTGAGGCCAACGGGCAGGACCACCGGTACTGCTTCTATAGACAAAATTGGCCTCCAGTCCTTATGAAACAAGCGGCAACAGCTATCATTTAAGTATCGATCAACGAGCTACGGTGCATGCGTGTCGGCCACCAGGCTCAGGCCGACATCAGCCTTCAAACCAGTCCGCCAACCGCAATCCGGCCAGACCAGCAAAGTCACGGGTGTTTCGCGTAACCAGGGTGATGCCGCGGGCTATGGCAATCGCCGCGATTTGACCGTCCACAAAGGGCAACACCTGCCCCAGGGGCTCACGCTGCGCACGCAGTTCAGCGTGAATACGGGCCGCTTGGGCGTCATACGGCAGCACGGGCAGTTGGCCCGCCACGTCCTGCACAAAACGACCAATGGCATCACGGCGCTGCCCAGCAGGCATGCGCAGCCAGCCAAAACGCAACTCATGCCACACGGGCGCGGCGATGGCTAGTTCACCTTGATATCGGGTCAAATGAACCATCACCCCGGCGTTGGGCGTGGGTCGCGTGGACTCTGACAGCACGTTGGTATCGAGCAACCAGGCGATATCGCTCACCAGGAAAACTCCCGAGCTGCGTCAAGTTGGCGCACCCCAGCAAATGGATCTTCCACCAACCCGGCCTGATCGGGGGTCAGATTGTGGGTTCGCCAGGCCTGGAGTTTTTCCGCAAAGCCAGTGGGCTTGCCACTCAGCCGTTGGTATTGCTCAAACGACATCAACACACCCGCCACCTGACCCCGGCGTGAGATGGAAAACGGCTGATCACCCGCCTCAACACGCCGCAGCGCCTGGGCCAACTGGGCGCGGGCTTCAGAAAACGGAAGTACTTGCATCGTCAACCTCCTTTAAATGTACTTTTGAGATGTACATTTTAAACTCATTGCACAAATGACGCGCTGGAACCAACGGGCTGACTTGGGGCAGTTGTTGGGCGTCAGAGGACGTTCGCGAAAAGTCACACGCAGTCCGAAATTACTACGCACAGGCTGCCAGTGGAAGGCGCTCCCGGCTGAGCGCTAAGGCAGTGCCAGCGCAATCCATGCACGCTTCCTGGAATGGGAGAAGGCTGGTGTCTTTGAAGCCCTGTGGAAGCTCGGGCTTGCCGAATACGACGAATTTGAAGGCATCGCCTGGCGATGGCAAAGCATTGACGGGGCGATGATGAAAGCGCCACTGGCGCAGCAAAGCGTTGGCCCCAACCCCACGGATCGGGGGAAAAAATGGGAGCAAGCGCCATATGCTGGTAGACGCTCGTGGCGTCCCGTTGTCGCTCGTCGTGACCGGAGCCAATCGGCATGATGTTTCGCAACTGGCGGCCGTTCTCGATGCCATCATGATTGAGCGACCCAGCCCGCCCATCAGGCGACACAAGCATTTGTGTGCTGATGCTGGTTATACAGGAGCGCCCGTTCTGAAGGTTATTGAGGAACATGGCTATATGCCCCATGTCAAAGGGCGAGGGCAAGAAGCTGTGAACTCAAACGCGATTCCGAAAAGAAGGCAAGGCGCTGGGTTGTCGAGGTGGTACACAGTTGGTTCAACCGATTCCGTAAGTTGCTCGTTCGATACGAGAAGCTTGACCGCAGCTTCCTCGCGCTCAACCACTTGGCGGCGTCCATCATGGCATTCCGAAAGATAAAGTCAGGCGAAAACACTATTTACGGATAGGTTCTAAATGGCAGCTCCAGCTGCATTCCAGCCAGACAGTGCACACTTTCGCTCAAAAATTCCTGATCACGGCCACTGGCTACGGGGCTGTCAATTCACTTCACCACCAACAAACTTTCGTCCCACTTGGCATGCTTTGCCAGCCCTGCCAGGTTGGCGACGGTAGCTGCAATGTTGGACAGACCCGCCGTCGCGGTTTGGTTGAGTCCTAGCTTGCCACCGGTGATCTTGTCAAACAGGATCAACGGCACCGGGTTCAGGGTGTGGGCGGTTTTGGCCTTGTAAGAGCCGTCGGCGTTCAACGAGGGCTGTTTGGTCTTTTTGTCCAGCTCATACATCTCGTCGGCGTTGCCGTGGTCGGCGGTGATCAAGGCCACGCCGCCAGCGGCTTCAATGGCCGGCAGCAGCCGCGCCAGCGCCAGGTCAACCGCTTCGACAGCCATGGTGGCGGCACGAAAGTTGCCGGTGTGGCCGACCATGTCGCCATTGGCAAAATTACAGCGCAGCAGCTTGTACTGGCCGCTTTGCACGGCGGCAATCATCGCGTCAGCAATTTCAGCGGCCTTCATCCACGGGCGCTGCTCAAACGGCACCACGTCGCTGGGCACTTCCTGCCAGGTCTCACCCTCAAACTTGTTGGAGCGGTTGCCGTTCCAAAAATACGTGACGTGGCCGAACTTTTGCGTCTCAGAGCAGGCGAACTGGGTCAAACCCGCCTTGCTGAACCACTCGCCCGAGGTGTCCTTGATGGCCGGTGGGGTCACCAGAAAACGCTTGGGCAGCTGCAGGTCGCCGTCGTACT
>JFJP01039042.1_pt1 | contig 14710 bp, 9 predicted proteins | sample 431651 | NCBI WGS metagenome assembly JFJP01 (sample SAMN02602958, study PRJNA72255) | Microbial mat metagenome, whole genome shotgun sequencing project. | biome: fresh water; feature: sink hole; material: water; isolation source: purple microbial (photo- and chemosynthetic) mats found in...
AGCGACATAAGCAACCTGAACATTTCGCCCAACAACCTAAAAACGTATTTTAAGGAAAACGAAGAAAACCCCGAAAAAATAGCCGAACTGCTGCAAAATTTCGTTATCCGCCGCACCCGCAACGATATTTCAAATTCGCCCAAATACAAAAATATTGGGCTGAAATTTCCGAAACGCAAACTGATAACCGTTGATTACGAAATAGATGCCACTTATACCGCCGACGGCAGGGCTTCCATTTACGAAACCATTTTGGAACGCCTGTTTAAAGCCGAGCACCACAACCGCTATGCCTATTCGATATACGACCTTACGGGTTTCCTGAAACCGGCAAACCGCAAACTGAAAACCTACCAAGGCTTAAGTTATTTTGGCGAAATGTGCCGTGGTCTGCTTAAAACCTTGCTTTTTAAGCGGCTCGAAAGCTCGGTAACAGCCTTTTACGAATCGTTGGGCCGCATGATTAAGCGCCACGAATACGTGCTGCAAGGCATAGCCCTGCGCGGAACCGTTATTACGGGCAAGGTGGAACTGATTGAACTGTTTTTGGATTTTGAAGGTTCCGACGTTTTTGGCCAACGCGGCTTAAACGAATACCCCGCCGACGATTTCGACATTGATGCGCTTACATTGGCCATTGAAACCGATATTGCCATACTTACCGAAGTGCGCAACAGCATAAAACACATTGTTGCAAACGATGTACTGGATAAAAAATACGAACGCTTTTTGGAACTGGTGCTAAAACCTAACCGGGCACAAAAAATGCTTATTTTTTCCGAATTTTCGGAAACCGTAAAATACCTGTACCAGCGCAGCCGGCGCGAGTTCCCGAACATAACCTGTGCCATGGTGGCATCGTCGGTTACGTCCGACGAAAAAGCCGACATTATCCGAAGGTTTGCGCCCAAAGCCCAAACGCTTGCCGGCCTTGCCGACCACGAAAAGGAAATTAGCCTGCTGTTTACCACCGATGTGCTTAGCGAAGGGCAAAACCTGCAAGATGCCCACATTATTGTAAACTACGATTTCCACTGGAACCCGGTGCGGCTTATTCAGCGCATTGGCCGTATAGACCGCATTGGCAGCACCGCCGACGAAATACAAATTTACAATTTTATGCCCGACGTAAACATCGAAAGGCAGCTCGACCTGCGCGGGCGCGTGCAAAGCCGAATTGACCAAATTCACCGCATTTTTGGTTCCGACAGCGAAATACTTTCGCACGACGAAGACCTGAACGAAAACAGCTTGTTTGCCATTTATTCCGACCACAACGAGGGCATTTTGGATACCGACAACAATATTTCGACCGTGTTTGACCAAGCCGAAAAAACCTTGCTCGAACTTAAACACGCGCAACCCGACGAATACGAACGCATTATTAATTTGGAAGATGGCATTCGCACGGCAGCCGCCGGTGGGCAGGGTACTTTTGCGTTTTTGTCGTCGGGCAATTTGCACCGGCTTTACTACGCCGACCAAAACGGCATAAGCGACCATTTGCCGCTGGTGCTCAAGAAAATTGAAGCATCGCCCCAAACGCCTGCCATAGCGCTAAACGCACCCGCCCACACCGAAAGCATGAAGCAACTGTATGCCAAGTTCAAAAACGAACTGCTGTTGCGCCAACGCGAGCTTACCGGCAACCAAATTACGCCCGAACAGCGCCAATTTATAGAGCAACTGAAAAACATTTACAACCTGTTCAGCTATTCCGACTTCGAACTTTCGCAACGTATAGACCGCTTGGTGCAAATGCTTACCAAAGAAATACCGCACTACGCCGCCAACAACCTGCGCAAACTAAAGCGCGACAAACTTAGCGAAAGCCAACTGATTGAAGCCCTTGAAACCTTTGCCGAAGTAAACAACATTGCCGAATTCCAAAAACGCCTGCTGCAATCGGAAAAAATGATGATTAGAACGGTGTGCAGCGAGAGGTGGGAAAATGTTTGAATTATTAAATTGGAAATGAAATGAAAAAGCTAATTGTGTTTTTATTGTTTCTTTTGAACTTGAGTATAGGGTATTCGCAAGAAAATAAGGAAATTGATTCTTTAAAACGATTAATTGCTGTTGAAAAAAATGACTCAATAATTACAGAACTCTATTTTAAATGCTATTTGCAATGCAAAGAAAATGAATTAGATAAGCAAAAATACTTCTTAGATAAAATAATTCAAATTGTTCAAAAAACAAAATCTAAAAGAAATTTAGGCAGATATTATTTAATTTATGCCTTTTGGAAATCAGATAATGCACAATACGATAGCGCCTTGATTTATCATAATAAATCATTAGAAATTGCACTATCCATAAGTGACTCAACAAGAATTGTCTATAATTACAAATGGCTATCATCTATAAACTATTTCCATGGTCCAAATTATGCAGAAGTATTGAAGAACGCACAAAATGCATTAAATTATTCACCTTCAATTGCAGATAGTATTTTTTGCTACAGGATGATGGCAGCTGTTTTTGGTGATTTAAAACAATATAAAAGGGCATTCCAATATTATGATGTTGCATTAAGTATTGCAATGAGAAATAATCATTTAAAAGAAATAGCTGCAACAAATATTGATATAGGAGATTTATATAAAAATATAGGTGAGAATTTAAAGGCGCTAGATTATTTCTTAGCGAATAAAGAAATTCAAGAACAAATTGATTGGAATTTGTCGCTATTGTATGGCAATATTGGTGAAGCATATTTAAACATTCAAAAATTCGATTCTGCCATTCAATACTTTAATAAAGGATTAGCTATGCGTAATTGTTATAAAAAAGACTCGGTTGCAATTATTACAAATATTATAAAACTCAAATATCAAACAAAAAATTATGGACAAGTAATTTATTTTTCATCGAAATATCTTCCACTTATTAAAAAAAGTAATCGAAATGATTATTTATCAATGATTTATAAAATCAATTCGAGCGTTTATGAACAACTAAATGATTTAAGAAAATCATTGGACTATTATAAATTATACAAGAGCATTTCTGATACTATATTTAACGAAGGATTCAATAAGCAAATTGCCGATATGGAAGGCAAATATCAATTGAATATTAAAGAAGAACAAATAAAAAGCCAAAACATTGAACTTCAAAACCAGAAACTAAAAGCAGAACAGCAGCGCAAGCAATCGTGGTTTATGGTGGTTGTAACCATATTGTCGCTTTTGGTGGTTGTTTTTATTGCCATAAACCTATACAATAAGCGAAAAGCCAACCGCTTGCTAACAATGCAAAACCACCAAATTACGCAACAAAACGAAGAAATTACCACCCAAAGCGAAGAAATTCAGAAACAGCACGGTATTGTTACCAAGCAGAAAAAAGAACTTACCGACAGCATACACTATGCAAAACGAATTCAGACTGCCATGCTGCCTTCTGTAAATATATTAAACGAAGTTTATCCGGAAAATTTCATATTCTTCAAACCGCGCGATATTGTTAGCGGCGACTTTTTCTGGATGCGCAAAATAAACCACTATTTTGTAATTGCCGCCGCCGATTGCACCGGTCATGGCGTACCCGGCGCGTTTATGAGCATGTTGGGTATGTCGTTGCTTAACGAAATTGTTACCCGCCGCGAAATAACCCAAGCCAACCAAATTTTAGATGCCTTGCGCAGCGAAATTAAAGTATCGCTCGGGCAAACAGGCAAAGCTACCGAAAGCAAAGACGGCATGGACATTGCCCTTTGCGTAATAAACACCCAAACCAACGAACTGCAATTTTCCGGCGCCTACAACCCTTTGCTGCTTGTGCGCAACAACGAAATTATTGAATACAAAGCCAACCGAATGCCTATTGGTGTGCATTTGGTCGAAAAACCGTTTGAAAACACCTTGGTGCAACTTCAAAACAACGAGTTGCAATATTCAGGCGCTTACAACCCTCTGCTGCTTGTGCGCAACAACGAAATTATTGAATACAAAGCCGACCGAATGCCTATTGGTGTGTATTTGGTCGAAAAACCATTTGAAAATACCTTAGTCCAACTTCAAAAAAACGATTGCCTGTATTTGTTTTCCGATGGTTACATAGACCAGTTTGGCGGCGAAAAATCGGACAAGTTCAAACGCAAACGCTTCGACCAATTGCTGTTAGATATGCACCAACTCGATTTCGAAGCACAAAAGCAATTGCTTGCCCAAACCCACACCAATTGGATTGGCACCGAAAACGAGCAACTGGACGATATGTTGGTTATTGGGGTGAAGGTGTAGTAAGGTACTATTGAAAATAGGTTCTTTACCGAATTAAGATGTAAAAACCAATGTATTTGGCATATTTTTAGCTAAACCCTTTTGCTTAAATTAGTATTCACAAAACAACATACACACAAAAAACCATGAATTTTAAGCTTATTAACAAACAACGCGAGGTACTTTCCTTTGAACGTGCCTATTTAGGGTCGGCGCTTTATATGCAGATAAGCCGCAATTATCTTGGGCTGTTGGGTGCGGCGAAGCATTTTTTCCCAAAAACCCGCACACCCGAATTGTACGCAGCGCTGGCAAGCGAAATTGCCGCCAAATTTGGTACTTCCAAAGCCTGTATGATAATTGATTATGGTTCGGATGCATTCACTCATAACGAATTACTGATTGATGCCTTGCTGGGCAAATCGGTACGTTTCGAGTATTTGCCGGTAGATTGTTCGGCGGAAACCATCCAAAACCTGCAAACCAAATACCCAACATTGGTAATAAAGCCCGTACACTTCAATGCTGCCGTTCAGGCGTTTGAGCTACCTGAACAAAATATGCCCAAATGCTTCGTTTTTGGAACCGGCATCCTCGACAGTATGCAGGAATACAGCAGGATAGCGTTGCTGCGAAAGCTACAATCAATGGTTTCCGAAGATGATATGATAGTTCCGATATTCTTAAACCGTAAAGACGATTTGACCACAGAAAAAGCGTATAAGCCGGGTATAAAAGCAGCAAAGCTCTTTGCCTCCGAAGCGTTGGATATGTTTAACCGGGAATATGCGGCCAATTTCCGGTCGAATAAATTCACCCCTTATGTTTGGTACAACCCGAACAAAGGGCTTACAAGCTTCGAGCTTATTAGCACCGTAAAGCAGAAAGTAGCATTGAATGGCCAAGAAGGCAAGGTAGTTCAATTCCAAAAAGGCGAGCGGTTTACCCTGCTGCAATACAAAACCTTTCTGCCTTCCGAAATGGAAACACTCAAGCTGGTTAGCGGTTTTAAAGCAACCAAACAAATGGCAAATAAGGGCCAAAACCAATATGCCATCGTTTGGCAAAAAGACCCCGAAAACCTATACCTACATGACGAATTCTGGTTTTGTGCATGCTGCAATAAAACCATTTTGCCGGAACTGCTCTATTTAGAAAAAGGCGATTGGAAAAATCCGGAAAAAGAATCTGTTTTAGCGGAAATGTATGGCGGTTATGGTTCTCGGTTCGACTTAACTACCCTTATGGCAACTATTTGCGATGATTGCATAGAGCAGGCCATTTTTAAAGATACAATAGATGTAATTGCAAACGAATACACTTCAGCCGAAACCATTGAGGAAGTTTGGGGCAAAGGATAAAAGAAGCACTTGAAACCTTTGTCGAAGTAAGCATGAAAATCGAATTTCAAAATCACCTGCGGCAATCTGGAAAAGTGATGATTCGAACGGTATAAAGCAAGAATCATGGATAGTCTTAGTATTTGTAATTTAATCGTTTAGCCAATAAAAATAAAAAAAAATGTATCAATATATAGGGCCAAAAGAAATATTAAAACAGGTTGATTTAAAAAGAATCGGAAAAATAATTTCATCATCAAACGATATAAATGATTGGATAATTGAAACTAAGCAAATTTGCGATAATTACAATGAAATTGTAGCGACTTTTGTAATAGATGTCAACGAAAATTTAAGAATTAATGATAGAAGGTCTGAGCATGTAGTTTGTGCAAATGGCGAAAATGTATTGTCGGCAGGAGAAATTACTTTTGAAGTAAAAAAAAATAAAATTATTTCCATTTCTCAAATTACAAATCAATCAACAGGATATTGTCCATCAATTAATTCATGGAATTTTGTAGAAAAAACACTTAAAAAGATAAACATTGATTTTCCGGATTTTTTTACAACAGAATTTGTTTTTCGAATATGTGAAAATTGCGGAAATATAAATTTGATAAAAGATAATTTTTTCGTCTGTACGAATTGCGATAGAGAACTAAATGAAAATGAATAATTTATATAAAACAATAATATTTCTGGACATTGACGGTGTTTTAGCTACAAATGATAGTCAAAACATAAAAAAGAAATATTGGTATGACGAAAGAAGTTATCCATTTGAAAAAAAATGTATAAAAAATTTAAATGCTTTATTAAATACAACAAATGCAGAAATAGTTTTGTCTTCAAGTTGGAAATTATTTTATTCGTTAAATGAATTAAATGAGATATTTAAGTTTAATAATGTAAATAAAAGCCCAATTGATATAACCGAAGAGTTAGGCGATAGAAATTTGGAAATTGAAAATTTTGCAAAAAAGAATGATATTCAGAAATTTGTAATATTAGATGATTTACCGTTAATCTGTTTTCCTGAAAGATTTATTAAAACAGAAGGGATTATTGGATTAACCGAAAAAAACATATTGAAAGCGATAGAAATACTTGATAAAGAATAAAATGGCTATAATTGAGTAACCTACCGACAGCCAAAACAGCTGCCTGAGAAGTTCTCACCCTACTCACTGTACGTATGGGTCTCTTATACGGCGATTCATTAAACAATGGGAAACAAATTTTCAGCGTAAGCTAATAAGGTTGAGTATTGATATTTCCGGACTCACTTTGAAATAATGCGTTAACATGGATTCGATAAACTGATGATTTAATGCACACATAAATTTTCGTTAGTGTTAATCTCAAATATACAGAAAAAGCAATGATAGAAAGATTTGAAGGTGAATACAAATGGTTAAGTAATTTTTATCCATGCGATATTGAAATAGGAAGAAAAATCTATCCTACGGTCGAACATGCTTATATGAGTGCTAAATGTAATGATAAGGATTGGAAAAGAACTTGCCAAGATAATAGTATTTCACCCGGCAAACTTAAAAAGTTGAGCAGCAAAATTAAAGTTGTCGATAATTGGAACGAAATAAAATTGAATATAATGAAGGAATTTTTAATTCAAAAATTCAACAAAGAACCTTTTAAAACACTTCTTATTCAAACCGGCGATGCGCATATACAAGAAGGGAATACATGGAAAGATAAATTTTGGGGATTTGATATTGAAAGTAACGAAGGAGAAAATCACTTAGGGAAACTAATAATGGAAATTAGAGAAAGACTTTTAATGACTCTATAGAAAGTATTAAAAATATAGCAAATGAAGATAAGTAAAACGCTAACATACAATATAGCAGTTGGTATTGATTCCCGCAACTTGAAAGTATTGTGCTATTTAGGTTTTGATGCGTGGAGATAGTCAGGTGCTATTTTGATACTTAAAGCCACACTGCCAAATAAGGTTTTCCATCGGAATAAAGAATTATAATTACAATAAAACTATGAATTTGGATTTATACAATAATATCGATAAGAGTGAAATAAAAGAATTAGACCTCAGTAATAAAAATCTTACTGATATTAGTTTTATACGTGATTTTGAGCAACTTGAAAAATTGAATTTAAGTGGTAATGAAATAAACGATATTTCCCCCTTATTCAGTTTGAAATATTTAAATTCACTCGATATATCTTTTTGTAATTTCAATGATTTACCTTGCTTCCCAATCGGTTTGAAAATTAAATACATAAATCTGAGCAGCAATTATATTGAGAATTTGGATTTTATTCAAAATTTATTCGAATTAGAAATTTTAATCGTTTCGCGTAATAGTATGTTTGTCCGTGACAATGAAAATGGATATAGCCTTGATATTAAAGGTATTATTAATTTGCAAAAACTTAAAGAAATTGATTTCAGCGGAACACCTGTAACAGATATATCGCCTATATTTTCATTAAAGCAATTAGAAAATTGGGACACATATTATATGGGTAGCAATATCAAATCTTCAAAATTTTTATCGACATTTGAAAAGAAAGCATTATTAAAAAGTGAACACAGAAAGCATTTATTAACCAAATTCCATAATTTTTTAATCGACAAATTAAAAGAATTTATACCGCATGAATTGATTAATAGAAGATTAATGCTATCAGAATTATATAATCCTGAGTTTAATGAAAACTATTTAAGAGAGCAAAAAGTAAAGCCTGAACTTATTATTGATATCAAGTTCTATAATTTTATTTCGTCGGATGATATACCGGAAATTTTGAAATTCTTGCTAAAAAAGCGTTTTTCCTTTAAATTTCAACACAAAACTAATTCGTATAAATTAGGGTTATATGATACCTTAATTTTAAACTCCGATTTATTTAAGTATATTTCTTATTGTGGAATAGCCGATTATAAAAGTAAATATTACTACTATTTTGTTAAAAGCATTTTATGCTTTGAGCATTTTGACATAAACGGTGCATTAGAAAATTTGGCTAAACACCTTAAAATTAATAGAAATGATGAAGTTGCCTTTGAATTATTAAAAACAATTAAATCAACCTATTTTCACGAAAAATATTCAGAACTAGATGTATCAGAATATATGGAATACGAACAGGAACTTACAAAATTACTTAATCAAGATTGCGCTTTGGTTGAAATTATAGAAAAAAAATATGACGAAATTTTCTATCAATATCTAATTTTCTTGAAAGTTACAAATTCACCAAATGCTGATAAAATATACCAATTTTTAGAGCATTATATTCTTAAAACTAAAATAACAGATGATAAATCATTACACATTTACAAATATATTAATTTTGCAATTTATTTAAAGCCGGATAATAATCAAATATTATATGAATATATTAAAATTAAAGAGTCTATCGGAGATATTATTGGTTTAAATGACGAAATAAATAAATTTAGTTTATCCAATAAAGCTGACAATTACGAAAATTTGCAAAACTTAAAACTAAAATACATGAAAGTTAATTTAATTTTCGAACAGAAAAATAAACTTCAATATTTTATAATTGGTTTGTATAATTCACTGATTGATAGATTTTTCCCATAATCGAATAACCTGCCGACAGCCTAAATAGCTGTCGAGAGGTTCTCGCATATATGGATCTCGAATACGACGGTTCGTTAAACAATGGGAAACAAATTTTCAGCGTAAGCTAATAGCGGTGAGCATTGATATTCCGGACTCACTTTGAAATAATGCGTTAGTCTGGATTCGTAGGCTCGATTTACAAGGTATACAACGGTAGTTCCTAAAATAGGAATTTACGAATGAATTGTTTAATTTTTATTGTATTCGCAACTACGGCTACCATTTATAATTAGAGTTATTTAATAAATATATTTAACAGATTATGATAGAGGCGTTTACAGATGAGTACAAATGGTTAAGCAATTTTTATCCATGTGATATTGAAATAGGAAGAAAAATCTATCCAACTGTCCAACATGCTTATATGAGTGCTAAATGTAATGATAAGGAAAAAAATGTCAAGATTCAAGTATTTCGTCATGTAATCGAATATATGCCCACACCAACAGGATTGGCATGAAAACAAATAACCGGGCAATTTGCCGGTTATTTGGGTGAAGGTTTAGGAATGGCATTAGTGGGTAATTTTAAGTCACTGGCTTGAATATTAAATCACTTAGTTATCCATTCAAAACCAGTTTCAAATGCATCCGGATGCACATAAATTAGAGCATCCCCATTGATTTAAATATTTTTAATTCGTGTTTTTGGTACATCTTTTTTGCCCAGCCAACTACATCAAATTCAACTTTATAGTTTACACCAAGCATTTGGATAAATGGAATGGAAAGTTCTAATTTAGTTTTTAAACTTGAAGTGCTTTTAATTTGTTGAACTTGCTCCAGTAGTTTTTCGTCCATTGCTTTTTCGAATTCAATAAATATTGCAGCAATATCTGCCCAGATAGCTTGAGTTTGCGATTCGGTTAAATCAGTGATAGATTGAATGATTTCGGCTTTCATTGAAATTTGACCTTGCAATATTTCGTTTTTATGTCGTTTACTTTCAACACGCATTTCCGACAGCTGATTTTTTAATGCATCAATATTTTGCAATAAAGTTTCTATTTGCGCTTGATTTTGTTGAATAGTAATGTTACTGCCGCTAACTCCGCTAATAATTATATTATTCGAAGAATTATTGCCCACATTTACCTTATTTGCAGTACCGGCAGCTTTTACCACTTTTTCTTTGAAACCCGAAATTTGTTTTTCGAGTGCTTCAGTTTGTATAGTTAACGCAAAACGCTTTTCGCTGTCGTAGGAAATTGCCAATTCATTATGCAGAAAATTTTTCTTGCGAATAAGTAAATCGAGTGTTTCTTGGTATCCGTTAAGTTCTGTTTGCATTTTTTGGGCAGTTTGTTGTGGTTCGGTATTTTCAGTTAACGAACTGATAAGTTGCAATAAACCATTAATTATTTGCGCATTGGCACGCATATATTCATCGCGGGCAAGAAGTCCCAAATTATTGTCGCGCTCGTTTTGCGTAAAACGGGCTTTCAGCAATACAACCGAATTGTGCAGTTCCGAATCCTGTACCGAACCTAATGCCATATCAAGGGCTTGCAGGGTTTTGCCGGCGGCTAAAAAGTTTTGTATGTTGGTTTTTAGTAACATAGATGTTTGTTGTGTTTTTAATTCACTTTGATTGGATTCAAATATACGATTTTTACAGAAATTCAAATAGCGTTCTAAACTGATTTTTACATGAATATTGCGCGAATGAATATTATGAATCTTTGTAAAATACTCTATTTCATCTTCATAGAAAAATTTGATAAACGCATCTACCATAATTTCATTTGTTTCTCTATTTTCTTGCTTATTCTCGTATTTGTAAATATTCAACTCATTTTCAAATACCATATTCCGCTTTTCAATTAATTGGTCAAAGTCTGCATACATTTGAAAAAGATAGCTTTCGGCTAATATTTTTGCATATTCTTTGCGTTTTTCGATGGACTTCATTGAATTCGGAAAGACAATATTAATTTCAATTTCTTCCGACCATTCACCGGTTTTAATAAGGTCTTTACCAGTTTTCGAGACATGTACAAAATAGTCAGAAAGCTTTAATTCCCTTTTCATTAGTTCGAAATTTTAGAGTTTGTTAATTTGCTTTTCTAATTCCTTAATTTGTTCCTGCAATGCAAATTTCTTTTCACTATCGTAGGTTGTAATCAATTCTTTTTCAAGAAATAATTTTTTACTTCGCAATAAATCAAGCAATTCCGTATTAGCATTTTGGGCTGAAACTGATTTTTCGCTTATGGAATCTTTCAAATATGGTTTATTCGCATCAAATTGCACCTTATTTTCGGTTTCCATAAGGTTCAAAAGTTCTTCAATTTTATCAACGCGAGTGCTATACTCAATAAGCGCCATAATTTTCTGGTTTTTGAACTGGGTAGCGCCAAAGTTGTTTTTTACCGTTTCGAAATGGAACATACAAAATGCTTCCAAATCGGTATCGTTAAACGATTGGTTTAAAAGATTAAAAATGTTTTTCAGATTATACTTGTTGTTTTCCATAGAGTGTTGGTTTTCAGGGGTTTTATTGTAATTGGCAGTTGCTCTCTCTAGTTCAATCTGTTTTTGGTAGTTTTCGTAACCTATTCTAAACAACCTAAACTGCTGCAAAGCACCATCGCGCATTACTTTTTCCAGTTCGTAGGTGTTTTCAGTATCTCGACCAAGTTTTAGCTGTTTGTCATTGCGGTTAATGGTGCGCAGGCTTTCAAATACTTCGTATTTCAGGCGTTCCGGTTCACCCAATTTGTCCGACTTATAGACTACCATGCGCTCATTAAACAAGATTTCAACAAAAGCAGTGGTACCGTATTTTTCAAACACAATTCCATATTTCCAAATAATGTCATCTTTTTGAAAACGACCGTAATTTACCATAAATTCAGTAAGAATGTATTTTGGTAGAAAATTGGTAAATTCTAAACAAAAACCAATTTCCATATTCTTTACAATGTGCTTCAAAATGTTGTCTGCAGGTCGGTTATCGTTAAAGTATTGAGGTGCAAAATAGATGTTTGCATTATTCGGGTCACTAAAGATTAGCTTGAAATTTGTACCGGACATAAGTTCAATAATATCATGTGCCAATTCTGTATTGTTTTCTAATGATTGCACGGCATCATCAAATGTGAAACGACCAAAGTCTTGTTTTACTTTATAATTCAGCACTTTGTAAATGGTGTCGGTTACAAAGGTTGGTTTTATGAATATTTTTTCTTTAAGCGTTGGGTTGTCGGGATAATAAAGCAATACGCCGGTTTCGTGAAAATACACGCACATCAGTTTCCATGCGGTGTATTCGGTTTCGTTACCGTCGGCGTCGGTTATTATGTTGGCTATGTTTTCGTTGGCCGGATTGCAGATTTCTATAAATTCGGCAATGCTTACTACCGGTTTTGTTTGGGCTGCGGTTTCAATTAGTTCTTTGGCTTTCAGGTAGTATTCAAATATTTCGCCGCGTTTTACTTCGTTGAGTTTGTTGATGATGAGTTTTTGCAGTTCTTCAAAATCATACGAAAACTTTTGGTTTTCTTTGTAGTAATTGTAAGCATTCAACACGCTGGTTGCTTGATAGTCTTCTACTTTGAATTCCAGATTTTCATCAAAAACTTCGTTGCTTGGAAAAATTCTATCTCTAATATTTTCTACTTTGTTTTGCAACATCAGAATTTTCGATTTGTCGGATAAATTTCGAATGTTTCGCAGCCAATAGAAATAATCGAAATGTTCCAATTCTTCGGTTACTTTACCTTTGTCGGCGTAATCAATTTCGGTTTGCAACCAGCCGTTGCAATTGTGCTGTTTGTCGAACATAAGCAAATACAAGGCATTGTTGCTGAAAAACATTTGATGTGTGGAATGATAATATTCCTGTCCGCCAAAATCCCAAATGTTTATGTCTAAATTGGTATTTGTTGGTTTCCAAGTGTTTTGATTAATTCCATGCGTGGTAATTTCGCCTTCTGTAAAGGTTTGTTTTATAAGAAAATTGATAAGCGATGTTTTTCCTACGGTTGTATTTCCGGTAAGGATTAGTTTTACACAAGGATTGGGTGTCGATGGTATGTTTTTTTGTTCTGCAAAGTACGCTTTTATGGCTTCAAATTCATTACCCCAAATAAACGGCGGATTTTCGATTGGATTTCTATCACAATTAATGATAACACCTTTTTTAATATATAAATTACTGATTGGTGCTAAATCATTTATTTTATTTTGAATAAGTCCTAAATATTTAATATTATGCAGATTTTTTAACGGTATTAAATCATTGATTTTATTACCTGAAAGCCCTAAATCTTCAATGTTTTCTAATACACTCAATGCTGATAAATTTGAGATTTTATTGTCATTTAAATCTAACGTAATTAAGTTTTTATATGTTTTTAAAGGTTCTAAATCTTCAATTTCACATAAATTTAATTTCAAGAATACTAATTGTTTAATTTGTGAAATTTGTTTTAAAATTGAAAAACTAATACTGTCTTTTCTTAATTCATTTGAAAAAGAATGAATTAATTTTTTTTCTTCAAAATTCAATTTTGTTTTTATCCGCTGTTGTAAGTTAAATGTTGAAAAATCTATTTCACGATTATCGTGTAAAGCAAGAATTGTCAAATTTTGTAAAGTATTTAGGTATGATAAATCAGCAATTTCATTATGACCTGCCCACAATATTGTAATTTTATCAAGTTTTTCTAAAATTGAAATATCTTTAATTTCATTATATTGAATAAAAATCATTTCGAGGTCTTTCAGTTTTTCAAGTGCAGAAATATTTGAAACTTGATTGCCTGAAATATTCAAAAACACTATACTTTGAAAGTTTTCTAAAAATTCAATCTCGGTTAATTTACAACCAGATAAATTTAATCCTATAATTCTATTGTCTTGTATAACATAACAAACGCTCGAGAAATTTATTTCATCAACTTGTTCGATTTCTTTTTCAATTATCTTTTCCAGTTCCAATATTTCCTTCGGTTTTTCCATAATTCCAATTATTTTTTCAATTCCAAAATCCTATTTTCCAATTCCTTAATCTTTTCCTGCAAAGCAAATTTTTGATTGCTATCATAAGCCAAAATCATTTCTTTTTCGAGAAAGGCTTTTTTATCTATAAGCAATTCAAGGTTTTGAATTTCAGAAATGCTTTCAATTGGTGTATTTGTATTTTCAGTTAATGAAATAGTGCTTTTCACAGCGTCTTGTATCACTTTGTTATTCATTCCAGTAACGTTTATGGTGTGGTAATTATTTACAATTGTGGCGCTTAGTCGCTGAATTTCTTCGTTGCTTTCTATGCCTTCCAATAATTGGCTTATTTGATAGGTCTTTTTGAGTTTGTAATCGCGGTATGTTTTTTCGCCTTCGCGTTCCATTTCTACCAATACTCCGTATTCGATAAACGAATTTTCCGATAGCGGAATTAACAGGCTTGGTTTCAGTTTAAATTCTTCGTTTATCTGGTTTACAAAGTAGCGGATTTGCGACAGGTATTGGCGTTTGTCTTTTTTGTCGCCGGTTAC
>JFJP01039043.1_pt1 | contig 14709 bp, 12 predicted proteins | sample 431651 | NCBI WGS metagenome assembly JFJP01 (sample SAMN02602958, study PRJNA72255) | Microbial mat metagenome, whole genome shotgun sequencing project. | biome: fresh water; feature: sink hole; material: water; isolation source: purple microbial (photo- and chemosynthetic) mats found in...
AAAAAAAATTTCGTGTTCTTCGTGTTTTTCGTGGAAAAAAATCGAACATTGATTTCAGATTTAACACAATCTAATTTCAAAGTCTTACTTATCACGTTGGATTGCAACTTGGCATGAAAGGCCAGAACGCTAGCGCGCCGCGCCGCGCGAATGCTCCAAGGGTCATCAAATTTCCTTTTCGGCGACTGATTCCGGCTCGGGCGCCCACCGGGCGCGGGCGAAGAAGTAGCCGCCCAGCAGCGCGGGCACGCCAAGGTTGACCAGCCAGAGCAGGCTGGAGGCCATGAACACGGCGGGCGCCTGGGCCGGGCTGGCCGAAAGGAAGAAGATGGCGCTGGAGCCGCGCACGCCCAGCTCGCTCAGGGCGAAGGAGGGCACCAGGGCGTTGGCCAGGTAGGAGGCGGCGATGCCGGCCAGGGCCACGCCAGGGGCGATGCCCAGCCCGAAGAAGCGGAGCAGCAGCAGGTACTGCAGGCTGAAAACGGCGTAGCGGGCCAGGCTGATGCCCAGCACGGAAAGCAGTTGCCCGCGCGAGTAGGAGGCCAGCACCCCGAGGGCCGCGGCCCTCGGGGCGAGCCGCGGCCGGCGCAGCATCCAGCCCCGCAGCCGCCCCACCCGGAGGTAGAGCCAGAGGGCCAGGGCCGCCGCCAGCGCGAAGGCCGCAGGCCAGAGCGCCCGCCAGGGGCCGGCCTGGGCGAAGAAGTGCCTCCCCCCCCAGGCCATCCACGCCAGCGACGCCAGGCCCAGCAGCAGCGTGCACAGGAACTGGGCGTAGCTGCCCACGGCCGTGGCCGCGACGCCCGGCAGGCGGTTGGCCCGCGCCAGGCTGGCCACGCGCCCGCCCAGGTCGCCCAGGCGGTTGGGCGTGACCACGGCCAGGGCCATGCCCGAGAAGAAGGCCTTGAGGGCCTTGCCCAGGCCGACCTTTTCGAGCGGGCTGACCAGCAGCCGCCACTTGCCGGCCTCGAGCACGAAGTTCAGGCCCGCGAGCAGAAGGGCCAGCAGCAGCCAGGCGGCCTCGGCGGGGCCCGCCTGCCAGGGCCACAGCTTTTCCCAGAGGCCGCCCGAGCGCGAGAGCTTGAAGCCCACGTAGCCGTAGGCCAGCGCCAGCACCGCCAGCTTGAGCGCCACCGCGCCCCAGGTGTCACGCCTGCGCATGGGCCCGGCTAGTCGGCCAGCGGAGCGCCTGCCTCCTGCGCGGGGCGCGTGCGGGCGTTGTAAACCGGCAGGACCAGCAGCGCGACGGCCCCCACTACGATCATCAGGATCGAGGTCGAGCCGTGGGCCACCAGGGCGAAGATCCTGGCGTCGAAGCTGCCCACCTGGTAGAGCACCATCGTGCCGATGCACATGAAGTGCCAGGCGCCCATCCCCCCGCTGACCGGGGCCACCATGCCGAAGCTCGACATCACGAAGACCGTCAGGCCGGCCAGCCAGCCCAGATGCTCCGTGGCCTCGAAGCTGCTGAACATCGCGTACAGAGACAGGTAGTAGATCACGAAGATGAACACCGAGTGGGCCAGGAAGGCCAGCTTGCGCTCCATGCGCCAGATCGTGAGCAGGCCTTCCCAGAACTGCACCAAAAGCCCCTTGAGCTTCTGATAGACGCCCAGGTGGCGGAACAGGTGGCGCATGAACCAGAGCGCCCCGACCAGGGCGCCCGCGCCCAGGAGCAGGGCCGCCAGCAGCGCCGTCGAGCCCATCAGGCCGTCGATGGAGTCGCGGACGCCGGGGTTGGCCTCCACGAAGTCGCGCACCACGTGGAGCTGCGTGGCCATGACCAGGCCCAGCAGCAGCAGCAGGCTGACCAGGTCCACAATCCGCTCCAGGAAGACCGTGCCCAGCAGCTTGGTGAAGGGCACCTTCTCGTAGCGGGTCATCAGGGTGCAGCGGGTTATCTCGCCCATGCGCGGGATGGCGAAGTTGGTCAGGTACATGACCATGACCGACAGGAAGGAGTTGGCCAGCCGGGGCTTGTGGCCCAGGGTCTCGATCAGGATGTTCCACCGCATGGCCCTGCTGACGTGGCTCAGCATGCCCAGGCCAAACGACACCCCGACCCAGGTGTAGTCCACTCCGCGAAGCCCCTCGCGTATCTCCTGCCACTGCATGTCCTTGTAGGCCAGCCAGAACAAGCCCAGGCCCAGGGCCAGGAAGAGCAGGAATTTGAACAGGTTGACGATTTTCTCTTTCAATGTTTCCGATTTATGGGTTTTGATAGCCAGGGCGCGAAGATAAGGCATCCGGGGGCAATGTGGCGTCCGCGCAAGGGCCCCGCGGCGGCTTTCGTGCCGAATCGCGCTCTTTCTTGCGGGGAAGGCGTGGGCAGGGCAGGCCGACCGGCGGCGGCGCCACCGCGGAAAAGCCCGGAAGCTGCCAGGAGGGGCTGCGAAAGACCGCATCTTTTTTAACTTAGGGGGCATGAAAATCCTCAAGCTGGACCTCTCGAAGGTCAAAAGGGGCCGCACTTTGCGGCTGGTGGTGCTCGACCTGGTCATGCTGGGCGTGCTCTCGGCCAACCTGGCCTGGATGTCTTTCGACTGGCTGTTCCAGTTCGCCAGCGTCCAGGGCCTGGTCAAGGGCTGGAGCCTGGCGGCCTACGAGCTCTACGTGCCGGTACACGCCGACTTCATCGTTTACGACTCGGTCTTCGTGTTCGTGTTCATGGCCGAGATAGCCATCCGCTGGGCCGCGGCGATACGGCGTCGGACCTACCACCGCTGGTTCTTCTATCCCTTCATACACTGGTACGACGTGCTCGGCTGCCTGCCCCTGGCGGGCCTCCGATGGCTGCGGATGCTGCGGGCCGTGGGCATCGTGCGCCGGCTCAAGCGGATGGGCGTCGTGGACTACCGGGACTTCTACCTCTACAAAGTGGTGCGGAAATACACGGACATCGTCGTGGAGGAGATCTCGGACCGGGTGGTTGTGAACGTGCTGCGGGGCGTGCAGCAGGAGCTCCGCTCGGGGGGGCCCATGTCGGAGCGGATCGTGCGGGAGGTTCTGCTGCCCAACAGCCAGCAGGCCGTGGAGCTGTTCTGGCGCCGCGCCGCCGAGCTGGTCGGGCAGGGCTACGCCCCCCGGCGCGCCGAGCTGCGCGACTACCTGGGCCGGAAGGTGGCCCACGCGCTCGAGGCCAGCGAGCACGTGCGCCGGCTCGAGCGCACGCCCCTGGTGGGCCGGCTGGCCACCGACGTGCTCGAGAAGGCCATTTCCGACATCGTCTTCGAAGTGGTGGACGGCCTGTTCCGGGACGCGGCGAGCCCCGCGGGCGAGGCCTACCTCCGCGGGCTGGCCGGGCAGTCGGTGGACGAGCTGCTGGCCAGGCCCACCAGCCCCGAGGCCCGGCGGCTGGCCGAGCAGGTGCTCAGCCAGACCATCGACCGGGTGGTCGAGCAGGTGCAGGTGCAGCAGTGGAAGCTCAAGGAGCTCGCCGAGAGGGCCGCCGAGCGGGAGGCCCAGGCCCCTGCCAGTGGCCGCGGAGGCCCCAAGAACCCGCCCACCGGCCCGGTCTGAGGCCCGGCGCTTGCCATTTGGGCCGAGAATGGTACTTTCGCGCCGCGAAGGCGGCCAGCGCCTCGCCAAACCCAGAGAAAGACAGACCCAAAGCCCAGCAGCATGAAGTCACTCAAAAGGAAAGTTTACGAGATCATCGAAACCTCCGATGGCGACAACAAGTGGAGCGACCGCTTCGACACCGCCGTCATCACCGTCATCTCGCTGAACCTGGTGGCCATCATCCTCGAGTCGGTCGAGCAGCTCCACCACGACTACCAGGCCGTCTTCTACTACTTCGAGCTGTTCTCCATCATCTTCTTCACCACCGAGTACCTCCTGCGGCTCTGGACCATCACCGAGAACCCCCGCTTCGCCAGGCCCGTAAGAGGCCGGCTGCGCTTCATGCTCACGCCCTTCGCCCTGATCGACCTGGTGGCCATCCTGCCGTTCTACCTGCCGGCCATCGTCATCGACTTCCGCTTCCTGCGCATGATCCGCCTCTTCAGGGTGTTCCGGCTGCTCAAGGTGGCCCGCTACATGCGCGCCATCACCATCATCAGCCGTGTGCTCCGCGAGAAGAAGGAGGAAATGGTCATCAGCGTCTTCGCCATCCTCTTCACCCTGGTGCTGGTCTCCAGCTTCATGTTCTTCATCGAGCACGACGCCCAGCCCGACAAGTACACCAGCATCCCGGCCACCATGTGGTGGGGCGTGGCCACCGTCACCAGCGTGGGCTACGGCGACATCTACCCCATCACCCCCTGGGGCAAGTTCCTGGGCAGCTTCGTGGCCATCCTGGGCCTGGGCCTCTTCGCCCTGCCCACCGGCATCTTCGCCTCCGGCTTCTCCGACGAGATCAGCAAGCTCAAGGCCGAGGAGAGGCTCAGCCGGAAAAAGCTCAACGAGCTGGACGCGGAGCCGCAGCCCAAGAAGCCGGACGCCTGCCCCTGCTGCGGGCGCCCCTTCCCCAAGCCGGAGCCTAGCCAGGAGGCCCAGGCGATGGAGCCCGACTAGCCCATCCCCAGCCTACCCGCAAGAATCGAACTTCCTAACCCAACCCAGCAGACATGGTCATCATCGGAAAAAAAGGACGGACCGAAATCAACGAAGCCCTCGACGTCTTCGAGAACTTCTGCCCCAAGTGTGGCAAGGGCGACGTGGCCCTGACGGACATGCGCCTCTGGTTCGTGCTCCTGGACATGCCCATCTTCCCCATCAGGCAGCTCGAAAGCTTCTACCAGTGCCAAGACTGCGGAGCCTCGTTCAAGCAGGGAGCCATGGACGCCCTGGTGGGCGCCAGCTCGCAGCTCGACGCGCTCACCGACGCCGAGGAGCTCTTCCCCGTGACCATCGCCGCCTGCATGATGCACATGGCCAAGGTGGACGGCGACGTGGCCGACGACGAGGTCCAGTACATCCAGGACGCCATGGCGAAGCACTCCGCCCACAAGGCCGCCATCGCGCAGACCCTCAAGACCGTCCGCGAGATGGAGCACTCCGACGCCTACGTCTATTCCCTCCTGCGCAAGGCCAAGCAACTGCTGACCACCGACGCCATCCTCGAGGTCATCAGCCAGGCCGCCCAAGTGCTCCTGGCCGACGGCAAGATCGAGAAGGCCGAGGAGCAGCTCATGAAGGACTACCTCGAAATCTGCGGACTGCCCCCCAGCCTCTACGCCAACGTCCAGGACAAGATCGACGCCGCCAAGAAAATGGCCTCCTGACGCTCCCAAGGCCCCCGAAGGCCATGTCTGTTAAAAAATGACAATTTCGCCCAGCCGCACGATTTTCTGTCGTAAATTGGGGCCGATTGTCGCGCGTAACCTTTCCATCGGTTTTTGCGTACAATTGGGACTACCTTCAACTTTAGCACACCCACACCCATGCGACAACTGAAAATCACCAAACAGGTAACCAACCGGGACACGCCTTCCCTGGAAAAGTACCTGCAAGAGATCGGCAAGGTCAAGCTCATCTCGGCCGAGGAGGAGGTCGAGCTGGCCAAGCGCATCAAGAAAGGCGACCAGGCCGCGCTCGACCTGCTCATCCGGTCCAACCTCCGCTTCGTGGTCTCCGTGGCCAAGCAGTACCAAAACCAGGGCCTGGTCTTGATTGACCTGATCAACGAGGGCAACCTGGGCCTGATCAAGGCCGCCAAGCGTTTCGACGAGACCCGCGGCTTCAAGTTCATCTCCTACGCCGTCTGGTGGATCCGCCAGTCCATCCTCCAGGCCCTGGCCGAACAGGCCCGCATCGTCCGCCTGCCCCTCAACAAGATAGGCTCCATCAACAAGATCCAGAAGGTCTTCTCCACCCTCGAGCAGCGCTACGAGCGCGTGCCCACCGAGGACGAGATCGCCCGCGAGATCGAGATGGCTCCCCGCGCCGTCAAGGACGCCGTGACCATCTCCGGCAAGCACATCTCCATCGACGCCCCCATCGTCGAGGGCGAGGACACCGTCATGCAGGAGAAGATGGAGAGCCTCGACTACACCACCAGCCCCGACCGAGAGCTGCTCAACGACTCGCTTCGCAAGGAGATCGAGCGCTCGCTGGCCACCCTCACGCCCCGCGAGGCCAGCATCATCCGCCTCTACTACGGCCTGGGCGGCAAGCACTCGCTCACGCTCGAGGAAATCGGCGAGCAGTTCATGCTCACCCGCGAACGCGTGCGCCAGATCAAGGAAAAGGCCATCAAGCGGCTCAAGAGCGCCTCGCGGAGCCGGGTGCTCAAGACCTACCTCTGAGCCCGCCCGCCCCAGCCAGCGCGAGGCCTTCCCGGTTGCCACCCCCGGGAAGGCCTCGCGGTTTTTGTGCCAAGCTCCTGGTCGATGGGGCAAATGCCAATCGTCAGCGTCGGGCGAAATTTGGGATATGCACAAGTCCGAACGCGGCTTGGCATGGGCGGGCCAGCGGCCCCATCATTCCTCCGCCAGGCTGGGGTGCCGCTGCGGCGAAGGCTTGGCCTCGGCCAGAAGCCTGGGCAGCTCCTGCCGGGCCACCCCGGCGATCTCCTGCGCCAGTCCGGGCTGGGCGAAGGCCAGGTCGGTCCGGCGCCACAGGAAGTCCTGCTCCTGGTACAGCATCTCGCTTTCGACGCAGTGCGCCAGCTCGGCACGGGCCAGGAGGTGGTGCTTGTCGCGCCGGATGTCGAACAGCTCGTAGGCCCGCTCTACGATGGCCTCGGTCTGCGTGCCGTGGCGGCGGAACAGCTCGTGGCTCTGCAAGCTCGTGGCTCCCAGGGGCTTGGCCTGGTCGTAGAGCGAGCGGGCCATCTCGTCGAGCAGGTGCTCCATCGGCTCGAAGTCGAAGTCTCCGCCCGCGAGCTGCTCCTGCCCCCAGCGGCTCGGCTCGGGCCGGGCGTCGGCCTTCTGCTGCCGGGCCAGGCTGTCGAGTATCTTCCGGGCCAGATCCGGCAGTTCGCGGGGTGAGCCGAGCCATGCCAGGCTGAGGCCCTCGCTCGTGCTGCGGAAGCCCGAGCTGGCCTTGCCCCGCCGGGCTTGCGGGGCGGCCCAGCGGGCCTGCACGTGCTCGACCTGGAGCGACAACGCGGGCAGGGCCTCGTTGATGGGGGCCAGCAGCGCCCGCACCTCGGCGTCGGAGGCCGAGCCGCTTTCGGAGGCCTCGCCCGAGCAGGGCAGGACGCCGCCTATGGCCACCGCCTGCCCGTGCGGCGAGAGCCAGGGCAGGCAGGGCGTCTCGGCCGGCAGGCGAAGGGCCGCCCGCAGCGGCAGCCGCTCGCGCGGAACGCTCAGCAGGATGGCCTTGGTGGCCACCTTCAGCTCCTGGGCCTCGGGCCAGAGCCGGTCCCAGGCGCCCGTGGCCAGCACGACGTGGCGGGCGTGGATGGCGAAGTCTTCGTCCTTGGGGTCCAGCAGGTCGCGCACCCAGGCCCCCGACACGCGGCCGCCTTCCATGATCAGGGTCTCCGCCCGCAGGTAGTTCAGCACCGAGGCGCCTTTCTCGGCCGCGCCGCGCAGCATGGACAGGCACAGCCGCGGGGCGCTGATCTGGTAGCCTGGGCCCGAGACGCCGCAGGTGAAGTCCGAATCCGCCAGCAGCGGCTCGCGCGCGCGCAGCTCCGCCTGCTCGACCCAATGCGCCGGGCCCAGCTCGCCCGGGCCTTTGAGCAGGCCGCGCGCGCCCAGCTCCAGCTTCTTGGACAGCTTGCCGAAGCTTCCGGCCCGACGCTCGAGCTCCAGCCACGGACCGGGCCGGAACAGGTGCGGGGCCATGTGCCGGAAGCTGGACAAGGCCTGCGGGCTCTCCTCGAACGGCAGCACAGGGGCCCCGCTCGCCCCGCTCGCGAAGTCGCCTTGCTCCACCAGGGCGACCTTCAGCCCCCGGCCGGAAGCCTTCAGGGCGAGGGCCGCGCCAGTGAGCCCACCGCCCACCACCAACAGGTCATGCGTCCAATCCTCCAGGTGCTTGAGGCATCGGCCCCGCTCCTGGCTCGAAAAGCTAGTCTTGTTTTCCACGGTTTTCCTTATTTCCTTTACTTTGCCGTGCACAAAGTAAAACATTCCCATGCCTTTCCGCTTTGTTATTCGACACAGAAATATTTCAATCCCCATCCTGGCCCTGCTAATTTCCTTGTTTGCAGATGCTTGCGCCAAGGTCGGGATGCCCTCGGGGGGCCAGAAGGATACCCTGGCGCCCACCCTTGCGGCCCGCTGGCCCGAGCAGGGGGCAACCAACTTCGCGGGCCAGGAGCTCTGGGTCGAGTTCGACGAGTTCGTCCAGCTCAACAACATCGCCGAGAACCTCGTCGTTTCGCCGCCCATGGACCCGGCCCCCAAGGTCGCGCTCAAGGGCAGGACCCTCGTGGTCGAACTGCCCGAGCCGCCCCGCGACAGCACCACCTACAGCCTCAGCTTCGGCGGCGGCATCGGCGACTTCCACGAGAACAACCTCCTCCAGGATTTCCAGATGGTCTTCTCCACCGGTGCCCACATCGACAGCTTCGCCATCGCCGGCTCGCTCTTCGACCTCTGGACCCGGACGCCCCCCGAGGCCCCCATGTGGGTCGGTGCCTACCCGGCCGACCTGCCCCGCCCCCGCGAGCTGGTGCCCAGCTTCGTGGCCAAGACCGACGCCAAGGGCAACTTCCGCCTGGCCAACCTCCCCCGAGGCAGCTACCAGCTCCTGGCCTTCGCCGACCTCAACCGCAACCTGCTCTTCGACTTGCCCGCCGAAAAGGTCGCCTTCCTCGACAGCCTCGTCAGCCCTTCCTTCGAGGTTTCCACCAGCCGCGACACCCTCTTCTCCGATTCCTTGCCCGGGCAGGTGGACACCGTCATCGTCCGCCGGGCGCAAAGGGCCCTGCCCGACAGCCTCCGCCTGGGCTTCTTCGCCGAAGACAAGGCCCCGCAGCGGGTGGCCGACTACCTCCGCCCCGAGCAGGCCCACCTGCGCGTCTTCTTCGACAAGCCCCTCGGGCCCCTGCCGCTCCGCCTCGAGTCCGACTCCGCGCCCGCGGGCCTCGCCTGGCGCGAGCAGCTCAGCCCCGGCGGCGACACCCTCGACATCTGGCTCATCGACAGCACCTTGTGGAACCAGAGCCGTCTCACCCTGCGCGTCAGCTTCCCCCTGCGCGACTCGCTCGGCCAGTGGACCCTCCAGACCGACACCTTCCAGTTCGACTACGACAAGGCCGAGCCCGTGCTGGCCCCGCCCTTCCTGGCCAAGCACAACCTCCAGGGCCAGTTCAAGGAGAACGGACGGCCCCTGCTCTTCGACCTCGGCCTGCCCATCGCCGCGATGGTCGCCGACAGTGTCCGCCTGAGCCTCCGCGCCGACACCCTGGCGCGGCCCCTGCCCCTGACCCTGCTGCCCGGCGCGGGCCGCTTCGACCAGGCCGAGCTCGCCCACGCCTGGCTGCCCGAGACCGACTACGTGCTCGAGCTCATGCCCGGGGCCCTGCGCGACGCCTACGGCCGCGCCAACGACAGCCTCCGCCTCGAGTTCAGCACCCGGCCCGCCAACCACCACGCCCGGCTCGAAGTCGCCCTGCTCGGCCCCAGCCAGACGGCCCTGCTCATCCTGCTCGACGAAAGCGGCAAGGAGCTCCGCCGCCAGGCCGCCCAAGTCGGGCAGACCGCCGCCTTCGACTTCCTCGGCCCCGCCAAGTACCAGCTCAAAGCCTTCCTCGACCTCGACCAGGACGGCCTCTGGACCCCCGGCGACTGGGACCGCCGCCGCCTGCCCGAGCCCGTCTTCTTCTACCCCGAGACCTTCGAGATGCGCTCCGGATGGACCAACCAGCTCGAATGGCGGCTGGAGGAGTAGGGGCGGGGGAGCCTAAGCTTTTGTCTTGTTTCTGGCAAAATACTCTTCCCACCCGCGCGATAGGATCCAGCAAGTCAGGGTTGCCGATCTTGTGCCGCAATCCAAGGCAGAAACCTGACGTTCGTCTTCCCCTTAGGCCACTTTGAGAACCTTCAGCAGGGTTCCGTCCAGGTGGTCGAAGTCCCTATCGAAGGTCATGAGTGGAACATTCAAAGCATACGCAGTGGCGGCGATCCACAAGTCGTTTTTCGCCATTGCCTTTGCGGAACCTGGCAGCAAGTTTCCCTTGGCGTCCGCGACTTTCCTGTTGGAGTAGGCATCAATCGTGGCATAAGCGCCAATCAAATCAGCGTTCTGGTTTTGAATATTCACGTAGGCGACATTCTCTAAAAAATTGACCAGGGCCCCGCACCTGGGTTCTCCCCATTTTTGCTGCAACTTGATGGAATCTAGATCCCCCTTTGTTACTGTGGAAATGACAAAGAACGGTTAGGTCCTTGCTTTTGAAAAGCCAAGGGCTTGGGGTGGCCAGGCGCGAGGCCAAAGGACTAAAGTCCGTAGGCCTTTTTTAATCCGGCAATCGTCTCGTCAATCCAACTCAAGGATTCATCGTGTTTTCGATTTCGCAATATGAGTTGAAACAAAACCTCATTCTCTGTCAGTGTTGGATTCTGGCTTTTGATTCCTGCGATCATCAGCTCTCGCCCCATCTCCATCATCTCTAGGCCCATGGCGAGTCTCTCCGCTTTTGTCTTCCCCATGATCAAATCGTATTGGAATTGGCGCATTTCCTCTGTGGTGTCATTCATGGTCTATCAAATTATAGGTTTTTAAGTTCAATTTTTTGCACCATTTCGTAATGTATCCCCTATCTGCAGCGGGATTCGCCAAAAGACTTTGAATGTCTCGCTTCTGCAATTCGCTTTCAAGCTGTTGAATCCAATTCAATTTCGAGATTATCAAATCCTCAAGCGTAATCACCCATACTTTTACGCCCAAAAAATCAATTTGTTGTCTTCTTTGAAATTTTTCGACCTCAAAAGGCTGTTCTGAACGAATGATGAAGTCAATTTTATAGCTGCTGTCAAGATGGATAATATTGAACATCCCTTGACGTCTGATTTCGTCTTTGATTGTCGGTTCATGAAAGTAGAATTTGCCTTTTATTGCCTGAACAAATGAATTGACATGCTTGTCTTGCAATTCCACGATAAGGTCGATGTCTCTGGTTGCTCTTGGAATGGCATAGAGTGTCAATGCCAAGCTTCCAGAAAGCATATAAGGAACATTTTGCTCGTCCAATGTATTTGTAATCACTCGTAATAAATTGTCTATCAACATCTTCTAATGAATCTTGATTCGCTTTCAATTTGTTGAAATACACGATTTGCCATACCGACTCCTGCTCTTTTTGGCCAGGCCCAACCGCTGGACCTGGCAATCTGGGCCGGTGTATGGCAGGGTGTGGAAGCCTTTTCGAGCCAATGGCCTCGTTTGGCGGGCCAAGTTAGGTCTTTGCTTGTGAAAAGCCAAGGGCTTGGGGCGATTTCTTTGTCCGCAAGCCAGGCATCCATCAGCCACCGGCGCGAGGACAGGACACCTTTGGCCGAATTGGCCTACCTTTGGGCTTTTTCCAAACCACGGAAGCCAACAGGTCGCAACCGTTGGCACAAGATCAAAAAACATCCCCATGAAAACCCCAAAATTGAAAACTCTCGTGGCAGTCATGCTCTTGTCGCCGGCCTTGGGCCTGGGCCAGCAGCAGCCAGTGGTGGACGCTCCGTTCGGCGTGGCCTTGCAGGCGGTGCCGATCGAGGGGCTGGGCGGCTTGCAGTCTTTCGCCTTCGGACAGCACCAGGGCAAGTGGCTGGTGGTGGGCGGGCGGCTCGACGGGCTGCACCGCCGGCAGCCTTGGGCGACCTTCGACCTGGCCGGGCACAACAACCGCCTGATCGTGGTCGATCCCGCCGCGCGGAGCACCTGGTCGGCGCCCCTGGACGAGCTGCCGGCGGCGCTCCGCGAGCAGCTCAGCTCGACGAACATGAACTTCCACCAGGAGGGCGACTACCTGTACTGCCTGGGCGGCTACGGCTACAGCGCCATCCAGGGCGACCACACCACTTTCGCGAACCTGGCGGCGCTCGATGTGCCGCGGGTCATCGAGGCGATCGTGGCGGGCGAGCCTTTCGCGCAGCACATCCGGCAGATCGAGGACCCGCAGTTCCAGGTTACGGGCGGAAGGCTCCTGACGATCGGGCAGACCTACCACCTGCTGGGCGGCCAGCGCTTCATCGGGCGCTACAACCCGATGGGCCCCGACCACGGCCCCGGCTTCATCCAGGAGTACACCGACGCCGTCCGCCGCTTCCGCCTGACGGACGACGGCCAGGAAATCGCGGTGGAGCACCTGGAGGCCTTCACCGATGCGGACAACCTGCACCGGCGCGACTACAACGCCGAGGCGCAGATCCTGCCCGACGGCAGCCAGGCCATCACGATGTTCTCGGGCGTCTTCCAGCCCACGGCCGACCTGCCTTTCCTGACCGCCGTAACGGTGGACGGCGACGGCCACGCGGTGGAGCCGGACTTCGAGCAGCACTACAACCACTACCACTGCCCGGTGGTGCCGCTCCATTCGGAGAGCGCCGGGCAGATGCACACGATCTTCTTCGGCGGCATCGCCCAGTTTGTCGTGGACAGCGCCGGCACGATGCTGCGCGACGACGACGTGCCCTTCGTGCGGACGATCGCCTGCGTGACGCGGGATGCCGAGGGCGGCCTGCGCGAGTGGGTCCTGCCTGCCCAGATGCCTGCCCTGCTGGGCGCGGGCGGCGAGTTCATCCCCGACGAGGGCCTGCCGCGCCACGACAACGGCGTGCTCCGGCTCGACGAGCTCGAGGGCGACAGCGTGCGGCTGGGGCACATCTTCGGGGGCATCAGCAGCACCGACGCGAACATCTTCTGGCTGAACGACGGCACGCAAAGCTCGGCCAGCGCGCAGGTTTTCGAACTGGTGCTGGTGCGCGGCTCGGCGCCCACGGGCGGAGGCGGGCTGCGCCAGGCCGAGGCGGGCCACGCGCTGGAGGCCCTGCCCAACCCCAGCCACGGCGAACTGGAGCTGCGCTACCGCCTGGAGGCCGCCTCGCGGGTGGCGCTGACCCTGGCCGACAGCGCGGGCAAGGTGCTGGGCCGGGCGTCGTGGCTGCGGCAGTCGGCTGGCCAGCACAGCTTCCGCCCCGACTGGGACGCGCTGGGGCGCGCCGGCGTCTATTTCGTGCGGCTGGAGAGCGCCCAGGGCGTCTCGACCCTGCGGCTGGTGGTGGCGCCCTGAGCCGGGGCGCTCCAAAAGCGGAAGCCCCCTCCGCGGCCCAAGGGCTGCGGAGGGGGCTTCGTGCTCAGGCCCGGAGGGCCGGGCTTAGCGGCGCAGGTAGGTCTCGTAGATCTGGTCGAGGTACTCCTGCTCGGGCTCGTAGAAGCCGCGGGACTCGAGCCGCAGCTCGGGCGTAGCTCCGGCTTCGGCGGGAATGTCGAAGACCAGCTCGATGTGCTCGCCCTTGCGGAGCTCGAGGTACTGCTCGTCCTGGGTGGCGAGCTTGTCGGCGGCGCACTGGGCCTCGGCGCGGGCTTGCAGGGGCTGGCCGTTGACCAGCAGGGTGATGCGGTCGAGGTAGCTGGTCTCTTCCTTTTCTTCCTGCACGCGCAGGCGGAGCTGGCCGTTGACGATGTTGCGGGCGTCGATGGAGCAGGTGGTGGTGGTCTCGCGGCTCTTGCCGGCCACGTCCTTGATGATCTCCTCCTGTCGGACGAACTGCTGGCCGTCGAAGACGTAGAGCCAGGGGCAGCTCAGGCAGTTCCATTCGATGAAGTCGGATTTCTGGAGGCGGATGATCTTGCGCTGGCTGGCGGACTTGGAAGGGCCGACGTAGTAGCTCTCGAGCACGACGCCGTCGGAAAGGTCATAGACGTATCCGTCGAAGTCAAAGACCACGATGGTGTAATACCCTGGGCTGACCAGAATTTGGGCGGAGTAGCTGCCGCTTCCGTTGTCGGCGGTGGCATAAACGTCGTTGGAGGTCTTCTGCTCGTGCCAGACGCTCCACCATCCCCACTCGGCGCCGGCGGCCTCCTCCTCGCTGATGACGCTGACCATGCAGGGGAAGGGCGTGTTGATGTCGAGGGTCGTCTGGGCTTGGCCCGCGAGGGTGGCCAGGGTGGCGGCCAGTGTAACAAGGAGTTTTCTCATAGTCAAGTTGGTTTGGATTATGTTCAAGCAGTGTCCATCACGTCAATTTTGACTCCTTCTTTTCTTAAATAAACCTAAAAGCTATGGGGTGTTGAAAAAAAAGATTCCGTCGCGACAGCTACGGGGGGAGACCGATGTTTTTTGTGGCGAAATTGATAGCTTTGGCGGCCTTCGCGGAAGGCTGGCGAGCGAGAAGGGCTTTTTTGCCGCAAGCCCCAGCCTGGCCTCCGCGGAGAAAGGAAAAATCGTTTCTTCGTCCAATTTTTGTAAATTTGAGTCCAGTATAAAAACCGGGGATTTGTCCACGAAAGGCACGAAGGGAACGAAATTTTTTTGAAATCAAAATTAGATTGCATTTTTCTATTTCTAACCCATTGATAATCAATGATAACTTTTGAAAGGAAATTTTAGAAATGACCTTTTTAGACCGCGCCCAAATTTGTAAAAATACTGATTATGACACACTCGACTTCAAACGACTTGAGTTTGATCGAAAGCAAGAAAATACAACTTATTTTGATAATTGCGCAAGTCTATAATCTTGATTTATTGGAAGAAATCGAGCATTTGATATTGAATTCAAAAACTGGGTTCTTTATAAGAGTGTGTGGGTAGCGCAAAAAGGATTGACACGTGTAAAATCAAGTTTTCCGGTCAGGATGTAGATGATGGCCTTGATG
>JFJP01039044.1_pt1 | contig 14708 bp, 10 predicted proteins | sample 431651 | NCBI WGS metagenome assembly JFJP01 (sample SAMN02602958, study PRJNA72255) | Microbial mat metagenome, whole genome shotgun sequencing project. | biome: fresh water; feature: sink hole; material: water; isolation source: purple microbial (photo- and chemosynthetic) mats found in...
CCATTTTTAAAATAAAAAAGAACATTCGGGATCTTTAAAATATTTCCTCGACAAATTCGTCAACCATTGATGGATGGTATGTTAATACCTGGCTTTTGCATAGATAGCAACGAAGTCAGGTTTATCTTTTACCACCTTAAATCGGTCATTTACCTGTCATATTTGCCTGGTCATCGACCTTTTTAACTTCGAAAACAAAAGAAATGTTGAATTTTGGCACGAAACAATTAACAAACATTTTACACTAGGAAACGTTTCTGATAACAAATGTTTCCGTTCTTTGCCGGAAATTAATATTGAACAACGAGATGCAAGACAAATTTAATTTTGAAGATCCGAAGTTTAGGGCTATTCTCGAAAGGACAGTTGAACTATTCGCAGAATATGGAATCCGTAATTTGAATATGGATGATATTAGCCGAAGTTTGGGGATTTCAAAAAAAACCCTTTATCAGTATGTGAAAAGTAAAGAAGATTTGATCGAAAAGCTTTTCTACTACGATCAAATGAAATGGGATGTTGAGATGTCGAAATTGAAAATCGGGGAGATGAATGCCATTGAAATTTTGGTTCAGGTAAGTATCCGGGTTTTTGAGGAGATGGGGCGCTTTAATCCGAAATTGAAATTTGAACTGAAGAAGTATTACGAACCCATTTTTCAGCAATTTCTAATAACCAAACAGAACCATATTTTCAACCAGATAAGTGCAAACTTAGAACAAGGAATTTCAGAAGGAATTTACCGAAGCGATGTAAATATTGGGCTTGTTGCTGGTTTGTATGTTCGCAATTTGGTAATGATGCACAACAGCGACTTTTGTTTTGGCGAGAATGTCTCTTTTAAGCAGGTTTTTGAGACGATGTTCGAAAACCACATCAGAGCCATTTCAACCCCTGAAGGTATTGTCTATTTCGAAAGACGCAAATTAGAAGTAAATCAGTCGAATGAAAATATTTTTAACCAATAAAGATTACAAAAACATGTTCAGAAAACAGAAACAGATTGGCTTACTGTTCGTGATGCTCTTTGGAGGGGTGTTGCTGGCAGGAGCTCAGGAACCAATGAAGCTCTCGCTTCAGGATGCGCTAAAATTAGCGTTGCAAAACAACACCAACATCTTAAACTCGGAACTCGACCTGAAAATGGCGCAGAAGAAGGTTTGGGAAACAACTGCAAGCGGGCTTCCACAAATTGATGCTAAAGGCAGTTACCAGCACATCTTTAAAGTACCTACCATGAGTTTTGGTGGTCGTACCGTTTTATCGAACACTGAAGTGCCTTGGGATCAAAACACGCAGAGTGGAACAATGAGCAAACTTTCACTTCTATCAGGCGAAAACATCTTCCTGAATGCAGAACCGGGTACTCCAATTGAACTGGGGGTTAAAAACAATACCACGTTCGATTTTACACTTTCTCAATTGATTTTTAGTGGTTCGTACATTGTGGGTCTTCAGGCTACTAAAGTTTATTATGGCCTGACAAAACAAAACGCTGAAAAAACAAAACTTGATGTTATTGAGGTGGTTGTAAATACGTACAATATGCTTCAGTTGGCCGAAGAAAGCCGGAAAATTCTAGGGCAAAATCTGGAAAACATCAACAAAACCCTGGTTGAAATCACCGAAATGAACAAACAGGGATTTCTCGAAAAAACCGATGTTGATCAGTTGGAACTGACAGCTAATACCATTCGCAATGCCATCAACCAGATCGACAGCAACCTAGACATGGGTTACCGTTTATTGAAAATCCAGCTGGGTATGGACGAAACTATTAAAGTTGAATTGAGCGATGCGTTGGATTCTGATGAAGCGATTACCAAATCCAGTCTTCAGTTGATCAGTGAATCATTCGACATCAACAGAAACATTGATTATCAGCTGATAAAAACATCGGAGAAAGCGGCTAAACTCGAATTAGACCTGGCCAAAACGAGTTTCCTTCCTACCATTGCTGGTTTTTACAATCATACTGAAAAACTGAAAGCTCCGGTATTCGATTTTGCGCCTAAAGATTTGGTTGGCTTAAGCTTAACCATGCCTATTTTCAGTAGCGGAAAACGTTTGTCGCAAGTATCGCAAAAACGGATGGCTCTCGAAAAAACTAAAAATACCAACCGATACGTTTCGAGCAGCTTGTTGATGCAGGCCAGTCAATATCAAAACGATCTGAGATTGAAACTTGAAAAATATCAGAATCAGAAAAAGAGCAAGGAATTGTCCGACGACATCTATCAACGTACACTCGAAAAATACAAACAAGGTATGGCCTCGAGTATGGATTTGATGAATAGCCAGAATCAATACCTGACTAATCTGACCAATTTCTACCAGAGTATTTTTGATCTGGAAAGTGCCAAATCGAAACTCGAAAAATTATACAACATCAATCAGGATACTGCCATTAAATAGTGATTAAACGCACTGATATTCAATTAGAAAATAAAAAAATTAAATACGAAGAACAATGAAAAAGATTATTATTTATTCAGCCTTGATCGCCTTTTTGGTTTCGTGTAGCCAAAATACCGATAAGAAAGCCGAGCTTCAGAAGCTGAAATCGCAACGCGAAAAGTTAGACACTCAAATTGCCCAACTGGAAACCGAGATTAATCCAAACGGCGAAAAAGCTGAAGTAAAATCGGTTTCGGTAAAGGTTACACCTGCTGCCGAATGTGTTTTTAATCACTTTATCGAAGTGCAGGGAACCATCGACGGAGACCAAAATATTGCTGTAAGCCCACAAATGGCAGGTATTGTAACCGCTGTATATGTAAAAGAAGGAACTCCGGTAAAAAAGGGTCAGGTAATGGCAGAACTGGATGCTCAGGTGATGAAACAGTCGCTCGAAGAAGTAAATACCCAACTGGATTTGGCCAACAGCATTTTCGAAAAACAAAGTGCATTGTGGGCTAAAAAAATTGGTAGCGAGGTTCAGTTTCTTCAGGCAAAAAGCACCAAAGAATCGCTCGAACGCCGTGTAAATACAATTAAAGAGCAGTTGAATATGGCTAAAATAATTTCGCCAATCAGCGGCACGGTCGAAAGTAATCCATTACGTGTTGGGCAGATGGCTTCTCCCGGAATGCCAACTTCGACCATTCGGGTAATTAACATGAGTGTTGCTAAAATTTCGGCCGATGTGGCTGAGACTTATGCTACCAGCATTAAAAATGGAAATACAGCTATTGTTAGTTTTCCTGATCAGGGAAAAGAAATTGAAACCAAGCTGAATTTTACCAGTCGTTTTATCGATCCAACCAACCGCACTTTCAGGATCGAATGTAAAATTTCGTCCAAAGAGGTTGAGTTACGCGCCAACATGATTGCCTACATCAAAATTCAGGATTACACCAACGAAAAGGCATTCTGTCTTCCGATCAATCAGGTACAGAGCAATAGCAACGGTAAATTCGTTTACATCGCGAAACCTGAAGGTACTGGATTTGTAGCCGAAGCCAGACCCGTTAAAACCGGAATGGACTACGACGGAACGATTGAAATTCTGGAAGGATTTTCTGTTGGCGAAAAAGTTATTACTTCCGGATATCAAAGTCTGAATGCCGGCGAAAAAATCGTTTTCTAAATTCAAATATGACCGATTATGTCGAAAGAAAACAAGTTTAAAGAATTTTTTGGAACAAGCTGGGCAATCGATAATCGCACAAGTGTTTACGTACTTGCAACGATAATTTCGATTCTTGGTTTGATGAATTACTATTTTATCCCTAAGGAGCAGTTTCCTCAGGTAGTAATTCCATACATTGTCGTAAGTACGCCCTACCCGGGAACTTCTCCATCGGATATCGAGAACCTGGTTACCCGCCCGATCGAGAAGCAACTCAAATCGATAGCCGATGTTAAAAAGATTACCAGTAATTCGGTTCAGGATTTTGCATCAATCATCGTTGAGTTTGATCCCGATCTGAAGATCGAAACGGCCAAACAGCGTGTCCGCGATGCGGTAGACAAAGCAAAGGCCGATTTGCCAAATGATTTGCCTTCCGATCCGCAAATTATGGATATCGATCTTTCGGCGATGCCGGTGATGTTCATCAATATCTCCGGAAATTATGACCTCGATAAACTGAAACGGTTTGCCGAAGTCGCTCAGGATAAAATTGAAGGGCTGAAAGAAATTACCCGTGTAGATATTGTTGGTGCACTCGACCGCGAAATTCAAATAAACGCCGACATTTTTAAAATGCAGGCTGCAAAAGTTACTTTTGGAAATATTGAACAGGCTGTTGCGCTAGAGAATCTGACCATTTCAGGCGGTTCATTAACCAGCAACGGAACGCGGAATACCGTTCGTATTAAAGGGCAGTTTGCCAATGTTGAAACGCTCCGGAACATTATAGTTCATTCTTCGAGCGGTGCTTATGTCAGGCTGGGTGATATTGCTGAAGTAAACGACAGTTTCGAAGAACAAGAGAGTTTTGCCCGTTTGAACGGAGAAAATGTAATTACCCTGAATGTCATCAAAAAGAGCGGAGCGAACCTGCTCGATGCTTCCGATCAGATTAAGGTGATTATTGATGATTTAAAAAGCAATAATTACCCTAAGAGTTTGGATGTAACCATCACAGGCGACCAAAGTGTTCTGACCCGTAACACGCTTGAAGAACTGAATAATACAATTATCATCGGATTTATTTTGGTGACGATCGTACTGATGTTCTTTATGGGGATCACCAATGCGTTCTTTGTGGGTTTGGCGGTTCCACTTTCCATGTTTGTAGCCTACCTGATTCTGCCGAGTCTGGGTTATACCATGAATATGATTGTAATGTTCGCTTTCATTTTTGCCCTCGGAATTGTGGTTGACGATGCCATTGTGGTGATCGAAAACACGCACCGATTGCATAAATTCAATCCAGATATTAATATCGCGGCAAAAAAGGCAGCAGGAGAAGTGTTCCTTCCTATTTTATCAGGGACATTAACTACCCTGGCTCCATTCTTCCCGCTGGTTTTCTGGCCCGGTATTGTAGGGCAGTTTATGCACTATTTGCCGGTAACCCTGATTATAACCTTGTTCGCTTCGCTTTTTGTAGCCTATGTTTTCAACCCGGTATTTGCGGTTACTTTTATGAAACATGAATACGATACTGAATATCAGAAGGGTAGCGGCTGGAGACGGATCCGGAATATCATGATTGTTATGCTCGTATTTGCAGGAATATTCTATGTCACAAAAATGTATGGATTGGCCAATTTCCTTGTATTTGGCGTAATCATGATTCTTCTGTTCCACTTTGTGATTAAGAAAATGATCACCACATTTCAGGAGAAATCATGGCCGTTTCTGATGAAAGTTTACGAAAGACAGCTTCGCTATGTATTACAGGGAGCCCGACCAATGTGGATTTTACTCGGAATGATCGGTTTGTTTTTTGCAACGATCTTTATAACCGGGCTGGCAAAGCCAACCGTATTGTTTTTCCCGGAAAACGATCCCAATAACATTTATGTGTATGTAAAAATGCCATCAGGTACACATCAGAATGTTACCGATAGCATTACCAAAATAGCTGAAGAGCGGGTGTATAAAGCCATTGGACGAAATAATCCTGATGTCGAATCAATCATTTCGAACATTACCATTGGTGCTGAGGAAGAAGGATTTGCATCAACCGGAACTCCATTTAACCGCGGAAAGGTTTCGATCAATTTTGTGGAGCATAAATACCGTACATCCGGTATTACAACCACGGAATACATGGAAATCATCCGAAAAGAAACCACCAGTATCATTGGTGCCGAAATTACCGTAGGTAAAAACGGAAACGGTCCACCGACCGGAAAACCAATCAACATTGAGGTTACGAGCGAAAATCTGGAAGAACTGGTTGAAGATGCCAATTCGTTTAAAGCTTATCTCGACTCGATGAATATTCCGGGTGTGGAAGAGTTAAAAACCGATTTCGAGATGAATACACCTGAAATTATTATTCAGATCGATCGCGATCGTGCACAGCGTTTGGGAATTTCGACCGGACAGATTGGTATGGAAATCCGTACCGCTTTGTACGGTAAAGAAATCTCCAAATTGAAACAAGAAGAAGATGAATACCCCATCATGTTGCGTTACGGAAAAGTTACCCGCGACAATATCAATTCGCTGGTCAACCTTGAAATTACTTACCGCGACATGAATACCGGTATGCTTCGCAGTATTCCATTATCGACTGTTGCCCGTATTGATTATACTTCGTCGTACGCCGGGATTAAACGTTTGAATCAGAAGCGCATTATTACTGTTTATTCAAACCTATTATCGGGCTATTCGGCCAACGATATTGTTCCGATTATCAAGAATCAGGCTAAAACTTTCGCGCTTCATCCGGGTACCGAAATCAAATTAACCGGTGAGCAGGAAGATCAGGAAGAAACCACGGCGTTTTTTATGAAAGCCATGATTATCGCGCTCGGACTCATCTTCTTTATTCTGATCACCCAGTTTGGATCTATGAGTAAATCACTTATAATTCTCAGCGAGGTTATCTTTAGTGTCATCGGCGTTTTGTTGGGTGTTATTATTTTCGATATGGAGATTGTAATCCTGATGACTGGTTTGGGTATTATTGCTCTGGGCGGAATTGTTGTCAGAAACGGAATCCTGATTGTTGAATTCATCGATGCCAAGAAGGCTGAAGGAATGCCAACACGCCGTGCAATTATCGAAGGAGGAAGTACCCGTATTACACCGGTAATCCTTACAGCTACTGCAACCATGCTTGGTTTGGTACCGCTGGCGGTGGGTATGAACATCAATTTTGCCACCATGTTTACCGAGCTGAATCCCCACCTCTATTTTGGTGGTGACAATGTGGCCTTCTGGGGACCATTGGCATGGTCAATCATATTCGGATTAAGTTTCGCTACATTCCTTACCCTGATGTTTGTACCGGCTTTATATGAGCTTGATTACACCATCAAGTTAAAAATGGCAAAACGTAGAAATCTGAAACGAATCAAAGCGTTGAAGAAATAAACAAAATGCCGGAATAAAAATAGGTCAAAATAAAGGCTGAACTCAATGGAGCTCAGCCTTTATTGTTTATCCTATGTCTATCATAGCTACTTTTAATGAGTGTCCGTTTTAATACTTGATTGAAATATCAAGGGAACTATTGGCAATTATTCGTTTCCTCTTTGCGAAACTTGGCGTATTTAACTTGGCGGTTCTTTGCGTTTGACATTTATTACCGCAAAGTTTCACAAAGTATTCACAAAGTTTCGCAAAGGAGAAATTGGGTATTTGCTTCCAGGTATGTTGCTGGATATTCAATTACTTTTTAATGATCTTTTTAGTTACTATCTCATTTTTATTTTCAATGCGTATGAAATAGACCCCACTTTTTTGATCAGATAAATCGAATTGAATGGGTGAGCAAAGGTTACTGTCAAGCTTTTTAACTACAATTCCAGCACTATTGATTATCTCTACTTTCAAAGCGTTATCGTTTGTTTTATTCGTAATGGTAATCGGGCCAGAACTGGGATTTGGAAGTATCTGAAAATCGTTAGGTGAACTGACAAATTCTTGAATCTCGTTAACGATATCATAATAGCAGTTAATGTATGTTTCCGATTTGTAGAGTAATTCCCCATTCCTGTGGAAACATAATAAACTATAATCATGGGAATTTCCAGTTAGTCCAAGTGTCGTTTGTCTCAAAAGTCCATCAGTAATGCTTCCAATTCCTTCAATCCACGTTTCAGAAACCTTCATTCCAATGGCTGATGAAGGATATTTGGTTAGGTAGTATATCTTTCTGTCTGCGTTGTTTATCTTGGTGTTTTTAACGGAATCCAACCTTGAGATATAGTTGAAATTCGAATTCGTATCCGTTTCAAATGTACTTCCTACCACCAATCCAAAATCGTATAACAAAAACTCCTTATTCCCATCGAAAAAATACACCGATGAGTTTGTTTGCCTGAGAAATCCAGAAAGGGTCCAGTACTGATGTGATGTGTCAGTAGACTTCATCAATCGTTTGTAGGTAATGCCTTTGATGATCGAATCATTTCCAATTTGATGCCAAGTGGATCTTGAATAAGGATATGGATCAGAAGGATTAATATGGATCGTTTGGTTATTATCCAAAACACTCCAAAGATTAGATTTGTCCAATAGAGAACTTTCTATTGCGGAAACATTTGATTGTTGTCCCCAACAAAATTGAGCTAACAGAAAAAAGGTTGCAAACAATATTGATCTCATGGTTTCGATTGTTATACCAGTAAATATACGGGTTCTTTGTTTTTTTCGAGTATCTCGTCTATGTAATTCGGATGGTTTATAACACTCATAATAGCTCCATTTTAGCATTTTAGAGGTAAGGTAAAACTAAATCGACTGCCTTTCCCTTCTTCGCTTTCAACACGAATCTGTCCACCCTGTTTTTCAACAAATTCTTTGCAAAGAATTAATCCAAGCCCCGTACCTTTTTCGCCTTTTGTTCCCGGTGTTGTATGGTTGCTGTCGATTCTGAATATTTTATCGATGTTTTCTATCGAGATCCCTACTCCGTTATCTTTCACCGTTATTCGGCAGAAATTATCCTCTTTTTTTACTGAAATCGAGATTATTCCGTCTTCGTGCGAAAATTTGATCGCATTGGCAACCAGGTTCCGAAACACCGTTGAGAACATGTTGACATCGGCACAAACGACTATTTCTTCGTTTTCGCTTACTTCAAGGGTAATGTTCTTTTTGGTACAGGCTCCATCAAACAACTCGATCGATTCGCTTATCTTCGAATAAACATTAAATTCAATTGGGTTGAACTGAATTAACTTTGACTGCATCTTCGACCAGGTTAACAGATTTTCGAGCAAATCGTAAGCATACTTCGACGATTTATTGATGTTCGTTAAATGATATTCTACCTTTTTTGAATCCAGTTTTTTAAAGTCAGAAACCAGCACTTCCAAAAATCCAAGGATGATGTTGAATTGGTTTCCAAGGTCGTGCCCAATGATCGAAAAAAGCTTATCTTTTGTTTGGTTCAGCTCTTTCAGCTCCTGATTTTTCGATACGATTAACCTATTTTTTTCTTCGATCTGAAGTGTCCGTTCCAATACTTTTTCTTCCAGAATTTTTTTATCGTTCCGAAGTTTTTGTTCGCGTACTTTTATAAACGCAACGATGGCCAGGATAATCAAAATCAGGTAAACGATGTAAGCGTAAATGCTTTTCCACCAGGGCGGAAGTATATTGATTCGAATGCTTATTTCCCGATCGTTCCAAACCCCGTCGTTGTTCGAACCTTTCACTTTAAACGTGTATTCTCCCGGCTGAAGACCAAAAAACGGAACAAATCTTCGGTTCCCAATGGTGATCCATTCGTCGGAAATACCTTCCATTTGGTAAGCGTAGTTGTTTTTTTGGGGATTGGTAAATTCAAGAGCAGCAAACTCAACAGTGAATGAAGACACGCCGCTTTTCAGAACAACTTCGGGCGATTGATTCAGGTTAATGTACTCTTTGGATGCACCCTGGCTGGTGTAAAACGAGGTGAAAACCAGATTGGGGATGTACGGATTTTTAGCAATTGAATCGGGATAAAATGAGTTAAAGCCATTCATTCCACCCATTAACATTTCACCATCAGTACAGGCATAAGCCGCCCGTATATTGAACTCCAGGCTCTGCAAGCCATCTTCAAGCGTATAGGTGTGAAACGTGTTTTGTTTTTCGTTAAACCGGCATAATCCTTTTCCGGTTGCTAACCAGATTCCGTTGTTTTTATCTTTTAGTATTTCAAATATCCGGTTGTTGGGCAAACCTTGTTCCTGCGAATAGTAGGTGAAGGTGGAGTCTTTTTTATCGTACACCGTTACATAAGTGGCTGTGCCCAGCCAAATCCGACCTTTGTGATCTTGACAAAGCGATATGATAAAACCATCGCTTAGTCCGTTTCTCTCTTTTCGAAAGTACTTTATTTTTGAGTTAGCCGGATTGAATACATTCAGGCCATTAACCGTTGCAATCCAAATCAATCCCTCAGAGTCTTCTAATAATCCATAAATCAGGTTTGAACTTAGCCGGTGATCCATATCCAGTTCCTGTTTGAAGACTTCGACGCTTGAACTTTTCAGGTTAATTTTGTAAAGTCCGTTCTGAGTTCCGATCCAGTAATTTGAGTTCCGATCCTGAATAATCATGTATATCCGAACCTGTGAAAATGCAGGTAATTGTGGGTTTTTAAAGTATTCGTACCAGTTGACAAATTGATTGCCCGATTGGTCGTAAATTAATATCCCGTTGCGGGTTCCCAGCCAAATTCGACCATCCGAATCTTTAAAAATTACGTGGATAAAGTCGTTGGATAGTTTGTGATTTCCGCTTAGTTGAGTCGAAAAATACTCAACGGTCTTGGTTTTTCGGTTTACCAGATTTAAACCCTGTCCCCAGTTTCCTACCCACAAAATTCCATCGTCGTTTTTATACAACGAAGCGATTACATTTCCCAGCAGATCGACCGAGTTTGGAGAATTGCTATTTCGGTAAAGTTCAAATTTTTTCTTTTTCAAATCGACTTTACTAACTCCCTGCAAAGTACCGATCCAAAGGTTTTCCGAGCGGTCGATCATCAGCGATTGTACAATGTTGTGGCCAATTTCGCTGTTTTCGGTTGTGTAATTCTGAATTGTAACCGGTTGTTGCGAGTACAACGAAATAACATACAATCCATTGCCTTCGGTACCCACAATCAGATTGCCATTTTTGTCTTCCTGAATAGCCCGGATATACGTGTTTTCAATTGAAAATTTTTCGGATGACTCCAGTGAAAGCTGAAACTCTTCCAACCGATTGGTTGTCGTGTTGTAGGTAAACAATCCGGAGGTAGTTCCGACCCATAGCTTTCCTTTTTTATCGTTGAAAAGTGCCGTAACATTCGCAGTTTGTGAGCAAATACCTTTTTTATTGATGAAGGAATACGAAGTGAATTGGTTCGTTTGAAGCGAAAGTGAGGTCAATTCCCGGGTTGAGCCGATCCAGATTTTGCCGTCGGAGCTTTCAATAATCGGAATTTGAACATCTTTAACCGCGCCATCATATTCCTGTCCGCTCTGAAAATGAGTAAATGTTTCTTGTTTGGGGTCATAGATTGAAACAACCGGAGGCGTATTTATTAAAATATTTCCGTTTTTCTGACATGCCAGGTCATAACAATATTGAGTTACATCGTAGGTAAAGTTGGTATTGTAGCTGATTCTCCGGAAATTATTCTGGTCAACCATGTACTTGTTTAAGCCATTTTTGGTGCCAATCCATAAATTTCCATCGACATCCTCGGTAATGGCATAAATCCAGTTGTCCGAGATGGAACCTGAGTCGTCGGGCTTATAGGTGTAAATGTCGAACGTTTCGCCATTAAAGCGATTTAGCCCATTCTGGGTTCCAATCCAGATGTAACCTTTCGAATCCTGAAAGATACAATTGACGACACTTTGCGAAAGTCCGTTATTGATTGAATAATTGGTAAATACATAGTGCTGCGAATAACCATTTAAAAATAGTATTAAGCTGAAAATGAATATGCTTATGATTCGCTTCATAAATCCAAAGATTGGCCTGTTTTACTGGTGCTTGCGTTACGATTTATTCGTTTTCTCTCTGCGAAACTTTGCGTTTGACTTTTATTACCGCAAAGTTTTGCAAAGTCTATCCAAAGTTTCGCAAAGGAAAAATGTTTATGTTGATTATTAGTGATTTGATAAATATTCAAAGACTTAATTCTTCTCAAAATTAAAAACATTACTGAACAAACCAATTATTGCCCTCTGGTATCTATTTTTCCTTGGGTCGGTAAAGTCCTTCATGGGTTTCGCGGATCAGATCGATTAGTGGAATGAGTGTCGGACAGCGGCTTAAATCTACCTTTTTCAGGTTCTCTTCGGTTAGGAAATTGCCCGGAAACCAATGTACTTTTTCCTGAAACATGTTGTACCGGTATAAGCCAAAGTCTTTCATGCCGTAGCATTTCCAGAGTCGCCTGAATCGCAGTATTTCGGGAATATTCAGACCCGATGGATCGTTGTCGAGTTCATAGCCGTCGTAATCGGCAAACGGAACAAGTTGTTTCCGATCGTCGAGCAATTGTTTAATTTGGGCATCTTTGGGCGAAAAAGGTGCCGGCGCTGGGAATATCCCGTTGAGGTGTTCGAACTGCACCGTAACTGGTAGTCCAAACGAAAGTGTATGTATGGCCGGATGACTCAGGCAAAACCGGGCATTCCACTGAACCGGATGCAAGGGTGCTGTCAGATCGATCAGTTGTTGAGGTGCTTTCGATAGCTGTCCGCCTTTGTCGTTGGGCGAAATAATAAAAACGCCCATGTCTTTCGATTCGGCAAGGTCGATTGCCGGCTTGTTGCGCTGAAAAAAGTAATAATAATGCAGGTTTACAAAGTCGAACAGGTCGGTTTCAATGGCTTTTACAATCACCTCCACCGGTGCGTGTGTGCTAAAACCTACATGACCGATAATTCCTTCCGCTTTCATTTTCAGCAATTCTTCTACCGGTCCGCCTTTCGCACAGGCCATCTCCATTATTTCAAGGGTATTGATTCCGTGCCAGGCATAAAAGTCGAAATAATCGGTCTTCAGGGTTTTTAGCTGGTGGTTTACCATTTTGCGCATTTCTTCGGCGGTTGTTGGGTTTGCCTTGGTCATTAAAAAGTATGAATCGCGTGGAATGTTGAGTTCATCATTCAGTACCCGACCGTAAGCATGTTCGCTTTTGGTGTATCCGTAGGCCGTTTCAATCAGGTTAATGCCTTGCGCCAATGCTTTTTGAACTGTATCGCGGCATTGATCGAGTGTGTCGGTCGGAATTATTTCGCGGGGCTCGTCCCATCCGTGTTTGAAGCGCATTCCTCCCAGGGTGATGACGCTCACCATTTTGTTGGTTTTGCCAAAGCGGCGGTATTCCATTTGGGGACGATAAATTGTTACGTTTTTAAAATCCATGATGAGTTGTTGATGACGGCCGAAGAATAGCTTCGGCAACAATTAAATCGATAGGAGTGGTAATCTTGATGTTTTCGCGGTTGCCTTCAACCAGATTGATCGGGAAACCTGCTTTTTCGGCTACCGAAGCGTCGTCGGTAAAGGCAGGATCGTAATCCTGACTAAATGCTTCCTGAATCTGTTCAGTCCGGAAGGTTTGCGGGGTCTGGACACTGAAATATAAACTTCGGTCGACCGAAATAGTCGTGTCACCTTCGATTTTACGGAGCGATTCATTCACGGGCAAAACCGGAATGGCATTTCCCGATTTTTGAGCCATTTCGAAGCATTTGGCAAGCGTTTCTCGACTCACCAGAGGTCTTACTCCGTCGTGAATAAAAACGATTCCAGCACCCTCGATGGCCGCCAGTCCGTTTTTTACCGAATGAAACCGGGATTGACCACCCGAAACCACTCGATGCGACAGCGAGAAAGAATGTTTTTGGCACAATTCGTTCCAAAACTCCTGCTGTGCTGACGGAAGAACCAAAATCAGCTGTGAATCCGGATCAAAATCAGAAAATACCTGTAAAGTGTGCATCAGAACAGGTTTTCCGGCCAATTCCAGAAACTGTTTGGGAATTTCGGAACCCATTCGGCTACCCGAACCTCCGGCTACGATGATGATAAACTTTTTCATAACTACGTTGTTGAAAGCAAAAGTACAATTTCAAAGCAATTTCAGCTTGTTTTTTAGTCCGCGAATCGTGAAAAAGACAACGATTGGTTTGACTAAATTCCTGAAAATTGTACCTTGTGCTGATTCGAATGTTTAAAATCTAATCGATATGCAGGAAGTACTTAACTTTCTTTCGGAACTGAAGGAAAACAACAACAAAGAATGGTTCGATCAAAATCGTAGTAGGTATGAAGTAAGCCGTAAGAAAATTCTATTTTTAACCGAAGTTATTATTCAGGAAATCAATCGTTTTGATCCGGAAGTGGGTTTTCAGGATCCCAAAAATTGTGTGTTTCGGATTTTTCGCGATGTTCGTTTCGGACACGACAAAACTCCCTATAAAACCAACATGGGCAGTTTTATCGTTAAAGGAGGTAAAAAGAGTTTCAGCGCAGGTTATTATTTGCACATCGAACCGGGAGCTTCGTTTGTTGGGGGTGGTTCGTATTGTCCGCCTGCCGAAGCTTTAAAAGCTTTCAGGACCGAAATATTCGACCATCCTGACGAATTTAAGCAGTTGATAACAGCCGATTCATTCCGTAAGGTTTATCCGGAATTGTACGACGATAAGCTTAAATCGGCTCCGAAAGGATTCCCAAAAGATTTTAAAGATATTGATTTGCTTAAGTACAAGTCGTACGCTTTTGGTTCTACGTTTGATGATTCACTGGTTGCAGGTGGCGATTATGTTGAAAAAGTTGTGGCTGCCATGAAGGAATTGCACCCGGTAAACCGGTTTTTGAACTCGGCATTAGACAAGTGGCTGTAATCTCATTGAAAATTCTTTTCAGTTCATTCGAAAAAATGGCCAGTTCATGTAAAAAAATGAGGGTTTCGCCTAAATGCCTAAAAAGGGCATAAAAAGATATCGTGAAAATGAATTTATTTGCATCTCAGTTAATTCAGGATCAATTCATATTGTTGAGGGGGATTCTTCTTACGCATAAATTTTAGCTATTCTGAAAAGGAAGAAAGGGATATCCGTTACTCCTCTCT
>JFJP01028085.1_pt1 | contig 14707 bp, 14 predicted proteins | sample 431651 | NCBI WGS metagenome assembly JFJP01 (sample SAMN02602958, study PRJNA72255) | Microbial mat metagenome, whole genome shotgun sequencing project. | biome: fresh water; feature: sink hole; material: water; isolation source: purple microbial (photo- and chemosynthetic) mats found in...
TTTATTTATATTAAACTCAGGGTAATCGAATCACAAAACCAGGTTTTTTCTCGCAAAATGTGGGGATGACAATCCACTTTGACTGAAATATTCATAATTAATCAGAAAGAAAAGAAAAAAAGTTACTAAAAAAATAAAAAATGATTAAATTTAAATAAAAAATTTTTCAGACTGATTTTTTTGTTGTTGAATAAATTATACTTGATGATTTAAAAAAAAATTCAATCGAATCTTTTTATTATTATATAAATTAAATTATAATATATTTCTTCAGTGTGAAAGTTCCAATAACGTATAAAATTGAATGCAAACATCGACTTGAGTATAATATATGATAAAAAGCATTCCTCTAAAGATTAAAGAGAAATCCTCAACAACCAAATTTATCAAACACTTTTTTGTTCGAATCATATAAATTAAGATCAGAAAAATTAAACCAAAATTGGAACAAAATGTTAAAATAATATTGTTTATCAATAAATCAAAATCCAAAGGAGAAGCTTCTAAAGAACAACCTGAATATAACAATCCAACTTTTGTGATGTAAAAAAAATATTTGAAATAATGATGAATCATAATCCTCACAAATATTATTATATTGGCTTCTAAAATACAGCCTCTCCTCAAATTATCATAATGTTTCTTTTGTTCAGATTTTTCTTTTTTTTTTTGAAGCTTCTTTTTCTTAAAAAATTTCCTCCATATTTTTTTGAAAATAATTTTTCTTATATTTATATTTAAAAAAACAGAAATCAGTGAATAGATATAATTTCCCAATGAGATCCAAGAATAAATTTCATTCAATGGGATCGTCAAAACATTCATAACCTTTATTGAAAGCACATCAATATTGATAAATTTTGTGAGAGCAATTATCATGTCAATCGGAATATCTTTTTCTTCTGATAGAATATTTTGGTAAAAAGAAAAGATCATGTAATTCGCTATATTAGTGTAAAGAACATAATAGATCAATAGAAATAGCTTAAAAAGGTAAAGATTAAAAGGGTAATAAAAATTTTTTTGCAAATAATATAAAAGATAAAGGCTAAAGGTGTTTTTCAAAATAAGTCCATGAAAAAAATAATATCCACAGAAACAAGAGATTATGAACAATTTTTTCAGGAATTTCTTGGAAATATGGCGAAAAAGAACTGAGATAACAAAAATAAAAATCACATTAAATAGCAAAGCAAAATAACCCCTAATTAATCTCAAATCAGCCAGAATTTCTTTTTTTCTTTGAAAAAAAAAAAACCCAAAGAAAGCACCAAAACCTATAAACATCATCACGAAAAAAATTACTTTTAAATATTTCTTTTGAAAGAAATTGCGAGTTAAATAGCCACCCAAGAAATAAAACCACACGATAAGTATAGCATCAAACTGCAAAAATTCTCGTACCATTGTATATATAAAGACTCCTAAATTTTTGCATTGACACAAACTTGGATAGAAACAAAAATCTTCTATATATATCTGCAACAAAATTAAACCCAAAATCAAGAAGGTGAAAAATAATATCGGAAACAATAATTTAGTGAGTAAGAAAATCAATAAGCTATATTTGTTATTCGGACGTTGAATCAATGCATATAAAGAATTTTTCGTTAAACTGTTATCATCAACTGATAGAGTTCCAACCACAATATCACTTGACTGATGTTTTTTTTTTTTTTTGATTCGTGCTTTTGATTTTGAGGTTAATTTTTGGGGCCAAAGCATTATGTTTGCAATGAGACAAAATAATTGGAGGCAGTTCTATTTCCGGAACAGTTGTTTCTATTACCATGCTTTTAAATAATATTTTTTTTTCATTTGGAACAGTGGTGATTTCAGGTTCGCTTCGATATGAGGAAGAAATCCCATTGAAATCAATGAAGGAGTTTCTTTCTGGTTTTGGAGGTTGAGAAAAAAATATTTTATTCATGAATTTCAAGTTATTTTTAGAAAGAAATGATTGAAATAAAATTTGAAAGCGTTTATAAATTAATTCACTAGTTTTAATAAAAAAAATTCATTTCAAAATAAATTAAGATTGAAAAATAAGGAAAATTTTTCTTAAAATTCTTTAAAAACTAATTATTTCCATTTGTATAAAAAAAAAATTTTTTTTTTCACTATATGGAAATAAAATACTGTCTAAATCTAAACATTTAAATTCAATAATATCAATAAAGATGAATTTAATTATTTTTTTTCCTTTTTATTATTTTTTTAAAAGAAAAAATCGAAAAAACCACTCATTTTGCACCTTCATAGAACTCTCCTTCCGAAAAAATTACAAAGATATTAAAAAAATTAATATTTTCAATAAAGTTTCAAAAAATTAAAGAAAATGACTTTTTGTTTCAAAACCCTTGAAAAATACTTCTATGATCTGAACGAAGTCATAGGTTTTGGTGCCTATGGAAAAGTTTACAAAGGGTATTACCTTCCCAATTACGCTACAGACGCAACAAAAGACGTGATTCTTGCAATAAAAGAGATCCCAATCCTGACAAATAAAGGCGAAGCCGAACAATTCAAAAAGACAGTTCTCGCAGAAATCGATATGATGAAGAATTTACAACATAAAAATATCGTTCGTTTTATTGATGTGAAAAGAACTGATAATTTCTTTTATATAATAACTGAATACTGCAACCAGGGCAGTTTGTCTTCTTTTTTGAAGAAAAATTCGCTTTCTGAAAAGGAGATCATTTTTTATATTAAACAAATCATAGAAGGATTCAAATACCTGTATTCCCGCAAAATCATGCATCGGGATGTAAAGCCTGAAAACATTCTTCTACATAATAACGTGATAAAATTAGCGGATTTCGGCTTTGCAAAAAATATTAAAGAAAGTTCAAAGCCAGAAGAACATACTATTGTGGGAACAGTTTACTATATGTCACCTGAAATACTCGCAGGTAAAGCTTTTTTTTCTTGTTTTTTTCTTTCTTTATTCCTTATAAAAATTCATTTTTATTAACAAATAAATTTGCAATATTGAATGAATTTCTCTATAAATTTTGATTTTCTTGTAAAATATTGATTTTCTCTATAAATATTAATTTTCATTATATATATTGATTTATCATTAACGATATATTTACCTATACTTTCCATAAATAACACTTAATTTTATTTTTTTCTAACCTATTTTCTTATATAACGTTTTCTAACCTCTTATCTTTTATAACCAGGAAATAAATACGACGATAAAAGTGACATTTTCTCCCTAGGCATCACCTTCTATTTCATGGTGAACAAGCAATTGCCTTGGATGGAAGATCGTCTGAAAAAGAGTAATCAAGTCGAACTTCTTGACATGATAAAGAACAAGAAACCCAGTTCGATCTCCTTCCCTAAAAACTTATCACAAGAGCTTCAAGACCTTATTCTCGGAATGATCCGTTGCGATAAAGAAGATCGATTATCGTGGGAAGAAGTCTTTGAACACAATTTATTGCGAATAGACACATCAGAATTCGAGAAAACTGATGACACTTGTGATCTTTTTCCCATGCAATCCTTCGATTTCAGCATCATACCAGAAAGCAAAGGTGATCTTTCACATGTAATAGCTCGATTGGAATTCGAAAGGAATGTGAATCTGTTAACTTTTAATGCTGTGAAGAAATTACAGTATTTTATGCTAGAAATTGACCAATTGCTCTATATGAGATTAAACTTCCTTATGGCGAAAAAAATGCTGATTTCTTATGAATTATTAAAGGATATGCTGACGAAGAAATCAAATCATTTTAACATAAAACAAAGCGATTGGATCGTTTATACACTGGTGGAAGATCTCACGATAGAAGGTAGATCTATCACGAAGTATTATAAGGAATTATTCGATTTGAAGAAGATTATTCTTAATGAAGAATGCCTTGCGAAAGAAACATTCAATAATTTCAAGGTTTCTTTACTGAAATTCATTGAAAGAAAAGGGCCGAGTTTCAAGCCTAAATTCCCAACGTTTATGGCAGTATTAAATGAGGATTTAAAGCCAAATGAAGAGTTTGAAAAGGTTTATGCTGAGACTTTGAAGGAGTTCTTGAAGAGGATTAAGGAAAAATTGATGAAATTAAATGGATTATCGCCTGCGGAAAAAAATCTGGTTTATTTGATTGATGAAATGTGGCTGTTGACTGATACAAATTTCTTCAAGCTTGAGAATGATGAGTATGTAAATTTACACAGGTTCTATGAGCTTAGAAGACAAAGTGAAATTGTTGATATTATTGATAGGATAAAGGAAGCTTATAATCATTTTAATTTGTAAAACTAAGATTTATAGGCATTTTTGGATGTTATTCACAAAAATGATTCCTTCAAATAATACATTTTGAAAAAAATTTGCTTTTTTTCAAATTAAAAAAATTAAAAGAAAATTCCCAACCCCATTTAAAATTTCCCAAATATCCTTTGTTCCCTAAATGTCTTCCGACCGATCTTCCCTTACCGAAAACCAGCTCAAAGTCAAGAAATACTTCGAAAAGTATTCTCTTGAAGAGACGATCAGCGATCTACTCAACACTCTCGCCCATAACCAAGACGAAAAACCTCTAATTTTCATGGTAAATCTACAAATAAAAGAAAAACCCAAATTGTTTATAAAAATTCTTGAATAAAAGGTGAAACATTTAGCATCTCTTTGTTCAAAAGAGGACTTAGAATCAGCTGGTATCTCAATAAACCCTCCAAAATCTTCAATCCAGTCAAATAACTCCCAAATCCTCGCGATTCTCTACCCCGAATTCGACCCTCTTTGCAATAATCTGTTCAAAACCTATCTTACAAAAGAGGTTTTCATGAATATAAAGAACAAAAAGACCACAAAATACAATAATTCAATAAGGCCGATCCTTCAATCGGCTTTAGAAAGCCAAAATAGTAAAATAGGCTGTTATATGCCAGATCCTGAAGCTTATGAGGTATATCAAAGTCTTACTAATCCTATTATAGAGGAAATTAATCAAGGGGTTAATATAAGAGGCTTTAAATATCAAAGGGATTTCAGCTATAAAGCCTCAAAAGAGAGCAAATTGACCAATGAATTACAGTATATTAAGAGCTTAAAGGTCAAAATCAAAAGGAATTTTGAAGGTTTTGCCTTTAATATGTCTCTTTCTAATGAAATAAGAGAAAAAATTCAAGAAAAAACGCTGATAATCCTGAAAAAACACTTCGAAAAGGTGTTTTTATTAGAGGAAATGCTTGATGATGAGAAAAAGAAGTTCTGGATGAATAATAAAGGATTTTTCTCAGTGAAAAAGAATCCTTTTATAAGACAAGGGCTAAGATTTAAAGACTGGCCTCATGCCAGAGCTATTGCACTTAACACTGAAAAAAAGTCAATTGAATTTTTTGCATTTTTTTTAATTTTATGTTCTTTTTAGCATTTTGGCTTGGATTAATAAAGAAGATCATATTGAAATTACCAGCATAAATCCTTCTTTTAAACAAGCTTTTCAGGAAATTTTCCAATTATTAGAGAAAATCGATGAAGAACTGCACTTTTCTTTTGGCGAAAAACACGGGTTTTTCACGACAAAACCAAGTTTTTTGGGGATCGGACTGACTTTTAGCATGGGATTGGAAATTCCTGAGGAATTCATCAGGATTTTCCAAGAGAATTTACAGTTAATTCACCCGAATTTGTCGAATATTGAAATAAAAGAGGTAGATTCTCAAAAAATCAAATGGAATATCAGCTTAAAAAAACCTTCGGGAATGAATATCTCCAATGTGATTCCCCAATTAGAAAGCATTGTGTATAATTTGTTCAATGGAATCGTGAATAAAGAACCAGCGACTGTCAAAACAAAGAAGGGAGTTTCTTTTGAAGACTGCTTGAAAAATAAAGTCATTATCGATGAAGAATGCTATGAACTTTTCCAATCACAGATACTCGAGAAAATGATCGTAAATTTTTTATGAATTATTCAATGAAAAAATTTAATGAAATATTTCAATAAAAAATGTGTTAAAAAAATACAATAAAAAAAATATGATCAAAAAAATACAATCAAAAAAACAATAAAAAAAATGTGTTAAAAAAATACAATAAAAAAAATATGATCAAAAAATTAATTTATCCACAAAATAACTTAAAATTTAGATCAGAAAAACGTCTGATGAATTCGGGAAGCCTTTGAACCTTACCTCCCTGCGAGAAAATCTCACCGAAGACCTTGTATTGCAGAACTACGGCATTGTGAATCAAAGTTTCTTTGTAGTCCGACGAAATTTAGCTGGTTTAGGTTTTAAAGCCTTTTTAACTGAGAATGGCATTGTTCAAATCCATGAATTCCTTTTGATTTTTTTGAAGAAATTACCAATAGAATTTGAAGGAATTTTGGCTTCTTGTGAAGAAAAGGAATTTGAAGGAAAAATCAAAGGCTTTATTGAGAATTTTGGCTTGAAATCTCTGGGAAATATGAGTATATCAAAGGAATATGCCTATGGAACGAAGCTTTTTGTCTCGAATTCAAAGGAATTACAGATTTTGACCAATTATGAAGACCATTTTATCGTAGTTTATCAATATAAATTGCATTCTATTACGAAAGCTATAGCGAATTTGGAGAAAATTGTGAAGGTTTTTGATAAAGCTTTAGAAGAAGTTTCTATGATGTTTTCTTATAGAAATGGAGTGGGATTTCTCACTGTAAACCCCAATTTCGCTGGATTGGGAGTTAGATTGAGCTATACGCTGAAACTCAGAGAAAAAGGACCGAATGAAATGCAATTGGAGCTAAATCATGAGTAAAATTATTAATTAGATCTATAATTTCTTTGTTTTTTCCTCATTAATTTTGCTTATTTTTTACTCATTAATTTTCCTTATTTTTTACTCATTAATTTTCCTTATTTTTTATTTTCCTTAATTTTTCCTTTTTTTTCCTAACTTATTTTTTCCTTCCAAAAGCGAAAATTTCTCCACAGACGAGCTCCCACAAAACCTGCTAAAAGTCCAACTGGACCGTTTAACATCCTCCCGTCTTCAAGAATACATCCATTTCCTTCAATTGAAGGTTACTGAGCAAAAGATTTCCCAAACCCCTCAGCTCCTTTCATCAGTCCCTTTCCTAAGTCCTCAGCTCCTTTTAGCTTATAATAACTATTCTCCTAAAGAAGGCCTTTCATTCCTAGACTGTTTCGACCCTTATACTCCTAGTAGTCTTTTAGCCCTTCATGAGAGCTGTTATGAAGCTTTTCCTGGTATTTATGAGGCTTTTCTTCAGAATTTTCTCAAAAAAAAATGGGGTTTGATTTCTCAACAAGATTTACTGAAGAATTTTCATGATAAAATCATACAAAATAAAACCGTTTTTCCTTTAGAAAATAATGAGAATATCGCAAAAAAAATCGCAATTACTTATGAATTCGGAAGAAATCTGAATGAATTTCCTTTTAATTGCTTTCTCAAACATGAGAATATTGAGGCATTTCGAAAAAAACTGTTCGAAGGACTGAAATCCTTTACAATGGTTGAGGAAAAATACATCAATACAAGTATAAATAAGCGGTTTTTCCCACAGGAATTCAAAGAAAAAAGCGTATTTGATGAATTAACCAAAGGACTTTTTGTTCTTTTACCAGAAAAGGGCAATTTTGCGATATGGGGATTGTGGAAAGACCATATTCGTGTGGTTTTAGCAACAAATCCTATAGAACAACAGAAGGATTTATTAGAAATAATGGAGATTTTATCACGAATTTCCGAATTGTTCAACGGAGGGTATAAATTCCATAAATTATTTGGATATTTATCAGAAAATTCAATCGATTTGGGCTTTAATGCGAGAATTTCTATAGAAACTGCTATTGAAGAAAAAAAGGCAGAAATTTTGAAACAATTCTGTAAGAGTTGTGGATGGGAACTCAAAGAGAAGAAGGAAGGGCAGGGATCAAGAGTCAAGATCAGTGTCAGGAAACCAAACTTGCTGGTGGAGGAGATGGACCTTTTGAATAATCTTGTTAAAGGACTCATTGAAGGATAAAGGAGAAGTTTTTTAAAGAAGTTAATTCAAGTTTTTTTTTTAAAGGAAATTTATCGATTTTCACCTATTTTTTCGGGTTTTTTTAAATTAAAAATTCAATGTTTTTTTCCTTTAAAAAAATTAAATGTTTTTTTTTCCTTTAAAAAATTCAATGTTGTTTTTCTTTAAAAAATTCAATGTTTTTTTTCTTTAAAAAATTAAAAAAACCAGAAATTTTAAAAATAAACTTCAAATTCTCCATTTTATCACATAAATAACCCTATTTTCACTGCTTTTCAACCTCATTCTCCCCCTTAATCGCTTTCTTAAAGTCCTTGAATTTCTTGGCTTCCTTCTCGAGCGCATTTCTGAGCATTTTCTCTGCATTTGGTACAATTTTCTCTACCAAAACCCCTTCTTTTTCCTCTCTATGAACTTCTCTTAAATTCCTTACGAAAAGCGGTCTTTTTTCGATCCAATTCTGTTGTAATTTATCATTTGCGATATTATAATAGAATACAGCCCCTCCATATTTCTCGTAAACATCATCTTTATAATTATACATCTCATTAAGGTCTTTCTGATACCTTTCCTCATCTAAATTCAATTCCCATTTCTCCATTAAAAACGGCTTAAAGTACTTCTCCCTTGCGATCTTCACCTTCGAATTTATCTCATTTTTCGAATTTCTCATCGAATTTATAGACATTTGGCTTTCTTCCATGAGGAAAACCTCCTCGAAATTGTAGAAAATCGAGAAATTCGCTAAATTCTCGAAATATTGCCGAATTTTCTCCTTGTGAGAACTTAGGTTTTTCATCAGTTTTTCCATGAGAATCTCGTGTTCTTTCTCGTAGTTTTTTCTCAATAAATGAAATTGTTTTATTTGATCGTTTTCAGCAGTGAGCAATTTCCTGTTGATTTCATACAATTTCTTCTGTTTTTTCACATGATTTTCTTCAATATTTCCTTTCAATTTCTTCAGAAAAATCACATTTCGATTGATTTCTTCTAAAGCATAGAAAAAAACTTCTAATTTTATCAAATCCGGCACTTTTCGCTTCACAAAGCTCTCTTCCACCACCGTCTCTTTGTGAAGAAGTTGTAGAAATTCCAAATCATTGCTATCAAGCCAATAAGTCTTGATAAATCCCTCTTTAATGCCTTTAATTAAAGCCTCTAATGTCTCTTTTTTCTCATAATTGAACCTTTCTAAGAGACTTTTATCGTTTTCTAAGAGATAAAACACCATAGCTACAAAGCCGTATTTTGACTTGATTTCGGGCTTTACGTTTATCAAGGAATAATCATTATAATGCAGTTTCGAGGAATCAAAAAGGGTTTTGGAGGGTTTTAAAGAGAAATTCTTCTGCGAATTCTCGAAAGTTCGTTGAGAAGATTCATAGTTGTTTAGCTTCGAAGTTTTATCAGGATTTTCTTTTAAATTACTTCGATAATTTTTATCAGGGTTTTCACGATAATTTTTATCAGGATTTTCTCTGAGATTTCCACGATAATCTTTATCAGTATTTTCTTCAGTGTTTTTGGCTTCATTGATCTCATAATAGAAATTAAGCGTTTCGAACTCTCCATGCAATAAAATCTCCAATATTTGAGCCCGATTGCAGAAAATCCTGAGGTTTTCTAACTCTAATTCCTGAGGTAAAACCCTTAGATTCTCGTCTTTTCTGAGATATCTATAACTTTCGCTTTTGAGAATAATGTCCAGATTTTTCGCTAATTTATTTGATTTTTCTGCAATTCCTTGCGAAATCCGGGTTTTTTCCTCAGGTCTTCTCATATGTGAAACAGTCTCGATTTCATACAATTCATCAAGAATTTCGGTTAAATTCTTTAAAATTCCTTCAAATTTCAATTTTTCTTCAGATAATCTCTTTTCTTTAGAAAATTCTCCTTTCAGCTCCCCTTTGATGAGTTTTATTTCTCCAAAGCCTTTTATTCTCGATTCGACGGTTTCGAGCGTCTTCACGAATTTCGCCAGTTTCGAACCCCATAAATAAGCTACGATATTGCCTCTTGTAATACTGGAGAATCTCAGCATTGGAGATGAGGAACCACTTTGAGATTTAAGAGACTTATGGTTCGCATGGGCATGCATTTGATTGAGAATTTCGCTGAGAAAATCAATACCGACATATTGTTGACAATCGAAGATTTGAATCGAGGAACTTGTGGGAAAAATCGGATTTTTGTGATAATTTTCGTTTTTTTTGGAAGAAATATCACTCAAAACCTTATAATGATAAGAAATCGGGCTTCTTTGATGCAGTTTTCTATTTATTTCTGAGTAATACCATGCCAAAAGACGGTATTCTATCTCAATTTTCACGAATTCCTCAGGATTTGCCTCAGATGAGATTTTTCTAATGCGAATCTCAAAATCTCCGAGCCTTTTTCCGGAAACGCAAAAATTGTAATGATTATTGGTCTCTTCATTGATAGAATCCTCAAAAATGAGCTTTTCTATTGCTTTTTTCTCATTTAAAGTATCGCCAACACAATTCATAAGTATATACTCAAGAATATTTGAAATATTCGAGGGATTATTCAGAGTTTCAATGAGAGTTTCATGTGAAAAATCACGCAAAATCGGGTTTATTAACGATAATGTGAAGAAAAAACTCGATTCAGTCCAACAAGGCACCAAAAATCGAGATAAAAGGCTTTTGGAAAGTGGTTGGGGCAGTTTATCAGGAATAACGGCTTTTTTCAAAGAGAAATTTCCTTTGTTTTTTTTAAGGTTTTTAAAGGAAAATAAGAGAAATTTTACGAAGGAGAGAAAGGACTTCTTTCTTACAAGCCATTTTAATGAGACTCACGACTTCGATGGCTTCGGAACACCAGAAATTCACTAATTCATTTGTATTTTCTTCTGATTTTTCGAATTTTTCTGATTTTTCAGATTTTTCATCAGAAAATTCATCGTTTTCGCCTAAATGAAATAAGAGATTTTCGGCTTGCGAGACATTTAAATGTATTTTAGTTCGATAGGTTATTTGAAAACCCATTTCTGTTAATGTTTTGATGATTTCTTTTGTGAAAAAGGAGGAATTTGGCTTGATGAGCACTTGAATCATTGATAAAAAAGAACATTCACTGAGAAACAAAGAGGTCAATTCTTCAGTAATTACTTCATTTTCTGAAGAAAAAACGAAAAAATTGAAGCTTTCATGTGACATTTCTTTAAATAATTGGTTTTTTCGAAATTCAGCGTTATAATTCGGTGCTTTTTGTAATGAATTCTCTTTAAAATAAAGGGTTTTCGCGTTTAAATCTAACAAAAGACGGTCTTGCGAGGCTTCTGGCTCATCGAAAATCAGTTTGGTGGGGTCTAAAAGCGATTTTACACCGTTGAAAGGGTTCATACTGCGAACACTCTCGTAGAAATCATCATATTTCTTCACAAGGATTTCTTTTGTCCTGAAACCCGAGGAATCGTGGGGAATAATGAACTCTTTTTCCTTGGATTTATAAGAAAAAATTAGAAATTTGAAAATAAAGGAGAAAAAAGGAAAATTCCACAAAAAAAAAAAAAAAAACCTTCAAAAATGGGTTTTTACTGAAGACTTTGGCCTCAGTCCCGTTTGCGATCGCCTTACTTATCTCTAAGGCTCCAAAATGGCTCATCAGGATGATTTCCACTGGTCCATTCCTCATAAAATTCAGATAATTCTCCATGGCGACTTCCTGTATTTTTTCGATCCTTGCGAGATAATAGGCCTGATTTTGTGTTAATTTAATGATTTCTCGTTTTATAACAGTAAATTGATTAATTCTATACAAATTAATGATCAATTCATCAAGATCTGATAAAAGCACATTAGGCCTCAATATCACAAGAACTCGCTGATAATTCGACAATACTGGACAAAAAGTCTTATAAAGGCAATTATTGTGAAAATCATCAGTGAATTTATGGAAATTCGGAGAATTTTCACATGAAAGCTCAAAAAGCGAAACCGCACCAAATTTGCCACAAAAATTCATTAGGATTCCATCGGGATTATTCAACGAATTTATCAGAAAACCTGCGTTTTTCATGAATTTATTCAAGGCTTGTGGCGCTTTTAACAGGAAATCCTCTGAAGAAACAGTCTCTTTATCGCCATTGAACTGAATAAAACCATTATATTGCAAAAGGTCTTTGAATTTATCCTGTTGTATCGCCAGTCTTCTTTTGGAGTTTTCTTGGAAATTTACTATTTTTTCTAAAGGAATCAAAGGAGGTGAGAGCAAAAAACTAATGAAATTTAGCTTGAAAAACTCAGGAAAAAAAATTTGCGAATCTAAAAACGCTTTTTTGCAATTTTTACTGTAATAAAAAAGATCAAAGGACTTTGGGGCTTGATTACTCTGCAAAAAACTGGAGAAAATAGAGAAATCTTTGAGGGATTTATGGGAAAAGGAAGCGATTATCGCGAATTTAGAGGCTTTTTCAGAGAATTTAGAATGGATTTTAGAGAGAATAGCGTCGAATTGAGAGGAGGAAAACCCAGAGTTTTTTATTGAAGTTTCCTTTAGATTTTTTCGAGTCGTTTTCACCTTCGGTTTATCGTAGTTTTTATTGTTATTTTCGTAGTTTTTATCGTTATTTTCGTAGTTTTTATCATTTTTATTGGCTTTTTTATTGTGAAATGCCTTTTTTAATTCTTCCGGATTTTCGAATAAAAGCCCAAGGGTTTCATACTGGCTTTTATCGAGTTCATGGCTCATTCCCAATAGTCTTTTCTGAAGCATTTTCAACAGAATTTCGTTCAAATCCTGTTCTTTATAGGCTAAAAGTGTGAATCCTCCATATTTGAGATATTCAAATAGTGAGAAAAGCTCTATTTCAAACCTTTTGGGGTCTTTATCGCATAAGAAAATCGCAATTAAACTGTTAAAGCTCAAATGATTGTCTCCAAAGGCTTTTGTTTGAAGATAGTGGGAAATTGGTAATGAAAAATAGCCTTTTGGCATAAGGCTTTTATGGGAATTTAATGGACAATTGCAATGGAGGCAGGAAAAAAGACTTGATTCATTGAAAAGACCGATTGGACTGTTAAGCGACTGGTAATAGGGACATTTCTGAAGAGAACAATGACGACATGAACCACGTTCAAGACCTTGATAATCGAATTTTATCGGCTTGCTATCGAGATCTTGAAGATCTTCAAGGATATTCTGAACGTGTTCTGCTTGCTAAATATAAGGAAAAATAAGGGTTTTATGGAAAATCAAGGGTTTTAAAGGAAAAGGGGTTTTTTCTGAAGGAAAATAAAAGGATTTTTTTTAATCAAAAAAACAAGATTTTTTAGCAAAACGAGATTTTTTAAAAGAAAAAAAGCAATATATAAATGAAAATGTTGGAAAAAAAGAGATTTTACAGATAAAAGCTCGCTTTGACCCTCAAAATATATTTGTTGTTTCAGCATGATGGAAGGATCCTGATGTTTTGGACTATTTGTTGAGGTTTCTGCCGCTTTTTGCTCTAAATGATCGACCATTTTATTATACATGGTGCTTTGCTCGAAAATTAACGAATTTTCGAAAGGAATATGCTCGATTTGAAGGATTTCTTCACGAAGGGTTTTGAAGAAGTTCTCACGATGGAAACTGGATATTATTGAGGCTTTTTCAGAGGGAACTGTGGTGGAACTGCTGTCTTGCATTGGTTTTTAATGGGGTTTTGGGATTTAAATTTAGGGTAATTTGAGAGAAAAAAAGAGAAAAACGAGGAAAAAAATTTATGATAAAAAAATCGATGTTTTTTTTGTTGCAATTTTAATTAAAAAAAAAAAAATCGATAAAAAAGAATAACAATTAATTATAAAATCACCTTTCAATAATATTTCCCCCTATATGGAAGAAAACTTCTCCCTTTCGCTCAGTGGAGCCGAAATACACAAGAAAATGCCATTTGAATCCCATCCAGAACTGGGGATTTCTCAATTAAGTCCTTAAAATTCATTTCAAATTTTCATAAAATCCTTTAAATTACTATTTCATCACAGATTTATTGAAATCTGATTTAATTGGATCGAATTCCTTGAGTTTTTCTGAACATATTATAAAACGTGATGATTTCCCACCAAATCTTTATCTTTCGCATAGAGATGACCTAACGCCCAAAGCTTCTTTTAATTTGCAAACACATATGTCTGATCAATACTCTTTGGATAAAGAACTGCTTGGACTTGCCGAAACTCACAAAATTACCAAGTATTTTTATCAATTTTATCATTGAATTTCTGAAAAAAAAGCCTTTTTCTACATGATAAATAAAATTTATTCACTAATTTTTTCTTCGTAGTTCAGAACATTCTAAAGCCCAATACTCCTTATCAGACAAGCCCGAACCCACAATATACAATGATAATCCTCGTGTTACTATAAGCTATATTAACATTCTACAACGATACGAGCTGATAAACCGTGCAATAAACGCCTTAAAAAATAGAACGAAATTTAGAAAATTTCCTGCAAAAACAACAATAGCTTTAAACTTTCTAAAAGATTCTTCAGTTTTTTTGAAGAAAAACCATAATTTTCTGAAGATTTCTTCATATTTAGACTCAAATCTCTTGCCTTATAAGCCATTTCAGCGTTTTATCGTGAAAATCAACGATTTTTTTCAAATAGTTTATCGTTTTTTTTCGGAAATTCTCATGAAAAATGTGATTAAATTCATTAGAAATTTATCCCTTGACAAATATCATCCTATGAAG
>JFJP01006463.1_pt1 | contig 14706 bp, 11 predicted proteins | sample 431651 | NCBI WGS metagenome assembly JFJP01 (sample SAMN02602958, study PRJNA72255) | Microbial mat metagenome, whole genome shotgun sequencing project. | biome: fresh water; feature: sink hole; material: water; isolation source: purple microbial (photo- and chemosynthetic) mats found in...
CGGCCGACGGTGCGCTCGGGCCTGCACTACCTGCTGGCCGTGGTGGTGTTGGTCTGGTGTCTGATGGTTGAGAAGCTCTCGCCTGGGCTCTCGGCCTTCTGGGCCACCATGTTCATGATTTTCATCATCCTGACCCAGAAGCCGATTCTGGGCGTGATGCGCGGTGCGTCCAACATCCGCGCCGACCTCCGTGCCGGTCTGGTCGACCTCATTTCCGGCCTGGAGACCGGGGCGCGCAACATGATCGGCATTGGCGTGGCCACGGCGGCAGCGGGCATCATCGTTGGCACCGTGTCGCTCACAGGCGTTGGGTTGGTGATGACCGAGCTGGTCGAGCTGCTCTCGGGCGGCAACCTCATGCTGATGCTGGTGCTGGTGGCGCTGATCAGCCTGATTCTGGGTATGGGCATGCCGACCACAGCCAACTACATCGTGGTCTCCACCCTGATGGCGCCGGTGGTGGTGGAGCTGGGCGCGCAGAGCGGGTTGATCGTGCCGCTGATCGCGGTGCACATGTTTGTTTTTTACTTCGGTCTCATGGCCGATGTGACGCCGCCAGTGGGTCTGGCCTCGTTTGCCGCCGCGGCGATTGCGCGCCACGATCCGATCCAGACCGGGGTCACCGCCTTCTTCTACAGCATGCGCACGGCCATCCTGCCGTTTCTGTTCATTTTCAACACGCAGTTGCTGCTGATCGGAATCGACGGGCCGCTGCAGCTGGCGCTCACTGTGGTGACCGCAGTGGTGGCCATGCTGGTGTTTGCCGCGGCCACGCAGGGCTATTTCTTCACCCGCAGTCGCTGGTACGAAAGCGCGCTGCTGCTGCTGGTGTGTTTCACGCTGTTCCGTCCTGGCTTCTGGATGGACATGATCCACCCCCAGTTCGACGAGGTGCGCGGCGAGCGCATGAGCGAGCTGATTGCCCAGGCGCCTGCCAACACCGGCAAACGGGTCTGGATCGAGGGCATGAACATGAACGGCGACGATGTTCGCAAGGGCGTTCTGGTGCCACTGGGCGCGCCCGGTGACGCCCAGACCCGCCTGGCCAGTGCGGGCTTGACCGTGATGGCCGATGGCGACAGCCTGATGGTGGTGGCGGTGAAATTCGGCAGCGCTGCAGACAAACTGGGCATCGAGCAGAGTTTCCGCATCACCTCGATGGAGGTGCCGGCTGACCGTCCCGCCAAAGAGTGGTTCTTCGTCCCAGCCTTCCTGTTGCTGGGACTGATCATTCAGTTGCAGCGCCGCCGGATCCGCCTGGAAGCGGCAACGGCCCGGGCCTGAGATGCCCCGCATCGCCCTGATCCATGCGCTCGCGCATTCGGTGGCGCCCATCAACGCGGTGCTGGCCCGCGACTGGTCCGAGGCCGAGCGCATGAACCTGCTCGACGACAGCCTGTCGGCCGACCTCGCGCGCAGCAGCGCAGGGCTGGATCTGGCCATGCACCAGCGCTTTGAGGCGCTGGCGACTTATGCAGAGCGAACCGGCGCGCAGGCCATCTTGTTCACCTGCTCGGCCTTTGGCCCGTGCATCGAGGCGGTGGCGGCACGCCGCCCGCAGATGCCTGTGCTCAAGCCCAACGAGGCCATGATTGCCGAGGTGGTGGCTGCCCTGCCGCGCGTGCCGGCTGGCGGGCGCATCGGTCTGGTGGCGTCGTTTGCGCCCACCCTGAGTTCCATGCCGGCTGAATTCCCGCGGGACACCGATCTGCGCTGCGAGCTTGCCGCGGGCGCGATGGAGGCCTTGAACGCCGGAGACGGCGCGGCACACGACGCGCTGGTGGTGGCTGCCGCCCAGCGGCTTCAAGCGCAGGGCTGTAGCCTGATTGCGCTGGCCCAGTTCAGCATGGCGCGGGCTCGGGAAGCGGTTGAACAGGCGCTCGGGTTGCCGGTGTTCACCACGCCGGAGAGCGCCGTGCGCGTGCTGCGCCGGCGGCTGGCTGGCTGACAGGGCGCAACCGCTACAATCGCCGGTTGCTTTCCAGCAGGATTCAGGCGTCTGGGTGTCTCGCACACTCGGCCAAGGCTTGCCGGACACGGACGCGCGGGTGGCGAAATTGGTAGACGCACCAGGTTTAGGTCCTGACGCCAGCAATGGTGTGGGGGTTCGAGTCCCCCCCCGCGCACCACAGCAAGCAAGACATCCTTTCTTTTCCGTTGGTCACAGCCGTTGGCCAACGATTCCACCTCTGGAGAAACCCATGACCGTGACCGTTGAAACCCTGGAAAAGCTTGAGCGCAAGATCACCCTGACCCTGCCGGCCGAGGCGATCCAACAGGAGGTGACCCGTCGCCTCAAGGACGTGGCGCGCAAGGTGAAGATGGATGGTTTTCGCCCCGGCAAGGTGCCCCTCAACGTGGTTGCGCAGCAATACGGTTACTCGGTGCACTACGAGGTCATGAACGACAAGGTGGGCGAGGCGTTTGCCACCGCCGCCAACGAGGCCAAGCTGCGCGTCGCGGGCCAGCCGAAGATCACCGAAAAAGAGGGCGCGCCCGAGGGCCAGATCTCGTTTGACGCGGTGTTCGAGGTCTACCCCGAGGTCCAGATCGGCGACCTCAGCACCGCCGAGGTGGAAAAAGTGTCGACCGAGATCAGCGAAGCCGCGATTGATCGCACGCTGGACATCTTGCGCAAGCAGCGCCGCACCTTCGCCCAGCGCCCCCAGGACCAGGCCGCGGCCGATGGCGACCGCGTCACCATCGACTTCGCCGGCAAGATCGACGGCGAGCCCTTCGAGGGTGGCAAGGCCGAGGCGTTTCAGTTCATCGTGGGTGACGGCCAGATGCTCAAGGAGTTTGAGGATGCGGTGCGCGGTATGAAGTCGGGCGAGTCCAAGACCTTCCCCCTGGCCTTCCCCGAGGACTACCACGGCAAAGACGTGGCCGGCAAAACCGCCGATTTCCTGGTCACTGTCAACAAGATCGAAGCGGCACACCTGCCCGAGGTCGACGAGGCGCTGGCCAAGTCGCTCGGCATTGCCGAGGGCACGGTCGATGGCCTGCGCGCCGACATCAAGAAAAATCTCCAGCGCGAAGTGAAGTTTCGCGTGCTGGCACGCAACAAGCAGGCCGCCATGGACGCGCTGGCGGCCAAGGCCGTGCTCGATCTGCCCAAGGCCGCTGTGCAGGCCGAACTGGAGCGCCTGGTGGAAGGTGCTCGTGCAGACCTCAAACAGCGCGGTGTGAAAGACGCCGAGAAGGCGCCGATCCCCGAGGATCTGTTCCGCCCTCAGGCAGAGCGTCGCGTGCGCCTGGGTCTGGTGGTGGCAGAACTGGTGCGCGCGCAGCAGCTGCAGGCCAAGCCCGAGCAGATCAAGGCACACATCGAGGAGCTCTCCGCGTCCTACGAAAAGCCGGCTGATGTGGTGCGTTGGTACACCAGCGACAACCGCCGCATGGCCGAGGTGGAAGCCATCGTGATCGAAAACAACGTGGCCGAGTACGTGCTGTCGCAGGCCAAGGTGACCGAGAAGCCGATCGAGTTCGACGAGCTCATGGGCCAGGCCTGATCACCGCGCGGTACCCGTTCGCGAGGGCGGAGCGATCCGCCCTTTTTTTCGTCCGCGGTGGCTTGTCTTTGGCCGACCGCGGGCCATATGCCCGAAGAGGCCATCTCCGCAGCGGACAGTCTGCCTTTGCGGGTTGGTTACAGTAGGCGCATGGGGCATGCACCCCACGAAACCACCACATGGAGAATGCGATGAGCGGTATGGATATTCAGGGCCTGGGCATGGTGCCCATGGTGATCGAGCAGTCGGGACGCGGCGAGCGCGCCTACGACATCTATTCGCGTCTGCTCAAGGAGCGGGTGATTTTTCTGGTGGGCGAGGTCAACGACCACTCGGCCAACCTGCTGGTGGCGCAGCTGCTCTTTCTGGAGAGCGAGAACCCCGACAAGGACATTTCGTTCTACATCAACTCGCCCGGCGGCTCGGTCACGGCCGGCATGGCGATTTTCGATACGATGAATTTCATCAAGCCCGATGTGTCAACGCTGTGCGTCGGTTTTGCCGCCAGCATGGGCGCATTTCTGCTGGCGGCTGGCGCCAAGGGCAAGCGGTTCTCCCTGCCCAATTCCAAAATCATGATTCACCAGCCCTCGGGCGGGAGCCGCGGTCAGGCCACCGAAATCGAGATTCAGGCGCGCGAGATCCTGAAGACCCGCGAGCAACTCAACAAGATCTTGGCGGAACGCACCGGGCAGCCGCTGGAGCGCATTGCGCGCGACACCGAGCGGGACTACTACATGACCGCCGCCGAGTCCGCCGAATACGGCCTGATCGACAAGGTGATCGACAAGCGGCCCACCGCTGCCTGATCCCCCGTTCGCACCACCCAGCTGTACCGAGAGGAAAAGCGCCCGAATTCGATCGATTTCGGTGCTTTTTCTCAATCTGGGTGCTTGGGTGCCTGCACTATCATTCTCCTCAACTTGCCACCACCTTTCTCCTGAAGCATCGAATCCATGGCCGATAAAAAAGCCGCCTCTGGCGAAAAAGCCCTTTACTGTTCCTTTTGCGGCAAGAGCCAGCACGAGGTGAAGAAGCTGATTGCCGGCCCCTCGGTTTTTATCTGCGACGAGTGCATTGAGCTCTGCAACGACATCATTCGCGACGAGCTGCCCGGGCTGGACGTTGCCGCCAAGGGCGATGACGTGCCCACACCGGCAGACCTGAAGGCCAACCTCGACAGCTACGTGATCGGCCAGGACGGCGCCAAGCGGGCGCTGGCGGTTGCCGTCTACAACCACTACAAGCGACTTCGTCACAAGCAGACCTCACGCAAAGACGAGGTCGAGCTTTCCAAGAGCAACATCTTGCTGCTCGGTCCTACGGGTTCGGGCAAAACCTTGCTCGCGCAAACCATGGCGCGCATGCTCAATGTGCCCTTCGTCATGGCCGATGCGACCACGCTGACCGAAGCCGGTTACGTCGGTGAAGACGTGGAAAACATCGTCGCCAAGCTGCTGCAGAGTTGCAATTACGATGTGGAGCGCGCGCAGCAAGGCATCGTCTACATTGATGAAATCGACAAGATCACCCGCAAGTCAGACAACCCCTCGATCACGCGGGACGTGTCGGGCGAGGGCGTGCAGCAGGCGTTGCTCAAGCTGATCGAAGGCACCATGGCCAGCGTGCCACCGCAAGGCGGTCGCAAGCATCCCAACCAGGATTTCCTGCAGGTTGACACCACCAACATCTTGTTCATTTGCGGTGGCGCGTTTGCCGGTCTGGAGAAGATCATCGAGAACCGCACCGAGGCGTCTGGCATGGGCTTTGGCGCGGTGGTCAAGAGCAAGAAGCAGCGCAGCCTGACCGACGCCTTCAAGGAGATCGAGCCGGAAGACCTGATCAAGTTCGGTCTCATCCCGGAGCTGGTGGGCCGCGTGCCGGTGATCGCCGCCTTGTCCGAGCTCAGCGAAGATGCCCTGGTGCAGATCCTCACCGAGCCCAAGAACGCGGTCGTGAAGCAGTTCTCCCGCCTGCTTTCCATGGAGGGTGCGGAGCTTGAGGTGCGCCCGGCCGCGTTGAAGGCGATCGCCCGCAAAGCGCTGATCCGCAAGACGGGCGCCCGAGGGCTGCGCTCCATCCTGGAAAATGCATTGATCGACACCATGTTCGATCTGCCGAGTCTGAACAATGTGGAGAAGGTCGTGGTGGATGAGTCCACCATCGACGAGAACAAGCCGCCGCTGCTGGTTTACCGCGAGACCGCCAAGCAGGCCTGAGGCCACGCCGGGACTCGCGCAGCCGTTGGCTGAGTCTTCTGCCGATCACGGCGTCGCGTGATTGGGTCGGTGGCCGCAACGCCTCCATCTTTCCGTTTTGTTGAGGTTGAAAATGTCTGGACAAACTGCCCTGCCGAGTACCCCCATCGACCTGCCGCTGTTGCCGCTGCGTGATGTGGTGGTGTTCCCTCACATGGTGATTCCGCTGTTTGTGGGACGACCCAAGAGCATCAAGGCGCTGGAGGCCGCCATGGAGTCGGAGCGCCGCATCATGCTGGTGGCGCAGAAGGCCGCAGCCAAAGATGAGCCGTCCACCGAAGACATGTTCGAAATGGGATGCGTCGCCACCATCCTGCAAATGCTCAAGCTGCCCGATGGCACGGTGAAGGTGCTGGTGGAGGGCGTGCAGCGTGCCAAGGTGCTGTCGATCGCCGAGGGCGAAAACCACTTTGTCGCGAGCGTGAAACCGGTGGATCCGGCGGCCGAGCGGATGCCGGCTGTGTCGACCGAGATCGAAGCGCTGCGCCGGGCGGTGATGCAGCAAAATCCTCACCTCGATCTCCAGCATTGACGATCCGGGCCGGCTGGCTGACACGATTGCTGCGCATTTGCCGCTCAAGCTCGAATCCAAGCAGGTTGTGCTCGACCTCGATCCGGTGAACAAGCGGCTGGAGAACCTGTTCGAGCAGCTGGAGCGGGAAGTCGACATTCTGAATGTCGACAAAAAAATCCGTGGTCGCGTCAAGCGCCAGATGGAGAAGAACCAGCGCGACTTCTACCTCAACGAGCAGGTGAAGGCGATCCAGAAAGAGCTGGGCGAAGGCGAAGAGGGCGCCGACATCGAGGAGATCGAGAAGAAGATCAAGGCGGCCCGCATGCCCGCCGAGGCCCGCAAGAAGGCCGAGGCCGAGTTCAAGAAGCTCAAGTTGATGTCGCCGATGTCCGCCGAGGCCACGGTGGTGCGCAACTACATCGATGCTCTGGTGTCTTTGCCCTGGAGCAAGCGGACAAAGATCAAGCACGATCTGGCCTACGCCGAGCAGGTGCTCAACGAAGACCACTATGGTCTGGAGAAGGTGAAAGACCGCATCCTTGAGTACCTCGCGGTGCAACAGCGGGTGGACAAGGTCAAGGCGCCCATTTTGTGTCTGGTCGGACCGCCGGGCGTGGGCAAGACCTCGCTGGGGCAGTCGGTGGCCAAGGCGACGGGGCGCAAGTATGTCCGTATGGCGTTGGGCGGTATGCGCGATGAAGCCGAAATTCGGGGCCATCGCCGTACCTACATTGGTGCCATGCCGGGCAAGGTGTTGCAAAGCTTGTCCAAGGTTGGCACGCGCAACCCGCTGTTCCTGCTTGACGAGATCGACAAGTTGGGCACCGATTTCCGCGGAGACCCGTCGAGTGCCTTGTTGGAGGTGCTGGACCCGGAGCAGAACCACACCTTTGGTGATCACTATGTCGAGGTGGATTTCGATCTGTCCGACGTGATGTTCATCGCCACCTCGAATTCGATGAACATTCCACCGGCCCTGCTGGATCGGATGGAAGTGATCCGTCTGTCGGGCTACACCGAGGACGAGAAAACCAACATCGCCATTCGCTACCTGCTACCCAAGCAGCTGAAGAACAACGGTCTTCGGGAGGGCGAGCTCGAGGTGAAAGAATCGGCGGTTCGAGATATCGTGCGTTATCACACCCGCGAGGCGGGCGTTCGCTCACTGGAGCGCGAGTTGTCCAAGATCTGCCGCAAGGTGGTCAAGGGCCTGCTGCTGAAAAAGTATGTGCCTACCGTGGTGGTCGACGCCGGCAATCTGAGCGAGTTCTTGGGTGTGCGCAAGCACAGCTATGGGCGCGCCGAGGCGCAAAACCAGGTTGGGCAGGTGGTTGGTCTGGCCTGGACCGAGGTCGGTGGTGATCTGTTGACCATCGAGGTGGCGATCATGCCGGGCAAGGGCGTGATCACCCGCACCGGTTCGCTGGGTGATGTGATGAAGGAGTCGGTCGAGGCGGCGCGCACGGTGGTACGCAGTCGTGCACGTGCTCTGGGAATCAAAGACCACCAGTTCGACAAACACGACATCCACATTCACGTACCCGACGGCGCCACCCCCAAGGATGGTCCGAGTGCGGGAGCGGCCATGACCACCGCACTGGTGTCGGCACTGACCGGCATTCCCGTGCGTGCCGATGTGGCCATGACGGGCGAGATCACCTTGCGCGGCGAGGTCACCGCCATTGGTGGTCTGAAAGAGAAGCTGTTGGCTGCACTGCGTGGCGGCATCAAGACGGTGATCATTCCGGAAGAGAACACCAAAGACCTGGCCGAGATACCAGACAACGTGAAGCAGGGGCTGGAAATCGTTCCGGTGAAGTGGATCGACAAAGTGCTCGCCATCGCACTGGAGCGCCAGCCTCTGGCGCTCACCGACGAGGAAGTGGCCGCACAGGTGGCGGCCGCCGCGGTGAGCACGCCTGCGAGCGTTGTTGACCGGGTCAAACACTGACTTGAAAAAGTTCAGGGGCCCTTCAAAAGCCCACATATTTGGGCTATAATCATGGTCTTCGACGAACACACCAAAGCGTTGAAGTAATGCGGGAATAGCTCAGTTGGTAGAGCGCAACCTTGCCAAGGTTGAGGTCGCGAGTTCGAGTCTCGTTTCCCGCTCCATTTTTGAAAAAGGGAAGCTGTGCTTCCCTTTTTTGTCAGCAGGTTAGCGAAGCGCCTTGCCGGTGGCTTCTTGTGGCGCGATAGCAAAGCGGTTATGCAACGGATTGCAAATCCGTCTAGCCCGGTTCGACTCCGGGTCGCGCCTCCAAACAGCACAAAAATCAATGTCTCGGCCGCCAGCGATGCGGCCTTTCGCGTTTTCCACTGGCTTCGAAGTAGGGGAAGTGTCACGCGTCTTTTAAAGCGTGCTGGCCTTTGAGTGGTGCCCGGGACCGGGGTCGAACCGGTACGGCCTTGCGGCCTGCGGCTTTTAAGGCCGCTGCGTCTACCTATTTCGCCACCCGGGCGGCGCAGGGCGAGTGTATTCGTTGCGCAGGCGTGAAACGGCCGATCTCGCAAGAACCGATACCCATTACCCAGGTGCTATGCCAAATCAAGCCTCCCCGTGTGTCTGGTAGCGCCTGTGGCGAATTCCCGCTGCTTGCGGGGTGGCGAGGCCTGGCATAGCCTTAAAATTCAGGGCTGCCCCGCGAGGGAGCACACCGGTTTGCCCCCGGTCAGGGGGCTTCCGCCCATACTAGGCGTTTCATGCCTTCCACGGTAGAGTGACTTTGATGACCCGATACAACCCGCCCTTCGAAATCCATGTGCATGGCGATGTGCCGTTGCGTGACGATGTGGTGTTTGCGCAGATTCAGGACGCGCTCAGACCGCTGTGGCAGTACGCCGGTGCGCGTTCGCTCGCGGCGGCTGCCGAAAGCAGCTACGAGGACGAGCCAGGGATTCGTTTTGATGCCGAGGCGCACGTGCTCAACATCTGCTGGACCGTTCCTGGCGATGAGGATTTCCGCCAGGTGATGGAGGAAACCTGCATGGGCCTGAACGAAATCGCTGCTGCGGGCGCGCCGCTGGAGGTCTCGTTTTACGACACCGAATACGACGAAGAAGAGGCGCCCGCATCGGAAGAAGAGGCGGAGGCCCGCGACGACTTCATGATGTGTTTTGTGGGCCCGACGCCCGCGGCCATTCTCCAGGTGCAGCGCGACCTGCTGGTGCAGGACGTTGTACACATCATGGAGCGCCACTTCGATGCGGCCGAGCTCGGCGGTGTGGTTGCCGCCGTCGACCAGTTGTTCACCCAGCGCTTCGATGCGCTGGTGAGCTCCATGCACCTGGGCAAGCCCCCTCGGGGTCATGGCGGTTCGCCAGGCCACGGTGGTGGCCGCAAGCCGCGTCACCTGCACTGAATTCCCTTTGTCATCACGCTGACCAGGCGCTGCGCCACAGGGCGCGCGTTTGGGTGTGAGCCCTTTGCCTGGAGCAACCCTTGGCCCTGTTCAGCACCGAAGCCCTCAACCCCGGTGTGCGCAAGCGCGAGGTGTTTGGCTGGGCGATGTACGACTTCGCCAACTCGGGCTACACCACAGTGGTGCTTACCGCGGTTTTCGCCGCCTACTTCGTGGGCTCGGTGGCGGACGCTGCGCCATGGGCCACCTTCGTCTGGACCTTGGCCCTCAGCGTGTCCCATGCCCTGGTGATGCTCACCATGCCGCTCTTGGGCGCCTGGGCCGACCGGCATGGAGCCAAGAAGCGCCTGCTGGTGTTCAGCACAGTGGGTTGCGTGCTCGCCACCGCTGCCCTGGCCTGGGTTCAGCCGGGCGCGGTCGGGCTGGCGGTGGTGCTGATCGTGATTTCCAACCTGTGTTTTGCCTGGGGCGACTCGCTGATCGCCGCCTTCCTGCCTGAGCTTGCGCGACCCCAGGCCATGGGCCGGGTGAGTGGTTGGGGCTGGAGCTTTGGCTACGTGGGCGGCATGTTGGCGCTCGGATTGAGTCTCGCCTATGTGATCTGGGCCCAGGGCCAGGGGCAGAAGGCTGCGCAGTTTGTGCCGGTCACGATGCTGATCACGGCAGCAATTTTTGCCGCCTCGGCCCTGGTGACCCTGAGCCTGTTGCGCGAGCGTGCGCGGCCCAACCCGCAGGTGGGCCGCCATGGCGTCGCAGATGCCTTCGGGCAACTCAAAAACACCTTTCTCCAGGCCCGCCGCTATACCGATTACATGTGGCTGCTGGCCTCTGCGGTGGCTTATCAGGGCGGGGTGGCGGTGGCGATCACGCTGGCGGCGATCTACGCCGAACAGGTGATCGGCTTCGTGCAGCAGGAAACCATGGTGCTGATCTTCGTGCTGAACATCGCGGCGGCCATTGGCGCCTTCGCCTTTGGCTACTGGCAGGACCGGATGGGCCACAAGGTGGCCCTGGCCATCACGCTGGTGGGCTGGATGGCCACCTGCATCATCGCCGCGCTCACCACCACCAAGGGCGGCTTCTGGTATGCCGCGGTCATTGCCGGTCTGTGCATGGGCAGCAGCCAGTCGTCCGGCCGTGCCATGGCTGGTCTGTTCGCGCCACCAGCCCAACTGGCCGAGTTCTACGGCCTGTGGACGTTTGCGACCCGGCTGGCCAGCATCATCGGACCGCTGAGCTATGGCGCTATCACCTGGTTGACCGATGGCAACCAGCGGCTGGCCATCGGGTTCACCGCCGTGCTGTTCCTGATCGGGCTGGTGTTGTTGTTGCCGGTGAACATGGCGCGTGGGCGTTCGGCGGCTTTGGCGGACAGAGCGCTCCCTGTGCAGGTCGCCTGAGGCTCATTTCCAAAAGTAGCAAAGCCCTCGCGGGGAGGGCTTTGTTGGCGGGTGGCGCAACGCCGATAGCGTCAGTCAAACACCGGTGACTCCACGCCCAGCACCTTGTGCAGTTTCGGGCTGGTGGTGGTGTACTGGAGAAACACTTTTTTCTCAGGCGAGATGATGGGCATGGCGCCAAAGGCGGCCAGTGCGCACTCGTGGAAGCCCGACAAGATGAGCTTTTTCTTGCCCGGGTAGGTGTTGATGTCCCCCACCGCAAAAATGCCCGGGATGCTGGTGGAAAACTTCTCGGTGTCCACCACCAGTTGCTTGCGCTCAATCTCCAGGCCCCATTCGGCAATCGGGCCCAGCTTGGGCGAAAGGCCGAAAAACACCAACAGCACATCCAGCGGGACTACCCGGGTGACACCGTCCGAACCGGTGACTTTCACGCCGGCGAGTCGGCCATCTTTTTCCTCGAAGCCGGTGACCTGGCCAACGATGAACTGCATCTCGTAGGCGTCACACAGCTCCTTCATCTTGGCCACGCTGGCGGGCGCGGCCTTGAAGCCGTCGCGGCGGTGGATCAGGATCACGCTCTCGGCCTTGTTCGCGCCGTCGCCAGCGAAGTTCAGCGCCCAGTCAAGCGCGGAGTCGCCACCGCCGACGATCACCAAGTTCTTACCGGCAAAGTCGGCCGGGTTTTTCACACGGTAAAACAGCTGCGAGCCGTCGAACTGCTCCAGGCCGTCCACCTTGAGGGTACGCGGCTGGAATGCGCCGACGCCGGCGGCAATGAAGATGGTTTTGGTGAGCAACCGGGTGCCCTTGGAGGTCTCGACGAAGAACCGGCCGTCATCCTGCTTCTCGACCTTGACCACCTCTTGCCCCAGGTGAAAAGTGGCACCGAAGGGCTCGATCTGCTTGAGCAGGCTGTCGGTGAGTTCCTGGCCGGTGCAGACGGGGATGGCCGGGATGTCATAAATCGGCTTGTCGGGGTACAGCTCCACCGGCTGGCCACCGGGGTAAGCCAGCGAGTCGATCACGTGGGCCTTGATTTCCAGCAGGCCAAGCTCGAACACCTGGAACAGGCCCACCGGGCCGGCGCCAACGATCACAGCGTCGGTTTCGATCGGCCCGTCGTGGGCGGCAGCGGTTTCAAGCACCTGTTGGTTCAGTTTGAGTTCCATGGTTCTTTATCGCCGCAACTCGGGCAGCTTGCCCGTTTTGTCTTTCCAGTTGTCTGCATCGGGCAGCGGCTCTTTGCGCTTGGTGATGCTTTTCCAGGTGGGTAGACGCGACAGCTCTTCGTTGAGCGCGGTCATGTGCAGCTGGTCTTTGGGCAGGTCCTCTTCGGCATAGATGGCGCTCACCGGGCACTCGGGGATGCACACGGCGCAGTCGATGCACTCGTCGGGATCGATGGTGAGGAAATTCGGGCCTTCGCGAAAGCAGTCCACGGGGCAGACATCCACACAATCGGTGTACTTGCAGCGGATGCAGGATTCGGTGACAACGTGGGTCATGGTGAGCAGTGGCAAGCGCAAAAAACTTGATTTTAGGGTTTTCGTGAGGTTAAGGCCCGGGCATGCCTCTGGCCTTGACATAAGTTAAAGGTGATGGCTTCAGATCAGCGCACCAGCACCGCGCCCGCGGTTCGGTGGCTGGCCGTGTCCACCAGCACCAGCGCGCCGAGTGAGCGCGCGCGCTCAAAGGGCAAGGTCACCAGCGGTTCCTGCAGTGCAAGACGCACCTGGCCGATGGCGTTGGCCACCAGATGGGCCGTTTCGTGTTCCGCCAGGGTTTGAATGTCGATCTGGTGGTCGATGCGCAGCACGCGGGCCTTCACCCACCGGTGGCCGTGCAGCGCCCAGTAGGTGCGCCCAGGTTGCAGCGGCTCGTCGTCCAGCCAGGCCACGGTGGCCTGGATCTCGCGTCGGGGTTGGAGTTCGTCGCCAGCGGCGTCGCCGGCCAGCAGCCAGTCGCCGCGTGACACATCCAGTTCGCGATCGAGCACGATGCCTGCGCTCTGGCCACCCGATACCGCCCAGGCTTGGCGCACATGGTTGAGCACCTGGGCGACCACGGCGGTTTGCCCGCTGGGCATGGTCCGAATGACCTGGCCTGGCGACACCGCGCCGCTGGCCACGCGGCCCCAGAACACCCGGCGACCCTGGCTGGTGTCGGCGGAGGATGGGAATTTTTCAACCCACTGCACCGGAAAGGCCAGCGGCAGGCCGGTGTCGCTCGAGGTCACCGGCAGTTGCTCCAGGATCTGCAGCAGGCTGGGGCCGTGGTAGCCGCACCAGCCGGCGCCGGTCGCGGGCTCCACCACGTTCCAGCCCTTCAACGCCGACACCGGCACGGTGGCGACGATGGCAATGCCCGCCTGTTCGGCGAAGGTGGCGAGGGCCGCCCGGATATTGGCAAATGCCAGCGTGCCGTCGGCCACCGCGTCGAGCTTGTTCACCGCAAACACGATGGACGGCACGCGCAACAGCTTCAACAGCACGCTGTGGCGGCGGGTCTGGGGCAGCAGCGACAGTCCGGGGTTTTGCCAGGCCAGTTTGCTGGCATCGACCAGCATCACGGCTGCGTCGGCGCTTGACGCCGCGGTGACCATGTTGCGGGTGTACTGCTCATGCCCCGGCGCGTCCCCAATGATGAATTTGCGCGCTTCGGTGTTGAAGTAGCGGTAGGCCACGTCGATGGTGATGCCCTGCTCGCGCTCGGCCGACAGGCCATCGGTCAGCAGCGCGAGATCGGTGGTGCCGTGGCGCTGCACACCGGCCAGGTGGTCTTGCAGCACGGCCTTGCTGTCGACCAGAAGACGACCGATCAGGGTGCTTTTGCCGTCGTCTACCGAACCGCAGGTGATGAACTTCAGGGCGGGGCGGGTGTCTTGTGCCTGGGCTTGGACAGGCTCAGCCCGTGAGGATGTGGTGGTGTTCATGAAAGGTTTTCAAACGGAGTTGTCGGTGGCGGGCGGTGTCTTAACCCAGGGCGCCGCGGAACCGGCTCTGCCGGCCGCCAGCGCCGTCCCCCAGTGGGGGGTGACGCGCCGCAGGCGCGGCGCGGGGGGCGTCAAAAATAGCCATCCTTCTTGCGCTTCTCCATCGAGGCGTCTGAGGTTTTGTCGTCCATGCGGGTGGCGCCGCGCTCGCTCACGTCGGCGGCCAGGGTCTCGATCACGATGTCACCCGGCGTGGCGGCCAGGCTCTCGACCGGGCAGGTGCAGGTGATGTCGCCCACGGTGCGAAAGCGCACGCTGCGCACCTGCACCGTCTCGCCGTCTTTGGCCGGGGTCAGTTTGGTCACCGGCGCCAGCAGGCCGCGGCGTTCCACCACCTCGCGCTGGTGGGTGTAGTAGATCGATGGCAGGGCAATGTTTTCGCGCTCGATGTATTGCCACACGTCCAGCTCGGTCCAGTTGCTGATGGGGAACACACGAAAGTGTTCGCCGGGCGCCAGCCGCGTGTTGAACAGCGTCCACAGCTCGGGCCGTTGGGCCTTGGGTTGCCACTGGCCGAACCCGTCACGGTGGGAAAAGATGCGCTCTTTGGCGCGGGCTTTTTCTTCGTCGCGCCGGGCGCCGCCCATGAGGGCGTCGAAGCGGAATTCTTCAATCGCTTCCAGCAGGGTCACCGACTGGTGCACGTTGCGGCTTTCGCCCGGGTG
>JFJP01039045.1_pt1 | contig 14706 bp, 9 predicted proteins | sample 431651 | NCBI WGS metagenome assembly JFJP01 (sample SAMN02602958, study PRJNA72255) | Microbial mat metagenome, whole genome shotgun sequencing project. | biome: fresh water; feature: sink hole; material: water; isolation source: purple microbial (photo- and chemosynthetic) mats found in...
ATTACTAACCTGAATGATTTTGAGTGGACGAGCCAAACAGGAACAATTTGTATTTGGATGCTGGATATGTTTAACTGCGCAACAAAAGCGCTTACGATTATCCCTTTCAATAAGGGCGAAGAAAAAGAGCTAGGTGCAGTAGCCACCACCGATTACTTTGGCGAGATTCCAAAAGACAGAATAAAAATTAAGGATAACGTTTTATACTTTAAAACCGATGGCAAAAATCGGAATAAATTAGGCTTGAACGCTAAACGTTCTAAATCAATTGCTGCGAATTATGATGCCGATTCGCATCGGTTAACTATTACAACTTTCGATGTTGCTAAAGACGGTATTTATTTGAACCAAGAGTGGAATACCAATAAAAATCCATTAAAAGGCGATGCAATGAATGCCTATAATGACGGGCCACTTGAGGATGGGAGCATTATGGGTCCATTTTTAGAAATTGAAAGTTGCTCTCCTGGTGCATTTATTAAACCTAACGAAAAACTAACACACAAACACTCAGTATTTCATTTTATAGGCGATGATAAAGAATTAGATAAAATAACACGCAAGTTGCTGGGTGTAAGCATTGAACAAATAAAATCAGCTTTTTAATATAATAATCAATTTTATGCAAACAAATTATCCAAAAATAGGAATCAGACCAATTATCGATGGTCGCCAAGGAGGAATCAGAGAAAGTTTAGAAGATAGATGCATGGCAATGGCCAAACAAGCAGCCGAGTTATACGAAAAAGAATTACGTTATCCTGATGGTACACCTGTGCAATGTGTAATATCCGACACTACAATAGGAGGAGTTTCTGAAGCTGCAGCTTGCGCCGAGAAATTTGCAAAAGAAGGCGTTGCCGTTTCATTATCAGTCACCCCTTGTTGGTGTTATGGAACTGAAACTATAGATATGACTCCATCTATTCCAAAAGCCATTTGGGGATTTAATGGAACTGAACGTCCGGGAGCCGTTTATCTGGCAGCAGCGTTGGCTGGTCATAACCAAAAAGGATTACCTGCATTTTCAATTTATGGAAAAGATGTTCAGGATTCTACCGATACTTCTATACCTGCAGATGTAAAAGAAAAGTTGCTTTCGTTTGGACGTACGGGAATTGCTTTGGCATGGATGAAGGGTAAATCATATTTAGCAATCGGCTCGGTATCAATGGGTATTGCAGGTTCGGTAGTAAAAGATGATTTCTTTCAGGAATACCTTGGTATGCGAAATGAATATGTTGATTCGGTGGAAGTGATGCGTAGGGTAAATTTGGGAATTTACGACCCGATTGAATACGAAAAAGCATTAGCATGGACTAAAAAATATTGCAAAGTTAACGAAGGGAAAGATTATAACCGAACCGAGAAACTTAAAAGCCGCGAAGCATTGGATAACGATTGGGAATATGTGGTTAAGATGACCTTGATTATACGCGATTTAATGGTTGGTAATCCGCGTTTAGCTGAACTTGGTTTTGCCGAAGAAGCTCGTGGGCATAATGCATTGGTTTCCGGTTTTCAAGGACAGCGTCAATGGACCGATTTTATGCCTAATGGCGATTTTTCTGAAGCGTTATTAAATTCCTCGTTCGATTGGAATGGAATTCGTGCACCATTTACGGTTGCAACCGAAAATGATTCATTGAATGGAGTATCCATGTTATTTGGAAACTTAATAACCAATACAGCACAAATTTTTGCTGATGTGCGTACTTATTGGAGTCCGGATGCTGTAAAACGAGTTACAGGTTACGAACTCGAAGGAGTTGCTGCAAACGGAATCATTCACCTGATAAATTCAGGTTCAGCAGCTTTAGATGGCTCAGGTCGTCAAACCAAAGACCAAAAACCTACCATGAAACCTTTTTGGGAAATTTCGGAGAAAGAAGCTGAAGATTGTTTAGCTGCTACTACCTGGTATCCTGCAAATTTGGATTATTTCAGGGGAGGTGGCTATTCATCTTGCTTTTTAAGTAAAGGAGGAATGCCCGTCACTATGTGTCGTGTAAATTATGTAAAAGGCCTTGGACCTGTTTTGCAAATTGCCGAAGGATATAGCATTGATTTGCCAACCGAAGTACACCAGAAAATTGACCAGCGTACCGATAGAACCTGGCCAACAACCTGGTTTGCGCCCATACTTACCGGCGAAGGTGCTTTTAAAGATGTGTATTCAGTAATGAATAATTGGGGAGCAAATCATGGTGCCATTTCGTACGGACACATTGGAGCTGACTTAATTACACTTGCGTCGATGTTGCGCATTCCGGTAAACATGCATAATGTAGATGCAACAAAACTATTCCGACCTTCGGCGTGGGCAGCATTTGGAATGAATCCTGAAAATTCTGATTACAGAGCGTGTGAAAATTATGGTGCTCTTTACAAATAATACATCAGAAATATGTCAAACAAAATAACATTAGTTAAGTCCGAAAACGGAATAAATTATCTATTCCCATTTATTCTCATATCTAGTCTCTTTTTGTTGTGGGGATTTGCTCATGGTTTGTTGGATGTTTTAAATAAGCATTTTCAAAACATTCTTCATGTTTCCAAAATGCAATCAGGGTTTGTTCAATTCTCACTTTACATAGGTTACCTTGTTATGGCTGTTCCTGCAGGGTTTATCATGAAAAAATTTGGATACAAAAAGGGGATTATTTTTGGATTATCATTATTTGCAATCGGAGCATTTCTATTCTATCCGGCAGCCAAATTTGGGTCGTTCTATCCTTTTCTTTTAGCATTATTTGTTATTGCATCTGGTTTGGCGTGTTTGGAAACAGCCGCAAATCCATATTCTACGGTTCTTGGGCCAAAGCAGTTTGCGGCCAGACGAATTAATTTCTCACAATCATTCAACGGACTAGGTTGGATATTAGGACCATTATTGGGAGGATTGTTCATCTTTGGTGCCGACTCAAAAGGAGGTTCAGTCGATAAATTTGATTCGTTGATTTTTCCATATATGCTAGTGGGATGTATAGTGGTGGTGGTACTTATTGTTTTTATGTTTACCAAGTTACCTGACATAACTATAGAAAATGAGTCTGAACAGGAAGAAAACCCGCCGATGAAGAATTTACTGAAACATCCAGCTTTTGTTATGGCAGTTATAGCTCAATTTCTATATGTTGCGGCTCAAACAGGAATCAATTCATTTTTTATAAACTTTGTGACAGATGAAATGACAAGCGCTCAAATAATGGTCGGCAGTTGGATGTCGCAATGGGGAACTTTTGGCGAAATATTTATGCCTAAAAGTGATGAACAGGCTGCCTCTCTAATTCTTGCTTTAGGGGGAATGGGCTCTTTCTTTATTGGCAGATTGTCAGGTGCATTTATTATGAAATATATAGCTCCCGGTAAACTACTGAAATACTATGCTATTGCAAATGTTATATTAATCATATTAGTAATTAGTAAATTAGGCTGGCTATCAGTTATTGCACTTTTTTCAACCTATTTTTTTATGTCTGTTATGTTTCCTACAATTTTTGCATTAGGAATAAAGGACTTGGGAACACTTACAAAAAAAGGTTCTTCATTTTTGGTAATGGCTGTTGCAGGTGGAGCTTTCTGTCCTCCTATTATGGGTGCAATAGCTGACCAATCAAGTATGTCTATTGCATTTATTATTCCACTTCTATGCTTCGGATTTATAGTGTATTATGCAGCTATTGGTTCTAAATTAAAGCAGAAGAAAATAATTTAACCTGTGTTAAATATCTTACAAAAAAACAGAATTCAATGAATACTCCTAAAGAGAATTACGTTATCGGGGTTGATTATGGAACAGACTCTGTCAGAGCACTATTGGTAGATGCAAATAACGGAGAAGAATTTGCATTATCCGTTTTTGAATATCCACGTTGGAAGCAAGGATTATATTGCAATGCTGCAAAAAATCAGTTTCGTCAACATCCACTCGACTATATCGAAGGTATTGAGTTTACAATTCTTGGAGTATTGCGCCAGTGTCCGGATGTAGCAAAAAATGTAAAGGCAATATCCATCGATACTACAGGTTCTACGCCTATTGCAGTGGATAAAACCGGAACTCCATTGGCTTTGCGTCCCGAATTTTCAGAAAATTCAAATGCCATGTTTGTACTTTGGAAAGACCATACTGCTATTAAAGAGGCTGATGATATTAATCACCAATGTCGTACTTGGGGTGGAGTAGATTTCAGCAAATATTCCGGTGGCATTTATTCGTCGGAATGGTATTGGGCTAAAGTACTTCATATTATCAGGGAAGATCAAAAAATTGCAAATCAGGCATTCTCGTGGGTGGAACATTGTGATTGGTTACCGGCATTATTGACAGGTCAAACAAATCCATTGACGTTGAAAAGAAGTCGTTGCGCGGCAGGTCACAAAGCCATGTGGCATAAAGAATGGGACGGTTTTCCTTCGAATGATTTTCTTTCGAAGCTGGATGAGCGATTGAGTGTTGTAAAAAACAATATGCCGGCAGAAACAATTACGGCTGATGAAATTCTAGGAACATTAAGTCAGGAGTGGGCTCAACGATTGGGTTTAAGTCAAACGGTACTTATAGGAAGCGGTGCTTTTGATGCTCATATCGGAGCTGTAGGCGGTGAAATAAAACCGTATTATCTGAGTAAAGTTATCGGAACTTCAACGTGTGATATGCTAATTGTGCCAACCGCAGAAACACAAAATGTGGTAGTAAAAGGTATTTGCGGACAAGTTGATGGTTCAATCATTCCAAATATGGAAGGCATGGAAGCGGGACAATCTGCTTTTGGAGATATTTATGCATGGTTTAAGAAGCTATTGATGTGGCCGGTTGAAAATATTTTATCAACTTCAGAAATTTTAGATATTCAGATTCGAGAAAAGTTGAAACAAGAAATATCTTCCAAATTAATCATAAAGCTTACCGAAGAAGCTGCGAAAATTCCTATTGCTGAAAGCGGAATTGTTGCTCTTGATTGGATGAACGGGCGCAGAACACCGGATGCAAATCAAACACTGAAAGGTGTTATTGCTGGTTTGAATTTGGGATCGGATGCACCAAGAATTTTCAGAGCGTTGGTTGAGGCAACAGCATTTGGTTCTAAAGCAATTGTTGAGCGTTTTTTATCTGAAGAAATACGTATTGATGGTGTCATTGCTCTGGGAGGAGTTGCCAAGAAATCGCCATTTGTTATGCAAATTTTAGCAGATGTTTTGAATATGCCTATTCAGGTGGTTGCTTCTGAACAAGCTTGTGCGCTTGGAGCGGCAATGTATGCAGCTGTTGTTGCAGGAATATATCCGAACGTGAACGAGGCACAAATAAATATGGGCCAAGGCTTTGAGAAAACTTATTATCCAATTACTGAAAATGCTGAAAAATATGAAGTTTTGTTTAATCAATACTCAAATTTGGGAAATCTGATTGAAAAAAACAGTTTGTGATGAATAATATTAATGATAATTATTACTACGGCATTACGCAAAAAGTTATAAAATTGGCTTCCGATGTTGCAGCATATATCGATAAGGAGAGTTTAAGTTTCTCGATAGAAAAAGTTGAAACAAAAAACAGGAATGATTTCGTTTCTTACGTTGACAAACAAGCTGAAAAACTTTTAGTTAATGGTCTTTCGTCGTTAATTCCTGAGGCAGGTTTTATAACCGAAGAAGGCACTGCTCAGGAATATGGTGAAAATTATTGTTGGATTATTGATCCATTGGATGGTACCTCGAATTTCATTCACGGTTCAACTCCTTATGCGATCAGCATTGCACTGACTTTCAAAAAGGAATTGGTCGTGGGCGTTATTCATGAGATAACACGAAATGAATCTTTTTATGCATGGAAAGGGAGCAAGGCATATTTGAACGGTAATGAAATTAAGGTTTCAAAAACGAATAAAGTTAGCAATTCGCTTATAGCAACCGGAAGACCGCACAATTACATCGAACATTACACCAAGTTATTGGGATTAATGGACTATTTTCTTCAAAACTCTCATGGTGTAAGGCAAAGTGGATCCGCGGCTACAGATTTAGCGTATGTGGCTTGTGGAAGGTACGATGGCCGATACGAATTTGGATTGAAGCCTTGGGATATTGCAGCAGGAATATTGATAATTCAACAAGCTGGTGGAAAGGTTTGTGATTTTAGTGGCAATGATAATTACTTTGAGAATGGCACATTTATAGCTTCAAATACAGAATTGTATGATGAACTTAAAAGCAATGTAAAATATATATTTGGGAATTAAATAATGAATTTGACTCATATTAAAAACTATTAATATGTTGAAAGGAATTTTGTTTGATATGGATGGAGTATTAGTTGATTCAGAAGAATACATATTTGAAGCAACCAAAATGATGTTTGCAGAGCATGGAGTTGTTGTAAAACGAGAAGATGCTTTTCCTTTTGTAGGGATGGGCGAGAATAATTATATCTCAGGTATAGGTATTACAAATGGATTTGAAGTGAATATTGAGCGCGACAAAGCACGTACTTATCAAATCTATGGGGAGATTACACGCGGAAAACTCAAGCCTTTACCCGGAACAGTAGAGTTTGTCGAAAAATGCAAGCAAAAGGGGTTTAAAATGGCAATTGCCAGCAGTGCCGATAAGGTGAAAATCTTTATAAACCTTACTGAAATAGGACTTTATCCCAATAATTTTCATGCAATTGTTAATGGTCAGGATGTTGAAAATAAAAAACCATTTCCTGATATATACTTAAAAGCAGCAAGTTTGCTTGGATTACGTCCCGAAGAATGTTTGGTCGTTGAAGATGCGATAAGTGGCATTGCTGCAGGTAAAGCTGCTAATTGCAAATGTTTGGCTTTGTCAACCAGTTTTCCTTCCACAATGCTTTCTTCAGCAGATTGGATATGTGAGAATCTCGAAAATGTACCCAATGAAGCACTGGTTTGGTAACATTTAATATAATCTTTAAAAAAAAGCAACAGCATGGCACAACCAGCATACAAAGCTAAAAGCTACTTATTAATCACTGTAACGATATTATTTTCTTTCACAGTTGCTTACGCTCAAAAAATGACAGATGCATTACATTGTCTTGGAAATGGACAATACTGTGTTTACCAGAATGGGATGGATGTTAAAAGTGTCTTTGGCCCTTCCTACAGTTCCCCATCGTATTTGCAATTGAATTTGAAAGATAATAATATTGTTATCAAATCGACCCGGCTTGCCGGCACGGCTATTTGGAAACACACATTAACGCGCAATGAAGATAAAATTGCTGAAATTACTGATTTTGTTGATAGCGAACTTCCGGTATTTGTTCGTAAAATTGTTGCATACAAAACTTTCACACTGAATTTGAACGTTTTAAATAATCCAAAAGTTACTGTTGTCGATAATTCAAATGAGTTTTCGATGCATTCAGGTTGCGCTTTGATGGTTCATAAAGATAGAGGCTTAGCTATTTTTGGAGAGTATGAGCATCCATACGAACAATTTCATCAAATATTGTTACGCTACGGTGCCAATATTAAAAATAACAGCTTAACAAATAGTTATGATATAGAAATTGGATTGGGAGAAAGCGAAATCTATTTTGTAGGAGGTCCTTTTTATCAAGAATGTTACGAAAATTCAAAAAACATATTGTTGATTGATTGGAAAAAACTGTACGACCGCACATTGAAAAACTGGTCGGAATTTACAAAGAAAAGATACGATTTTAATCTGCATTTGTCGGATAACAATAAAAACAAACGGCAGATTTTGGAACAAATAGACAATGTTGCCGTATTATTAAAAACACAGCAGTCAAACGAAGGAGCCGTTATTGCAGGTGACTTCTATCATTTGGCTTATGTACGCGACCAGTACGGAGTTTCGAGGGGATTTTTGGCAATGGGATATTACGATGAAGCAAAAAAAATTCTTGATTTCTATTGGCAAATTTGGCAAAAATTTGGTCTGTTGCATAATGCACAAGCTATAGGAGTTCCGGGAATTTTCCATATCCACGAAAATGATGACGTGGAACAAACTGGTTTTTTAATTATTCAGGCGTTTGATTATTTGAAAAAAACAAACGATGTGAACTTTGTAAAAACCATTTTCCCAATGCTACAATGGGCATGGAATGTTCAAAAGAAACATTTGGTTAAGGGCATGTTGCCATTTAATGGCGACGAAACCTATGTTGCAGGAGGAATTCTGCCTCGTACAGCATTGAATGATGGTTCATCCGAGTCGACTTTATTGTTTATTCAAAGTGGCGAATTATTATTGCCATTTATTGAAAAGAATAAATTATGGAAAAAAACGAATGTTCAATCTGACAAAAAACTAGTACAAACAATATCCGGTCAATTTATCGAAAATTTTGTTCAAGGCGGACAAATTATTGCAAATAATCCATCGAGAATGAATATCGAAGAAATGCCTGACTTTCGTCATGGAGTATGTGCCGGATGGCATGGCGTGGTATATACCAAAAAAGATAAAAACGGCAACTACTTATGTCCAAAATGTAGTATGGAAAAGAAAGTTTACCCGGCATTTGAGCGAAAATCCATTTTCATTCCATCCATTGCACTTACCCCCTATTATATTGGTTCAAAATTAATTCCGCATCAGGTATTGCAACAAAATATAGATATAATCAGGAATAATTATCTTAAATCCGGGCAAATTTCATCCCGAACTGGAGAAAAAAAAGTTATTGGTTATGAATTTGGTTTTTTACTCTATGCTTTGTCTGTATTGCATGACTCATTAGCTGATAAGGTTTTTGAAGACACAATGTCAGCCGTTGATGAAAGTGGTGCCTGGGTTGAATATTATAATGACGGAAAACCCATGGGATGTCGGTATCGGCCTTGGGAGAGTGGTATTAACATTGAGGCTATTATTATGTATGCTTTAAGTAAGGAAAATTAATTATGTTAAGAAATATCAAACAAAACATCAATATATTACTCCTGTTACTTGTAGCAATTTTATTCTCTAAAATTGCTGTTGCTCAAAAATATAAAACCGGCAATTGGGAAAATATGGAAAATATTTTTACAAATGCTCCTGACTCAATAAAAACAAGTGTATATTGGTACTGGATGCAGGATAATATATCCAAAGAGGGTGTGATAGAAGACTTAAAGTCGATGCAAAAAGCGGGTATTAACAGAGCATTTATTGGGAGTAATATCGGCGGCGCTTATTTCCCTGATATACCCGCAGGAAAAGTAAAATTATTTACCGATGAATGGTGGGAAATAATACACACTGCTTTAAAAACGGCGGGTGAATTAGGTATTGAAATAGGAATTTTCAACTCTCCGGGATGGAGTCAATCAGGAGGTCCGTGGGTAAAACCTACCCAAGCCATGCGGTTTCTTACTACATCATCCGAAGTAACTGTTACCGGACCTCAAAAATCAAATCTAATTCTACCGAAACCTTTAAAAGATTTTCAGGATGTAAAGATTATAGCTTATCCTGTTTCGACTGTTGACTCACTGATTTTTAGTAAAAAAGATGTAGAAATCGGAGCGAAATCTAAAGTTATACTTGATTTTGACTCACCTTCAAACTTTACAGTACGAAGTATATTAATTTACCCCGATAATTTACCAATCAATGCACAAGCGGATTTTCAGGTTTTCGAAAACAATGAATACCGCACCTTGAGAAGTTTTGATATAAATCGCTACAATTCTGCATTACAAGTTGGATTCGACCCTTATGGTGTGGTGGCAATATCAATTCCGACCTCTCATGCAAAAAAATACCGGTTAGTAGTTAACAACACTTATGCCGCTTGTGGTATAAAAAAAATTGAGTTATCGCCAACACTTACTGTTGAAAGATATGTGGAAAAATCGTTGGGTAAAATGTGGCAAACTCCCCTACCTCACTGGTCGGCTTACTTGTGGACAGAAAAATATAACCATGATGACTCAGCAACTAAAATCGACCCATCAAAAGTGTTAGATATTTCAAAATACTTGCTGCCAAATGGAACATTAACATGGGATGTGCCTCAGGGCACATGGAAAATCGTTCGTATGGGAATGATGCCCACGGGAGTTACAAATTCACCGGCAACAATTGATGCTACAGGTTTAGAAACAGATAAGCTAAGCAAAAAACATATCGAGACCCACTTCCAATCTTTTATTGGGAAGATATTAGATCGAATTCCTGCTCAAGACAGAAAAACTTTCAAAGTAGTGGTAATGGATAGTTACGAAACAGGTGGTCAGAACTTTACAGATAATTTTATAAAAACTTTCAAAAAAAGGTACAGATATGATCCCCTCCCTTATTTACTAACACTTAAAGGTGTAGTAGTAGGAAGTCAACAGAAATCGGATGCGTTTTTGTGGGATTTGAGACGGTTAATCGCCGATAAAGTTGCTTACAATTATGTAGGGGGGTTGAGAGATATTAGTCATAAAAATGGGTTTACCACATGGTTAGAAAACTATGGTCATTGGGGGTTTCCGGGTGAGTTTCTTCAATACGGAGGACAATCGGATGAAATTGCTGGAGAATTTTGGAGCGAAGGTGAATTGGGCGACATTGAAAATCGCGCTGCCTCTTCCTGCGGACATATTTATGGCAAAAATATCATTTCTTCGGAATCTTTTACCTGCGTTGGACAGGCTTACAGTCGCTATCCTGCTACAATGAAGGAGAGAGCAGATAAATTTTTCACAGAAGGAATTAATCATACTTTACTCACGCTTTTCATTCACCAACCTTACAATGATAAATATCCCGGAATTAATGCCCCTTTCAGCAATGAATTTAACAGGCATAATACATGGTTCACTCAGGTTGATGTATTTTTACAATATATTAAGCGCGTTAACTACATGTTGCAACAGGGAACGAATGTAGCCGATGTTGCCTATTTTATTGGCGAAGACACTCCAAAAATGACCGGAATCACAGATCCAATCCTTCCATCTGGCTATCAATTCGATTACATCAATGCGGAAGTAATTTTAAAATACTTAACAGTAAAAGATGGTCGGCTAACCCTTCCTCATGGAACACAGTATAAAATACTTGTGCTTCCAAAATTAGAAACCATGCGCCCGGAAGTGTTAAATAAAATTAGCCATTTAGTTGCTCAGGGTGCGGTTGTGTTAGGACCGGCACCAAATAGATCACCAAGTTTGCAAAACTACCCCATGGCCGACAAACAAATAAAAAACATGGTGAAAAAGTTGTGGGATGATGTGGATGGAATAAATATAAAATCGGCAAAACGTGGAAATGGAATGATACTTTGTGGAATGGATATGAAACAGGCTTTGGATTTTATTACTTGTCAGCCCGACTGTGAAATTCCAACCGAAAGTCCAATACTCTACGGACATCGTGCTTTTGAGAATGGTGATATTTATTTCATCTCAAATCAAAGTGATAAACAACAAAGTGCTACACTCGATTTCCGCGTAAAAAACCTGCAACCAGAAATTTGGGATGCTACAACTGGAAATATTACCAAATTGCCTGCATTTATTCAAAAAGATAAATCAACAGCGGTACCTGTTAAACTTGAGCCTTTTGCAAGTGCTTTTGTGATATTTAGAAGTCAGGGCAAGCCTGCTTCAACTCATTTAGAGGCGAATTTTCCAACGCCAAATGTATTGATAGAAATTAAAACACCTTGGAAAGTAAGTTTTGAGAGCCGATTTATGACTCCAAATCCTATAATAATGGATACTTTACAAGATCTCAGTAGTTTTACAAACGATAGTATTAAATACTTTTCGGGAACTGCTATTTACAACAATAAATTTCGATTGAATAAATTACCCGATAACAAAAAAGTGTATTTGCGATTTTCGGTGGTAAATATGATGGCCAAAATCAGTATAAATGGTCAGTATGTCGGAGGCGTTTGGACAGCACCTTACAGATTAGATATTTCAAACTTTGTAAAATTAGGCGATAATGATATAAAGGTGGAAGTAGTTAATGTATGGACAAACAGACTTATTGGTGATTTGAACCTGCCCGAATTGCATCGCCAGACTTATTCAAACGTAAATCCTTACAATGCACATTCACATTTACAAAGCTCAGGTATCACCGGACAAGTATTGGTCGAAAACTTGTAACAATCAATCATATATATTCAAGATAAATAAAACATAAAATCGAATACAATGAATTCAAGAGAAAGAGTATTAGCTGCTTTTCATAGAAAAGGCTTTGATCGTATTCCTGTTAAACACGAAGGAACACCGGAAGTAAATAAAATGATGATGGATCATTTTGGGTTGTCAAATATAGAACAATTACTGTTATTAGTAGGTGATGATTTCAGGTATATTGAGCCTATATATATCGGACCAGAACTTCAACAGTTCCCAGATGGAAGCATGCAAGGTTACTGGGGCGAACACTATAAATATGTAGAGTTTGAAGGTGGAAAGTATTTAGAATCCTGTTATCTACCTTTTGCCGGTATCAATACACTTGATGAATTAGACACATCGCACTTCCCAACTGCCGAATGGTTCGATTATTCTACCGTCAAACAACAATGCGAGAAAATTAGTAATCAGGGTTTTGCTGTTTGTTACGGTACAGCTGGCGATATGGATTTTATTAATAGTATTGCAAGAGCAAGAGGGACTGAACAGGTACTGATTGACTTGATAACCGACGACCCCGTTTATCTTGAAATAATGGAGGCACGTTTTCAATTTTATTATAACATGCATGAATGTGTTTTAAAAGCTGCTGAAGGTTTAATTGATTTCACACATATTGGCGAAGATTTGGGAACTCAAAACTCTCAAGTAATTGATTTTGATATTTTTGACAAACATTTTGCACCAAAATTTAAGAAGTATTTTGAAATGGTACATAGTTATGGCGCTAAAACGATGATGCACATGTGCGGTTGTGTTAGAGCTTTTCTTCCGCGATTGATTAATTTGGGATTAGATGTATATGATGTTGTACAGCCAACTACTCCCGAAATGGATATCGCTGTTTTACAAAATGATTTTGGCAAAAACATCGTTTTTTGTGGAAGTATTTGCGTACAAAGTACATTGGCATTTGGAAGTGTAAACGATGTGGTTAATGAAGTAGAGCGAAGAAAACATTTGTTTAAAAAAGGAGGACTTTTTCTTGGTCCATCACATGCAATTCAGGTGGGAACTCCACTCGAAAATATCATTAACATGTATAAAACAGCCGGAAGCTTAGCGGAAGTTGATGAAAAAATATTAGCTATAGAAACACAAAAAAATAGTGATGAAGTTAATATGTCAAGACTTTTTTAAAGATAATACTACTTATTAAAAGAAATATGGATACTTTAAGTTTAACCTTCGGGCTTTTGTTAAGCTTGTTATCTGGTTCCTTATTGGGCACCTTTGCATGGCCAATGAAGAAAATGGCAACTTGGCAATGGGAAAATATTTGGATTATGTATTCCATTTGGGGATTAATTCTCATTCCCTGGATTTGGGCTTTTCTCACAGTCCCAAATTTATTATCAATTTATGAGGCAGCACCTTTGGCAGTTATAGTAACAGTTTTTCTATTTGGAGCTGGTTGGGGGTTGTCAAGTATAGGATTTGGGATAAGCTTAAATACGTTAGGTATAGCTCTTGGAACAGCAATAGTTTTAGGGTTAATTAATGCTATCGGAACTATACTTCCTATACTTATTCTCAATCCGGATGCAATTGTAACCCGAACTGGAATTTTCATTTCGATAGGAGTTGGTATTATGTTAATTGGTATTGTATTGTCCGCATTGGCAGGATTACAAAAAGAAAAAGCATTACAAATTGTAACAAAATCGGATGAGAACAAGAGAAAATTCACGAAAGGACTCATTATTTCCATACTTGCGGGATTATTAGGTGCTATGTTCAATTTTGGACTTATTGCCGGTAAACCCTTAGAAGTTTTGGCTATAGAAAATGGAGCATCAAGCTTAAATGCAGCGAATGCAACTTGGTGCATCTCCCTATTTGGAGGTTTCATTATTACTCTTATTTATTGTGTATACCTGATTCGGAAGAATAACTCATGGAATTACTTCAAAAAAAGTGGAACAAATAAATATTGGGTATTGACTTTTATTATGGGTGTTATGTGGTTTGGAGGAATTGCACTTTACGGAACAGCCGTAATGAATCTTGGTAATCTGGGTGCATCAATAGGATGGCCAATAATTCAAAGTATGGCAATATTAAGTGGCAATATTGCAGGTATCTTTTCTGGAGAATGGAAAGATTCCGGAAAAAAACCACTCCGTACCATGCTTTTGGGTTTACTTTTTTTAGTTGTAGGAATATCTGTTATTTCTTATGCTGGTACAATTTAAGAAATACTCAAATAAAATTAACATAAATGGATATCGTATTTGCATTTCTATTTTAATTATTTTTCTCAGAAATTGCCATAAGTGCTAAAAAACCATCACACAAATAACCTTCATATCCCCAACTCTCGCCGTTCCATTTTCGCCAATCGTTGGTTTTTGATTTGGAAGCATAACCCTGCAACGAACCATTATCAATAGCATCAAGTAAATCGGATGACACACGGTGATATTCTTTAGTTAAACCAGCAATTTCCAATGCTTTAAGTGTATAATATGTCCAGTTGAGCGAAAGTCCTCCGTTTTCGTAAATCTGAAAACCATCGCTTCCATCTTCTAAATCGGATGCTCCATATCGCTTTTCATTATTT
>JFJP01050495.1_pt1 | contig 14706 bp, 9 predicted proteins | sample 431651 | NCBI WGS metagenome assembly JFJP01 (sample SAMN02602958, study PRJNA72255) | Microbial mat metagenome, whole genome shotgun sequencing project. | biome: fresh water; feature: sink hole; material: water; isolation source: purple microbial (photo- and chemosynthetic) mats found in...
AACGAATTTTTTATCAAAAAGTAAAAGATATTTTCTGTCTGAGTATCGATTATGATGCGAAGGCAAATCAAGCTAAAACCTTTTTTGCAACAATTCAAAATAAATTACATTGGGCTATTCATCAACATACTGCTGCCGAGTTAATTGCAAAAAGAGCCATTGCCACCGAGAAGAATATGGGATTAACTTCATGGACAGGAGAAAAAATCAGGAAAACGGATGTGGGAATTGCAAAAAACTATTTGAAACAAGATGAGCTAAGTCAGTTGAATTTATTGGTGGAGCAATTTTTGGCTTTTGCCGAGAACCAAGCCCGTCAGAAGAAAGTAATGTACATGATGACTATCAACGACAATGAGATTTTAGAACATGCTGGCAAAATATCGCACGAAATGGCCTTGCAATTAGCCGAAATGGAATATGAAAAATACAGTGCAGCGCGTATAATGGCAGATGATTTAAAAGCCTTGGAAGAATTAAATAACGAACTAACACAATTAAAATCAAAAAACCAAGAGTGAAAAAATGAGAATAGACATTCATACACATACTAAAAAAGTTAAGCAAGGCGACTCTGAGAATCGAAATGTTAACGTTGATAAGTTCACCGAAATTATCAAAGAAACTGACGTAAAAATTTTAGCCATAACCAACCATAACCATTTTGACAACGAGCAATACACCGAATTCAAAACTAATGTTGAAGGTATTTGCCAAATATGGCCAGGTATAGAACTGGACATTCTCGAAGAAGAACGTAAAGCACACTTGATTATAATTGTAAATCCTAAAAACGTAGTAGCATTTGAAAAAAAAGTAAATGATATAGTTGGTTCTACTTCCGTTGACACTTTTACAATCAGCATAGACGATGTTGTTGACAATTTTAATGAATTTGATGCGATTTTCATTCCTCATTATCATTCTAAAAAACCAAATTTAACAGACCAAGACATAGAAAAGATGTTGAGTAAAATTTCTAACCCAAATCGGGTTTTAAAAGAAGCATCTAATTCTATTTCAGCAGGTATATATATCAATCATGGGCATAACTCTATTCACGGTTCAGACGTTCAGAACTGGAATGATTATGTTCGCAACTCTAAGAGTTTACCTGAATTAAGATTACCAGTAGAAAGTTTTGAGCAATTTTGTTTATTGTTAGACAAAGACGACACAACAATCAATACTATTCTTAATAAGAAAAAAAAGGAAACTATTCAAATAAACCCGTTTAATAGTGCAGCAGAAATAATGGATATTGATATTTACAATGACATCAATATCTTATTTGGCTCTAAAGGAACAGGAAAAACTGATATTTTAAAAGCACTTTCGAAATATTATAATGGTCAAGGCTTCAAAACTGAAGTTTATGAATCTAATTCAAAAAAAATAGACGATGTTTTTGACCTTAAAGGCACACAACTAAAAATTGACATTGACGAATTGGGAATCGACGATTGTTCTGTCGAATTAGCTTCGCTAAAAAATGCTACAGAAAAAGAAGTGACAAGTTTATCAAAATATTTGCTCTATTATTCTGCAGACGCTACAAACAAAATATCAAAAAATATCAAAGTAGACAAATTTACTCCTCTTGATGAAAATGCTTCTAGAAGAAGCTATGAAGAGACTAAAAACAATTTGATTGAATTTAAGAAATTTAAGGACTATTATTCCGATGACGTAAAACTGAAAGAAATTATTGGTATTGAACTTTTAAATGAATTAGAAGCCGTTGTAGATAAAGTATTAGAAAAAATAAGTTCTGAATCGGGGAAACGATTTACTGAATTTAAAAGCATCAGTTTCTTTAATAATTTAATAAAACTGTTTGTATCTGAAATTTCAAAAAAAACAGGACAACCTGAAAAGCCAACTAAAACAGGCTTCTCTGAATATGCAAGTAATAGAATCGCAATCGAAAAAGACGTCAAAAAAATTTTTGAAAACATTTCAAAATCCATTGACCCAGTTATTGAAGAAGTTGGAAATTTAGGAGATAAAGGTAAATTATACTGCAAAACCAATTTGGTAATACAAAACGGAAAAGTTACAGACGTTAAATATAGACATATTAATAGCACAACTAAAAATCCTCAAAAATCAGTTGCAGCACAAATAGAACTTATTTCAAAGCATATTAACGCAAATACACTTTTTGAAAAAATTGATGAACTTATAAAAATTGAAAGCTCTGAATCTATTTCATCAATTCGTGATTTATTGCTTTTTCATAAACATTTCACTTTAAACGATGATTTTTATACGCCTTCTAATGGTGAATCGTCAATGGTTCTATTGCACAATGAGTTGATGACTGATAAAGAAATTTATCTTATTGATGAACCCGAGAAAAGTTTAGGAAATGATTACATCAGCGAAGTAATTGTTCCATTAATTAGAGCAAGAGCAAAAAGTGGTAAAAAATTAATTATAGCAACACACGATGCAAACATTGCCGTTAGAACATTGCCATACAATTCCATTTATCGTGAACACGATATTAGTGGCTATTACACATATACAGGCAATCCGTTTTCTAACAGCTTAATTTGTAGTTCAGCGAAAAAAGAAAATTTAGATTGGAAATTAATAAGTATGAAAACATTAGAGGGCGGGAAATCGGCTTTCGGAGAAAGAGGAAAAATATATGGCAACACATAATGCGACTATTGAGAGAAATGACAGCGGTGCAACATTAAAGCTTGCACTTGGGGTAACTGTATTAGACATTCTGCTAACAGAAGACAAACCAAATGATGTAAAAACAGTTTTCAACAAATTATTGGAACAACTAAAAAGTGGTGTATTTGACTTCAATTTGTCTGACGAAAAAGAGGACTTGTATCACCATATTTGTAAGGAATACATTACTCAACTTAATAGTGAACTGAAAAGTACATATAAAGAGCTGCAGGATAACGAATTGTTGAAAACAGAGGAATAAATACTTTGGCTAATATAGCTCTATGAGTCATTGGCTGGCTGACGGGCATTTCGCAGAAATTGCACCCACATTCACCAAATCCATTATCAAACAACCAGTAAAACCACTAAAAATAGTGCATTACACCGCACTATTCAATCATTTAAAATAAAAAGAGTACTAATCTGCACAACAAAGTGCCATTTATTACTCTTTTTGTTGTATATATTGAAAATTATTGTACATTTGCAAGCAAAAGAGCCATACAATGCACTATACAGAATTAATAAAAACAATAAAGGCACGCAGGGAAGTGTTGCAGGTAACACAAGAAACTGTAGCCGAATTATCGGGCGTGGGTTTACGTACCCTGAAGCAATTTGAAAGCGGGAAGGGAAATCCTACATTGCTTACTTTGCAAAAAATAGCCGATGTACTTGGAATGGAAGTTAGTCTGACAATCAAAAACTTAGCTGCTAATAAATGAGAGAAGCCAAGGTATTATTCAAAGACCAGGAGGCTGGCGTGTTGACCCAACACGATGATGGTTCATTTACATTTTGCTACCTTGATGCCTGGTTAGCTGACAAAGCCAAACCAGCTATCAGTGTTACTTTGCCCAAGGGTGAACAGCCGTTTCATTCGCAATACTTATTCCCTTTTTTTTATAACATGCTACCCGAAGGCTCCAATAAGCAGGTAGTATGTAAATTAAATCGGATTGATACGGATGATTATTTTGGTTTGTTGATGACAACAGCAAAAATAGACAGCATTGGTGCGGTGAGGATAATTAAGAATTAAGAATTAAGAATTAGGAATTAAGAATTAAGAAATGAACCACATAGAAAGTGATAGTGACAAACTATTAATTATTAATTATGAATTATTAATTAAAAACTGTCCCGGCACATTGGCCGAAGGTTTTAATGGGTATAGTAGAACATGCTTGAAACGGGTTTTTCAAGGCAAGTCAGTGCATTATGTATTGCCCTACGACTCACCTGCATCGAATGCTGAGACGGATGAACTTTTTGAGCAAAACAGAAAACGAATGTCGATTTCGGGAGTGCAGGAGAAATTCTCTGTTCTGCTCGAAAAAAACAAGTTAAGATTGATCGATGAAGGGGAACGTGGTACTTATATTCTAAAACCAATTCCAAGTGGGGGCAAAAATCCGGATCAAATGCCTGCCAACGAACACCTGACCATGCAAATTGCCCGTCAGGTGTATGGGATAGAAACAGCAGAAAATGCATTGATATTTTTCAAAAATGGGGCTCCAGCGTACATTACCAAGCGTTTTGATGTAAACGACAACGGTTCAAAACGAGCTCAGGAAGATTTTGCAGCGCTGGCTGGCCGAACGCCACAAACGCATGGAGAACATTACAAGTACTTGGGGAATTATTCAGAGCTGTTTCAATTGATGCAAACTCATTTGCCAAGCTATAAATTAGAAGCACCAAAACTATTGAAGATACTTATTTTCAACTATCTGTTTTCGAATGGAGATGCGCACTTTAAAAACTTTTCGATACTTGAAACGCCAATGGGAGATTATAGACTAAGTCCTGCTTATGACCTTTTAAATAGCCATATTCACATTAATGATAAAGACTTTGCATTAGATGATGGGCTATTACCCCAAAATATAGCACAAGGGAAAATAAGTGCGCAATTTGCCAAACTGGCTGAGACTGCGGGAATAAGTGAAAAGATTTTTAGGGACAGCATGGAACTGATGATTTCAAAATCAACAGAAGTTGAAAAATTCATTGCTGCCTCTTATCTAAACGATAAAACTAAACGGAATTATTGGCAATTGTATCAGGGTCGTTTAAAACAATTGACAAAAGGCTGATTGTTTTTGTCGCAAAAATATCCTTTTTTTGCGACAAAATACTATCAATATAAACCTGTAGTTAGTTGATAAATAGTTGTTTGTACAATTTAAAATCCCCACGAGGGGTTCGCGGAAATATATTGTTTTAAAAAATAGTTGTTCAATTCGCATTTTTGTAACAAATTGTTGCTATATTTGTTACAAAATTAAAGCATAATTATCATGCAAAGTATTGAAAATAAAGTATATGAAAAGATATTGAAAATAAAGCGAGGCACATTGTTGTTTCCTGATGATTTTCATGCCTTAGGGTCTTCGGAAGCCATTCGTTTAGCTTTACACCGATTGGAAAAAGAAAAAGTTATTATACGGGTGGCGCAAGGTATATATGTACGCCCCATAATAAGCCAATACATTGGCGAAGTAGTACCTTCCGCCGAAGAAGTGGCAAAAGGAATCGCCAAGCGCGATAGAATCCGCATTGTGCCTACCGGCGTTTATGCTCTCAATGCCTTAGGCTTAAGTACACAAGTTCCTATGAAATTGGTTTTTTTGACCGATGGAGCAGCACGCATAATTAGAATAGGCAAACGCACCATAAAATTCAAAAAAACTACACCCAAAAACCTGTTGGCTAAAGGTGAAATTAGTAGTTTGGTGATACAAGCACTTCGTGAAATTGGAATCAATAAGGTAACCGAAGAAGAAAAAAAGAAAATTATCGGATTATTGAAAAAAGAAAACTCCAAAGACCTGCTACAAGATATTAAATTAGCACCCGTCTGGATTCAAAAAATTATGCAAAAAGCACTAAAGCAAGAATAGAATGAAAAAAAAGTGATTAAGGAGTGGTTGAAACTGAACGACAGAACAAAGTAGAATTATATAATCCGAATAGGATGTTAGGTGAATTTAATTTTAAATAATACAACAATTTAATACAGCCATTATGACTGAATATAGCGTTCCAAGTATAAGTGCGCTACCTCAAAGCGAAAGTGCACTACCTCTAGAGCAAAGTGCACCACTTAAACAGAATATTATAAACCAATACTAACTTAATCCCCCTTTAGGGGCTAGGGGTTCTCAAATTTTATAAAATGCTATCATTAATTCAAGCAGAGGAAATTAAAAGTGCGGTAGTAGAATACCTCAAAGCCACTTACAACTTCGACGATAAAAAGTTGACAAGCGCACAGGCATGTTCAAAGGGCCGTATATCCAAATTCGATTGCCGTTTGAGCAAGTTGATAAAGACCTGAATCTGGACGAAGTGTTGGTTATTCAGCCAAGCTTTGCACCCTACTTGCATCAATATGAAGCATTCAAACGATTATCTACACGTAACAACGACCCAAAACCGGTAATTCTGACCACGGGTACTGGTTCTGGTAAAACAGAAAGTTTCCTGTTTCCATTGCTCGATTATTGCTATCAAAACTTGGGAAAACCCGGCATAAAAGCCATTATCCTTTACCCTATGAATGCCCTTGCCACAGACCAGGCACGACGATTGGCCAAGGAAATTTACAATTTCAAAGATAGCAACGGTGAGTTTGTGTTGCGTGACAAAATTCGCGCAGGATTATTTATTGGCGAAGGAAAAGCAAAAGGAAAAAATCGTCCTACCCGAATGGAGGAAGAACGAATTATTGAAGACCGTGATACGCTTATTCAGTCGCCACCCGATATTTTGCTTACCAACTTCAAAATGTTGGATTTTTCGTTGATGCAAGCACGTTTCAATAACTTGTGGAAACATAACTACCTGAATACTTCGCTGTTGAAATTTATTGTGCTGGATGAGCTGCATACCTACGATGGCGCAAAAGGGTCGGATGTAGCCAACCTGATACGGCGATTGAAACTGAAGCTGTCGCTTGACAACAACCAACTTGTTCCGGTAGGTACTTCGGCAACTATGGCCGGAGGAGATGCTGGTAAAGAAGAACTGGTCAAGTTTTTCTCCCAGATTTTCGGTATTGTCGTTGACAAAAATGCCGTGATTGAAGAAACGAGGAAGCACTCCGAAATGTTTTTTGCTGAAACCTTGAAGGAACCCGATTTTGATTTCAGTACTATCAGTCAATGTGATTTCTACGAAACTGACGAATACGAAACCTATATACAACGCCAATTACAGTTGTGGGGATATTCTAATGACCAAAGCATACTGATAGACCAACTTAAACAAAATAGATGGCTGTTTGAACTTGTACTATTGGCAAGTAATGGTGTGGTTGAATTGGAAGAAACTATTAAGTACTGGGTCAGCAAATGTTTTCCGGATGGTAACGTTGATGATAAAATTGGGCATAAACTGGTTCAGTCGCTCACTGGTATTTTATCCTTTGCCAAGGAACTTTCGGGTACACGGTACTTTCCCTTTGTTTATTTCCAAACAAGTTATTGGCTAAGAAGTTTGCATCGCATACTCAAAAAAATGCAACCCTCACCATTGTTTGCGTGGGAATCTGATTTGAATCCAAATGACAACCTAAAATCCTTACCACCTTATTATTGCAGAGATTGTGGTGGCTCTGGTTGGCTAGGTATTAAAAAGGAGAAAAACGAGCACTTGGAAAATGAAATGGCCAAGACTCGATTATTGTTCATGGCCGAAAATCAAAACAAAAATCTGTACTTCATTTCTTCATTGGAAGACAAATCGTTCAGCAGCATTTTTGCAGATGATTATACCTATACAGGTGAGCCGATTGATGGATTTTTGAATCCCGAAACATTAGAAATATCGGATAAAAAACAAACAGATAATTCTTTCCGCATTTTTGGAGTGCGTAACCAAAAAGATGATAGGATAGATAAAATTTGTCCGCACTGCAATGCCCGAAATACACTTTCGCTCATTGGTACCGGTTTACCTACTTTGGAATCAATAGTGGCTGCACAGTTAATGGCTACAGCTACTGACCCTGCTGCCGACCACGACCGTAAATTGTTGGCTTTTACCAATGGAGTGCAGGATGCCGCACATCAGGCTGGTTTTATCGAGAACCGTAATTTTCGTTTCGGGATGCGGCACGCCATTCAAAGCGTACTCAAAGAGCAACACGAAAATATCACTCTACCACAGCTTTACATTGAGTTTGAACGCTTGTGGAGATTAAAATTGCTAAAGGAGGCAAGTCCCGAGGAGGCTTTTATTTATAAATACCTGCCACCCGATTGCGAGAGTCGATTAAATATTGAAGACTTCCGTGAAAAAGACAAAACATTCAAAAAAGAATTCACTAAAGAATTTTGTAACCGTATCAGCTGGGAAGTTTGGTCGGAATTCTCGTACAATGCTGGCATTGGACGTACCCTCGAAAAATCAGGTGCGTCAGCTGTCGAATTTGATACTGAACAGTTTAATGATGTATATAATCAAATTCAATATTGGTTGCAAAATGAAACACTTGGCGATAGAATCGATAAGGAATCTTTCTCCAAGTTTCTGCTTGGTTTTCTACACCGCCTTCGTTTCAAAGGGGGAGTTGACCATGTATATTTAAAAAAATATCGTACGGAACGAACCAATTATTGGCTAATCACCCAAAGTGCGAACAAGAAACATTTCTTGATGAAAAATTTTGGCAAAAATACACGTTTGCCCAAGTTTGCAACCCTTAGTCCTGGTCCTAATACGGCTGCTTTTGAAATTATTCAAACACAGAATAAAAAACAAAATTGGTACAGTTCATGGTTTCTAAAATGCTTTCCCTTGGTGGCAACTACCGAAACCGATTTAATCAATGACTTTTATCAGCAATTGCTAGAATACTTGGAAGCCAATAAATTATTGGATAAAAAAGTGGCTGCAGGCATTAATAATGTGGGATTAAACCCCGACCAAATTAATCTTACAACCTCCGTAAAATCCTATGAATGTAATAGTTGTGGAAATAATCTAAATGTTGGGTTAGGAAATGCCGATCTAGCTGAAGGGATGTCGTGTTTACAGCACCGTTGTACTGGCATTTATGAAGCGAAAGAGAATAAATTTGACTATTATCGCATGGTATATAACCGTGGGCGGGCTTTGAGGATATTTGCCAAAGACCACACTGGATTGATAGACAGAGAGAAACGCGAAAAGCTGGAAAGGGATTTCAAACAACGACCTAGCTATCAAAGCACCAATGTATTGGTGGCTACTTCTACGCTCGAAATGGGTATTGACATTGGCGATTTGAATATTGCTTTCAATGCCTCTATTCCGCCCGAAACTTCCAACTATCTGCAACGGGTGGGGCGTGCTGGACGTTCTTCGGGCACTTCACTTATTGTAAATCTGGCAGGGCGTGACCAACACGACCAGTATTATTTTGAGGATACGATGTTGATGATGCAAGGTGACATTCGTACACCTTCATGTTATTTGGGTGCAAAAGATATTTTGCGCCGTCACTTTATGGCCTATTGTTTTGATATGTGGGCTTCCAATTCGCCTGGCTCTAATAACATTCCACCCATCATTCGGTTACTTCAAGTAGAAAGTTTGCCTTTATATGATAATAGATTTGTGTTCAATAAAGTAGCTGAATTTATTTCAATAAATAAAACAAAATTATTTAATGCTTTCAAAGGAAAATATGAGGGTGAAGATGCATTAATTGCACTTCAACAAATTGAAATGGACTTGGGAGCCAACAAACCTATTTTGCAATTAGAATCAATTCATAGTCAACTGAAAGCTGAAATAGATTTTTATAAAAGCAAAAGGAAAGGAATCAACGCTCAACTTAAAAACTTACCGGTTACTGGCCCCGAATCAGATGCATTGAAAATTGAAAACAGGGCCATCAGTGGCGCTTTAAATACAATTGCCCACAGAAATACCCTCGAGTATCTTACTAATCTTGGTGTTTTACCAAATTACGCTTTCCCTGAAACCGGTGTGCATATCAATGCCCAGATTATTTCTAAAATTGAAGACCAAACTGGAGTTCGCTATAGAACGGAGGATTTTGGGGAGATTGTTCGCCCAGCTTCAAGTGCTATTACTGAGCTTGCTCCGGGGGAAATACTTTCGGCTGACAGTTATGAAACTTGGCGTTTTTGCAGCAATTGTGATGCTATTGAGAAAGATGTAGATGTGCCTGAAAATCAAATCCTATGCCCCAAATGTCAACATAATTCATGGGGAAGTCTTGCCAATAAAAAAACTTTGGTGAAACTGGAAGGCGTAATGTCACAAAACGATAGAGAAGGGTCAAAAATTAGTGACACTTCCGATGATAGAGAGCGTAAATTTTATTACAAATCTGTTCACTTGGTTACCGACCCAAAATCGTCGAGAGGCGCAAAAGTGTTGAAACGTGTTCCTTTTGGTATTGAGTTTTATTCGTCAGCTGAATATATTGAGGTAAATACCGGAATAAGGGAAGATGGCTTCTGGGGAAATAGAAATTTGCTAATCAACGACAAAGAAAATCCAGAAATTGGCTTTGTGGTTTGTAAAACCTGTGGAAAAGCAACTGAAAAGCAACCTACTAGATATGACCTCGACCATCATAAAAAATCATATCATTTTGGTTATTGCATACACCGTAACACTGAATATCAAGGTAAAAATGACGATATTTTTAACGAATTATATATTTATAGAAGCTTTCAAACGGAAGCATTGAAAATACTATTACCAGTTCAGGAATTCAGAACTTCCGAAAAAGTGTCAATTTTTAAAGCTGGACTTTTGTTGGGTTTGAAAAATTATTATAAGGGACACCCAGACCATGTACATATACGTGAATACGAGGAGTTTAATTCTGAATCGGGACGCAAAGAGCGATTCCTGGTTATGTACGAAAGTATTCCCGGTGGTACAGGCTATCTATCGAGGCTATTTAATACTGAAGAGTTTAGCGAATTGCTTAATAAAGCCTACGAACACATTAAACATTGTACTTGTAAGGACGAAGGCAAAGATGGATGTTATAAATGCATTTATACTTATGCTAATCAATATGATAGAGAAGTATTAAGCCGAAGTGAAGCCGAAATACTTTTTAAGGATATAATAGAAAAATCCAACGAATGGAATGAGGTGAACAGCCTTACAAATATAACATATATAGCCAATGAAGAAGAATCGGAATTGGAAGAAAGATTTGTTCAATTATTGGTTGACGATTTCAAAGCAAAGCAAAATTCCGATTTTCAACAAATTACCGAAGATGGAATTCGCAAGTATTTACTAACTATAAAAGAGGGAGAAAATGCTGTAACCTATCAAATTACACCTCAAAATGCAGGTAATTCATTGACCGGAGTTAAATTCACAACAAGACCTGACTTTGTTTTCAAATGTGTATCAAGAACCATTGATGGTGTTTCACAGACCTTTGAGAAAAATGAAGAGATAAAAGATATTGTGATATACCTTGACGGTTACCAGTTTCATGCTACCAACCAAAACAAGAGAGTATTGGGTGATTTGAAAATTAGAAACGCAATTAATCAATCGGGTAGGTACAATCAATGGATATTCACTTGGGAAGACATTATCAATTGCAGCACTGGTAAAGGTGAAGATGTACTTCAACAAAAAATGGATTCTGAAACAATCACTAAAGTTGCACCCAAAATACCATTGCTAAAATATTTCGATTTAGCGTCAATCAAAAAGAATAATAATTTTTCAAGGTTCTGTGTTTTCCTTAAACAGCCACTTTCTAATTTAGACTTGAAACTTTGGTCGGCAGTTCAATTATTTTCTTGTCAAACTAAAATAATGAGTAAATGTTTGGCGGAAGAAAGTGTTGAATTATTTTTGGAATCAGGTAATAGTTCAGAGTTTGAATTTTCACCAAACTTACCCGAACAATTTTCATTTTGCGACAATTTGAAATTTCAGGATGAGTTAAAAATAATATGTCTTGCTCAGTTTAAAAAATTCGATATCAAATCTGCTATTTTTCATATTTTACCTGAGGGCGATTATGACAAAGGAAATTGGGAATTATTTTGGCAAACCTATAATTTATTACAGTTTCACCAATGCTACAATACTGAAAATGAAATTGAATCAAAATCAGATGTATTAGATGTTATACTCGATAATTTTAGACCGGAATTACATAACATTGTAACCAAACTAGTGGCTCAAAAAGTCGATATAAACAAGGAATATGACTTTGATGTGTTGGATGAAGAAGTAATTGTAGCTCAAGCTGAGTTAGGCTCCGAATCACATAAATTCTTTTTTTATCCTTTTGATGAAGAATCGAGAACAAAATTCATTCAACTTGGCTACACTGAATACACTATCGAAAATTTCAAATTGTAAAAAATAAAATCATAAATTCTTAATTATGAATCATACTATCCAGCTATTTATACACGACTCATTCTTTGATTCGTTTTCTGCATTGCCAAAGCAAATACAGAAAAGAACACGTGAATTACTAAAAGAATTTAAAGAAAATCCAACTTCTTCAGCTATCAATTACGAGAAGATTTCAACATTTAAAGACCAATCTTTGCGAACTTTACGGGTGAACGATAAATACAGAGCCATTGTACAAGCCCCCGATAAAGGAGAAAGCTTTCACCTACTGTGGGTCGATAATCATGATGAAGCAATGGACTGGGCAAAAAATAAGATTTTTGAATGGAACAAAGTTACACAAGGATTTCAATTGTTTGAGCAACCTGAAAATCAAGAAATTGTAACAACCAAAACGACCGTAGAAACAAAACAATTATACGATTTCCTATCAGACTCAGATTTGATGGCCATTGGCACACCTGAACTTATGTTTAATTTGGTGAGGTCAATAAGTACTATGGATGACCTAAATAATAGCAAAATCAATTTACCTACTGATGTTTACGAGTATTTATTTTTCTTGGCGGAGGGAATATCTTTAGAGGAAATCTTGGAAGATATTAATGCGGGGAAAGCAGATAAAAACCCTATGCAGAGCAGTAATGCATTAAAACATGCATTTATTCTTACCGATGATACCCAACTTGAAGAAATACTGAATGGAAGTTTCGAAAAATGGAAAATATTTCTTCACCCCACACAACGAAATCTTGCCTATCGCGATTACAATGGACCGGTGAAAGTGACTGGAGGTGCAGGCACTGGTAAAACCGTATGTGCATTACATAGAGCCAAATATCTTGTTGATAAAGTGGGTGTTTTCAATCCTCCAATTTTATTTACTACATACACAAAAAGTCTCACACAATATCTTCAAGAGACGATTAAAGGTTTAGGTGTAGAGGAAGGTCAAGTTATTATTAGTAACATTGATAAATTGATTTTTGATTTGGCCAACAATCAACAATATAAAATTTTCAATTCCAAAGTGGGATATTTGACAACCGAACAAGAAAAAAATATTTGGTGTCAAGCAATTGAGAAATACCCTTCGGAATTCAACGAAGATTTTTTCTATTCTGAATATAATGATGTAATTCTGGCTCAGAATATAAACTCGGTAGAATCATATCAAACTGCTTCAAGGATAGGTAGAAATTATCGCATTGGAAGAAAAGACAAAGTTGAAATATGGACTGTTTTTGAAGAATTTCAAAAACTAAAAGCAGGTAATTACTCTAAATTAGAATTGTGCAACCTACTTACAACCTACTTTAGCAAACAGAAAAATAAACCATTTTCTTTTGTTGTATGTGATGAAATTCAAGATTTTAGCAATCCTGAATTAAGTTTGCTGCGTTCATTGGTTGACGAGAAAGAAAATGATATGTTTATGGTTGGTGACCCTTACCAAAACATTTACAAAAAGTCATTGAACTTTGCTAAATCAGGCGTAATTATCAAAGGACGGAGAAGTCGTAAACTTAAAATAAATTACAGGACTACCGAAGAAATTAAGGGTTTGGCCATGAAAATTGTATCAACTTTAGAACTAGATGATTTCGATGGCAACCAAGAAAATTTAAAAGGTTATCTTTCTTTAATGCATGGTAATCCACCAAGTTATATCACTTTTAATACGCCAGAGGAAGAAGATAAATTCATTTTGGAAAAACTCAATACCTTAATTATTGGTGAATCAATTTTGCCAAATGAAATATGTATTAGTGCACGTACAAATAATGGATTGGATGCCATCAAAAAATCACTCAGCGCAGCCAATATAAAATACTTAGACTTGGGAAGCACCAAACAAAATGCAAATGCTGTTAATGTGTCAACCTTTCACAATATGAAAGGACACGAATTCAAAATTGTTTTTGTAAAAGGAATGTCAGATAATACCGTACCATACCCACACAGCAATTATGCAAATCTAACCGAAAAAGAACGACTTTCATACCACCAACAAGAAAGGTCATTATATTATGTCGTTTTTTCAAGGGCAATACAATCTGTTTATATTACTGGTGTGGGTGAAAAAAGTGGATGGATTGAAAAATAATTAACCTCATTGATTTATCGAATATGTTCATACACTAATAATTGTCTATCGTTTTGCTGTCAGTTAGAAACATTCATAACTAGAGTTATAATGAGACAGAAAGTATTTTGTTCCAACAGGCTTGGTTAATCAAAAACGCAATAGTAGTTTTAAAGTGTCAAATTGGCGATTATTTTGCTCTATAGTTACTTTCTGTGTTTGAATAGGAAGACTGACTTAAAAGATAGGGTAGTGGTGATGGGCGGCAATTTAATGTTCTATCAGTTTAATAAAAAAAACCAATTCCAATACGATATACAACGACCTTATCAAAGAGCGGTTTTCATTTATTTGGAAGCTGTTTTTTGTGTTTAATATTCTGTGTGGGGCAAATGTGGGGCAAATCCCCTGAATGAAAAAAGCTAAAACACTGTTTTATTGTGCTTTAGCTTTTTCTAACGCTCTCCCTTTAGGACTTGAACCTAAGACCCTCTGATTAACAGTCAGATGCTCTAACCAACTGAGCTAAGGAAGAATTTGGTTGTACATTT
>JFJP01027516.1_pt1 | contig 14705 bp, 22 predicted proteins | sample 431651 | NCBI WGS metagenome assembly JFJP01 (sample SAMN02602958, study PRJNA72255) | Microbial mat metagenome, whole genome shotgun sequencing project. | biome: fresh water; feature: sink hole; material: water; isolation source: purple microbial (photo- and chemosynthetic) mats found in...
GCATTAATCACAATGTCCATATAAAATAGTATTTCACAATGAAAAAATTTATAGCAAGTTACAATTGCACATAGGTGGGTTGTCATCTTCTAAAGCATTCAATTTTTTCCAATTTTCCACAATTATAACATTAACATAATGCTCCTTAAACTGAACTTTTTTTGCATTATTATTTTTTTGATTATTCCTCTCTTTTTTGAAAATCGACTGTCCTTCAATATTTTTTTTTTCCTTTGGAACTAAAGTTTTAGCATTCTCACTTTTTTCCATTATTTTTTATTGATGAACTAAAAATAATTTTTCATTAAATTTATAATTTATTTGAGAATAAAAATTTTTTTTGAACTTAATTTTTGTGTAGTGTATGATGCCTTAAAAAATTTCTGAAAAAATCAAATATTCATTCATAATTTTTTTATAGATTTTAATCTATTTTTAATAAAAAAAACAATATTAAAAGATCACTAACATCACGAAACTTTGATTTATAAAAAACAAAATGAAACAATATTTATTCTTCCATACTCAACTTCTGAAGTATCGAAAAAGTCGCATTGCCTCTTGAAATCAGCTCCTTTAAATGAAAAATTTACATAAAAAAATTAATTTTTTTTTATTTTTACTGCAGAAAATAAAGTGACACATTGTGAAAATGTGATTTGTTGATTATTGTAAGGATCGACAATTTGAAGTAATCTATTGATGTCTGATTGATCTTTACCAACATCCATTCTAACAATAAGCTCATTGAACTCTTTCTCATCAGCAATCCCATTATTATCTTTATCCACTTGTCTATATAAGATAATGAATTTTCTTAAGAATTTCTCATGACTTTTTGATTGAAAATCCAAAATTATCTTAAAATTGGATAATTTTAATAGAGAAAAAAAACTATTTTTTACTTTTTGAAAGGATTGAAATTCAATTTTTGTCTTGTCTTTTTCTTGTAATAATTGATATTGTTCTTCCCGTGACATTTTTTTACTAAGAAAATAACTCAAAATCTTCAATTAGATTTTGTTTACTTGTCCTTAAAGATATTTTTAGATGAAAGTGAATCATAATAATTGCGCAATTTCAAAAGAAGATTTTCAGAATCTGACTGGTTGTACATATATTTTATGATATCGTTACATTCTTCTTCATAAATATACCCATTTATTTTTGAATCTAGGATCTCTTTGATCTCAGCGTTATGTTTAAATGGGTATTTCCCTCTCAAATACATCTAATTAAGATAATAGAAATTAATTTTAAAAAATATAATTTATCAAATGAAAAAATTTTAATAAAATTTTACTTTCAATAGCTCAAAAATAGTGTTTTTAACTTGTGCCTGCACGAATCTAAACTCTTCATCGCATTCATTCCTTAGAATTTTTCCAAAAACTGCCACATCATTATCATCCTGTGAGTATTTCCTGATCCCATTAATAATAGAAGTCGCCCATTCAATAATTAAAGTTTTCAATCCATATTTTTGATTCAAAAAGGTATACATATGTTGTTCCATTGTTTCTCTCGGCAGTTTATTCTCAGCAGATTTTTGATCAAATTTCAATTTAGATTCATAAATTTCTTCAATGAAATCCTTCAATTGCTTCAAAGTTAAAGTTTTCCCTGATGCGCCTATGACTGAACTAGCAACATTATCTCTATTTCCTGATTTATAATGTTGTTTCTGAACGTTTGAATTAGATTTTTCTAATGATATATTCATTAAATTTTGATTTATTTGATAGTTAGAAAAATCTTCTTGTTCACGAAGAATTCCTTTGGGCACTCCTTGTTTTTTGATTGATTCCTGATCCATCATCCTTTATATATCAATTATTTATTTTACATTCTCTATAAATAATAAATTATAAACAAAGAAGGGTTGATTCCAGATAAATTGAGTTTTTCTCCTTTAGAATGCTTGATTAATAGTTCCATTAATCTTTTATTTTCTTCTTCTAAACTTTCCAGCTCTTTTTTCATTTCGTCTTTTTCCAGGATTAATTGCTTTAAAAATAAACAAAATTTGGATTTTTTGGAAATAATAGATATTTAACTAACATTGTTTTCTTTTTCGATTTTTTCGGCAGCTTCCAAAACTTGCTCTGCTGCTTTCAACTTCTCTTTATCGTGGTTATTTAAATTTTGTATGAAATTTATGATCACTAAAAAATATATATTTATAAATTTATCAAAATATGGTAACAAAAATTAAAAAAAATATTTTATTTATAAATGAAAGAAACAGCAAAACAAAGGATTTATAAATAATACTCTACTATATTCTATCCTATTATATATAAAAATTAAAACAAAAAAAACATTTTTCTTCTATGAAATAAATAATTATTTTTTCTGTAAGTTACATGACATGTCTTTAAAAATCATAGCATGAGCGTCATGTATTCCCTCCAAAACCGCGACCAATCTAGGATCAATAGTCGTTCCCAAATCAATAAGTTTAGTGAAACAAATCTCATACAGAGCATATTTTGCCTAGAAATTTTTTTTATTAAATTTCAAATAAAAAAATTTCATTTAAAACTTTTGTTATATTTGTGTTGATCATATGTGAAACCAAATCCGGTTTTAATTTATTGCTCAAATCAAACATGACATTCTTCACATGTTCATCAAATTGATCAGCTAGAGACTTATCCAATTCCGAGTCAAACTCTCTTTGAAGTTCTCTTATTATATCATAAATTATAGCCACACCTTCCAAATCCTCTTGTTTTAAAGTGATTTCTTCTTTTAGAACAGTCTTTTTATTATCAAAACGTGGGAGTTCATTGGTTTTTTGATTGGGGGGAAGCTGTATATCATCAATTTGCTCGGAATTAAATGAAGGTTTTTCAGCTTGGACACTGTTTCTCATTTTTCTTTCAGAACGTTTTACATCTAAAATATTGTTTATATTAATGAATTTTTATTTTTTTTTAACTTGTTCCGTTTAAAATTTCTAATTTTGGTAAGCCATTTATGAGTTTTTCCTCTTCAAACTTTGAGTTTATTAGAAAAAATTAGAAATTTTGAGGTTTTCTAACTTTATCACGTAAATTTATGGTTAAATATTTGAGTTTTGGAAGCGACCTCAATCCATTAATCACACTTTCAACCTATTTATTTCAAAGTTTTCTTTTAACAAAACAAAACAAAAATGATTTATTAATAAAACTGATTGAATCATATTGTTTGAAATGTCCAATTCTTCTAAAAAGCTTAGAGATGATAAATTTTTCGGTAGATCATTCAGACGATTTCCCAATAAACTCAACTTTCTCATAAATTTTATTTTTATTTTCTTCTATTATAAAACCTGCTTCATATGAGTAAATTGAGATAATATTGGCACTAATTCATAGAGAGACCCCAACTGTCTTCAAATCAATAAATAAAATAAAATGGATTGAGAAATTACTGAAATTCTAAATCGACTGTTGAAGCCAAAGGATTGTTGTTCAAAAGTTCGGTTAACGTTTCCATAAAGTTTTTTTTAAATTAAGCTTTTGTTTAATTTGAGAAGAATCAGTTAATAATAAAAAAAAAAATTATAATTTTTTTTTTGTAATTAGGTTTTCAGATTTTAACAAATTTTTTTTTCTTTTTCAAAAAAATATTTTGAGTTTTTTTTTAATTTCAATTATTTTTTTTTTACAAATGAAACAAAATAGCAACTTTTGATATTTTAGAGAAACCTGCAGAAAAAACAATAATTAATTTTTTTTCTTGAATTAATTAACAGAAGAAAATTTTCCAGAAAACTATCCAAAAATGATTATGCGAAATCGAAAAGTCTTCTATGACGAATCCGTATGGGAGCGAATCGAAGCCAAACTGAAGACTTGGGTAAAAAAAATCAAGCCTTTAAATTAAATTTTTTAATAAGATCTATGTTTTAATGCATGAGCTGCTTCAATCACAAATATGTTCTCCTTTTCTCTATAAGATTCTACTTCTAATCGAACATATTCAATTCCTCTATTTTTCAATTCATCCAAACCTAACCTTTCTCTTCACAACTGTTTTTTACTCATATTTTCAACAATTAATTCAATATTTCCAAGTTGAATAATTTTCCTTAAAAATAAAAAATTCTTTAATGTTTTATAAGGTGAATTCAATTTTAATCACTGGGGATGTGAACGTTTTTCTCGTGCTGATCTATTTCATTTTTGCAATCCAAATAATAATGGTGATTTTAGTTTGTGCAATCACCTATAAAATACTCAAATTAAAACGAAAATCCTCAACATTTCTTACCTATTCCCTGAAGATTTTCAGTTTGTATGCCCTTTTTACAAATACCATCATCACAATACCTTTTTTCAACGTATTAATCAATGCAGTTTATTGCAATTCTTCTGATCCAGTACATGCAAATTTTGAATGTTATTCGGGATTGTATTTCTTACATATGGCAGCTGCTGTCATATCCTTTGTCATTATGATTTTTTTCTCGATGTTATTCAATTTGCTATATATTGATTTAAATCCCAATTCAACTATTCCTTTTGCATCACCTCAATCCAAAATTAATTTGTTTAAAATGGGGTTAAAAGCTTTATTGCCATTTTATATTGCTTTTGATTATGAAGTAAATTTGCATAAAATTTTATAGTTTTTCTAGATTTGAATTTAATTATATTGGGTTTTTAGGGAGGATTGATCATTCAATATATTGCCATTTTAACAATTTTGTATATGATTTTGCTGTTCTTCAGATATACAACCCCTCCTTATTACAACAAATCTGTTTATTATACTTTGGTTGTATGCGAAACCACTCTATTTTGGGTCTCTTGTTGTGGTGTCATTCATTGCGTAAATTTATTCTTCAATCATTTATTAACAATTTCCAAAAAAATTTGCATTTAAAAAAAAAAACATAAAAATATTTTTTTAATTAAAGTTTCTTGATTTTGGTGATAGAGATAATATTGGTTTGTTTTACATGGTGATTGGAACGCCTTTCATTGCGATAGCTTTTATCAAAATGCTTGATTACAAAACCTGGGGGATTATGAAGATGACTGTTAAGAACTTCAAAAAGGACATAGATGTTGAAAATTATATTCTGATTTTGATCGAACTCATTGAAAATAAAGGTTTTTTTTTCAAAAATTTTGAAAAATTAATAAATATTAACAAAAAAGATAAACCTGAACAAAGAATAAAATTGGAAGGAATGTTGAAATTTCATTTGAAAAATTGCAGCAAAACTGCTGAACAATGTGTTTGCACAGTACTTGCACAAGATAATTGTAAATTAAAATGCTAATTGCAATAAAATAAAAATTATAAAATAGTAAAAGAAGAAGAAACTGCCTCTAAGCAAAAAAGATGGTATATTTTCATAAAAAGCATAATGTCCGACTCTCTTGAGAAATTCCAGAAAAGCCCAAAACTCCATATATTAAACTCATATTTACAGCATGAGAAGCTCAAAAATAAATTCAAAGCTCTCTTTGAATTAATGATAACAGAAGAAAACAAGCCCAATATACAAGAAGAATTCTCAATATATCGTTATAAGTACTAATATTTTGAATAATAAGAAATATTTTGCATAAATATTATGAAAGGAATTTAATTGAAGAAGAAATGATTGAAAACGATGTAATAAATAATGAAACCAAAGGGGTTGATGTTAATGTAATAGTTCATTTTCAAAACAAATTTGTGGTTTTTCAAAACGCTATTGAAAAATCAGTCAATCTTCATTTGGAATTCTGGAGGGAACTCTTGGAAGAAAACCCTGATATACAGAAGCTACAGAATCTTGGAAGTAAAATCACCAACACTGTTGAAAGTACATCGGATCTCTTTAAGAAATTGAACGAAATGAACCCGAATCATATCAGATGTTTAGAGATTTATGGCAATTTTCTTAAAGAAATCGTGAATGATGATAGCGAAGGCCAGAGGATTCTTGAAAAGTTTTATATAAAAAGCAAAAAACGAATAATTAATGAACTTTTATAAAAATAGAGCTGATTATATTGGAAAGAGTTCGATTGCAAACAAGCAATTCATTGATAATGAGCGATTGAAATACGGTGAAAATAGCAATACTTGCATAATAACCTGCTCGGGTAATTTTAATTCCATTGGCACTGTTACAAACTCAAACAACGAAATCACAAGGATCCTCGCTTATTCAAAGAATGACATCATTGGGCAAAACATAAGTAGAATTATGCCGAAAGTTTATGCTGATTTACATGATGGATTTATGAGAGGGTATTTAGAAACATCAGAAAGCAAAATTATTGGATTAGAAAGACTCGTGCTACCACAAAACAAACTAGGATATTTGGTTCCTTGCACTTTGATGATAAAAGTCTTGCCAAATTTGGATGAAGGAATACAAATAGTTGGGTTTTTAAAGGATATTGACACTTCAAACGCATTTATGAAAAATTCTTATGATACAGATGAAAAAGTCTATTTTTGAATGTTTTTAATTTTTTTTTAATTTCAAATTTTTAAATTTTTTTTTAAATTTTTCATTTTTAAAAGGTTCATTATATGGTTTTCAGTGGAGAAAGTGGAGTAATTCAAGGAATTAGTTATAGTTGTTATTCTTCGTTCGGAATTTTAGCGTCTTTAGTATATGGAAATACTTCAAATACCAATGAATTTACTATTGATGCTATTGCACCGGAATTGATGAATCCTGATAATTCGGAGGAATTAAAAAGCCCTAGTGGACTCATTGTCACGTTTGACACCAGCCAAATCCAACAGAATTTTTTACTTGGACAAGGAGAAAGTGATCAAGAAAGTGAAGGCAATTATGATGAAGAAGGGACTGAATATATGGAAAAACAGAATAAATATCGAAAAACTAAAATCAGAGCCCATTTAATTGAAGAACAAGAATTTGGAGAAATTCGTGTGAATCTTATGAAATTCGTTGAGGTTAGTGAATCAGAAGACATGGATAAGCAAAGATCTTTTAATCCTGATGCTCAAAATCCAGTTGTTGGGAGTAAAATTGAAACTGAAGTGAAAGATCCATGTAATTTGAGATAGAAAGTTTAACATCAAGTTTTTTAATAAAATGTAGCAAAAAAAGAAAATAAAGATGAAGAAAAGGAGAAGGATAAAGATAAAGAAAATAAGGAAGCTAAAGAAAAAGAGAAAGAAAATCAACATGGAGGAGAAGATGTTGACAAAAGCGAAAAATCCTCTAATATTTCAGGTTTGCTTATCATAAAAATAAACAAATTTTTTTTTATATATTTTATAAATTAATTATTTCTTTAAATCACAACAAATAAAATTTTATTTTGAATTGTATTAATAATCTAGCTGCTTCAGTTAACGAAGATTTAAGACAATTAAAGGATTTTAAAGCCTTGATTTCTGAAAAAACTGTACCTAAATCTATAAAAATCCTAAAAAGAACTGTCTGGATTTTAGTGATGATTTTGATAATTTTAACAGGTTTAAAGAAAAAAATTAAATGTTTTAAAAAAAATTTAATAGGTGTTGAATTAAGCCAAAAAATTGGTCAAGGTTCAAGTATTCGAGAAGGAATGACTGCAATTTATAATGCAGTTTCAAGAGAAAGCATGATGGCTGATGTCAATTACGAAGTGAGGAGATTGGATTTATTGGCAAAGTAAATCATTATTATCATTTTTTTTGAAATATAAAGAATTGTTAATAATATTGATCGTTTTTCTTCTAATGATAATTATTAATAATATTCATGGTTTTCTATATAATGTAACAATTATCAATCATCTTTATAATAAAAGCAATCTTTTGGATACTACAAAAACACCTGCAGCAAGTTATGAAATTGAAATAAAAACAAATGTAAAAAAATGTTAATTTCAATCAAAAATTATTTTATAAAGTTGGCAAATTTGGTAAATGAACTGCAAAACTTGCAATTTGAAATAATCAAAGCGAGAATCACCATGGATGCACAAGGATCGGACACAATGTCAAATGAATATTATAAAATACAATTTTTGCTTCAAAGTGGAACTATTCAAATTTATGACAATATCTACAATGATGCTCTTTTTCAAGTTTTTTTTTTTTTTTTATGAATTTTCGGTTTTCAATTTTAATAAAAATTTCAATTTTAATTTTGCTAAAATATGCAATTTCCCAAAAAATAAATCAATTTTTTGTATAAAAAAGCTCATTACTTCAGCCTCATCCTTAGCGAATTCATCCTTATCTTCATTTTTATCAACTGACATTCAAGCCACTAAGAAGAATCTCTTCTATGTCCAAACAAATGGTTTAGGAATCCTTCGTCGAGGAAGCGAATACATTTCATCTTTATTTTTCAATTTTTATTATGGACTAGCTGATACCTTTCAAAAACAATTTGAAATTATCATGATTTTAGGGATTGTTTTCTTGATTCTAGCAATAGGAATTTTGATTCCTATTGTGTTTTCAGTGCATAGGACTAATAATAGAGTCCTTTCATTGTTCGGAACTATTCCTTTGATTGAGATCAGAGAACTTGCATTGAAATGTGAAAAATATATTAGCAACTTTTTGGAGGATAAGAACGATAAAAAAGATGAGTCGGAAGAGGGTGAAGGGGAAGAGGAAGGCAAAGAAGGAGAAGAAGACAAAAGTATTTTTTTATTTTTTTCATATCCATTAATTTTATTTTTGATTTTATTGAAGTTTTGAGGTTTTTTTTAAATTTATTGAGAAAATTTTTTAATTCTTTACTTTCTTTCAAAAAATTTTTTTTATACAAAAAAATTTTTCCCTTTAAATTTCAATTTTAGATGGTGAAGTTTTCAAATCAAAGACCAAAGAAGGCAAAGAATACATGGAAGTTAACAATGAGGATGGTGGTGAAATGAATGCTGACGGTGTCAAAATCAATTTAACTGAACAAAGCGAAATTCAAGATTCCAAACTAAGTGGGGTTGATGTGAAAGAATCGAAAATCGAAGACTCGAAAATCGCAAATTCAAAACTTGATCCCAAAGCTTCAAATATCGTAAATAATTCAACACTTAAAGTCAGCAATTCCAACAATGTAAACGATTCAAAAAATCCACAAAACTCCAAATTAAATGCCTCAAAAGTAGCTGAAGGTTCGAAATTTTCCACATCGAATAATAAATCGAATTTTGGTAAAAGTGCAAAAAACAATGATGCAAATCAAAAAAAATCAAAAATCGATGAAAAAAATAACAAATCAAATGTCAATGAAAAAAAAGATCAGAATAACGGTCCACAAGCTAATAAAGACGGTAAAAAACCAGGCGAAAATGAGAAAAAAGATGGTCAAGTCAATAAAGATGGTAAAGTTGAAAAGGATAAAGACGGCAAGGATAAAGTGGATGATAAAAAAGATGACAATAATGATGATTTTGAGAATCAAAGAACTCAGAAATTAATGAATTCAAAGGATAATAATCGAAAAATTGTGGTGTTTCAATTCGCATTTATAGCAATTTTGTTCATAATTTATTTCGTGGTAGATTTTATCTTAGAATTGAATTATTTGAACGATGTGCGACAATCTTATTCCCATTTGAGATTAGTTTCCCAAAGACCTTCTATAGTTAAATACACTGTGGTTTTCACCATTGAACAATTAGCAACTTCTACGATTCAAACACAAAATAGCGAGGTTTTCACCAATGGAATTAAAATAGATGTTAGAGATAAATACACGAATTTGATATATGATAATGAAAGAGACATTTTTGAATCAATGACACAAACTTTCCCGTCAAATTTTGATACTTATCAAACCATTTTTGAGAAATATAATTATGATGATTTGTGTCAAAATTACTATACATTGATCGGCGCTACACAAATGACAAGTAATTTATAAAAACTGATAAATTTCATTATAAATTTGTCTTTAAAAAAAAAAATATTATAAATCTAATAAATAAAAAGGTTGTGTTGCTGTTGCTAATGGATTGCTTCAAAAGGGTTTGAGAACGTCAATAGTTTCACTGGCTGAAAATACCAGAGATATTGTCTCTCAATATTTTGTTGCTAACATGGAATCCACTCAAATTTCCAAGGCTCTAAACAGTGATTTAACTCAAACTACAAGTTTTTAAAAGACATTATTTTTTAAAAAAATTATTTCATTTATGAATTTTTAATATTATAGTCCAAATAATGAATTATATGATCCCTGCAATAGATTCATTAAATCAACTTTTCATTAATAATTTAGGCTCTTATTTAGATTATCAGGATAATGTTGAAAAAATCAAATTTTCAATTTTCATAATTATGATTGTTATTGTGTTCTTATTTATTTGGACCCCATATTTAAAGAATTTGAACACCAAGATTTGGAGGACAAAAGGCATGCTGAATATGATCCCAATGGATATTATTAGCAAGAATGAAAATTTGAAGAATGCATTCATCTCAGGAGATATTTTACAGGCCGTCAAATAAAACCGATAATAGATAATTTTTTCAACTCAAAAAAATTTTAAAGAAAAAATTAATTTTAAAAACTAAAATTAATTACTTTATGTAAAATAAAAAAAAAATTGAAGGGGAAAACAATTGAAATTTATTGAACACCTTTAAATATAATTATTTCAAATTCATTATACTGTAAAATTCTTTCAAATATTCTGCAGCTTGCTTGATTTCTTCTTCTGAGGTCTCGTCAGTGAAGAATTTGAACCATTTTTTCCCATTAAAATCATTTAAAGAATCACTTAAATAGCATTGTGTTAAATGCAAAGCAGCCAAAGCGATTATATGTGGTGGATAGTACAGGCAAAGTGTTGTTCGAAAGGTATCATTAGCAAAATTCTTTGCGACTTTCATAAAGATATTAGCGTTTGGTATAAGCTCGAATTTTTTCGAGAACTCTTCCAAATATCTATAAGGCAAATCAATTTCTAAATCATAGCCTATAAGCTTCAAAATATGAACTTCTGCATCACAAAACTTTTCTTTTTTATCCATGATTTTTTTTTTATCAATTGATTTGGAGAATTCTTCGTATAGCTCTTGTGTTTGTTGCTGTGGAAGCGTTGTTTTGTCCATATGAAAAGCTTCAGCTTTGAACATGCTGTTTTCTTTCTCTGTGGTTTTTATTTGTGAATATTTTCTTTTATGTTCTGTTAAGAAAATGTAATACTTCACTGCATTTTCCAAAGGACGGGGCAAATCGTCTAATTTCGCGGCCAAAAATGTGGCACTTGCTGCATAAAGAAAACGATCGAATTTTTTAAAAGACATTTGAGCAGAAAATCGGTGGAATAAAACCACTGCTTTGAACACGTTTTCAGGATAAAGAATCAAACAACAACCATATTCTAACATAAAATCTAAAATCTCATTGCGGATTTCCATCTCTTTTTTCAAAGGAATGCCGTCTTCTTGGTGAGGGGATTTGATCCACTCTTCATAAAGCATTAATTTCATTATTAAGCTATTTAGATGAAGCTTTAAAAGATTTTGATTAAAATTATAAAAGAATTTTTTTAATTATTTTTAAAGGTATATTCGAGGAAAATTTTTTAAATTAATATTCAAAAAATTGCCTCTTGTTTTAAATAAAATCAAGCGGTATTTTTTCTCTTGTTATTGACAAATTAACAAATAAACAAAAAATAAAAAATATAAAACGAGCCAACTATAAATAATTTAAACTCTTCAAAATTAATAATAAATAAAAACAAAAATTGCAAAAACCCAATACTTTTCTATGGACAACCCCCCAAATCTTTCAAATCCTCCCCAGCAAAACTCTCCCAAACCTGCCCCATTAAACCCAAACCTTTTCACATCTATGTCAATTGAAACAATCAATGATATAAGCATTCGAATGGAACTAGAACCTAGTCCTGTCAAACAAAATATAATGTTAAAACCTGATTTGCCAGGCAAAATGAGTCCCATGAAATTGATAAAATCATCACCTAATAAACAAGATCTTGCAAGCTTTAATCAGCCTGAAGAACATATAACAATAATATTCTCTTCTTTTAAAGATGCAATCAGGAATGCTGATTTGCCGCGATTAAAGGAGATTCTTCGTAAAAAAAAAAAATCTTACCAAAATTTAAAAAATTGTTTATTTTTTTTTATTAAGAAAAATACCAAGAAAGATATGATCTCACAAACCGATTAGACCCAGTTTCAAAGCATATCTCCACGTTTTTAGCCTCTGAAATCAAAGATGATCAAAAATGCTCAGACGTCCTGAATCTTCTCTTACAATACAAAGCCAATGCCCATTTTGTTGATAACATGAAACAAAATGTCCTTTTTTATTTATCAAAGGAAGGTCATATAAAATCAATAGAATTGGTTTTAAACAAAGGCATTAGTCCTGAAGATGGTGATATTCATGGTCAAACGCCCTTATATTATGCTGCAAGAGATGGTCGAGCTGATGTAATAAAGCTTTTGATTTCAAGAGGTGCGGATGTGAACCATAAAGATAATATAAGCAATCAAACTTGTTTATTTTATGCTGCAAGAGATGGTAGATATGAAGCTTGTAAAGCTATTTTAGAGAGTGGTGGCTTAGCGAGTCATATGGATAATAAGAAACAAACACCTTTACATTGGGCCAAACGACATAATAAAAGAGAAGTCATTGAATTGTTGCAAGCTTATAGCAATACAAAACAAAATGATGCCAAAACTAGTGAAAAAAATAAAATTAAAACAAAACAACCTACTGCTGCACATTTATTACCACCACCACCACCGCCACCACCACCACCTCCTCCACCACCTGCACAAAACGTTATTTTTATGTCAGAAACACCATATATTGAACCTTCGAATGAAAGTTTACCTAATATTCAGAAAAGTAACAGCTGTTTTGAACAGAATAATATGGTGAGTTTAATGGTTTCTGACGATAAAAATAATAGCAATTTGCTCAAAAAAAGAAAAAGAGAAAAATATGAAGCGAAAATATCTTATAAATTGGTATATACTGACGATTTCGGGAAATCAACGGAATTAACCAATGCTGATTTCGAAAAATTCAAAGAAAAATACGCTCAGATAGCAGAAATCATGCTAAAAGCTGATAGTTTGATCAATGAGAATCTGATCAAAGAAAACAAAGAGAAAGAAACTTGGGAAAAAGTCGCAAAAAGAATTCTGAATAACCTTTGGAAACTCAAAGGAGCCTTTTATTTCCATTCTCCTGTTGACCCAATTCGATTAAAAATCGATGATTATTTTGATATCGTGAAGAAACCAATGGATTTCGGCACTATTAAGGTAAAAATACAAAGAATTAATAAGAGAATTAACTGATTTTCTTTAGACCAAACTCAATACAAATGTTTATAAACATTATCAGGAGTTTATAAATGACGTGAATTTGTAAAAATCTCTTCATTTTTTTAATTTGAATTTATATTTTTTATAGAGTTTTTTCAAATTGTGTGCTTTATAATGGAAGTGAATCAGAAGTTGGAAAAATTGGCCTGAGCATTCAAAGAGAGTTTGAAACCATGATAAAAGTGAATAATTTAATTGAAATCGCGGAAGATCGCTATGAAGGACCAAATAGAAGCGAAGATTTTTCGGGGAAAAAAGAAGAGAATATTAGTGTTTAATTTAGTTTAATTTTTTCGCGGATTTTCAGAAAATTATTTTCTTTTTTTAAATTCATTGAATTGGCGAATTTTTTTTCAGTTAATATTATGTCTATTAGTTTGATATTTTGTTTTTTTTTAAAAAAAATTTATTTGGAAATTTTTTCTTTGTATTTAATTTTTGTTCAAATCAAAAATTTTTAAAAAAAAAATTTTCTCTTTTTTTATTTGTATTTTTTTTTTCTTTCCAATTTAAAAAATATTTTCTCACAAAAAAAATAATTCCAAATGGGCATATTTTCAAAAATGTTCTCCTTTTTTTTTGGTTTGTTCCTTGTTTTCTCCTCTTAAAACATTTCTTGCAGAAAAGAAAAAAAAGGTGAAGATCATAGTATTGGGTCTCGACAATAGTGGAAAAACAACACTAATTAAGTGGCTCAAGCCAAAAAGAGTCAATAAATCATAAAAAACCCCATAAATATTTATTTTGAATTAAAAAAGGGGGCCAATTTCCAAGAAGTAACACCAACTGTTGGCTATACAATTGAAACTTTTTCCAAAAATAATATTAATTTCACAATATTCGATATGTCAGGGAAATCAAATTATCGTGATATGTGGGCTACATATTTGGATGATGTTGATGTAAATAAAATAAACCCAAAAAAATTTAAAAACTTCAATCAAAAACCATAATTTTCAAAAAAAAATAAAAAGGGGATCATTTTAGTGATTGATTCATCTGATATAATGAGATTAGGGGTATTAAGAAATGAATTGGATATAATTTTAGAACATCCATCAATTAAATCGAAAAATGCTCCTTTATTGTTTTTTGCAAATAAAATGGATATGAAGGAGGCTATTACTCCTGCTGAATGTGTTGATATTTTGAAATTATCTGAAATTAGTACAAGATCATGGAATATTTGGTTTTTTTTTTTTTTTATGAAAGATTTCATTATAAAAATTGAAAATTAAGTCCTTCAAATGCTTTGTTGGGAGAAGGGATAGAGCAAGGTTCGAAATGGTTAGTGGAAAAATTAACGAGTGTAAAAAAATGATCAAGAATTTTTGATAAATATATAAAAATAATAAATTTAATAAAAGTTATAAAAATAGAAAAACTATTTATTTTTTTTAACAAAA
>JFJP01039190.1_pt1 | contig 14703 bp, 15 predicted proteins | sample 431651 | NCBI WGS metagenome assembly JFJP01 (sample SAMN02602958, study PRJNA72255) | Microbial mat metagenome, whole genome shotgun sequencing project. | biome: fresh water; feature: sink hole; material: water; isolation source: purple microbial (photo- and chemosynthetic) mats found in...
GAGAAAGCGACATCAGGGGAAGTAAGGGTACATATCGAAACGTCCTTTACAGGAGATGTCCTCGACAGAGCAGCATGGGTCTTCAAAAAGCTTGATATGCATAAAACTGAAGAGCGAAATGGCGTGCTGTTTTACCTTGCGGTTGAAAACAAACAATTCGCGATAATCGGAGATGCAGGTATAAATTCAAAAGTACCTGCCGGCTTTTGGGATGAAGTAAGCGCCATTCTTTTAAAAAATTTCAGGGAAGGCAGGTTCACAGAAGGTCTTGCTGAAGGAATTCTAATGGCCGGAAAACAGCTTAAGGCTCATTTCCCTTTTCAGTCAGATGATAAAAATGAACTGTCCGATGATATTTCATTCGATAAATTTAAGGGGGAATAATATATGATCAGCAAAAATATCTATTCCCTCATTCTTGCAGGAATTTTAACGATTTTTTCGGTTAATAATCTTTCTGCTCAGAGAATACCGGAAAGACCAAATCCGCCATGATTCAACAACGACACAGATTGCAATTGTGACAATTCCAACACTCGATGGTACTGATATTTCCGACTACGCACAACAGCTTGCCGAGAAATGGGGCATCGGTCAGAAGGGTCGCGATAATGGTGTTCTGATTCTTATCAAGCCAAAAACTGCAGACTCAAAAGGTTTTGTTAAAATTGCCCCGGGATATGGCCTTGAAGGTGCTCTTCCTGATATAACCTGCGGAGAAATAGTTGATTACGAAATTCTACCGGCATTCAGAAATGGAGACATTTACGGAGGCTTAAGTAATGCCACAAATATAATAATGTCGTTAGTAAGGGGAGAATTTACAGCCGCCGATTATGGCAAAAAAGGCAGGAAAAGCGAAGAAAAGGGTATTCCGATTGGACCTATTCTTATCGGTATTGTTATAGTGATTAGCATTATATCTCGTGGTTCCAGTGGCAGAAACAATAAGAACATCAGTTCAGGAGGTTTGCCATTCTGGTTATTAATGGGAATGATGGGCTCAGGCCGCGGACACGGCGGCAGCTGGGGAGGATTCTCCGGTGGCAGCGGCGGTGGAGGTGGCGGAGGCTTTGGCGGCTTTGGCGGCGGAAGCTTTGGTGGCGGCGGCGCGAGTGGCAGCTGGTAGGAAATTGCTCAGAGCACAGAGCAAAGAAAGACTTCGCTAGCGCGGATCTGCGATCCGTGCCAGCTGTGCCCCGTGCCCTGAGCCATGTGCCTTTTTACTCAGTATCCCTACCGGAAGTATACTTCCTCCACTTTTCAATAACCTGTTTCATATCCTCTGGTAATTCGGAGTCGAATGAGAGTCTTTTTCCTGTAACAGGATGATCAAATGCAAGTGACTTGGCATGAAGTGCCTGGCGTGGCAGAATCTTAAAACAGTTTTTAATAAACTGCTGATATTTTGTAAATGTAGTTCCTTTAATTATCTGATCACCACCATATTCCTCATCGTTGAAGATAGGGTGTTTTACATGGCTCATATGAACCCTTATCTGATGTGTCCTCCCTGTTTCAAGTTTACATTCGATAAGCGAGATATAGCCCAGGTTTTCAATTACTTTGTAATGTGTAATTGCATTTTTTCCTTCACTTTCGTCGGAAAATACCTGCATTACCTTTCTGTCTTTTATACTTCGGCCAATATTGCCTGTAATAGTCCCCTCCGGCGGATCAGGCACACCCCACACAAGAGCATTATATCTGCGATCGGTGGTACGGTCAAAGAACTGCTTCGACAGCCTGTTGAGGGCAAATTCATTCTTTGCTATTACAAGGATGCCGGAGGTGTTTTTATCTATCCGGTGCACAAGACCGGGTCTTGCCTCACCCGAATTAAATAAAGGGAGATCTTTAAAATGCCACATCAGTGCATTAACAAGAGTTCCGGTATAATTCCCATAGGCCGGATGAACTACCATTCCCGGTTCCTTATTAACGACAAGGACATCATCATCCTCATATATTATTTTTATTGGAATATCCTGGGCAATAAGCTCTATTTCCCTGGGAGGTGTAGGTAAAACAACCTGCACCAGATCGCCTGGTTTGATTTTGTAATTCGGTTTTACCGGATTATTATTTACCAGTATATTTCCTGCATTAGCTGCATTCTGGATGCGTGTTCTTGAGCTGTTCTCAATACGATCAGATAAAAATTTATCGATCCTCAGTAGTGACTGTCCGGGATCTGCAGTAAATCTGAAATGTTCAAAAAGTTCCTGCTGATCACCAATTTCTTCTTCTGCCATTTTAATTATTACCTCGTTTTAATAAACCGGCTATAGCCCAATGGCTTTCCATTGTAACTTACTGTTATAAAATAGATTCCATCGTGCAAAGATGAAACATCAATTCTTTCGGAATACTGAGCTCTTATTACCTCCCGTCCGGAAAGGTCAGTAACATATATATATGTCTTACCTGAAACGGGTTCCGTGCCAGGATCTATTGAAATATAATCTCTTGCAGGATTCGGCCAGACTTTTAAAGTACTTCTTTTGCCCTGAAATACATCATTAATCGCAGTGATCTTCGGAGGATTACCAAGGACAGGCCGTATCATTATACTACCGGAAACCTGCGACGGGTTCCAGATTCCGTTAAGCCAGTAAAATTGTCTGCCTTTATTCTGTGTGTTTATGTCCAGTCCTGCATTCAGAAATGTTTCAGACCGTTGTCTCCATCCAACATAAAAGATATCGTTTACCAATAACCTTTCAGGTAAAGTGTATTTATAAAATCCGTCCGGAGCTATACCTTGTTCAACCATAACCTCCTCCACAGTATAAAGTATATTGCCCGGGCTTCCATTATCATCACCCCACACCATAAGGTCAAACGAACGTTTATTGGCATCGAGGTAACTGTGATTAAAGAAAATCTGAATTGCTCTTAAGGTATCTTGCATATACGATTTGAATCTGTAGGCGACCATCGCATTTCTTGATCCCTGACCGTTAATCCCATAACCTGCTTCTGCCGATCCGTCATCAAATGCAAGATAGTTTTTAAAGGTTTGGAAATATACTAATGTGTCATTGCTTTTCGGATCAAACGCATCTGTCTTAAGTGAGCATGTTATTTTAAATAGTGCAGAATCGGTATTTGTTGAACTATATGTATATATCAGGTTCGCACTGTAGTCTACACTTGTAAACGGGTTTATGTTTGTTGCTCCCGGAGAATAGAAGTGAACCTGAGAATTTTTATAGACATCCCAAATTTCAAAATTTCGGGTTATATTCCTTGTTATCTCATCGTTATTACGGTAAGAAACAGGAATAGAGGAGCCCATTTCCTGCAGCGAAACAACTTTGAATTGCTTCCATGGCATTGACTCATTTTCCTTTAGAAGAGATCTTACAGGAAGTGTCAGTGCAACATCAGCAAATATCGTATCCCCTGCATTCCTGTTTTTATCGAGAAGCAGATAATCGATATTCCAGATATCGCAATTACCTGACATTGAAGGTTCAGTAAGGTTTGCACTGAGGCTTGCGTAATTAACGAATCTGAACTGAAATCCTTTTTTCAGAAACCTTGGCTGGTTTACCTCTACTGTTACAGCTTTAAATCTTTTATCATCAGAGCCAAAAGCCCTCCACACCGAGTACCATTTATTCTCATCCGGTGCAAGAAATTCCAGAGTAAGGCTGTCATTTAACTCTGGCGAATCAGCAAGACCGCCGGCCTGATATAAGAAACTTAGCCAAATATTATCTGATGCAGTAAAATTCAAATCTATTGGCAAAGAGGTGATCCGATCGGCTAAAAAGCCATCCGAGTTGGCATCATCGTAAATCTCTCCGGTATTGTTTAATGCATCAAGAGTTGCTATACCTGCGGTTATCTGTAGGTCTGAATAGGTGTTGTTAATAAATACAAAATTATCGATCCATCTCTCATTATCAGGGTAGTAAGAAGCCTGAGAAAAATCGTCAAAGAAAGGCAGCGGCAATGTATCGGAAGCTAAGAAGGTCCTGGAGGATTTTTGCAATCCGCCTTTGTTTTTGAGGATGTAGTTTGCGTGTAAACCGCTTATTACCTCCTGAGCAGGAGAGGATCCCAGTATCAGATTCAAAAAGATGAAATATAGTAATATCTTTTTTGTCATCAGAATTATTCAGGAATCTTCATGAGAACATCTATTGCCGGTATTGTGTCGGTAATTATCAGTGTTGAATCAACAGGGAGTTTGGCAGAATCAACAGTAAGCCAGAGGTAGATTGCAGATCCAAGCTGGAGACTGGCATCCTCTTTAAATTCAGGTAGTTGTTTGAAAACAAAAGCATTAAGTGTATCATCACCATTAACTATTGTACTGTCGTATACAAAAGTGCCCAGACTCAGAGTGGATAAAAGTATCTTGTCCCTGGCAGGTTCAAGATGCATACCGATAAGTGTTGGCACTGCCGTGCGCTGATTGCTCAATCCTTTCCCAACTACGAGATCAATAACCGATCCTTTCTGAAGTGAATCGCCTATACTTATTTTCTTTCCATTGTAAAGCTGATCAAGTACAAAATTTATTGACATATCAGGTTTAAATCTTGTATCTCCCATTTTAAGACCCGAACTTTCAATAAGGGCAAGTGCCTGACGTACCGGCAGGTCGATAAGATTGGGAACAGCAACCATTTCGGGACTAAATGCATTGATAGTAAGAGATACATTTCGCCATTTCTTGACCTTAAAGCCGGGCTTGGGATTCTGCTCGGTAACACATCCTTTTGGCACGATTGTAGTGTAAACAGAATCTATCACAGTGAATCTGAGCTTGCTTTTCTTTGCTAGTTTTACTGTCTCAGCCATATTAAGTCCGTAAAAATCAGGCACAGGACGAGCCTGACCATGCCTGGTATAAAAGTTCATCCAGATCATCAGGATCATTACAAATCCTACAACTATTGCAATGGCATATCCAAAATTCTTAAAGAATACTTTGCTCAGGATAAAGTTCTTCAGGCTCATACTTAGAAATTGAACATTATTATTAACGTAAAGTTACTCATAAAATTATTAGGTGTCTACCATTCTTTTATGGTGTTGTATATGGAGTCTCTCTCCACCGGGGTATATCCTGCTTCTCTTATAAGCTGACAGATTTCTTTGGTAGACATCGCAGGCTTATCCTCTTCCGATCCTGCCATCGAATATATTCTTGTTGTGTCGTCAATTGTACCGTCCATATCATCAGCACCGAAAGAAAGGGAAAGCTGTGCACTTTCCTTACCAATCATTGGCCAGTATGCCTTAATATGTGTGAAATTGTCGAGAAAGATTCTTGAAACAGCATAATTTCTGAGATCTTCAATAAGATTTACTTCACCAAGGTACGACATGCTGTTGTTTGTCTTTTTGTACTTTAAAGGTATGAAAGTATTGAAACCTGAGGTTTTATCCTGAAGTATGCGAAGTCTGTTCAGATGGTCAATCCGGTGGCTGTAATTTTCTATATGCCCATAAAGCATTGTAGCATTTGATGGTATTCCCAGCCTGTGTGCTGTTTCATGAATATTAAGCCATAGGTCTGATGATGCTTTTTCATCACAAATCATCTTTCTGAGCTCTTCATCAAATATTTCAGCACCCCCGCCCGGAATTGAATCCAGACCATATTCCTTCAATTTCTTTAATCCCTCTTCAACTGTCAATCCTGCTTTTGAAATCATATAATCAAGTTCAATAGCCGAAAAGGCTTTTACATGAAGCGAGGGGCGGTGCAGTTTAATTTTCTTTATAAGTGAACCCCAGTAATTAAGATCATACGACGGATGTACGCCGCCAACTATGTGAACCTCAGTAACCGGTTTATTGTCAAATCGTTTTACAATCTCAAGCATCTCATCATGACTGTATTCCCAGCTCTCGGGGTCACCCTCGGGTTTATGGTAAGAGCAGAATCTGCAATTATAAATACACTTATTTGTTGGTTCAATATGAAAATTATGGTTAAAGAATGCGTTGCTGCCGTTATGCCTTCTTCTGACAATTCCGGCCAGCATACCCAGTAGTCCGAGATCGGCTTTTTTGAAGAGGATTAATCCTTCTTCCGGTGATATTCTGATATTTCCTGCAACTTTCTGAGCAATATCACTAAGTTCTTTATTATCTATGTTGTTGAAAAGAGAGTTCATGTTTATCTGGTAATTTAAGTTTGCAAAGGTAAGAATTATCTTCATTAAGCCTTATCAGGCAGCTCTGGCTTGTTTTTGCCCCCTTGCCGCTTCGCGTCCATCCCCCTAAAGGGGGACTAATTCGCAATTATTTGTCTTAAATACAATAGATTATGCTGAATTCACCCCCCTTTAGGGTGGAAGGGGGGCAAATAAAAAAAGGTGCCTTAAAAAAAGACACCTTTCTAAAGATATTGTAGAATCTTAATTATCCTTTCAATTTAAGCTCAGTTGAAACAGTAAGTTTCTTTCTTCCCTTTGCTCTGCGTGCTGCAAGCACTCTTCTTCCGTTCGGGGTTGACATCCTTTCCCTGAAACCATGCTTGTTTGATCTCTTCCTTCTTGATGGCTGGTATGTCCTTTTCATTTTTTCAAAAATATTTGTTAACTACACTTTCTGATTTGAGACTGCAAATGTAGTACTTTTTTGAAATATAAAAACCCGGAGAGTGTTTTTTTTCAAAAAAATCAAACAGAGAGGTATACGATCTTCTTGGTTTCAAAAAAAGTTTCGTCGAAATAATCAGAAATATTCCAGATTCTGACCCTTGATTTGTACATCACAAGTTCGGCAGTAAGATCACCGCCTTTAAGATACAGAATCCCGTTACCAAGACTATTAGTTCCACCCTTCTCAATATTCTTTGAAGTAATTTTTACAAAACCTGAAAACTCAGTCACCGCTCTGCTTACAACAAAATGATATTTCCATTTTTCATCTTCAACTCTTTTATGGGCAGTTCTTACATTATTGAGTTTAAGTTCTTCAGCAACGGCCTGTACTACCTTTATTTTTTTTTCAATTGAGTCAAGGAGTGTAAATTCAGAATCGGGGAATAATATTGCCAGCGGGATACCCGGAAAACCTCCTCCCGTACCTACATCGAGTATTCTGGTTTTAGGCACGAAGGAAACCACTTTAGCTATTGCGAGTGAATGCAGAACATGGTGGATGAAGAAATTGTCCATATCCTTTCTCGATATCACATTTATCATGCTGTTCCAATGGTCGTAAATCTCTTTGAGTTTAGCAACCTTTTCTTTCTGACTATCTGTCAGTTGAGGAAAATATCTGAAAATGATTTCTGACACTACCTGTTACCTGTTTTGATTAATATGTTGTACAACAGTGTTTTAGCTCTGAAAAGTTGTGCTTTTACTGTACCAATTGGCAGATTCAGTTCTGATGAGATCTCCTCGTAAGAATACTCTTTATAATAACGGAGCTCTATTAATTTTTTATACCTGGGCTTTAACTGGCTGATGATTTCTTTAAGAGCTGCAATCTTCTGACGATTAATAAGTGATTCTTCAGGATCTGGAAGGTCAGACTGAATATTAACTGTAAGGATATCAAGTCCTTCCTGAAGATTGTCCAGCGGTGTTGGTGATGCATGTTTCTTCCTGATAAAGTCGACACAATTGTTTGTTGCTATTTTAAACAGCCAGGTGCTGAATGCAAATTTTGGGGTGTACGAATCAAGATTTCTGAAAGCTTTCCCGAAGGCTTCAATTGTAAGGTCTTCCGCATCAGAAGGATTATTAACCATTTTCAGGAGCATATAATAGATTGAATCCCTGTAACGGTTCATCAGGCTGGCAAAGGCTTTTTCATTTCCTTTCTTTGCCTCTTCTACAAGCAGAAGATCTCCCTTAGCTTTGTCCGATAGATCGTTAACTATTTCCATCTGTTCTTGACTGACCTGTTACGGCTGCTTGCTATAAAAACCAAACTGTTGATGACGGGTGAAAAGATATCAAAAAATAGTGAATATATGACAATACCTGATTCATTCAGTTTTCTTCTTACAGTGTTTAAAATAATTATCTGTACCAGAAGTCTTATTCCAAAAATGGCAACAACGTAAGGCCACAAGTATAATTGAGAAAGGAGTATTATAAATGATGTGTAGAAAACGATTCTTGTAAGTGGTTCAGATATTAGAATAAATTTATCTCTGAACTTATAATACGGAGCAGTAGTGAGATGTCTTTTTTTCTGTGTGATCCATTCCACAATGGAAGATGCAGGTATGGATCTGGTATGGCTTCCATTGCCAAACTCAACAGTAGTATTTGCTCCTGTTGCATTTGTATTTACATAAAGGTCATCATCACCTGAGATAATATGATTATGAGAACCAAAACCTTTATTTGTGAAAAAATCATCTCGCCTGTAAGCCAGATTCCTGCCAACACCCATGTATGGTAACCCTCGTATTGCCATACTCAGATACTGCATTGCGATTGTCATACTGTCGTACCTGATATACTTGTTCAACAGACCATTTTCTTTTAAAAATCCTCCGTAGCCAAGAACAATAGAGTGTTTTCCGTTAAAATGTGATGCCATCGCATCGATCCATTTTGCTGACTCGGGCTGACAATCAGCATCAGTAAACAGGAGGATATTGTTTTTGGCTGCTTTAATTCCGATGAACTGAGCAAATTTTTTATTATGTGTAAATTTCGGGTCTTTGTTTACTGTTGAGATTTTCAGGTTTGGATATTGAACAAGGTAATTGCCAAGAATTTCATACGAATTATCCTCTGAACAGTCATTTACAACAATAACTTCAAAATCGGGATAATCCTGTTCCAGTACAGCCGGGAGAAAATTTTTGAGATTTTCTGCCTCATTCCTTGCACAAATTATTACTGAAACAGGGTGTTGTTTTTTTATTGTTGCTTCCGGTTTGTACAGATATACAGACAGATAGAAATACAGGTAATAAAATAGCTGAATTGCAACGGTGAATGCTAAAACCAAGAAAACTGTTAGGTGAAAAATATTATTCTGAGGATCCATCTGACTTCCTTATGTGTCAGCAATATTAATAAGATATTCGGAATGACAAAAAATATATTTAAACAATTTGTAATAAAGAATCTTAACCACGGAGTCGCACAGATTATTCACGGAGGTACACTGCCGTAGAATTCCGGAAAAGTTTCAATTTTAAAAAATGATTATTTACTCCGTGTAAAACTCTGTGCCACTCAGTGTAACCCCGTGGTAAAAATAAATTGAGATTATTTTATAAGACGATGTGGAAAAATTACCTTTGTGCTGCAAAAAAGCAGTCAGGATACTATGTTTACGATTGAGACCAGGGATAAAGATTCAAAGGCAAGGACAGGTTTACTTAAAACAGCTCACGGGGATATTCCTACTCCCATCTTTATGCCGGTTGGAACAGCAGGTACTGTAAAGGGCATTCTTCAGCGCGACCTGAAGGAAGATATCGATGCAAAAATAATACTCGGAAATACTTATCATCTTTATTTGCGTCCGGGGACTGAAATAATTAAGCAGGCCGGAGGACTTCATAAATTTATATCATGGGACAGGCCAATGCTTACAGACAGTGGCGGGTATCAGGTATTCTCACTCACAGGCAACAGGAAACTTACTGAAGAGGGTGCAATATTTAAATCTCATATCGACGGATCCAAACATCTGTTTACGCCGGAAAATACTGTTGATATTCAGAGAACAATCGGTGCAGACATAATAATGGCTTTCGATGAGTGTGCCCCATGGCCATGTGAATACAGTTATGCAAAAAAATCAGTTTCGCTAACTCATCAATGGCTCGACAGGGCAGTTGAGCGTTTCCGGACAACTGAACCAGTTTATGGCTATGAGCAGTTTCTTTTTCCTATCGTTCAGGGTGGAACATTTGATGATCTCAGGAAGATTTCCGCAGAAAAAATTGCATCTTGCGGACTGGCAGGTAATGCAATAGGGGGTCTGTCGGTTGGAGAACCGGCAGAAGATATGTACAGGATAATCGAGATTGTAAATGAAATACTCCCGGTAGACAAGCCGCGTTATCTTATGGGAGTTGGCACTCCTGTTAATCTTCTTGAGGCTATTGAAAGAGGTATTGATATGTTCGATTGTGTTATGCCGACACGAAACGGAAGAAATGGAATGTTGTTTACAAGTGAAGGAACTTTAAACATGAGGAATAGAAAATGGATTGATGATTTCAGTCCAATCGATCCTGCTGGTCCCTGCGATGTAAGTCTCAATTACTCAAAAGCATATCTAAGGCATCTTGTAATGTCGGGAGAAAATCTGGGAGCGCAGATTGCCAGTATTCATAATCTGGCATTTTACCTGTGGCTTGTTGGCGAGGCACGTAAAAAAATTGAAGAAGGTGATTTTGTAAGATGGAAAAACGAGATGGTAAAAAGACTCTCGGAGAGATTATAGGATCTCTGAGGATTAAGCTTATTGATGCATATATTATCAGGAAATTTCTTGGTACTTTCTTCTTTTCCCTTGTACTGATTCTTACAATTGCTGTAGTTTTTGATTTTGCCGAGAAGATCGATAATTTCATGGAAAAGGCAGCTCCGGTGAAAGCAATAATTTTCGACTATTACTTCAATTTCATTCCATATTTTGCCACACTTTTTGCACCTCTTTTTGTTTTTATTTCAGTTATTTTCTTTACATCAAAAATGGCAGTTAATACTGAGATAATTGCCATTCTCAACAGCGGAATGAGTTTTAAAAGGATGATGTGGCCTTACTTCCTGGCTGCTTTGGTTATTGCAATATTTACTTTTACCCTTACAAACTTTGTTATCCCTAAGGCAAATCTCACACGGATAGAATTTGAGAATAAGTATTACAGGTCGGCAAATAGAAAGCCAATAGCGGAAAACATTCACAGGCAGGAATCTAAAAATGTTAATGTTTATCTGGGTACATTTAATCCTATAAGCCAGAGAGGTCAGAATTTCACCATAGAGCAGTTTAATGACAGTAACAGACTTGTTTCGAAACTATCTGCCACATCTGTTGTTTATGATACTTCAAAAAATAAATGGACTGCCCTGAACTATTATATAAGAACAATAAAAGGCAACGAGGAGATTGTTACTTATGGACGTTCGATTGATACTACACTGCTTATAAGTCCGCCTGATTTTTCAAGGGATCCCGGCTTTGTGGGTACAATGACATATAATGAACTTAATGATTATATAGACCTTCTTCGGATGCAGGGATCTGACGAGCTGAAGTTATTTCTTATTGAGAAACACAGACGGTTTGCAAATCCTTTTGCCGTTTTTATCCTTTCACTTATTGGCGTTTCACTATCTTCTAAAAAGGTTAGGGGAGGTATTGGCATGAATATAGGTATAGGGCTGATTCTCAGTTTTTCTTACATACTGTTTCTGCAGTTTGCCTCTCAATTCTCACTTAAAGGCAGTCTTGGTCCGATGCTTGCAATGTGGATTCCCAATATTCTTTATTCAATAGTTGCGATGGTATTGTATAAAATGGCCCCGAAATAATTTTTAAGTCAAACATTTTCACTAAAATTGTATCCTCAAAAAATTGTTCTGTTAATTAAATAACAATAAACTGTTTTAAAATATATTTTATGCCAGTCAATAAGAAAGTCAGCGAGTTGCAGCAAAAGCGCGAAAAACTACTTCAGGGAGGTGGTGAGCAAGCCATTGAGAAACAGAAAGCTATGGGTAAACGTACTGCCCGTGAGAGGATTATGTCGCTTCTCGACGAAAATTCATTCAATGAGTATGATCTTTTCGTGGAGCATGATGCCCGTGATTTTGATATGGATAAGAAATCTCTTCCTACCGACGGAGTTATAATAGGTTCAGGTACCATTTATGGTGCTCCTGTTGCAATTTTTGCCCAGGATTTTACTGTCGCCGGAGGATCACTTGGCCTTATGCATTCAAGAAAGATAACCAAGATCATGGATCATGCCCTTAAAATGAGAATTCCCCTTATTGGAATTAACGATTCTGGTGGTGCCAGAATTCAGGAGGGTGTAAATTCTCTGGCAGGCTATGGCGAAATCTTTTTCCGTAACACAATTTCGAGCGGTGTTATCCCACAGATTTCAGTTATCCTCGGTCCCTGCGCAGGAGGTGCTGTTTATTCCCCTGCCCTTACAGACTTTGTTTTTGTTGTAGATAACATTTCAAAGATGTTTATTACCGGTCCTGAGGTTATTAAGACAGTTCTTGGTGAAGAGATCTCGATGGAGGATCTGGGAGGAGCAAGAGTACACAGTGAGGTTACAGGTAATGCACATTTCTTTGCAATGAGCGAAGATGAGTGTTTCGAGCAGATTAAAAAGCTCATAACATTTATTCCGTGGAATAACAGCAAGAAAGCACTTGCCTTTGAACCCGGAGTTCCAAAACCTGAATATAATATAAATAAGATAGTACCTGAGGATCCGACACTTCCGTATGATGTCAAGGATGTTATAAGGGCCATTGTTGATAATTCCGATTTCTTCGAAATAATGGAATTATATGCAAAGAATATAGTTATCGGTTTCGGCAGAATGGGCGGCAGGACAACAGGATTTGTTGCAAATCAACCGCTCGAAATGGCAGGTGTACTGGATGTTAACTCCTCCGATAAAGCTGCCAGGTTCATTCGATATTGCGATGCGTTCAATATTCCTATAATTACTCTTGTCGACCTTCCGGGTTATCTTCCTGGTGTTGATCAGGAGCATGCCGGGGTTATCCGTCATGGTGCAAAAGTATTGTACGCCTACAGCGAAGCTACTGTGCCAAAACTTACAGTTATACTCAGGAAAGCATACGGCGGCGGCTATATTGCAATGAGCTCACGTCACCTCAGAGCCGACTTTGTATTTGCATGGCCATCAGCTGAGATAGCCGTAATGGGACCGGAAGGTGCAGCAAACATTATTTTCAGAAAAGAGATCACTACGGCAGCAGATCCCGATGCAATGAGAAAGCAAAAAGTTGAAGAATATAAGGCCAAATTTGCCAACCCTTATGTGGCAGCTTCACGCGGATATGTTGACGCGGTTATTGAACCATCTGAGACCAGAAAATTCCTTCTTCATTCTATAGAGGTATCTGAGGATAAGATAGTTCCTATGCCTGAGAAAAAACATGGACTTCCACCATTCTGATTTTTGGTATCCTTTAATAAACTAATAGTTATGAAGAAAGAAGATAAACTGGGATACCTGCAGATCGACTCAAGTTTTTATCAGACAAGGATAGATCCGAAGTTTGAGAATCGCAAACAGTATGCTCCAGCCGACCCAAAAATAATCCTGAGTTTTATACCTGGTACTGTTACTCAGATTTATGTTACTGAGGGACAGGTAGTAAAAAAAGGCGAGGTGCTTATGATACTCGAAGCGATGAAGATGCAGAATAAACTGAAATGCAATATGGATGGCAAGATAAAGTCAATTGCTGTTGCAAAAGGGGCAAAGGTTTCAAAGGGGACAGTACTTATTGAATTGGTGTGATTGCGGAGATATCCCGATAATAACCCAATTGTCTGTTTTTTTTGACTTTCTGGTTCCTGTCTTCATATTCTCAGCTAGATTATTGTGAAATTCCAGCCTCAATATCTTTCCATCTTAGATTGGATTCAGGATTTTCTTCCATCAGCTTCATTCTCTGCTTTACAATTTGTTATGATCCTCTGGGATATGTAACTGCCATACATAGGCCAGATTGGATGTGGACCTGTTCTATACGCTATCTTTTTTGGTATTTTTCTTTAATAACATTTCTTGGATAATAGTTACCATATTTGGTAACTATTAATTATCTTTGCAAGGTATGAGAATCATTAAAGAAAATACATTATCTGAGTACTGCAAATTAGTCAGATACAAACAGGCGAAAGAATCTCTAAAAGCCTGGATTTATGAAGTACGATACTCAAGTTGGGGAAATGCAAATGAATTAAAGGCGAAATACAGAAATGCCAGTATTTTAAGTTCCAAAAGAGTAGTATTCAATATCAAAGGCAATGAGTACCGGTTAATTGTTGATATTGAATACAAGTTGAAAATTGTCTTTATTGTGTGGTTTGGTACCCATAATGAATATGATAAAATAGATGCTAAAACAATAAATTATGAAAACTAAAATATTAAAATCAGAGCAAGAATATAACGAAGCCTGCAAAAGGATATATAGTCTTATTAATAGCACTAATAAGCCTGTTTTACCTGATAGTCCTGAGGGCGAAGAAATGGAGCTTTTATCCTTACTTGTTGAAAATTACGAACAGGAGAAGTTCCATTTAGAAGCTCCTGTTGCAATTGAAGCTATTAAATTCAGAATGGAACAAATGAACCTGAAACAATCTGATATTGCACCATTATTTGGAGGAAAAACAAGAGTATCTGAAGTTTTAAACGGGAAAAGACCCTTAACCTTAAAAATGATTGTTCTTTTAAACACTTACTTAGGAATACCTCTGGAATCATTGGTTAACGGGAATAAAAAAATAAAACTGGAAGCTGTAAAAAGAGAGAAGCTATTGAGTATTTCTTCAATTAAAGAATACATAACAAATACAAGAGCAGCAATTATTTAAAATGATAACTGATCAACAGGATTTTACAGGATTACCAGCCATAAGTAACAGAGGAGCCGATAATCAGTATAAATACTACGGCAAAGAGTTGCAGGGTAAAAGTTTGGACGGGGTGGCATTGGATTGGTATGATTACGG
>JFJP01039048.1_pt1 | contig 14702 bp, 13 predicted proteins | sample 431651 | NCBI WGS metagenome assembly JFJP01 (sample SAMN02602958, study PRJNA72255) | Microbial mat metagenome, whole genome shotgun sequencing project. | biome: fresh water; feature: sink hole; material: water; isolation source: purple microbial (photo- and chemosynthetic) mats found in...
GAATTAGCATCAAATTCAATATGCGATGGCAAAATTTCCAATAAAGAACTGCTATAAGAATTTCCTGAAACGTGTATAACTGACTTTTCTTCTTTATTACCTAAAGCAAAATTCTCACATTTCCAGTTCTTGTCTTCGATGGCATTCTTAGTTAAAAGCGCATAAGCCGTGGTTAACGGTTCGAAAGATATAATTTTCCCTTGATATCCAATACGACGCATTAACGATGCATATTGTCCAATATTTCCCCCTATATCTAGCAAAACACTTATTCCAAAATGATTTAAAAATAATTGACGGGATTTAAGCTCCTCACTCAAATTTTCTAAAAATACTTTCTCTGCATCAATTGGTAGAATTCTTTGAATTTGTATGTTAAAATGTCTCAAAAAACGATTTATTCGTAATTTCATTTTAAAATGTATTTGTTTATTATATATTTAATACTTTTATACTTTTTATGAATAGAGGGGAAGACTATACTAAAAAGTGATTTATCATCATAGAAACTTTTTGCAATAATTTTTAAGATGTATGACTGTGTTATATTTTGGGGCAAATTAATAGTTTTATTTCCCGAATCCATCTTTACATGATAATCATCAGAAACTCCACACCTTAAACCACTACCATCAAAACCCATATTATATGTTTTAGAAGTTACGGGGTACAATGTAAGTTTATCATAAAGCAATTGATGATAACAGATCCGTATATCAAGCGCTTCGAACTCTTTACAAGAATCACTTTTTAAAATATAATACAAATCTTCACCATCTTCAATATATTTCTTAACGTTCTTTGGATTATTATTTAACTCTGAAAACCGATCATATTCTTCAAAATTTATTTCGTCCCATTTCTTTTTCCATGTTGCAAAACCCCATGCACATTGACGACGATTTACCCATACATCTTGTTTGTAAAACCAAGGTAAATGAATGGGTGGTGCATATCCGGTTATTGTTACAATCCGATTATCATTTTCATAGGCATCCAATGCACTATTCATATATTCCAAAAAATTAACTGATGTAAGAATATCATCTTCCAAAAAAATAATTTTTCCAAAATCAGTTAGAATAGAGTTAATGGCTTGAAAGATTGATTGATGTGCACCCAAATTCTTATCCCTAAAAATAGGTATAACTTCTTTAAAACCCGTTATTGTAAAAACATATTTTCGTATATCATCTACAATTTCAATATCTTTAGAAGAGAAAGCTGCATCTGATACAATGTATAAAATAGAATTTTCTGCCAATCTGTTCTTCGACAAAGCTTCAATGCATTTTACAAAATGTAGTTTTCGATTATATACAGAGACTAAAATTGGGGCTAAATTCATTTGAAAATTGCTATATTTAAAATTTATCCTTTAATAACACTAACTATCAGGTCAATTTGTTCAAAAGTCAATTCAACATAAATTGGCAAACACAAGATTTGATTGGCAATTTTATTTGCTACCGGCAAATTATTGGGGTCTGATGAAGGTAAAGTTTTATAGGGATAAAGATTGCTTATCAGAGGGAAAAAGTAACGACGACTAAAAATGTTATACTCTTTAAGTTTTTCGTATAACTCATCCCTATTCATTCGATAAATTTGTTCATCAATTACAATTGGGAAATATGAGAATACATGTGTTGTATTTTCAATATCATTCATAAAACGAATCCCTGGAATATCAGACAATAAAATTCGATACCGTTCAGTAATGGTCTTACGAATTGAAATAAAATTATCAATGTACTTCAATTGTAATAAACCGTATGCAGCTTGAACCTCATTGAGTTTAGCATTTATACCGGGTTCTTCAATAACTGTTTCTCCCCTAAATCCAAAATTTTTCAAATTGTCAATGTGACGCTTCATTTCTTCAGAATGCGAAATAATTGCTCCACCTTCTATTGTACTATAAATTTTAGTTGCATGAAAACTCAAAACTGATAAATCTCCAGAGTCTAATATTGAAATTCCATTATTTTTTACACCAAAAGAATGAGCTGCATCGTAAATAACTTTTAGTTTATATTTATCAGCTATTCTCTGAATTTCGTCAATTTTACAAGGATTACCATAAACATGTACAGGCATTATAGCTGTAGTTTTAGAGGTAATTGCTGCTTCAATTTTTGCTGGATTTAGATTTAAATATTCCGGTTCAATATCAATAAAAACCGGTGTAATTTTGTTCCACCATAGTGAATGGGTTGTAGCCACAAAACTAAATGGAGTTGTAATCACTTCACCTGAAATACTTAACGCTTGTAAAGCGGTAATAAGAGCTAATGTGCCATTAGAGAACAAAGAAATATACTTCACTCCTAAATAATCAGCTAACTCTTGTTCAAGTTGTTGATGTAATGGTCCATTATTTGTAAGCCAATTATTCTCCCAAATCTGTTGTAAATAGGGTATAAACTCTTCTAATGGAGGCAAAAATGGTCTGGTTACATGAATTACTTCATTTTTCATTTATTACAAATTAATTCTAAATTTTAATCCAATCTTTTGGAATTAAATTAATTACTTCCAATTTATTAGTCCATTTTTTTGGTGAAATTACTGTTTTTTCAGGATTTTGGTTTAACCATGCCCCCCACCAGCTAAAAGTACTATTTGCAATGATATTATGTTTACATTTACTCATTAAACACATATCCTGCCAACTATCATTTTCTTTATTACAATCAACAAAGAATATATTTTCCAAAACCATATTCTCTTTTGCCCATTCTATATCATCTGAAAAAACAAAATAACGCAGACTTTGGAATTTTTCATTCATCAAATTTATTGCATTATTATAATATTCTAAAGTGCAAATATTTCCAAAATAATCATTATGGTTCAAATAGTCTCCTCTTCTTATGTGAAGTGATACGGAATTTGATAAATCAATTTGCGAAAGTATATTTTTAGAACTTTCATTTAACTTTTCAATGCTGAACTTAAATTTTGCTCTTATTGTTTCTGAAAAATTTTTAAAATACAATTCAGATTGCCAATAACCATCATAAATAAGGAATGGATATTTTATATTTAAGTAAGCTGAATTAAATTTACCATAATCTTCTTCCTTTTCAACAATTAATTTGAATAATTTTTTTTTCAACAAAAAATTATAAAATTTCATTTGTCTCCTATAATACTTGTAACTTCTATTTCTTATAGCAGAAAATATATTGTTAATTTCGAAACCATTATGAGCAAACCAAGAATCTAACGGATCAATTAATATTATACTTAAATTACTTTTTTTACTTATCATCAAAGAAAAAGCAAATTCAAACATTTGATTACCTAAACCACCTTTTATGATTACAATTTTAATCATTCATTCTAAATTTACCATCTATTAATAAAGGTCCAAAATCCGGTGGGGCAATTTCACCTGTTTTGTAATAATCACCTTTTTCTACTTTCAATTCTAAAACGTTATATAAACAATCAAAAAAACCAGTTGTACCATTGTCCTTCATTATTGAATATGATATCCAATAACTACCTTCATTTAACGAAAGTCTTCTAATTATTAGTTCAAATTCACCTTGAGATTTAGAAATATCCATACTATCACCTGTAAGGCGATTATGAATCAAGGTTAAAGGTATTTCATTGGTATCGCGTATAGAAAAAGCAATATTTACGTTATGAAATACATGATTCACAGTTTTCTCAAAGCCTAAAACTATTTTAAAATCCTGACCTGAAATTACTGAATTCAGAATCTTTCCATCAAGAGTTGTAATTTTTATTTCAGTTGCTTTAATCTCCATACTTCCAACTCTATCCAGTCTATCTGGAATAAGAATTTTAGTATTTTGCTTTGAATAGTTTAAATATCTGTCAACAACACTATTTATTGATCCGGAATAATCTATTCCACCATCAATAAGTAATATACCTTTATTACATAAACTTTTGATAGAACCCATGTTATGACTTACAAATAATACTGTCCTTCCTTCACCTTTGGATACGTCTTCCATTTTTCCAATTGCCTTCTTCTGAAATTCGGCATCTCCAACTGCTAAAACTTCATCTACAACAAGAATTTCAGGGTCAAGATATGCTGCAATTGCAAACCCTAAGCGCACAGTCATCCCACTGGAATATCTTTTAACAGGAGTATCTATATATCGTTCCACACCTGAAAAATCAACTATTTCATCAAATTTTCTGTTTATCTCAGACTTAGTCATCCCCATGATTGCACCATTCATATATATATTCTCTTTTCCCGTCATTTCGGGGTGAAAACCTGTGCCAACCTCTAGTAATGAGGCTATTCGACCTTGAGCCTTAATTGTACCGGTAGATGGTGCCGTAACTTTTGATAAAATTTTAAGTAAGGTTGATTTGCCTGCTCCGTTTTTTCCAATAATTCCCAATACATCGCCCTGTTGAACTTCAAAGTTAATATCCCTTAAAGCCCACACATAATCGCTTATGCCTTTATGATCTCTTATATTTGTTTCTCCAATTCTCAAATATGGATCTTCCTTTCCTCGTATATTCATTGTAAACCAACGGTTTAAATCATGACTTAGAGTATTAGTTGATACCAAACCTAATCTATATTGTTTACTTATATTTTCAAATTTAATTGAAGTTGACATTTAAATATCTATATTTTTTTGTGATAATTATAATTAACAAATAAAAAACAAATTTATTTTCAAAATAGCTTTCAAATTACAAAGAAAACTGCATTTTATTATGGCAAATCCATAAAATCAATTTGATTTAAGAAATTTCTCTCCCGAAATTCTACTTCTGATAATCTTTGCGGGGTTACCATATGCAAGCACATTATCCGGCAAATCTTTTGTGACTAATGAACCAGAACCAACAACTGTATTTTCTCCAATATTGATTCTATCCATTATAATTACTCCTAATGTGATAGCAGAATACTTTCCAATATTAACTTTCCCTCCAGTAATAGAACCAGCTGATATGCTTGCAAAGTCCCCGATAGAGGAATCATGTTCTAACTGCGAACCTGTAGCAAAAAAACTGAAATCACCAACTACACAATTAGGATTAATTATACAACCTGCCATAACAACAACTCCCATACCCATTTTCACATTCATACCAACAATTGAACTGGGGTGTATAGTATTTACAAACTTAAAGTCCGGAACAATTGCTCTAACACAATCAAATACTATTTTGCGTGACCAATTGTCACCAATGGTGATTATTCCTGCTTGTATTTGATATTCTTCAATAAGCTCATTCAACTGTTCTTGTCTTCCAATTATTTTGTATCCTGATATTTCTGTTCCTATATCTTTAATGGAATCCACTATCCCAACAATATTATATTTACCTTCCTTAATAATTATATCAATACAATAACTCACTTGATTTCCACCACCAAGTAGTATTATGTTTTTAATTTTGTCGTTAAGTTCAATTGATGTTGACATTTTTCAATCTTTATTAAATAATGAGTTAAATGATTATTTCTGAAAAGGTCATGCTATTAATACATCAAATTCTTTTTTAAGCCTTTTATCTTGATAAAAAGATTAAATAACAACTTGGTTTTTGAGCAAATAACTCGTAAATTATAATGATTTATTTTTTGCCCATAAAATTTTGCTCTTGTATAATCGTTTGAATTATATGAAAATATCAAATATTTTTCATTTATATAATTGTTCCATTCGTTCTCACTATATTTTAGATCATCAGGTAATTGTTCACAAAGATATTGATACATTATTCTATCTCTTTCAAATTTTTTCTCTAAGCAATTGAAATCAACAGGCCTTGTTATCGAATTTTCAGTGTATCTGTATGTTACGGTCGAAATATCTAAATGGTAAAAATTTGTATGTTTTGCGATTATTACCCAAGTTTCCCAATCTTGTATTGGAAAATTATACTTAATATAATCATCTAAATTCACATATTGTTCAATTAAAGAATTTCTGAGAACAACAGAGCTTGTCAATAATGAATATTCATCTTCAAAAAGTGAAAGTAAGAGATTCTTTTTTATATGATTTTTAATTGTATGCTCTTTAAACTTTTTATTAATAATATCTTCAGTTCTATAATTGGTATGAACAAGACCTATATCTTTATTTCGTTCTAAAATATCAATTTGTTTTTGAAGCTTTTCATCATAATTCCAATAATCATCGTCATCACATAGAGCCACGTATTTCCCTTTTACAAGTTTCATTAAATTGGCCCAATTATTTCCAACACCTTTATTTTGTTTATTGAATACCAATGTTATTATATCTGGAAATTTACTTTGGTAATTATTCAGAATTTCTCTGGTACCATCTGAACTTTCATCATCCCCAATTAAAATCTCAATAGCAAAATCTCTTTTCTGATTTAAAACAGAATCTATAGTTTGGCTAATAAATTGTTCTCTATTGTAAGTGCAAATTACAACTGAAACAAAAGGAATCATATCGGATTGTTTTCGAGGAAAAATCAACATTTATATATATTTTTTTAAAATTCGTTATGACTTTGTGCCCACAAAGATAGTATTTATAGGTTTAACATACAAAGAATTTGTTATTATAATTAGCTGCAAACCAATTAAATTCTGAAATGATTTTGGTTTCAAAAATAACTATTTAACAGTAAAATCTGTCAATTTCATTTGGTTGAGCCTATTATGAAAGTCATTATATTTGTCATTCAGCACATTTGTTAGAAAAATTTGAACCAGATTCCTGAATGGTAATCAGGCTATATTAATACGTTTATATTATCCACCTTTATTTTAAGTATTTCTGGTTTGTGTCAAAGGTCATTATTTCCTTTCAGTATTCTCACAAAACTACTGCTGCCCCTACAATTACCTTAAGTACTTTGAATACTTATAAATGTTGTAGAATTCTAAATCACAATCGAATTCATTATTTCGATTTCTTCTTTAATAAATCCTGAATAAAAGACATTGTGTGTATAATTGGTTTTGAAAAAAAGGGATATTTCAATATAATTTTGTTTCTGTATTTTAAATACGGAAATAGTTCATTAATAAAACCACTATTCTCTTTTATGATATTAAAAAACAATGAAACATCAGTATTCCCTAATTTTATAAGCGGTTTCAAAAATTGATTTATTCTCCAAATACCACCCTCGTAAAGTACTAAACTAAATTTATTATCTTTTGATTTAATTTCTTCTGAAAACTTAATTATTCTCGAACCTACAACAAAACATTTTTGATACAACTTATTAAAACCAAACGGAGTTGACATAGTTGATGCTGGATTTTGTCTGTAATAGTAATAAAATTTATCTATCATATGAATTCTATTGGCGTAAAACATTGAGTATAATGTATGAAGATCATCTTCACCATAACCAATTTCAGGATAAAATAGTGACTTTGAAATCAAGTAATTTCTATTATATATCCTTGCCCAGGATTCAATTTGCAACTCCCATGGATTAGTAGTATTGTAATATTGTCTACCATCGATACAATTAGCATTTTCAATGTTATCATCCCGGTAGGGTTTACGATTACTTCCGTTTACATCTACTTGATAACTGTTAAATTGCAACACATCTAAGTCATTAACTAACAACATATTTAACAATTCATCAAAAATATTATTTTCCACATAATCATCCGGGTCAACAAACCAAACATAATCACCCTTAGCTACGTTTAAACCTGTATTCCTAGCAGCTCCTTGTTGTTTATTTACTTCATGATCCATCAAAATCAGGTTTTGATGTTTCTGCTGATAAGATAAAATGTAATCCCGTGTTGAATCTGAAGAACAATCATTTATGCAAATAACTTCGTATTCAGTTTCAGGAATATTTTGGTTATACAAGCTATCTAAACATTGTATAATGTATTGATCAACATTGTAGCAAGGAAGTATTATGGATAGTTTTAGTTTACTCATTATTTCATAATCATTCGTTTGTAATTTCTAATTAATCTTAGAGGCTGCATAAAAATCAAATTAAAAACTTTGATTGGAAAGGGATATAGATAAATAAAATAATCTTTAAATCTCAAATGATTTTTGAATTTACTTTTTTCAATATTTCGTATCCTTCTATAAAATTTTTGTAATTCAGTAGCCGAAAAATACAGAATAGCCTTTTTCTTATTTTTTAAATTGTAAGTATATATTGGAATTAACAAATCCGGGATTGAACTATCTTTATCACGCCAAGCTTCTAAAATAGCAACACATTCTACTTCAAACCTTACTTTGTCGGCCAACTTTATGCCACCAAGGTAATTTGTGTTCATGTCCGATGTAGGATTATCCCGATAGAAGTGTAACTTATCTGTTATGTACTGAAATCTATTACATGCCAGAAGTGAGCGTAGTGTTTGAATATTATCTTCCCAAAAATAAATTTCAGGAAAAAATAAATTATTTTTTATTAAGAAATTTCTTTTTGAAATTTTCGACCATGCTGTAACCGCTTTTTTCCAATAGGGTAGTTGTTCGTTTTTTAAATAATCGATTCCTGTAGTTACGGAAGTATTTTGTGGAAAAAACTGATATTCAGATGTTACTCCTTCATTTGTAATTCGTTGTGTGTTAAAATGCAAAATATCTAAATCATTGCTTTCGGCAATATTTAATAATTTTGCAAAAACATTTGGTTGTATATAATCATCCGAATCGATAAACCAGACATAGTCACCTTTTGCAATACGAAGACCAGTATTTCGGGCTTCACCTAACATTTTATTTATGTCATGTTCAACCAGTATTAAATTAGAATATTTTTTTTTGTACTCCAATACAACTGCCTTGCTATTATCTGGCGAACAATCGTTAACACAAATAACCTCAAATTCATTTTCGGGGAGGTCTTGTTTAAAAACACTATCCAAACATTCGGCAATGTATTCTTCAACGTTGAAGAAAGGAATGATAATAGAAAGTCTCATGTGTTATTTAAAAATTGAATAATAGATTTTTTTTATCTGATTACGTGGAAATCTGTACAAAAAAATAAACAAAAACAAATAATCAAATTTAACGAATTCTTTTAAAACTTTTATTGCTACACCTTTTATAAAATAATCGCTATAAATAAAATAGAGATTAGTCCATATTTTATACAGTTTAAATTTTGAATAATCGCCTTTGGTCAATGAAATTGCCCGTTTAACTACTTCAAGTCCTTCTATTAAAAATAAGCCAAGTTTATTGAATCTACTGGAAGCACTTCCTTCATAAACCCTAAAATAATTTAAAGTATCATCCACTTCAACAATTTTAGATTTATTTGCCATTTCAACCCATAACAGCCAATCACCGGCAAGTAATAAGTCTTTCCAACGGGTGCTAAGCAGTTGTAAATACTTCTCTCTTTTGAAAATAACCATACTGCCATTTCGAATACCATTGCCGGTTAGCATAAATTTCCCAATATAATCATTCCCATCATATTTTGTAAACTGGTTGGTTAAGTCTGGTATTTGATAGATTCTATCTGACTTATTTACATTTAATGACTTACAATATACAATTGAGACTTCACTGTCTTCAAAATGCGGCTCCAAACATTCCAAAAAGCGCAAATCACACCAGTCATCACTTTCAGCAATCCAAATTAATTCACCTTTTGCTAATTGTATTCCTTTATACCATTGTTTGTATGATGTACCACCATTTATCTCATTGTATAAAACATGTTTAACTTTGGGGTAATAACGAAAAGACTCAATAATTTCGCGGCTATTATCTGTTGAGCAATCGTCAAGTAATATTAGTTCAAAGTCCTGGTAGGTTTGATTTAAAATACTCTCAATACGTTGTGTCAGATATTGTGAGTGATTATAATTTGGTACTATTACTGATACTTTTGGCATTGAAAATTCTTTTAAATCTTCTTGAATTTAATTTAACATATTCCTCAAAATCAGCAAGAATAAACTTATTAGCATATTTACCATAAACTAATATATAATCTTTTAGAGTGAAAATTAAAATTAAAAATCCGATAGATGATTTTATAATTTTCTCTCTCTTATACCATAAATTTATTTTTTGTTTTAATTTCCCTGTAAAATTTACCAATAAAGTGTAATCATTTTTGATTGTTTTAAACTTAAAAACATTACTATCGGGAGGTGTTTCTAACCAGTCGGCAAGACCCATAACCTGATTGTTGTGAATTCTATATTTTATCAAACATTTATCAATCATGCTAATACAATTATCATTGATGGCCGAAATGGCTATATACTCATCATGTAGTATCTTTTCAAATTTTTGAAATGGCAAAGTATTTATAATATAGGATTTTCTAAATGCCATTGTAGCCCCTGTAATTCGATTATCGATATTTAGGAGCTCAAAATCCAAACCTTCTAAAAAATATTTTTTGGTTTCATTGGTAAGATTAACAATGTCGAACAAAGTTTTTGATGTTAATAGTTTATTATCATAACCGATTAGTTCTGCATTGGTAAAAAGTACATTACATTTGTCATTATCTATGAAAAAATCAGTGATAATTTCAACTTTATTTTCATCCCAAATATCATCTTGATCAGATAAGAAAATAATATCTCCTGTACATAAAGAAATAGCTTTCTCAAAATTTTTTATTATGCTAAGCTTCGATTTATTTTTATAAATTTTAATTATTCCGGGAAATTTATTTGAATAATCAAATATAATATCCAGTGTAATGTCTGTTGATAAATCATCACAAATTATAATTTCATCTACAGGGCATGTTTGTGTTAAAATACTACTCAACTGATCTTTTATAAAAATACTTCCATTATATGTACATAATGCTACACTGATTTTCATGCTAATAAATCTTTTTATTGAGTATTTGCTTTTTGAAAATATTATTGCTCATATTTAAATATCATCCATTTTGGATATCTTAATCAGAATTGTGTAAAGTAGAAACACAAGCTAATCAAAATTTAAAATCAGACTTGTTTTATTTTTTAAGTTATAAAACATTTTCTGGTTCATTTCTATAAATTCATTCTTGAGAATTATTTGAGAAATACAAAAATAGAATAGCTATATATTAAACAATTAAATCTGATATTCTTATTTTAACAATAAGATGAAAATACTAATTTTCAGATAAGGAGTTATTTGCTATCTCAAGTTCTTGTTTTAAAACTTTCAAAATCTCATGTCCATTCTTCAAATCTGGTTCCAAATAATTTCCTTCAGCCCATTCATTCCACGACTTAATAAAAACAATTTTATTTTGAGTATTAATAGTTTTTTCTAAAGTATCTTTTACATGTTTTCGAAATACTTCAGGAGTAAAATCTGTAAAAATAACTCCATTTTTTCCACTTCGGGCTGAATTATCCCATCCGGGTAGTATTGTTCGAAAAAAAGCATAATCGAATGATTTATTTATTTTAAAATACTTCATTGCATGTTCATATTTATACACGTTTAATGGTTTAGAATCGATATAATTAATTATCGATGTAACGATCTTAAATTTCTTAAACTTATTCCTGATTTTAAGCCTTAGTGGTGCATAATGGTATTTTATTGTCTCCTGAGCTGCATAAGTGACAGCATCGAATCCAAAAAGCTCAGGATTCCAATTAAGTCCAACATTTGATGCTACAAAATAAATTCCTTTTAAACCATTATTTATTGCAAGTTGATTAAATAAATTAACAAATAACTTAATATCAGGTAAATTCAATGGTTTATAAATTAAAAACAAAGGTTTGTCGTCAACTCTTATATACCTTTTATCTTTAAAAGCAGGAAGTAATGCATCAAAATGTGCTTCGTAATCATTTACTCCGGGGTACTCTTGCTCTATTAATATTTTATCATTCGCCCCGTGCCATATACCAGACCATGTTTCATTTGCCCAACCTAAACAAAAGGGGAAATCTGGTTTTCCAGAACTAAGCACTTCATTAAAAGGTCTTTCGAGCAAACGTTTCCCATTTCCAAACCAATAATGCCAATAACAAAAACCTTCAATTCCAGCATCCTTTGCCAGTTGTGCTTGTTGCTCTCTAACTTCAGGTACGCGTAAATCATAAAATCCTAAATCTGCAGGTAATTTTGGTTGTTCATGACCTTTAAAAAGAGGTTTTGCTTTTGCTACGTTAGTCCATTCAGTAAAACCTTTCCCCCACCATTTATCATTTTCTGGAATTGGGTGAAATTGAGGAAGATAATATGCGATTGCGCGAATTTTTGACATAGAATTAATATCTCTTAATTATTCGTTTTTTTTTAAAGCTCTTTTAAAACTAGTATAATTGGTGTAAAACTGAAACTAAAATTATATAATCAATTATACTACTTTATTGGTTCGCAAAATTTTTATTTTAAAAACAGACTATTTGCAAGTATATTTTGCAGAAGCATATATTCTATTTTGTTTTCTACGGGAATTTACAATAACTCAATCTAAAAAAACCCAATTTCCTTAAGGGTTTTGAATCGTAATCTAAGTATATTGTTTTAATTTAAAGAGAGCATTTGGCGATAAATAACGTCTCTGAGTTTTATGTTTTATAATATTGCAGCACCCATAGAAATATTTGTTTTTAATAATCCAAGAACCTAATTTCTGTTATTTCTCTATTATTTATTTATAACATTAAAGAATTTATTCATCCCGGTTTAGAATGCAATTTATATTGTTTTAATATTTGAGAATTATCCTTAAAGAAGTATAGCGCCTTATATGTTTAATAATAAAAAAATGGTCTTAATTTCTGTTTTATCAACAACCATTTAACGGCCTTATCGGACAAAAAATACTTCTCTTGATTTGAGAGATATTGTTTTCTTGTTGTTGAAAAATTTATTTATTGCGTTATTTCAAAAAACAATAAAACAATTATACTCAAAACTTCAAACTATATTTTCTTCTCCCCTGCGAGTTAGAATAAAGGAAACTATTTATTGTCCCTTTTATTTTTTTCTCTTTTATTTAAAAATTCAGAACAAATTATTTAAAAATGTTTCTTAGAAATGAAAATTTATTCAGAATTTTACGCCCTAGCCTGAATTCCAATGAAGATTTAATTATTTGCTGAGCTTTATTGATATCTTCGGATGTTAATATATTTCTTGTTTCACCAAAAAAAGAATGTAAATAAATTGGTTTATACAATTCAATATCTGTACAAATAGCTATATTGTAAACTGGTGTAAACTTAGTTGTTTTATTATTCATATCAGTAACAACAGGAATTTTATTTGGAAGAATCTCAAAATCAGCCGTAATTATTGAACCTGAAAACACACTTTGACTAAAAAAATAACTTGTTTTAAAAAAAGCATTTAATAATTTTTTAAATTCTTCATAATACAATTCCTTAACATGGAACTGATTATTAAACTCAGGAACATCTGAGTAATAATACTTATCGGGAGATGACATTATAAGAATTCCATCAGGTTTCAAAACCCTCTTTATCTCAAACATCATTTCCTCATGTTTATCATGATGTTCTATTGTTTCAAAACTTACGAAAACATCAGCAAAATTATCAGGTAAAGGAATACTGGTAGCATCTCCTTGCTGAAAATCAAGGTTGTTTCGTATATATGTATTTCGCGCATGATCAACTGCTTCGGTGCTTAAATCTATTCCGGTAACACTTTTGGCATATTGAGATAAAATATTGGAGCCATAACCTTCTCCTGAAGCTAAATCAACAACTATTTTATCTTTAAGATCTAATTGGTTTAAAACAAAATAATAACGATTTAGATGTTCTAATTCAATAAAGCCTTTCATTCTGGGCATAAATCTCTCTCCTGTCATTTCCATAATTACGACTTTATATAATTATTATTCCGTTTTCGCTCAAGCCATGAAACATATCTATCAAATAAATAAAAAACCCGACTTAAAACAGGAAATTTTTGAATCCTTTGATATGCCAGAATTCCATTACCCCAAAGTAAATAATCTGTATATATATTCTCCGGTAACATTTCCGATAAAACTTGTTGACGTTCTGATTTATCAAGGTGATTATTAACGTTACTTATCCCATTCATATCAAAAAGTGTAACATCGATATTAGTATAATCAACTGTTATATTGTTCAATATTAAAACATTAAGATACCATTTCCAGTCTGAAACAATTTTCAGATTTTCGTCATAAAAGCCAAATTGATTGAACAAATCTCTTTTTATATATGCAGGTGAGTGATTTAAAGTCCCATAAAAGAAATCAACAAATGTGGGTTTTCTACCTGAAAAACCTTTGTCACAATATAATCCTTTTGGTAAGTTTTTCAGCATATTACCATAAAGAATATTACAATCAGGTTTTAACGACTTAATCATTCTTTCAGTAACTATTTCATTTACAATACAATCGCCAGAATTCAGAAACTGAAGATATTTTCCTTTAGATATTAGAATACCTTTATTCATTGCATTATAAATACCTGTATCTTTCTCACTTACCCATTTTATCTCTATACTAGTTTCTTCTTTTGCACATGTACTAATATATTCAGCGCTTCCATCATTACTTCCTCCATCAACAATTATATATTCAAACTCTTTCGATGTTTGACATAATACGCTTTGAACAGTTTTTTTAAGACCATTCAAATTATTATAATTTATAGTTATAATCGATAGTAGTGGCATATTGCAATAAAATAAATTATACAGTATCCATAAAACTACGTTGCACTTTATTGAATACTATAATTCCTACAA
>JFJP01039568.1_pt1 | contig 14702 bp, 10 predicted proteins | sample 431651 | NCBI WGS metagenome assembly JFJP01 (sample SAMN02602958, study PRJNA72255) | Microbial mat metagenome, whole genome shotgun sequencing project. | biome: fresh water; feature: sink hole; material: water; isolation source: purple microbial (photo- and chemosynthetic) mats found in...
TCAGGGATCCGGGGATGCGTTCCGTAGTTCCATTTAGCCGGAAGCTCTGATTTCTTCCAGGCTTTTAAACCTTTTACTTTATTCAGTAACAGAAGAACAGAGTCGAGTTTTCCGGCTTTAGTATTTATTGAATATACCGGGCTTCCTCCGCTCATAGAAGAAATCATCCGTTCAGGAATAACGGCTCTCAGATTTATGTATTTATCTGATGAAACAGGGCCCATTCCATGGTCAGAAAGAACAATCAGGTTTATTCTCCTGGCATCGGGCAAGGTGGAAATTTTTTGCCGGATAACACCGATAATGCTGTCGAGCCGTTCAACTTCCTTCCCTGTCTCGGCTGAAACTGGTCCGAAATCATGACTTGTAAGATCTGGTTCATCGAAATAAAGTGTAACAAGCTCAGGACGTTTTTCAAGCGGATAACTCAGCCATTTTATTACAGTGTCGATTCGTTCTGAATAGGTTACTTTCCCGTCATATTTCTTCCAGTAACTTGGATAGCTGCCACCCACAGGAGCTTCTGAACCAACCCAAAAAAAAGACGCTGCCTTTGCCCCTTGTTTTTCAGCAGTTGCCCAGATTGGTTCGCCATCATAAAAAGCAGGATTTTCAACCGCTGCTCGATCGCTCATACGATAGAAGAGTCCCAGATCGGGTGCTGCAAAACTATTATCAACAATACCATGATGATCAGGATATAATCCGGTTGCTATTGAATAATGGTTTGGAAATGTTTTTGTCGGAAATGAGGGAATAAGACGATCCGCTTTCACTCCATCAAGAGCCATCTTATTAAGATTAGGCGTGTTGTATAGTTTATAGTAATCCCACCTGAAAGCGTCGAATGAAACAAGTACAACATAATTCTTAAATTGTTTACGGGAGTCTTTGCGGAATCCTGAAAAAATTATCAGCATAAGTGACAAAATCAGAATTGAAGAGCACTTGAAATTGCTATTTAAAAACCCGGAGATATTCTTGTTGTTGTATATCATAAATAGTAGTGTGTAAACGGTTTCAAATATACAGTAAAAAGAAATTATTAACTTTGAAGAAATGCCACTAAGAAAAAAAATCCCAACTTATGAAAAAAATAATCATTACCACCTTATTAATACTATCCCTGAGTGCATTTCTTTCGGCCCAGACAGCCAGAAAAGCATTATTGATTATTGATATTCAGGATTTCTATTTCCCGGGAGGCTCTTCAGCCCTTGTTGAACCTGAAAAAGCAGCAGCCAATGCAGCACTTCTTCTTGAACGGTTCCGAAAGGAAAATCTGCCGGTTATTCATGTACGTCACAATTCAAAAACAGGTTCTGATATACACAAAACAGTCAGGCCCTTACAAACAGAAAAAATTATTTCAAAAGATGAGGTTAACTGTTTCATCGGAACTGATATGGCGGCATACCTCAAAACTATTAATCCCGATACTCTTGTAATCTGCGGAATGCAAACTCATATGTGCGTTGAAGCTGCAACAAGGGCCTCAAGCGACATGGGCTACAAATGCATACTAATACATGATGCATGTGCAACAAAGGATCTTAAATTCGGCGACAGGATTATCAAGTCGGCCGATGTACATTATTCAACACTAAGCACTTTGAGAAACTATGCTCTTGTTAAAAGTACTTCAGAATATCTGAAAAGCAAATAAGCTATACCTCCTCCATGTTCCATACAGAGGGTGCCGTTGTAGCCTTTCTTATACAGGTGCCTGAAGATATTTTTATAGTTAATTTCTCCTGTTGTAGGTTCATTACGACCGGGAGTATCTCCCAGATGGAACACAGCTATTTCGCTATATGCAGCCTCGATGTTAGGGATAAGATTTCCTTCAGAAATCTGCTGGTGATAAAGATCATCGAGTAATTTGCATGATGGTCTGTTCACAGCCCTGCATATTGCATAACCCTGTGGTACCCTTGTAAGAAAAAGTCCCGGGTGATTAATCAGGTTATTAAGCGGCTCCAAAACCAGCGTAATGCCTTCTGGTTCAACTATATCACAGCAGAATCTAAGATTATCTATTGCATTGGCTGTCTGGTAATCAATGTGCAGTTTGTCATCATATCTTCCCAGTACTATAAGAGCCTGTTTAACCCCTGTCCGTTTTGAAACTTCAATTGCCTTTTTCATCACGTCAGCGAGTATGTCCCTTATTTCCTGCTTATTCAGAACAAAATCAGGAATTCGCGGATCTCCGCGAAGAACATAAGGACCAAGTTCCATCCCCTGGTTGCTTATTTCGGCTGCAATTTTCTCCTGAAGTGCAGGTTCCCTTCCGGGAAGTCCGTTATCGAACATAGCCCTGAATCCCTGGTCCTTGCAGAACTTAATATTATCAATAGGATCCTGCCCGGCATTCATGCGAAACATACCGAAACCCGGTGCATACTTCAGCTTAAACGGTTCTGTTGCGTAGCTTGCTTTTGTTCTGGCAAAGTCAGACGACGCTGCACCAAAAACTGCAGGAGCCGCCATAATGGCTGCTCCTGTAGCTGTGGCACTTTTTATGAAATTCCTCCTTGAGTAATCCATATTAAGTATTATTAAATTAAATTATAATCTCTATTTGGCAGCAGCTTTTGCAGCTTCAGCCTCTCTTGCAGCTCTGGCAGCTGCTCTCTCTTTTGCCTGTGCAGCTTCAGCAGCAGCATCAAAAGCAAGACCTGCGAGAGGAACTGTCTTGTCGATGTCAACAGGTCCGAATGCGAATACTGTTGGTCCGAGTTTCAGGTCTGAGTTCATCATCTCTTCGTATGTTACTTCTTTCCCGGTGTAAGCTGATACACGTCCCATTATTGCAACCATTGTTGAAATAGCAGTATTTTCCAATTCATTAAATGGTTTTCCTGTACGGATAGCAGTAACAAAATCGATATGCTCCTGATCCATTGCAGGAACACTTACATTTCTGCTTGGTTTACCGTCTTTATCGAGCGGATATTCATACTTCCATACCTCTGTTCCGGCCAGGTCGAGAATTGAGCTCTGACAGTTAGTTGAACCTTTTGCGCCCTGAAGCCTTTCAGAAACATTAGATGCGGTTCCATTGATCTGACGACACATGCTATGAACATGAATACCATTCTCAAAAGTATAATCAACACTAAAATTATCATACTGGTCACCTGTCACACGCCTGATTCTTGACCCCATACCAACAGCCTTAACAGGATGAGATCCTGTGAACCAGTTCATAACATCAAGATTATGAACGTGCTGCTCAACTATATGGTCTCCGGAAAGCCATGTCCAGTTAACCCAGTCGCGAATCATCCATTCCATTTCTGTCCATGTTGGGTTAAGATCGCGATGCCATAGTTTCCCACCATTCCAGTAAACATTTCCACCAACGATATCGCCCATAAGGCCCTGCCCTACCTGCTGCCATGTGGCAACATAGTCACGTTGATGACGACGCTGGGTTCCTGTAACGATACTCAGTTCTTTACCTTTGGCTTTCTGAGCTGTAGCCATAATTGATCTTGCTCCTACAGGGTCAACACAAACTGGCTTTTCTGCAAATACATGTTTTCCTGCCTGTACAGCTGCTTCCAGAATCATTGGACGAAAAAAGGGAGGAGTCGCTGTAATGATAATATCCACACCGGAATCAATTACTTTCTGATAGGCATCGAATCCGACAAAACAATTTTCCAAAGGGACTTCCTGACCATGTTGTTTTAAAATACCTGCTCTGCATGAATCAATACGATCCTGGAATGTGTCGCCCAAAGCTGTAATCTGAAGATTCGGCCCTGCATTGAGAAAGTTAATAGCTGCACCTGATCCTCGTCCGCCGCAACCAATAACACCGGCTTTAAGAACCGGTCCGTCCGGAGCCTTGTCGAGAAATGTTGGAACAGCAACAACCTTTTTTGTTTCACGTGAGCAACTTGATATTATGGAGGGAACCATAACCCCTGCAACACCAACAGTAGCAGCTTTGCCTAAAAAAATACGTCTTGAAATACTTGAGTTTTTCATGTCAGATTGGTTTTATAAATATTAATAGTTAGTATCTTAAAATACGGTCAGCTTAGTAATCAAATGTAAATATACCCATGGAAATATGCAAATATTATACACCCTTTTAATTATTTTTAACTTAAGAGATTTGCATAATTACAAACCCCTCTGCCGCTCCGCGGCATCTCCTGTCAGAATCACAGGCATGTTGCAAACCCCTCTGCCGCTCCGCGGCATCTCCCCTGAGAGGGGAGAAAAATTCGTGAAATAAGAAACCTAGACCTAGGTTGCAGAAATTAATACCTCTTTAAGTGGGGTGGGTTTCATCCTTAAACAGCACAGCAAAACCAATCAAAAGAGCAACCGACATAATGGATGTAATTCCCCAGATCGCATCCCAGTTGTAAATTCTTCCACCTGTGCTGTTATCCATAAAAAGATTAATTATCTGTCCGTCAATGAGGTTACCTGCCAGTAAGCCCAGCCCGAATGTAGCCAGGAAAATAAAACCCTGAGCCTGCGATTTTAATTCATCCGGAGCTCTTTTGTCGATATAGATCTGACCTCCGACATAGAAAAATCCGAAGATCAATCCGTGAACAAGAATTCCGAGATAGAAGAGCCACTGCTGATTAAATACCCCTCCAAAATAGAGCGATACATACCGGAGCAGAAGTGCAAAAAGCCCTAGGATCATAACTTTTCTGAGTCCGAATTTCTTAATTGTTAAGGGAATAAGCAGCATGAATCCCATCTCAGCCAGAACTCCCCAGTTCATCGTAACAGTAATATATTGTGTTTTTATATTAAGAAGGAATTCTGAGAAATATGAAAAATACATTGCAAAAGGAATCATTGAAAGGAAAGAGAAAATAATGAACAATGCAAAGTTTCTCTCTTTCATGAGTTGCAGGGTACCAAGACCAAAGGCACCGGCAAGTGATACTTTTTTCCCTTTTCCTGCAGGAGGTGTATTTGGAAGAGTAAGATTTAAAAGTGCAGCGATAAGTCCTGTTCCCGCTCCGCAATAAAATGGAATATGTGTTCCGTCAAAGCTGAGATTGAAGTACTTCACTGCAATAACACTGAATAGTCCGGAGGCTACCCAACCCACTGAACCGAAAACCCTGACTTTGGGAAAATCCTCTGACGGGGTATGCTTCATAGCAATTGCGCTTGTAAGACCCCATGTTGGCATATAGAAAAGCATCGTAAACAGTAGTATAACGAAAAGCAAATCAGGATTAGCGGTATTTGCAGCCCATATCAGAAGCAGGCTGTTAAGTACATTCATTACAAAAAGAACTTTCTGACCGGCAATAAACCTGTCAGCAATCATTCCGATTACAGGCGACGCAATGCAACCGATGGCCATAGAGCTGAGAATGAATGCCTTCTGTGTGCTTGCCACATCCATATTGGTAAGGTAAGCAGCCAGGGGTGTCCACCACACAGCATACATCAGATACTGAAAAAACATCATTATATACAACCGGAATTTCAACATATAAAAAGCCTTAGTAATGAGTAAAAAAAATTATTGAATTACGGGTACCGAAGCCTGATTTCCCGTTTTCTCATCAAACTCACATACAACCCGGAAGCCTATATTGAAACAATCTGAAAACCACCAGACACTCTTTGGCATCTGCGGATCTGTCCTCAGCCAGGCTTCAGTTCTTGTATAATCCCTCGAAGCACTTCTTAAAACATCGGCAGTACTTGAAAATGCGCCTCCTCGAACAACATGCTCCGTACCTTCTTCAGGTCCCTTAGGATCTTTCACAGTTCCTTCAGGGTAAAGTGAATATGCATCCTCCTTATACCAGTCGGCACAGAATTCCGCCACATTACCGGCCATATTCTTCAGGCCAAAAGGATTGGCTTTTACCATATCGGGAGTCTGGGTCTTTGTAGCACTGTTACCCCTGTAAACTACATAAGTGTTAATTACAGTAGTATCATTTTTGGAGATTTTAGCTCTTAATCCACTTTTCTCGAATTTCTCCGGGTCGCCCGGGAAGAAGTATGGACCTGTTGAACCTGCGCGGCAGGCATACTCCCACTCCGCTTCAGTTGGAAGTCTGTATGTCTTGCCTGTAACCTGTGTAAGCCAGCGGCAGTAGGTTTCTGCCGCATGATAGGAGAAAGATATTGCCGGTCGTTTGCCAAGTCCCCATCCCTGATCAGGCTGGCCGTATGGAGGGGTAGCTCCTGAAATTGCATCAGTAGCCAGGGCTACTTTGTTTCTTAAGCCTTCGGTATCGGTAGAACGGCCCTCGGCAGCTGTCTGTACATAAAATGCCAGATATTCATCCCAGGTTACTTCAATCTCCGCCATAAAGAACGGACTAAGCTCTACCTCCCTTACCGGACCCTCATTTTCCTTTCTGAATGGTTCATCAGACGGGCTGCCCATTTTAAATGTCCCGCCGGGTATTGCAACCATATTGAAAGATATGGGGGAATTTGGTATTCTTTCTGTGAAGCTTTTGAATTCAGTTACTATAGTCGGTTCTGCAAAGATCTCTTTCGCTGCCGAGGATACATTTCCAAAAGTTGAATTGCTCCCATGTGTATAGCCTTCCATAAAATGTCCGGCATTAAGATGGCAGTTGATGCAATGAAGATCAGGCGTTTTCTCCTGGTTGATATAGTAAAGGTGAGCATCTTCCCCGGCTTTTGTAAGTTTTGACGGGAAAAGATTTTCATGACACTTGATGCAGCTTGCTTCAAATACATAGCCACGGGCAAACTCAAGTCTGCCTATGTCTTCCCAGTTAAATGATGCCGAATCTTTTGTCCAGTAACCCCATACATCACGTATACCTGCTTTTCCTTTTTCCCACAGATGGTTATCACCTTTCGGAGGAAGATGACAATCTACGCAACCTATCTTCATGCCCGATTTGGTATCATAATGAACTGATTTCTTCCATGCTGCATCCGCTGCAGGATGTATATGACATGAAACACAATAATCATTTGTTGATGTGTTATGCAGGACTTTTCCTCCTCCAAGAATTAAAAGTCCGCCAACAATAAGTCCCGGAATAAACACTATAAGGAATCTCTTCATTTTCTAAATTTTACAGGGGTCAAGATAAAAAATATTTTTTCACGGAAAACAGTAATTTGTCATATCCCTTAAAAAATGAGGATCATGACCAATGTCAGACGAAATGAGTCGGTACAATTTAGTATTTTTACACACTTAAAACAGATTGCATGAAAAGGATTTTACTTACAATTACTTTATTCGCCTTAGTTCTTTCAGCTTCCTCACATCCCTGGAAACCAGGACACTATGTAATTATTGATACTGACGGAGGTATTGACGATATCAGGGCAATTTCAATGCTCCTCGCCTCACCCGATGTAAGGGTACTGGCAATAACCATATCACCCGGCGCACTAAGTTACGGTTCAGCGTATAGAAAGGTAAAAAGTCTGCTGAATTCATATTACCACAATGGATTACCGGTTGGGATTAACAGAAATGCCGGTTTTAAATCACCATCATTTCAATTGGCTGAAAAAAGTATCTGGGGTACTGAAGATAATATTGACGAAAAAATGGTTCCTGACAGCAAAACCGTTATAAGCCATGTTCTGTCTGCAGAAAAGACTAAAATAAGTTTTATCTGTCTCGGAGGAATGTCAACCGCAGCAGAAGCACTAAATGAAATACCTGAATTCAGTTTACAGGTTAAAGAAATTATCTGGAGCTCGGTAATTCCCGGAAAGAAGGATTTATTCAATTACACAATCGACAAGATTGCATCTGAGAAAGTAACAAACGGCAAAATCCCGGTAAAAATGATTGGGGGAATGAATGAGGATCTTTTCTTCGATGAGCAAACACTAAAAAGTATTGCCTCACTACAAAACATTTATGCCGGCAGCTTAACTGATTTCTTCAAAAAAGAGATCTCATCAGATCATAAATACAGTTTCTCGGCAAATGATGAACTTGCTGTAGTCTGGTTGCACAAACCAGAGCTATTCCTTCCATTGGCTGAGAAAAATGTCACAGGCTATTCATTAACTGATCTGAATAGTGCACGGGAAACAAGCGTTAAAATCCTTTCAGGCGAATATGTTGCAAAAAACCAGGTCATTAAAGAATTACCTCATAATCCGGCTTTCTATTTTGATGATATTGAACCCTCTGTTAACGAAATAATTAAAAGGCATGGAACTGATGAATGGACATCGGGTGTAATTGCAAATGAACTACACAGGCATCTTGGGGTATTCGCAATTATTGGCGTTAAAATGGGAATACGTGTAAGGGAATATTTTGCCACAGGGGTTGACGAGTTTGAAGTGACATCAAATGCAGGATCTGTTCCACCATTGAGCTGCATGAACGATGGAATACAGGTAAGCACAGGCGCAACAGCAGGTCATGGTCTGCTCACAGTTAACAACACCCCTCCCGCTAAAGCCTCAGCAGTGTTTACCTACATGGACAGGAAAATCACCATCACACTTAAGCCGGAATATACCGAGAAAATAAGTTCCGAACTAAAGGAGATAAACTTTATTCATGGCCTCGACAGTGATATTTACTGGGAGCTTGTAAGGAAGAATTCAATTAAATACTGGCGGGATCTGGATCGGCATGAGATTTTCATAATTGAGGAGTCGAATTAAGGCGTTACGGCTTTACGGCTCTACGGCGTTACGGCCATAATGCCTTAATGCCGCTACGCCTTTATGCCTTAATGCCGTTGCGCCTTATTTATTGTATTCATCAAAAAAATCATTCCCCTTATCATCGGTAATTATGAAGGCAGCCATGTTTTCAACCCTTATTTTTCTCACTGCCTCCATACCAAGCTCTTCAAAATCAACAAGCTCAACCGACTTAATATTCTCAGCTGCCAGAATAGCAGCCGGACCGCCAACTGATCCCAGATAAAATCCACCATACTTTTTGCACGCATCAATAACCTGTCTGCTTCTGTTTCCTTTTGCAAGCATTATCAGTGAACCCCCCATACTCTGGAACAGATCAACATATGAATCCATGCGGCCCGCAGTTGTCGGACCAAAACTACCCGAAGGCATTCCGGCAGGGGTCTTTGCCGGCCCGGCATAATAAACGGGGTGATTTTTGAAATACTCAGGCAGGGGTTTCCCTTCATCAACAAGTTTCTTAATGCGTGCATGTGCAATATCACGGGCCACGATAAGAGTCCCGGACAGACTAAGTCTGGTTTTTACAGGATATTTTGTCAGCTGTGCAAGTACCTCTTTCATAGGACGATCAAGATTTACCTCAACCGGCTTTTCAAGTTCAGGTGCCTTTGCAGGCATGAATCTCTGGGGATTCCTTTCGAGTTCTTCAAGGAAGATGCCGTCGCGGTTAATCTTTGCCTTTATATTGCGGTCGGCACTGCAGCTTACCCCCAGACCAACAGGACAAGAAGCTGCATGTCGGGGCAGACGTATAACCCTTACATCATGAACAAAGTACTTGCCCCCGAACTGGGCTCCAACACCATATTCATGGCATATTTTCTCAATCCTTGATTCCCATTCGAGGTCACGGAAAGCCCTTCCCGCGGCATTGCCACTAACAGGCAAATGATCAAGATATCCGGCTGAAGCCTCCTTAACGGTTTTAAGAGTGGCCTCTGCTGAAGTACCGCCGATAACAAGAGCAAGATGATAGGGAGGACAGGCAGAGGTGCCAAGTTCCTTTATTTTCTCTTTCACAAATTTTATAAGAGACTCTTCATTTAATAGTGATTTAGTCTGCTGATACAAGAATGTTTTATTGGCCGAACCACCGCCCTTCGTAATGAACAGAAATTCATACGATTCTCCCTCAGTTGAATAAATATCTATCTGGGCCGGCAGATTGGATCCTGTATTCTTCTCCTCAAACATTGAAAGCGGAACAACCTGTGAATAACGAAGGTTTTTATCCCTGTATGTTTCAAAAATTCCTTTTGATAAATGTTCTGCATCCTTTGCCCCGGTCATCACGTTTTCGCCCTTTTTCCCGATAACAATAGCAGTTCCGGTATCCTGGCACCAGGGCAGATCTTCTTTTGACGAAATAACTGTGTTTCGCAGCATCATATACGCAACAAAGCGGTCATTATCAGTTGCTTCAGGATCGTCAAGGATTTTGGCAAGTTTCTCAAGATGAGATGTTCTGAGGAAAAAAGACAGGTCGGAAACAGCCTCTTTGGCAAGCAGTTCCAATCCTTTCGGATCGATTTTCAGGATACTCCTTTCACCGTCTTTAATAACTTTTACAAATTCATTTGTGAGAAGACGATACTTCGTTGAGTCCTTTTCGATCTGAAATGGTTTCTCATAGATAAATTCTGCCATACCACTTGTGTTAATTTATTAACAATAGTCGCAAAATGCCTAGGAAGTTACAGAAAATTTCTGAGATCAGATTTGCTTTTCGCCCGAATTCCTTTAGACGTCATTTCGAGAGTACAGCATTCTGTATGTTCATCATGCTGAAAAACAAGAATATAATTGCCTTCCAGGGCTTCATTAAGCAGCGACTGCTTTTCATCAATTGTTTTAAGTGATTCAATATCATAGCTCATGTTCCAGATAAGAGGAATATGAGCTACTGTCGGAATCAGATCTCCTGTATAAACAAGAGTTTTGTCTTTATACTTTATTACCGGAATCATTAATCCGGGTGTATGGCCGTAACACATCCTGACTGAAAACCCGGGAAACAGCTCGCAATCTTCATCTATTAGCGAAAGATGTCCGCTATCCGCAATGGGAACTATATTCTCATCAAGAAATGAATCAGCTTCACGGGGATTGCTTTTAACTGCCCACTCCCACTGAGTGCGGCTTACATGATAAGTTGCATTCGGGAAGGTAAGCTCAAAGCCAGTTCCTGATTCTGATTTTCTTACCCCGCCGCCGCAATGGTCAGCATGAAGATGAGTGAAAAACACATCTGTAATATCCTCCGGCTTGTAACCACATCCTGCCAGTCCTGAGATCAGACCCTCTCCTCCATGAAGGTGTACATGACGAAAAAATTTCTCATCCTGTTTGTCGCCCCAGCCGGTATCGACGAGTATGATATGGCCTCCTGTTTCAACTACAAGCGAACGTAAAGTAAGCACAATAAGGTTATCGGAGTCTGATGAATAAACTCTCGACCAGAGAACTTTCGGAACCACACCGAACATTGCTCCGCCATCGATTTTGAAGTTTGCTATGTTGAATAACTGAATCTTCATAATATATAATTTCAGTATAAAATTAAGGGAAATATTGTGCCCGTATCTTTAATTAACAAATAAATAATCTAAGTGTTAGAAAAGAACAAATTTAACCGCAAAGTTCACAAAGCAAAAGCAAAGTTCGCAAAGTTAAAAACAAGCATATTAAGACTTTGCGATCTCTGCGTAATTCCTTTGTGGCCTCTGCGGTTAATGGATTTGGATTTGACCGGAACCAGTTGAAAGTTTTTTCGGGGGTTGTTACACAGAGAAAAAAATAAAATATTTCTGGCTTTTTAATAACTTTCGAATTGTAAATAACCAATAATTTATACCATAACTCAATTCAAATGAAAAAACTACTATCCGTATTTCTGATTGTTTTATTCTCGCCTCTTCTGATGGCTCAGACAGGAAAGGTTTCTGACAACCTAACTGTTGCAAGTAAACTATTGAAAATGGACAGGAAATATGCTATTTACCTGCCACCCGATTATGAAACATCACAGAGGAGTTATCCTGTTCTCTATCTTCTTCATGGCGCGGGTGATGACCAGACCGGATGGGTTCAGTTTGGGGAGGTACTTAATATTGCAGATGAAGCAATCAACACAAATCTTGCAACAGCAATGATTATAGTTATGCCCGATGCCAACACCGGCAAAAGGGGTTATGTAAATGATGTAAAAGGGGAATGGCTTTACGAAGATTTCTTTTTCACGGAATTCATGCCCTACATAGAAAAGACCTATCGCATCAAAGCAGAAAAAAAGTACAGAGCCATTGCCGGTCTATCGATGGGCGGCGAAGGAACTTTCATCTATGCCCTTCATCATCCCGAACTTTTTTCTTCGGCCTGTCCACTAAGTGCTGCAACAGGTCCCATAAATATTGCTGAACTTAAAAACTACAGGCTATGGGCTGGTGTCGAAGGTATCACAGAATCTGACAAGGAAGCCTACTTTAAAAAATACAGCGTACTTAACCTTATTGAAAACATGCCTGATGCCCAGAAAAAAGCTGTAAGATGGTATATCGATTGCGGTGACGACGACTTTCTGTATGAAGGTAATTCGCTGGTTCATATAGCTATGCGAAAAAAAGAGATCCCTCACGAATTCAGAATCCGCGACGGGGCACATAACTGGACATACTGGAGAGCATCATTACCCAAGGTTTTGGAATTTGTTGGGATGGCGTTTCACCAGTTTTAATTAACCCACCCAATATATATATGTAGAAACGGGATGCCTCCCGTCTCCTATTGCCCCACAGAGACGGGAGCATCCCGTCTCTACAATTTTTTGGAAACCAGCAGAAACATCACCCTCATGGCGATCCTTATCATCTGATAAGAAAACCAGTCAGTTAGCCTCAGAACCCAGGTCCTGCGATACCGGTAATCTTCGAAAGTCACTTCGCGGCAATCATCTTTTATTATTCCCAGAAGGAGTTCTTCAAATTTTTCAGAAAATGCGGCATCGAGGATGTCAGTATTCATTTCAATGCTGCCATAGTCGCTGAGGTGATTCATATTATAGCTGCCTATTGTGCTCCAGATCCCGTCAACTGTAGCAACCTTTGCATGGAGATTTGAAGGAAGATATTCGTAAATTTTTATATTATTTCTAAGAATAAATGCATACAGAAAATTCGTAGCTCTTTTTACAACCGGCGCATCAGACTCAGCAGATAAAACAATTTTTATTTCTACACCCCTCCTGCTTGCATTACGCAGAAGCTTGCGCTCATTTCTTCCCGGCAGAAAATAGCTTGCAAAAATAATCATCCGCTCGCGTGAGTGCCTGAGTGCCGACCTGTAACTCTTCAGAATCTCAATTTTGTTTTTATACCAGTTATTCTGAAGCACTTTCAATCGCACATTTTCAGTATAGTGAACAGGATTATGTACAGTCTCTGTAGCCTTTTCCTTTCGTGAAATAAAAGTTTTATTCCAGAGTCTTTTCAGAATAAAAAGCACATGTGCACACTCCGGTCCACGTATTAAAATACCGAAGTCGAGCCACTGTTTCATTTTAGTTGTACCGCGATATCGGTTTGCGACATTCATTCCGCCAATAACAGCTACTTCACCGTCAGCCAGTAATACCTTATGATGCAACCTTAGACTCAGTTGAAAGCCTTTTGTGATGAGTCCGGGTGAAAACTTCCTGAACAGGATCCCGGCTTCTTCTGTTTTACTGACCATTTCATCCGTAAAACTGCCGCCTCCGTAGGCATCCAGAAGGAAATAAACCCTTACCCCTCTTTTTGCAGCCCTGATGAGAGCCTTTAAAAAACGATTTCCTGTCTCATCATTATCAACAATATAGGTCTGGAAATGAATATAATGTCTTGCATTATCAATGACTTTTTCGCAAACAGCAAAGTAATTCTCCCCGCTTCTGAGAAGTTCTATGGAATGACCACTTCTATAATCATGTCTGGAAGGAATTTTCATCAGATTATCTTTCAATCATTTCCCTGATACAAATATAGAATATAAACCATTAGATTGCCACTTTACGGATTTTTACATTACTTTACATCACCAACTAAAATTTCAGAAATTATGTCTAAAGTACTTGTATTAAAGATTTGCCTCATCCTTATGACAATAAGTTCGGGAGCCTCTGCGCAGGAAAAAAGTCAAAAGAAACTGGTGCCGGTCACTAATCATCCGCGCATACTTCTTCTTGAAGGTGAAGAGGCAGCAATAAAAATGAACATTACCTCGGATGTAACCTGGAAAACAATAAACCAGACAATACTTGACGAAAGTGATAAAATACTTACCAGGGAACCTGTTGAAAGAGTTCTTATAGGACGCAGACTTCTTGACAAATCGAGGGAAGCTCTCAGAAGAATTTTCTTTCTATCTTACTCATATCGAATGACATCAGATTCCAAATATCTGGACAGGGCTGAGAAGGAACTGCTTGCGGTTTCCGCTTTTTCAGACTGGAATCCATCCCATTTTCTTGATGTTGCAGAAATGACTATGGCAGCTGCAATAGGTTATGACTGGCTTTATAAAGGATTATCTGCAGAATCAAGAACAATAATCAGGGATGCAATAATCAGCAAAGGCCTAAACCCTTCTCTTGAGCCGGCCAATAACAGCTGGGTAAAGGCAAGTCATAACTGGAATCAGGTTTGTAATGCGGGAATGACATACGGGGCTCTTGCTGTATATGAAGATAAACCTGATCTGGCTCAGAAAATAATTGACAGGGCAGTAAGCTCAATAACACTTCCAATGGAAGATTATATGCCCGATGGAGCGTATCCTGAGGGTTATGGCTACTGGGGTTATGGAACAACGTTTAACATATTGTTTCTGAGCGCAATGGATAAGGCATTCGGAAATGAATACGGGCTTACAATAAACAAGGGCTTTCTTAAAACAGCTCAATATCTTGAGCACATGACTGGTCCTACCGGTGCTTCCTTTAATTATTCCGATGCCGGGTCAGGCGGAGGAACCCAGCC
>JFJP01005998.1_pt1 | contig 14701 bp, 7 predicted proteins | sample 431651 | NCBI WGS metagenome assembly JFJP01 (sample SAMN02602958, study PRJNA72255) | Microbial mat metagenome, whole genome shotgun sequencing project. | biome: fresh water; feature: sink hole; material: water; isolation source: purple microbial (photo- and chemosynthetic) mats found in...
GCGAGCGCATTCTGGGCCTGGGCGACCAGGGTGCCAACGGCATGGGCATTCCGGTGGGCAAGCTGTCGCTGTACACCGCCTGCGCCGGCATTGACCCGGCCATCTGCCTGCCCATCACGCTCGACATGGGCACCAACAACGAGACGCTGCTGGCTGACCCATACTATGTCGGCCTGCGCCGCCACCGGGTGACTGGCGCGGCCTACGATGAGCTGGTCGATGAATTCATCACTGCCGCGCGCGAGGTGTTTCCCGATGTGATCATCCAGTTTGAGGACTTTGCCAACCACAACGCTTTCCGGCTGCTGGAGAAATACCGCAACCAGATTTGCACTTTCAATGATGACATTCAAGGCACCGCTTCGGTGGCGCTGGCGGGGGTGTTGTCTGCGCTGCGCGTCAAGGGCACCAAGCTGGCCGACGAAAAATTCCTGTTCCTCGGTGCCGGTGAAGCTGCCACCGGCATTGCCGACCTGATCACCGCCGCCATGGTGGCGCAGGGTATGGACGAAGAGGTGGCGCGCCAGCACTGCTGGCTGGTCGATTCCAAAGGGCTGGTGGTCAAGTCGCGCGAGGGGCTGGCGGCACAAAAGCTGCCCTATGCGCACGACCAGGCTCCGATTGCCGACTTTCTGACTGCCATCAACACCCTCAAGCCCACCGCCATCATCGGTGTGGCCGCAGTGGGTGGCACCTTTACCACCGAGGTGCTGCATGCCATGGCCGACATCAATGAGCAACCGATCGTGTTTGCGCTGTCCAACCCCACATCCAAAGCTGAATGCACTGCCGAGCAGGCTTACCAGGGCACCAATGGGCGTGCGCTGTTTGCTTGCGGCAGTCCATTTGCGCCGGTGCATTGCTGCGGCAAGCTGCTGGTGCCGCGCCAGGGCAACAATGCTTATATCTTCCCCGGCGTTGGGCTGGGTGCGATTGCCTGTGGCGCCACCCGCATCACCGACGAGATGTTTTTGGCAGCCGCGCAAACGCTGGCCAACTACGTCATGCCCGCTGACCTGGCACAAGGCAGCCTGCTGCCGCCGCTGACCAACATCCGCGAGGTGTCGGCGCACATTGCCGTGGCGGTGGCTGAGGTGGCTTTTCAGCGCGGACTGGCCTCACGCTCGCGCCCGGAAGACATGCTGGCGTTGGTCAAGGCACATGTCTATGACCCGCATTACCCGGCGTATGTTTGACCTGCAGATGGCAAGTCACCCGTACAGTGGCACGGGTGTCATTTCACTGCTTCAGGAACTGGCGCTGGGTCTTTGACATATTTGTCAAACCATTGAACCATTTCATAGATCAGCTGCTCGTTCGATTCCATCGCGGTGTACCAATGTGGTTCGTGCGGCAGCATGACCAGACGTGTGGTCCCGCCGTTGCCACGAATAGCCTCATACAGTTTGCTGGCTTGCAGCGGTGTGGTGCCGGGGTTGGCATCGTCGGCACCGTGAACGATGAGAACCGGGGTCTTTAATTTGTCAGCAAAGAAGAATGGCGAAACCTTTTGGTAGACCTCTGGGGCTTCCCATACGGTGCGGCGTTCACTCTGGAAGCCAAATGGTGTCAGCGTCTTGTTGTAAGAACCGCTGGTGGCCACGCCAGCGCGAAACAGATCGGAGTGGGCCAACAGGTTGACCGTCATCAACGCGCCGTGGCTGTGGCCGGTGACGCCAATGCGGCTTGGGTCGGCCACGCCCAGGCGCACGGCTTCGTCAACGGCGGCTTTGGCATCTGCAACCAACTGCTCGGTGTAGGTGTCGTAGGCTTTCCTGGGGTCGCCCACAATCGGGAACGATGCGCCATCGATGAGCGCATAGCCAGCCAGCAACAGCAGCCGATGCAGCCTCAACCGGGTAAATGTGGCCTGCGAACCGCTGACCTGGCCAGCCTTGGAAGCATCGGCATAGTCCAGAGGGTAGGCGTACAAAATCGTCGGTACCCGGGTGCCCTCGACGTAACCTGGCGGGGTGTAGAGCGTGAAGGACAGGTCCACTCCATCTGCCCGTTTGTATTTGACCAGACGTTTCTTGATGGCGCGCACGACCGGTGCCGGGTCTGGAATGTGGGTGATTGCGCTACGGGTTGCGGCAAATGTTGCCTCGCCAGGTGGTGCGACCACGGGTGCACCCAGTGTGTACAGAAACGCATTTGGCGGGTCAATCACCGATTGATGCGATGTCATGAAGCTGCGCGCATGCTTGTCGGTGAACGAGAGAAATCGCTCAAAGGCGGCCTTGTCGCTGCGAAACAAACGTTCCGACTTTTGCGTCGTGAGGTCTAGACTGTCCAGGAAAGGTCGGTCGCCATCGGTCGACGCACCCAGGCCAGAAAGATAGATGGTGTCGCCGTCCATGCGAACCACCGGCACACCATTGGGCAGGCGCCGCGACACGGGGGTGCCGGGGTTGGCGTATTTTTCTTCGGTGGAGCGGTCCCACAGCAAGCGTGGCTTCTGCGCAGCGTCGTCCACATTGACCACAAAGGTGCGCGTCCAGTGGCGGTTGTGATCGTATTCGTACAGCAAGGCGGTGTTGGCACGTTCGGTCCAGGCAATGCCTTGAAAGCGTTGTTCGGTGCGCATGATCTCGATGGCAGGCGTGCTGAAGGGTGCCTTTTGCATCAGCACCTTGTCGCGTGCGGGAACCTTGATATTCCAGTCACCGCCATCCAATGCCTCGGCCCACACCAGGGTGGCAGGCTCGTTGGCGCGCCAGTCAAATTCGCGCGGGCCAAGTGGCTCGCCATGAATCGGCACGCGGTCGGCAAGCGGCAATTTGGCCAATGTGTGGGTCTGGATTTTCCGCCGATGGATGGTGTCCCAGACTTCGACCGTGCGTGGGAAGCGCTCGTGTGTGGTCACGTAGGAGTAAGGCCTGTGGATGGCTATGACCAGCAGGTGGTGACCATCGGGTGCAGGTTCAACCGCCTCGAAATTGGCGGGTTTGCCCAAGCGAGTGATCTTGGCGGTGGTGGTGTCGACCAGGGCCACTTGCGACAGGGCGTAATAGTCAAACAGGTCCTCGTCGTGTTTGTTATTGAGCGTGTCGCGGGTTTCGTAGGTGCTGCTTTGGCCTTTCTCGCCATAGGCTTCCTGGATGCTGGGCCCACTGGGTACGACAGGTCGCCCAGGCGGCGCACCCCGTCCATCTGGCACCAGCTTGACCAGCAAGGTCCTTTGATCAGGCATCCACTTCAACTCGTGGTCCAGCATGGGATTCAAGCGAACGCCAGGGATTTTGTGGACTTTGCCACCCCTGGCATCACCCACCCAAAGCTCGACCGAGTCGTGGGCAACATTGGCAAACGCAAACTGCTTGCCATCGGCAGACCATTTCGGGTTGTCGGCGCAGGTGCCAGATGGCAACACAACTGGCGTGCGAGCACCCCCGGCAATTTGAATCAACTCAAAGGCACTGGCGCAGGGCTTGATGCCGTACCCGCCAGGGGTATCGTGCCGGCTGTGGTTCCCGGTTTCGACACGCGCACCGGCCAGGCGCAAGAAGGGCTTGGCGACACGCGACATCGGCGGATAGTCTTGCCAGGAGATCAGCAAGATCGTGTTTTGCGTTGGGCTGACGCTGATCGCTGGTGGCGACGGTGCACGCATGACATCCAGGATCTCTTTGGGCGGCTGGTTGTAGCCAGATGGAGCCGGGGCGGGCGCGGCAAGGGCTGAAGAAATGGTGATGACGGCAAAGGATGCCAGCAAGGCATTGCGGATGATCTGACGTTGCACTGGCTGTCTCCGTGTGGTGGACCGTGAGTTGAAGGTTGAACGGCATCAAGAACAGGCATCCTACCGTACCCAAGCCGAACTGTGCCCGGCGACTTGACTGCGTCAGGTGGTCTGAAACGAAGTCTGAGCTGGCCGCCCGGGCAGGTGCAGTTGCGAGGTGGTTGGGGCTGACTCGGCCAGCAACACACCGCGCCGGAACACTTTCAGTCGGGTGGCGCGCAGGCGCAGGGCTTCTATCGGGTCACCTGCCTGAAGCAGCACAAAGTCGGCGTTGCAACCCACCTCCAGCCCGTAATTTTCCAGCCCCATCAGGCGTGCAGCGTTCACTGTGACGGCATCAAAGCACTGGCGCATGGCGCTCTGGCTGGTCATTTGGGCTACATGCAAGCCCATGTGGGCGACTTCCAGCATGTCGCCGCTGCCCAGGCTGTACCAAGGGTCCATCACGCAGTCGTGACCAAAGGCGACGTTGATACCGGCTGCCAGCAGCTCGGGCACACGCGTCATGCCTCGGCGCTTGGGGTAACTGTCGTGGCGACCTTGCAAGGTGATGTTGATCAGCGGGTTGGCCACCGCATGCAACTGGGCCTCAGCCATCAGCGCGATCAGCTTTGACACGTAATAGTTGTCCATGCTGTGCATGGAAGTCAGGTGCGAGCCGGTGACGCGCCCGTGCAGTCCCAGCCGCTGCGTCTCGAACGCCAGCGTTTCAACATGGCGCGACAGCGGGTCATCCGATTCATCGCAATGCATGTCCACGCGCAGACCGCGCTGGGCGGCGATCTCGCACAGCAGTTTGACACTGGTCGCGCCCTCCGCCATGGTGCGCTCAAAATGCGGAATACCGCCCACCACGTCCACCCCCCGGTCCAGCGCACGCTTCAAATTTGCCAGCGCGTCAGGCGCACGCAGCAACCCATCTTGCGGAAAAGCCACCAGCTGCAGGTCGATGTACGGGGCCACCTGGCGCTTGACCTGCAGCAGCGCATCCACCGCCAGCAGCCGCGCGTCACACACATCCACATGCGTGCGAATCGCCAGCATGCCTTTGGCCACTGCCCAGTCGCAATAGGCCAGCGCGCGCGCCATCAGCGCCTCGGTGGTCAGCAGGGGCTTGAGTTCGCCCCACAGCGCAATGCCTTCCAGCAGGGTGCCCGACTGGTTGACGCGCGGCAGGCCGTAGCTCAGCGTGGCATCCATGTGAAAGTGGGCATCGACAAACGGCGGGCTTAGCAGCTGGCCCTGCGCATCCAGCGTTTGCTGTGCGGGTGCGATCAGGCTGGCGGCCACTTCAACAATCTTGCCGTTGTGTACCGCAACCGACATGGCGCTGCGCCCATCGGGCAGGGTGGCGTTGTGAATCAGCAGATCAAGCATGGGTTGTTAGCACTTTAAAATAATAGCTACCAGCACTTAATGAATAAGGGCTAGAGGCAAAAAACCACAATATACGATGGGTTTCGGGCAGCGCCTGTCAGTCAATCGAAACCCAGGCCGGGTCGGGTTGCCACTGGGCCGCCCAGCGCGGCAGATCTTGTGCCGGCATCGGTCGGGCAATGCCAAAGCCCTGTGCCAGGTAACAGCCGAGTTTGATCAGCTGCACCCCGTGGGCGATGGTTTCAACACCCTCGGCAATCACCTGGCGCTGAAACGCCCGGGCCAGCCCGATGACGCCTTCGAGAATCGCCAGGTCGTCCGGGTCGATCAGCATGTCGCGCACAAAGCTTTGGTCCATTTTGAGCATGGTCACCGGCAGGCGCTTCAGATAGGTCAACGACGAGTAGCCGGTGCCAAAGTCGTCCAGCGCAAACTCGATGCCCATTTCAGTGCATTGCTTGATGACCTGCGAGACCCCGGCGATGTCTTCGAGCGCGCTGGTTTCAAGCACTTCCAGCGCCAGACTGCCAGGCTTGACGTTGGGGTGGCGCGCCAGAATTTCGCGCAGCCGGACCACAAAGTCGATCTGCTGCAACTGGCGTGCGCCGACATTGACACTCACTGCGATGTCAAAACCCTGCGCGTGCCAGGCTTCCAGCTGCGTCAGTGCGGTGTCAATGACCCATTCGCCGATATCAATGGCCAGCGGGTGGTCTTCAATGGTGGGCAAAAATGCCGCTGGCATTTGCAGACCATGCTCGGGGTGCTGCCAGCGGATCAGCGCTTCCGCACCGATGATCTGGCCGGTGCACATGTTGACCTTGGGCTGGTAGTGCAGCATCAGCTCGTCAGACAGCAGCGCCTGGCGGATGCCCTTGAGGCTTTCGTGGTGGCTGCGCAGGCCGCTGTCTTGCGCCGTGTCAAACAGGTGAAAGCGGTTTTTGCCGGCCAGCTTGGCCTGGTACATGGCCTGATCGGCCTGGCGCAGCAGCTGCTCGGCATCAATGTCAAACGCTTGCGGGTAAAACGTGACACCCAGGCTGGCCGATACCTTCAGCGCCACGTTGAGCAACTGCACCGGCTGCGCAGCGGCTTCCAGCAGCCGGTTCAGCAGCGGCATGCTGGTGGAGGCATCGTCCATGTCCATCAACACCGCCACAAACTCATCACCACCAATGCGCGCCAGCGTGTCGCCATCGCGCAGCGCGTGTTTCATGCGTTTGGCCACCGTCATCAGCAGCAGGTCGCCGGCCTCGTGACCATGCGTGTCGTTGATGACCTTGAAACCGTCCAGATCAAGAAATATCACCGCCAGTTGCTGACCGCGGCGCACCGACTGGGTCATGCCCTGGCGCAGCCGGTCGGCCAGCAGCACCCGGTTGGGCAGGCCGGTGAGCACGTCGTAGTGGGCGATGTGGTCCAGCTCTTTCTGGTGTTCTTTCAGCGCGGTGATGTCGGAAAACAGCGCCACATAGTGCTGCGCCTTGCCCTGCTCGTTGTGCACGGTGCTGATGGTCAGCATCTCGGCATACACCTCGCCGCCTTTGCGGCGGTTCCAGATTTCGCCATACCAGTGGCCTTTGGCGCTGAGCTGTTCCCACAGGGTTTGGTAGAACTCCTTGCTTTGCAGGCCTGAATTCAACATGCGCGAGTGCTTGCCCAGCGCCTCGTCACGACTGTAGCCGGTGATGCGTGTGAAGGCATCGTTGACATCGATGAAGGTGCCGTCCAGGGTGGTGATGGCAATGCCCTCGCGGGCACTGGCAAACACGCTGGCGGCGAGCTGGATTTTCTCTTGCGCGGCCTTGCGCTCGGTGATGTCGGTCTTGACGGCAACGTAGTTGGTGATCACCCCGGCGGCGTTTTTGACGGGTGAAATCTGGCAGTCTTCCCAGTAAATTTCACCGTTTTTGCGTTTGTTGATCAGCTCGCCTTTCCAGATGTTGCCACGGGTGACTTGACCCCATAGCTGCGGATAGGTGTCGCTGCTGGTCTGGCCGGACTGCAATATGCGCGGGTTTTTGCCGATGACTTCCGCTGCGCTGTAGCCGGTGACCTCGGTAAAGCGCGGATTGACATACTGGATGATGGCATCCAGGTCGGTAATCACCACCGATGCCGGGCTTTGCTCAATGGCGGTGGTGACTTTTTTCAGCTCGGCCTGGGTTTGCGTGTGCTCGGCGATTTCAGCCACCAGCTGGTCGCGTTGCGCCATGACCTGACGGCGCAATTGCTCACGCTCGGCCAGGTTGCGGATGCGCTGGCGGGCAATGTCCACCTGGATCGGTTTGGTAATGTAGTCGGCAGCACCCAGCTCCAGCCCTTTGAGTTCGGCACCTTGCTCGTGCAAGGCGGTGACAAATATCACCGGAATGTCGCGCAGCGTGGGCTCGGCCTTGAGGCGGGCACAAGTCTCAAAACCATCCATGCCCGGCATCATGATGTCCAGCAGGATCACATCGGGTGGCTGCTGCAGAGCCAGGCTGATGCCCATGGGCCCCGAAGTGGCCAGCTGCAAGTCAAAATCGGCTTTGAGGGCCGCCCCCAGGGTCAGTAAATTGACCGGGGTGTCGTCAATAGCCAGAACTTTGGGTTTCAGATTTTCCATGTCGGTGCAGGTTAGCAGAGTTAAGGCGCGTCGGACAGCTGCTGCAACAAAGCCAGTGCCTCGGCAAAACGCAGACTTTTGACCAGCGGCGCAATGCCGCTCAGGGCGGCGGCCAGCCTGGTGTGTGCCGCCGCCGCTTGTAGTGTTTCAAAGCGGTCAATCGCATCAAATTTGTGTTGCGCCAGCAAGCTGCTGGTTTCGGCCAGCAACGCCGCCAGTGTCGGATGCGGGCGGGCCGCTACGCCAGACGCATCGTCAGCGCCGGGCTGCTGCGCGGTGGCTGCAGGCGGTTTGGCTGGCTTCAACCAGCGGGTCAAGGCCTGGCGCAGGGCATCCAGGGCAATTGGCTTGGTCAGGAAGTCGTCCATGCCGACATCCAGGCAGTGCAGCCGGTCATCTTCGAAAGCGTCGGCTGTCAGCGCCATGATGGGCACGCGCTTGCGCCCGCTGGCGAGTTCAGCCTGGCGAATCTGCTGGGTGGCCTGGTAGCCGTCCATCACCGGCATGTGCAGGTCCATTAGCACCAAATCTAATGCATTGGCCTGAGCCAGGGCATTTACCGCTTGTTGCCCGTTGTCCACCAGTTCAACTTCGAGCCCAAGTGTGCCAAGCAGGCCTTCAATCACCATGCAGTTCACCGGATTGTCCTCGGCCACCAGCACCCGCCCGGTAAAGTGCTGTGGCCCGCTGTCTGGCTGCACCAGCGCTGGCGCGACTGCCGGTGATGCCGATGCGCCGGTCTGTGCCATCTGGTTGACTTGCACCTGAAACCAGAATCGCGCCCCTTGCCCCAGCGCACTGTGCACCCCGACGCTGCCGCCGAGCAGTTGCGCCAGTCGGCTGACAATTGACAGGCCCAGCCCGGAGCCACCAAACTCGCGCGTGGTGGAGCTGTCGGCCTGGGAAAACGCCTCAAACAAGGCGGTCTGTTTTTCAGGGGCAATGCCAATGCCGCTGTCGGTCACCGAAAACTCCAGCGTGGCGCTGCTGTCGTTGCGCCGGATTTCGGCAGCCTCGATCAAGATGCGGCCAGTCGGCGTGAATTTGATGGCGTTGCCCACCAGATTGGCCAGCATTTGCCGCAACCGGTGGCTGTCGCTTTGGTAGCTGTGACCGGGCGCGCCGAGCCATTGCCAGTCCAGCTGCAAGCCCTTGTTCTTGGCCGCGCCGGAAAACAGCGAATGGGTTTCTTGCAGCAGATGAGCTGGCACCACCGTGGACAGGTCAATCTCGAAATGGCCGGCTTCAATTTTTGACAAATCCAGAATGTCGTTGAGCAAGCTCAGCAAGGACTGCCCCGAGCCGAGCACGGTTTGCGCATATTCCAGCCGGTCGCGTTCGCTCAAGTTGGGCTGGATCAGCAGCTGCGCCATGCCCAGAATGCCGTTCATCGGGGTGCGGATTTCGTGCGACATGGTGGCCAGAAACCGGCTTTTGGCCAGGTTGGCGGCTTGTGCTTCCTCGTTGGCGCGCACCAGGTCGGTGATGTCAATGCGAAAGCCAGCGGTGCTGCCGTCGGGCAGGCGGCGCTCGATGATGCGCAGCACGCGGCCATCGTCCAGGTGTTGCAAGATGGGGGCGTCGGCGGCGCGGTGTGCGGCCAGCCGTTGCGCCACCCATTCTTCAACACGGCCAACCGCATCCGGGTGCTGACCACGGCGCACACCCTCGCGGATCAGCGTCTCAAAGCTGATGCCAAGCTGGATGACCTCGGACGAGGTGGCGTAAATCTGGCGGAATTTGTCGTTGAAAAATGTCAGCCGGTCTTGCGGGTCAAACAGTGCAAAGGCCTCGTCAATCGAGTCCATTGCAGCACGCAGCAACTGCATGCTGTGCGTGGCCTGCGCTTGTGCCTGCTTGCGCTCGGTGATGTCGGCGTAGGTGGTGACAAAGCCGCCATCTGGCATGGGTGCACCGCGAATATCGAGCACCACCCCATTGGGCCGGGTGCGCTCGAACTGATGCGCCCGCAGCGGCTGAACCCGCGCCACTTTTTCGGCTATCTGATCATCGCTTGGGGCGGTGCCGTATTCGCCGCGTTCGACGTTGAAGCGCAGGATGCTGTCAAAGCTGGTGTTGTCGTCAAGTAACGAATCAGGCAAGTCCAGATTGGTCTGGAACAAGGTGTTCATAGCCACCAGCTTCAGATCGGCATCAAACACGCTCAAACCGACTGGAATATTGTCCAGAATGCTTTGCAAGCGGTTGTTGCTGCGCTGCAGAGCGGTTTGTGCCGCATGGCGCTCGGTGATGTCGCGCATGACGCAGATGAACTGCTGAATCCGCCCGGTTGCATTGCGGCACACTGTGATGGACTCACCGACAAAGTACAAGTGGCCGTCCCGGTGGCGGTTGACCAGCTCGCCTTGCCATACGTCTTTAGCCAGAATGTCGCGCCACATGGCGGCATAAAACTGCTGGTTGTGCTTGCCAGAAGCCAGCCGCCGTGGGCTGTTGCCCAGCAGTTCGGCGGCTTGGTAGCCGGTGATGCGGCACAGGGCGGGGTTGACTTCGATGATGACACCTTGCGCATCGGTGATCATGATGCCGTCGTAGGAGTGCATGAACACCGCAGTGGCTAGCCGCGCATCGGTGTCGCGTGCGTAGCGCAGCATGGCGTAGCGCAGCGCTTTGTGCAGTTCCAGCGCGCTGCCGCCTTTGATCAGGTAGTCTTCCGCACCCGACTGAATGGTCGCCTGCCGGGCATCCTGGTTGTCCAGCCCGGTCAGCACGATCACTGGTGCGTTAATCAGCGAGCGGCACAGCGTGACGGTGGCCACGCCAGCAGAGTCGGGCAAATTCAGGTCCAGCACCACCACGTCCGGGCGAAAACCCTCGGCCTCGACCAGCTGGCGTGCCTGCGCCATGGAGTCGGCGTGGTGCAACTGGTAGCTGTCATCTTGCTCGTCTTCGATTTGCAGCCGGATCAGTTCCACATCACCTGGCTCGTCTTCAATCAGCAGCACCACCTTGGCGCGGGTTGGCGTTGTTGGGTGCAGGTAGGGGGCTGAAAACATGCTGCGGCTCAGTGGTACTTTGGCAGACGCACCAGCTTGATCCAGTAGTCGCCCAGCTGGCGCAGGGTGGTGATGAAGGCTTCAATGTCCATTTCTTTGGTAATGTAGGTAGGAGGCGACCACATCGCGCTCCACCTCGGAGGTGGTTAGCACCACTACCGGAATATCGCGCAGGGCGCTGTCGGCCTTGAGGGCGGCCAGGCATTCACGGCCATCCATGCGCGGCATGTTCAGGTCCAGCAAGATCAGGCTGGGGCGCGGTGCGTTGGCAAACCGGGGCCCCTGACGGCGCAGGAACTCAAGCACCTCGCGGCCATCCTGCACATGGTGCAGGTCGGCCAGAATGTGCGCTTCGGCCAAGGCCGCCTTGACCAGATGGGCATCCGCCGGTTCGTCTTCGGCCAGCAAAATCACAAATGCGTCGGGTTCCGGGTTCAAGTTGTTTCCAGTGTGGGCAATTCAAAACAGATGCGGCAACCGCCAGCTGGCGCGGCCTCAAGCCAGGCACGTCCGCCACAGCTCTCAGTAATGTGACGGATGATAGCCAGTCCGATGCCGGTGCCCTCGCCCGCTGAGCTCAGCCGCTCAAAAACCCGGAACAAACGCTCGTGGTACTGGGCATCAATGCCGGGACCATTGTCGGTGACGCAAAAGCGCACCCAGCGGCCGTTTTGCTGCCCCTCAATGCTGATGCGCGGCGGCGTGCCGGCATTGGCGGGCTGGCCAAATTGCATGGCATTGTCAAGCGCCATCTCGAAAGCATCGCTCAGGCGGGGTGCATCCATCCAGACCCAGGGCAACTCACCCAGCGTGACCTGGGTGCCGCTGGCTGTCAGGGGCGACTGGCGTTGCGCCAGCAGTTTTTGCACAACCGGCCGCGGGTCGGTCAATGCTGATGCCGAGCGTGGCTGGTCAGCGGCAAGGTAGCGTTCTACATCGGCCAGCAGTTTTTTCATGCGCCGCGCCTGCTGGCCGATAAATGCTAGCGATTGTTGGGTATCAGGGGGCAGCGCTTGCCCGTCCAGTTGCTGGTGTAGCCGCTCGGCATAGCTGGCCAGTCGGCGCGCTGGCTCTTGCAGGTGGTGGGCGGTGACCTCCGAGAAGCGCTGTAGCTCCTGGGTGCGCAGCGCGACCCGGCTTTCCAGCAGTTTCTCCTGGTTTTTCAGGTCCACCAGCAGCTTGGCCAGCCCGGCCAGCAGCAGGCTGAAGGCCAGGCCAAGCGCGCTTTTCAGCAGCAAACCAGACGTGTCACCCCAGCCTTGCGCCGGGCTCAGGCTCAGGTGCCAGGTGGCGTTGGGCACCGCCAGATCGCTGGTAACCGGGTCCACCAGTGCTTGCTCTGCGTTGCCACCAATGACCTGTTTTTTCTGTGTGTCAGGGTGAATACGCCATAACTCGTAACGAAAGCCACGCTGTTGCAGCAAATCGAGCTGCGCTGCCTCCAAGGTTTGCGGAAAACGCAGCAGCACCACCACAAAGCCCCAAAAATAAGGCGCGCCCGCATCATCGGTCAGAAATACCGGCAGGCGCGCCGCCGCTCCCAGCCCGCCTTGCACCAGCGCAAACGGCCCAGCCAGCGTCAGCCGGCCCGTATTGCGCGCCAAAAAAGCCTCTTTGTTGCGGCTGGGGTCGGCCAACAAGTTGTGGCCGATGGCTTTTTCGTTGCCAGCCAGCGGCACGATGGCCGACACCACGCCACCGGCGGCAAGTTGCAGTGCGCCCACACCGGGGTAAAACGGCAGCATCTGGGTGGCGGTCTCAGTAAAGTCGGGTACACGGCCCTTGCCCTGGCGAAGCATCGCACCGAGTGCGTAGGCGGCAGAAAAAGCGCGTTCCATGTTGCCCTGAACGGCCTGGGCGCGCTCGGTGGCCAGCGTAGCAGCCAACGCACGCGCTTCCCGTAGGCGAGCTGCCTCCAATGTCCAGATCAGACCAGCAGACAGAGCGGCAGCGATGACGAACACCAGTACCGCCAGCGTCCAGGCACGCACGGATGAGGTGGGTCGTGTTGTCATGCGGCTGGTTTCATTGGACAGGGGTTACGGTGCCGGCGGCAGGGTTTTGCGGTAGCTCCACGTAAAACTGGCTGCCCCGGCCGACACCGGCGGACTCAGCCCAGATGCGTCCGCTGTGGTGCTCGGCAATTTTGCGGCACAGCGCAAGACCAATGCCAGTGCCCTCGAACGCAATGCGCGACTGCAGCCGTGAAAACACCTGGAACAGCCGGCCGATCTGGTCTGGCTGAATGCCCACACCGTTGTCAGCCACGCACAGCCGCCAGTGGCTGGCCGACAGCGTGCTGGTCACAGTGATGTGCGGCACTTGTTTGTCAATGCGGAACTTGATGGCGTTGGCTATCAGGTTTTGCAGCAGCCGCAGCATCTCGTCGGGGCTGACAAAAATGGCTGGCCAGTCGCCCACCAAATGCAGCTGCGCACCCGATTCGGTGATGCTGGTCTGCAAAAAATGTAGCGCCTCTGTCAGCAGCGCCCGGCTTTGCACCCAGGCTTGCGGCTCGCCCTTGCGCCCGATGCGCGAGTAGTCCAGCAGCGCCAGCATCATGGTGTCCATGCGCTGTGCGCCGTCGATGGCAAATTTGAAGTAGGCGCGCTGCTCGGCGGTGAGCCCATGGCCCAGGCTTTTTTGCAGCAGTTGCAGGTAGCTGTTGACCATGCGCAGCGGTTGGCGCATGTCGTGCGAGATGCTGTAGCTGAACTGTTCCAGCTCGCGGTTGGAGCGCAGCAGCTCGGCTTGCACTTGCTTGCGCTGAGTGATGTCCATGTGCGTGCCGACCACCCGCAGTGCCACACCGTTGGCATCGCGCTCTACCACCCGGCCACGGTCAAGCACCCAAATCCAGTGGCCGGCCTTGTGCAGCAGGCGGTGCTCGTTTTCATAAACCTTGCAGTGACCTTCCATGTGCTGGCGCATGTCGGACACCACCTGGTTGTAATCGTCCGGGTGCACCAGCTTTTTCCAGCTGTCCATGTGCGGCACGACTTCGCGCGAGCGGTAGCCCAGCATGGTGCACCAACGTTCGTTGAGCACCACCTCGTCGTTGGCGGTGTGCCAGTCCCAGGTGCCCAGCTCGCTGCCACTCAGGGCCAGTTCCATGCGCTTTTCGTTTTCCAGGTTGCGCTGGCGACCCTGGTCAACGCGCTGGTGCAGTTTGGTAATTTCAGCGGTGAATTGCTGCAGGTCGGGCAAACCGGCTGGTGCGTCTTCGGGCTGGCCGGCAGTGTTGCTGTCGCTGGCTGCAGCAGACGGTGTTAACTGGCTGAGCGGCACCATTTTCAACAGCTCGGCAAATGGCGGCACGCTTTGGGCGGCCATTTCAAGCAGTCGGCTCCAGTCGGTCCAGTCTTGCACCACGTCGTCGCACAGGCTGAGCAGGTCGGCGGTATCAATGCCAATCTGGCGGCCCAGTGGCAACAAGGCCGACATCAGCGTGGGGCGCAGCGGGTCTGCTGCCAGGCAAATTTCGGCCGTCTGGCTGGCCAGGCGCAACAGCTGCAGTAACTGCGCGGCGCGCGACATATCGTCCGTGGCTGGCAAGTGGGCTTGTTCACGTTGCAGGATGGGGGCGGCCAGCGCTTCAGGAAAGCCCCAGTCCAGCAGCAGGGCGGCAGTCAGCTCGGCATGGTCAAACTCAAACGCCAAACGCTCGTGGGCCAGCAGTTCAGGGCGTTTGACGGTGTGCAACAGGCGGCCGTAGATATCGGGAAACAGGCCGGCCAAACCCAGCTCACCCATGTAAGACAGCAGCCCCAGGGTGAAGGCTTCGTCGCTCTGAATGATGCGGCTGTGCGCAGCAAAGGCGCGCATGGCCACCGCACAGGCCAGGTTGTAGGACCAAAAATGATCGTAATCAAAGCCATGGCAACGCACCGCGTGGCGGTCTGCCATCAGCGAGCTGCCCAGTGCCAGCCCGCGCACGGCGTTGATACCCAGGATGTG
>JFJP01012634.1_pt1 | contig 14700 bp, 15 predicted proteins | sample 431651 | NCBI WGS metagenome assembly JFJP01 (sample SAMN02602958, study PRJNA72255) | Microbial mat metagenome, whole genome shotgun sequencing project. | biome: fresh water; feature: sink hole; material: water; isolation source: purple microbial (photo- and chemosynthetic) mats found in...
CATCCAATCGTTTGATCTCTTTTCCTCCATATACGATCAAGCCACCAGATGCTTTTGGATGTTTTTCAAGGAATAACCGAAGACCAGCAGTATCACGGTATCCAAGATTATTCGTAAGTTTTACTTCAATAGCGAGCAATCGCCTTCCGTATTCTATAACAAAGTCAACTTCATTTCCTTCAAGAGTGCGCCAAAAATAAAGACGAGCGGAGGGGGTCACCAAACGTGTCAGAATTCTCAAGTGGTGATAAATAAATGTCTCAAAGTAAGCGCCGTATTCACGTGCTTTGCGAAGATCCTCTAGTTCGAAATAACCAGATAGGAAGACCGCCAATGCAGGGTCATTGAAAAATGCCTTTGGGGATTTCAATAGCCGAGTGGTATGGCTTGCCGTATAGGCAGGTAAACGATCAAATAGGTGGGTGGTCTCCAATAAATTCAGATACCGATGAGTAGTTGGTTGGGATAGACCAGCGTCCCGAGAAATCTCAGACTGGTTGATTAATTGAGCGGAGCGCAATGCTGCTAATTCCATTACTCTGCGAAAATCCAACAGCGCGTCAATTTGAGCAACCTGCCGAAGATCCCGTTCAAGATAAGTAGCCACATATCCTTCCCACCACCTTGTCCAAGCCTGCGGAGAATCCAAACTGAGGAGCGGAGGCATAAATCCACGCAGGATGGATTGTGCTGGATCAGGAAGATCGGCAGTCAATGAACTTTCTTCAGGGAATTCGCCATTTAGGGCACGTACTAAAATATCCGAGTGAGGCTGATTGTTCATTTCTCCAACAGACATAGGGTCGAGTACAAAATAAATTGCGCGACCTGCCAGGCTTTCACTTACTTGCTTCATCAACAGCAGGTTGGCGGAACCGGATAATACAAATTGATATTTCCCCGGGTTCCGATCCACAGTTTTTTTGACAGCGAGCAGAAGTTCCGGTGCCTTTTGGACTTCATCCAAAATAACTTGATTTGTCCCAGCCCATAAAGATTCAGGGTTTGAACGTGCCTGTTCCTGTACATTAAAATCATCCAGAGTGTGAAACCGCCAGCTACGGAAAGGTTCAGCATTAAAAAGGAGAGTGCTTTTTCCAACCTGTCGAGCTCCCGTAAGAACAATGACAGAATGATCTTTGATTGCATCTTGGAGCAGGGGAGTGAGCCAGCGTTCCCTATATGCGCCTTGGTTTGATTTATTATTCATGTAATGAATAATAAATCAAACCAACTAATTTAGCAAGACGCCAATTTATGCTTTTATCCCCGTTACAGTCCCCCTATGTTGGCTGGGGTCACGATAGTAGAAAATAGTACAGCGCGCGTATCAACGATATCCCATTGGGGATTCACTGTAAGAAAGAAATAAAAAAAGAAAATACATGTGTTGGGGACTCATAAGCCCTTGGTCGGGAGTCCAAATCTCCCCCTCGGCACTCACATAATTTACAGAGTGCCAACTTTGTAAATTACAACCAATTCTATTTGATTGTTATACTTTTGACGATCAGTAGAAACAAATCGCCGCTCAAGGTATTCCTTGAGCGGCGATTTGTTTGGGGGAAACTCTTGTGGGCTTGCCAAAATATTTAACCGCAGAGACTTTTAGAGGTCACTGAGGAAGACCTCTAAAAGTCTCTGCGATCTCTGTGGTGAATGATTTCTTTGCCACTCCCGCAAAACGATCAAATCAAACTTAAGCGCTCCCCTTTTGCATTAGAATTAGCGTAACCATATTATGAGGCTCAAATGAAAATATATACCTTTCGCCTAAAACCCAACCAGGATTTGTTTGACGCCATCGAGACTTTTGTCGCGGACAAAAAAATCGAAGCAGGCTGTGTGCTTTCCTCGGTCGGGAGTTTAACGCATGTCACCCTGCGCCTTGCAAACCGTGAATATTACACTGAATATGACGGCCACTTCGAGATTGTGTCTATGACGGGAACAGTTGCCATGCGCGGATCACATATTCACATCTCAATCTCTGATGGCGACGGCGTGACGGTTGGCGGGCATCTCGTTTCGGGATGTAAAATTTACACCACCGCTGAAATTGTTCTGGCTGTGTTTGAGGATGTTATTTATAAACGCGAATTACTGGAAAATGATTCTGGCTACGAGGAATTGGTGGTTTACAATAATCCATAAAAGTAGGATAGAATGAATGCAGCTTACTCAGTCTTTGCCGACGGTTTAAGTCAGACCCCTGTTTTTGCCTCGCCGCTGGACAGGGGTCGTTTTATGTCTTGAAAAGACTGCTCCCATAGCGCTGTTTGAAATGAAATGGGCGCGTTTCAGTTGAAATGAAGCGCGCCCTTATCTTTTATTAACTTGTTTTGTTTTCAGCGTTGGGCTGTTGAGCCGAAGTCTCTTCGTGCAGTAACTCATATACCTGTAAACAGCCGCGACAACAAAAGTTCAAGATTTTGCCGTCAAATTCTTTTGTGATTACATACTTTGCGTTACCTTCTGCGCCGCAATGATCGCATTTGATTGTGTCTACCATAACATCACCTGTCCGTATGAAAATGAGGGAATAACATTGGCAACTGCCAGTCCGCGTAAAACCGTTTGAACTGCAAACAGCATCAATAGAATTGCCGCAATGGATTGCAGCCGTCCGCGTAGTTTGGGACTGAGTAAATTCGCGGCAAGACCAAACCCAAGCAGGGTGGGAACCGTCCCCAAGCCGAATGCCAACATGGTCAGCGCCCCGCCCCAGAGTGTCCCGACCCGCGCGGCCAGCACCAGCATCGCAAAGACCAATCCACAGGGAAGAAATCCCCACAAAATGCCAAGGGTTAGCGTTGCCAGAAAACTGCGTTTACCGAAAAGTCCGCGCATACGCGTCATCGGCGTATTGCCTTTTGTCAATGAAACCAGCGTCGCTTCGATTGGGGGCAGAACGCCCATCAGGCTGAGCGAAACGAGGAGCATGATGATTCCAACGATGACTGAAAACGCACCCTGCCAACCCATCATCCCACCGGCTTGATCGAGGAGCGAGCCAGCCAGCCCAATCAACGCGCCGAAGAATGTGTAGGTTGTGATGCGCCCAAGATGCAGCGGAAGAAAACTTGCGATACGTGCCAGCAAGCCAGGTTGAGGTTCGCCTGCCGGAGTCTGTGCCGCCTGTCGCGCTGAATAGATTGCGACGATGCCGCCGCACATGCCGAGGCAGTGACCGAAACTGCTGATAATGCCTGTAACGAATGCGAGCGCCAGATTACTGAGCAGCATGGTCGCTACAACCCTATGTCAAAGAAGGCTGATTGTTTTTCACCACCGCGTGTGATGATGACTTCAATGCGCCACCCGCCGCGCATGGTGAAGGGGGCAGATGTGTGATATTTGCCATCGGAGATAAATTCCATGGCGGGCTGGTTGGGCGGCATCCACATCGAAGGCATGGTCAGGTCAAGGGTAATGGTTGCGTCATTAATTGCCTTGCCGTTAAGGTCAGTCAGTGTGACATCAAATGCGATGGGTTGGCCTGCGCTTGGCGGATACGGATTCAGCGCAAGCGAAACGATCAGGTCGCCCGACTTTTGTGCTACGGTTCCCTTTGGCAGTTCGCCTGTGATCGAGGTCACATCTGCTGAGGGGGAAATTTGCGCGCCCTCTGCAGAGACAGCCGCCAGTTCCAACTGTGATGCGTTGCCTCCACCCGTACCGCCACCACCGCCCATTCCACCACCCATTCCGCCGCCGCCCATCATGTGGGAACGTCTCGTATTTGTTGCAAAAAACGCAAGCGAAGCCAAAACCAAAATTACACCTACCACTATAACAATTACTACTACGGATATTGTTTTCTTTGTCATTTAATATAACTCCTTTTTATGGATAAAGCCGAAGCATATCACGCGCTTAATAAATTTTATGTAAAGATGCAGTAAAGGTTTTTGAGTATAAAATTAGTATGGCTTTTATTAAGCCACAGATTTTTCATATTAAGAGCTGATGTTACGCACGAACAACTCCGAAGGAGTGAAACGATTATAGATTTGCGAAAAATGGATGAAATAACCCCAAAGGGGTGTCAGGGATTTTTGCCGCGAATAACGCGGATTTTCACGAATTGACCAAGAAAAATCTGCGCAAATTAGCGAAATTCGCGGCAAAGGTTTTGGATGTTTTCAAAAAACTGACTCCCACCCAGAGTTGCAGGAAGGCAGGTAATTCTCTTTTTCTCTGGTAAAATACCTCCCTGTGATTTCAGCCCGCACTCCAGCCTGTCTGAGACACAAAACAAACTAAAGGAGTAAGTTAACATGGTTAGAATTCGTTTACGTCGTATTGGTCTTAAAGGCCAGCCCACGTACCGCATCATCGCCGCCGATAAAGAATCACCGCGCGATGGTCGCTTTTTGGAAATTTTGGGCGTGTACAACCCACGCACCAACCCCGCCACCATTCATATCAAGGAAGATCGCGTATTCCATTGGATGAAGAACGGAGCGCTGCCGACCGAGTCTGTGGCTCAGATCTTTAAATCATCAGGCACGCAACTGCGCTTTGACCGTTTCAAGAAAGGCGAAGCCATTGAAACCCTCGTGGCAGAAGCCGCCGAAGCCGAAACCAAGCGCGCCGCTCCGACCCAGACACGCAAGGATTAATTAATAACGAGACCCTAAAGGTTGAAAAACCTTTAGGGTCTATTGATGAAAGAAATCATTATGAAAGAACTTATTGAATTTATCGCCAAATCCCTCGTCGATCACCCTGAAAAAGTACAGGTTCGCCAAAACGGAGGCGGCTCACGCATCCGCATCGAACTCAACGTCACCAAAGATGACATGGGGCGTGTGATTGGCAAAAGCGGAAAAGTAGCCAACTCCATTCGCACCCTGCTTCGAGTAGCAGCCGAGCGTGAAGGTAAACAAGCAACACTGGATGTAATGGAACCCTAATGCCAGCGAAACAGCAATCATCAGGCTCGCCGGCTGGCGAGCCTGTCTATTTAGTAATAGGGTATCTTCGCCGTTCGCATGGCGTGCGCGGCGAAATCATCCTCGATATTCACACCGACTTCCCTGAGCGCATCAAATCGGGGCGAAAAGTTTTAATCGGCGAAAAATATCAGCCGCTCACATTTGATACCGTCCGCCCACATGCAGATGGCTTGCTGGTTAGTTTCCGTGGCGTTGATACCCCCGAAGAAGCAGGCAAGTTTCGTAACCAATGGGTCTATGTCAAAGCCACCGAAGTCCCGCCGCTTCCAGATGGAATGCATTATCAATACGAATTAATAGATTTGGATGTTGTGGACGAAAACGGAAACCCGCTTGGTAAGTTGGTGGAAATATTGGAAACAGGCGCGAACGATGTCTATGTCGTTCGGAATGATGCTGGCAAAGAGATTCTCCTGCCCGCCATACCCTCGGTCATCCTTAACCTGGATATGGATCAGCGTTCTTTGAGAGTTCATCTCCTCGACGGTTTGTAGACAAAACACTGCACGTTACACATTTAACGTTTTTTCAATCATGGATGATAAAAAATACTGGGTCGGCTTCAATCTTATTAAAGGCATTGGCGCAGTACGAATGCAGGGATTGGTCGCGTATTTCGGCGATCTTGAATCTGCCTGGGGCGCTGATCCAGCCGCTTTAGCCGAATCAGGCTTGGGCGTGAAAGTGATCGAGCGCGTTCTCGCAGCCCGTCAAAAAGTTGATCTGGATCAGGTTTGGGCGAAGATCGCATCGCAGGGGATAAAAATTCTTACCTGGCAGGACGAAGCATACCCAGCAAGATTAAAAGAAATTGATCAGCCGCCACCCGTCATGTATGTTCGCGGCGAATATTTGTCCGACGATCTATTTGCGGTTGCCATTGTTGGCACGCGCCGCGTAACGCCCTACGGACGGCAGGTGACTGAAGAAGTTGCCTCATTCCTTGCGTCAAACGGAATCACTGTGGTCAGCGGGCTGGCGCGCGGCGTGGATGCGATAGCGCACCAGACCGCTCTAAAAGCGGGCGGGCGCACAATTGGTATTTTAGGTTCGGGGGTTGATAAAATTTATCCGCCTGAACATCAAAAACTTGCCGAGCAAATGATGGAACGCGGCGCAATCATCAGCGATTACGCGCCGGGTACACCGCCCGACGCATCCAACTTTCCGCCGCGCAATCGGATCATTTCTGGTTTGTCTTTGGCGGTGGTTGTCATCGAAGCAGGTGAGACCAGCGGCGCGTTAATCACCGCCGAGTTTGCCGCCGAACAGGGGCGCGAGATTTTCGCGGTGCCAGGGAGTATACTTGCGCCGCAAAGCAAAGGCACCAACAAGTTGATCCAAAACGGCGCACAGCCTTTATTAAGTGTGAACGATATTATGCAGGCCTTGGATTTTACGCGCATCGGCGAGCACAAAGCCGCGCGTAAAATATTACCGGCAGATGAAACAGAAGCGCGTTTGTTAAGTGTGCTTGGCGGGGAACCGCTGCATGTGGATGAAATTCGCAATCAAGCCGATTTGCCGATTGAGCGGGTTTCTGCTACACTCGCATTGATGGAGCTGAAAGGCATGGTGCGTCAGGTAGGCGGCATGAATTATGTTTCCGTACGAGAGGCGCAAAGCGATTATAAAATATGAGGAGCGGCTTTACGAATTAAGATGTCTGCGTAATTCGTAATTCGTAAAAAATATGGAAAACTCTTATGCAGTTATCATGGCGGGCGGTGGCGGAACCCGCCTTTGGCCTATTTCGAGAAAAGAAAAACCCAAGCAGTTGCTTCCCTTACTTGGACAGGATACCCTGTTCCAAGGCACAGTGCGGCGTTTGGAGAATTTATTTCCACCCGAGCGGATTCTGGTTGTGACGGTTGAAGAGCAGGCACGCGAGATGCGTTTGCAGGCTCCTGAAATTCCAGAAGAAAATTATCTAATCGAATCAGCGCCGCGTGGAACTGCATCGGTGGTGGGGCTGGCTGCCGCGGTGTTGAGTAAGCGCGACAAGAATGCCTCCATGGCGGTTCTGCCAGCCGATCATTTCATCCGTAACCGAGATCTGTTTCACTATTTGCTCAAAGCCGCGTTTGATGTGGCTGAAAATGGATACCTGGTTACGTTGGGAATTACCCCCACCCAGCCTTCCACGGCATACGGTTATATTCAACAGGGCAAGCCCTTGGATGGAAATTATAAATACCCAACCTACACGGTAAAAAGTTTCAAGGAAAAACCTGATGAGCAAACCGCGCAAAAACTATTGCGCACGGGCGATCATTCGTGGAATAGCGGCATGTTCATCTGGCGCGCTGATGCGATCTTGAAAGAGATTGACCGGCAAATGCCTGACCTTGGGGATGCGCTGAAAAAAATCTCTGCGGCTTGGGGAACCGATGAACAGACCAATGTGTTAAATGAAAACTGGAACAGCCTCAAGAATATCACTGTCGATTATGGCGTGATGGAAAACGCAGAGCGCGTTGCCATTCTCCCGGCCGGCGGCTTGGGGTGGAGTGATGTGGGCATGTGGTCTTCGCTGTTTGAAGTCCTTTTGCCTGATATGGATGGTAACATTGCCACGAACAGCAGTTTGCATTTGGCGCATGAAACGCATAATACGCTCGTCTACGGCGGCGGCAATGACCGTTTGATCGTAACTATTGGCGTGGATGACATGGTCATCGTTGATGGCGGTGACGTGTTGATGGTCTGCAAAACTGATCAGTCGCAGAAAGTAAAAGATGTGGTCGAGCATTTGAAGAAACATCGTCAGGAAAAATATTTGTAAATGGTGAACAGACCCTAAAGGTTTCTTTTGCAATCAAGAAGGCGTTTTCATTAGGATTTCTTACAGAAAATGGCGCCGGTTCGCTGGAAAAACCTTTAGAGACTGTTTAATAACTTCACCACGAAGTCACCAAGACACAAAGCCACAAAGTTTTTCCCTTCGAGTCTTTGAGGCTTCGTGCCTTTGTGGTTTCTTGGTGGGGATTTGGTTAAGAGATAAAAATTGCATTTGTAAAATTCGGGAATATTGCGTAGAATGCGTGTCCCAGTGTGACAAAAGTCCTGGTAATAATTGAAAGGCGCATTTTGCGCGGAGGATAGATGGAAGCTTATTGTATGAAGTGCAAGGAAAAAAGAGAGATAAAAGATCCCGTGGCAGGGTTTAATGCCAAAAGTTCTGCGGTGACTACTGGAACTTGTCCCGTTTGTGGGACAAGAATGTTTCGCATGGGCAAGACCGAAGCCCACGCAGACCTTGTCGCGCCGCCGCGCCCCGAAAAAGTTGTGGTGCGTGAAGGGAAATTGGTGATCGTTGAATCTCCAGCCAAGGCAAAGACCGTTGGGCGCTTTCTTGGCAAAGGATACACCGTCCGCGCTTCGGTGGGGCATGTGCGCGACTTGCTCAAGTCACAACTTTCTGTGGATGTGGAAAACAACTTCGAGCCGAAATATCGCGTGCCGAATGAGAAGAAGGTTATCGTCAAAGAGATCAAGAAATTGGCCGCCACTGCCGATGAAATCTTCCTCGCAACCGATCCTGACCGTGAAGGTGAATCCATCTCCTGGCATTTGGCAGAAGCCGCACAGATTGACATGGGACGCACCAAGCGTGTGGTCTTCCATGAAATTACCGCGCCTGCCGTAGCGGAGGCTTTTGCGCATCCGCGTGAGATCAACATGGATCTGGTCAACGCGCAACAGGCGCGCCGCGTGTTGGATCGTCTCGTTGGCTACAGCATCAGCCCCATTTTGTGGGAGAAGGTGCGCGGACGTCTATCAGCAGGGCGGGTGCAATCGGTGGCTCTCAGGCTCATCGTTGAGCGTGAACGCGAAATTGACGACTTCAAGCCGGTCGAGTATTGGTCAATCCACGGCGAGTTTAAGCATGAGACGCTAAAATCTGCTTTTCTTGCAAAACTGGCGCGGATTGACGACAAAGAACCCGAACTGCCCAGTGAAGAAGTGGTGAAGCCGATTTTGATTGACATGGAAACTGCCGTGTACTCGGTGACGAAAGTCAAACGCGGCGAACGAAGACGCAAACCATCTGCGCCGTTCACCACATCCACTTTGCAACAGGAAGCCTCGCGCAAACTTGGTTTCACTGCCAAACGCACCATGGGACTGGCGCAGGGATTATATGAAGGACAGGATATTGGCGAAGGCGGCACGACGGGTCTCATCACCTACATGCGTACCGACTCGATGAACGTCTCGACCATTGCCCAAGGTGAAGCGCGCGAATATGTGACGGGCAAATATGGCGCAGATTACCTGCCCGCCGAATCTCCGATTTATAAAACCAAATCGGCGGGCGCGCAGGAAGCGCATGAAGCCATTCGCCCAACTTCCGCGATGCGTGATCCTGAAAAAGTAAAAGAATATCTCGACCCGGCCATGTTCAAACTGTATCGTCTGATCTGGCAGCGTTTCGTGGCCTCACAAATGGAATCGGCTGTGTTTGACACCTTGCAGGTGGAAGTAACCGGCAAAACAGACGCCCACGAATATTTGATGCGCGCGTCTGGATCGGCGGTCAAATTCCCCGGCTTTCTGGTGGTCTACGAAGAAGCCAAAAACGAAGATGTCAAAACGGAAGATGACGAAGAGAATGTGAAAATTCCTGTGGGCATCGCCGAAGGGCAATCTCAGGAATTGATCAGATTGATTCCTGAACAGCATTTCACCCAGCCGCCGCCGCGTTTCTCTGAAGCGTCACTCGTGCAATCACTCGAAGAGAACGGCATTGGCCGCCCGTCAACCTACGCGCCGACCATTTCCACCATTCAACAACGCGGCTATGTTGAGCGCGTAGATAAACGCCTCATTCCCACCGATACCGGCTTGCAAGTCAACGATCTGATGGTGGAATACTTCCCCGAAGTGGTGGATTACAACTTCACTGCGCACATGGAGGAAGACCTCGATAAAATTGCCGATGGCAACATGGTCTGGAAGGACGCGATCCGTGAGTTTTATACGCCCTTCGCAGAAGATGTGAAAAAAGCGCAAGCCGAAATGCCCGTCACCAAGAGCGGACCTGAACCCATCGGACGCGCCTGTCCAACTTGCAGCAAGGAATTAGTCATTCGCTATGGACGTTTTGGTAAGTTTATTTCGTGCAGTGGCTTCCCTGATTGCCGCTACACAGAGCCGTGGCTGTTGAAAATCGGCGTCGCATGTCCCACCGATGGCGGCGACTTGGTGGAACGCAAGACCCGCAAGGGACGTACTTTCTTTGGCTGTGTCAATTACCCCAATTGTGATTTCACTTCGTGGAAAAAACCGCTTGCTGTGCCTTGTCCAAAATGCAAAGGCATGTTGGTCATCGCCAACAAACGCGAGGCGCAATGCCTTAATTGTTCCGAATCCTTCCTGTTGGAAGAGATTGTGCCTGAAACCATAGAATAACAAAGTGACAGTCACCTCAAAGGTGACTGTCACTTGCAAGGAGAAAAAATGCACTTTTCACCGCTTCCATATCTTGACCCTGGCTCAGGGAGTTTTATTATCCAAATTGCAATTGCTGCGTTGCTGGGGTTGGGGGTTGCTCTTCGCGCTTCGTGGGGCAGCATTAAAAAGTATTTTGGAGTTAAACCAAAACCAGAAGACGAGGATAGCGATTCTGACAATGTCCAAGATTAAGCAACTCTCTGCGTCGTTCCGCGACCCAAGCGGATTCCTGTTTACTGACAGCGGAATCTTGTACCGACAGATCAACCGTGCGTACTCCAACGATTACGCGCGGTTGATGGACTCTGGGTTGTATGATAAGTTGGTAAAAGCCGGACTGCTGATTCCGCACGTTGAGTCAGATCAACTACCCGCCGAGTCAGATGCGGCATTCAAAGTCATCCAGCCTGAGCGCGTGCCTTTTATATCCTATCCGTATGAATGGTCGTTTAGCCAGTTGAAAGATGCCGCGCTCGCGACATTGTCCATTCAAAAACGCGCAATGAAATTGGATATGTCGCTCAAAGACGCCAGTGCCTACAATATTCAATTTGTACGCGGCAAAGCGACATTGATTGACACGCTTTCTTTTGAAATTTACAAAGAGGGTGAACCGTGGGTGGCGTACAAACAGTTTTGTCAGCACTTCCTTGCGCCGCTGGTTTTGATGGCATATTGCGATGTGCGTTTGAGCCAGTTGCTGCGTGTCTATATTGACGGCGTGCCGCTTGACCTCGCCAGCGGATTGTTGCCTGCGAAAACAAAATTCAATTTTGGCTTGCTGACCCACATCCACATTCACGCGGGTGCGCAAAAAAAATATTCTGATAAAGTACTTGTCGCGCCGCGCAAGGGCGCCATGTCCAGGCAGGCATTGATTGGACTAATTGAAAGCCTTGAAAACACAGTCAAAAAGTTGACGTGGAAACCCGCCGGCACCGAGTGGGGCGATTACTACGAAAATACGAATTACACCGATTCGGCTTTTGAGCACAAAAAGCAACTGGTCAAAGAATGGTCTGCCGAAAAGAAACCCGCGCTGGTTTGGGATTTGGGCGGCAACACGGGTGTATTCAGCCGCGAAGCCGCAGCGTCGGGCGCGTTCACGGTCTCGTTTGATATTGATCCCGCCGCAGTGGAACAAAATTATCGCACAGTCAAAACGAAAAAAGAGCAAAATATTTTGCCGCTGATTTTGGATTTGACGAATCCAAGCCCTGCGCTCGGCTGGGATAATCGCGAGCGTGATTCGTTCGGCGCGCGCGGTCCTGTGGATATGGCTCTGGCGCTGGCGGTCATTCATCATCTGGCAATTTCCAATAATGTGCCTTTGCCGCAACTGGCGCGTTTCTTTGCCGCGCATTGCAAATGGCTGGTGATTGAGTTTGTGCCAAAGTCTGATTCGCAGGTTCAAAAGCTATTGACCTCACGCGAAGATATTTTCCCCACTTATACGCGCGAAGGTTTTGAGGCGGCGTTTGTCACATGCTTCGTGATTCATAAAAGCGAGTCTGTGCGCGATTCAGAACGCACGTTATATTTGATGGAATCCCGATAATCATTCTGCCATGCAAGGTATGAAAAATACGTTGTATAATTAGGCTAAAGTAACCAAACAAAGGAGTCATTTATGCAGTTTGTCGTTGCTCTAATGAAAAAACTGCCCATAGTCCCAATTGCTTTATTTGTCGGTGGACTTGTATTTGGGCTATTGATTGGGTGGGTGATTGCGCCTGTGGAATTTGTGGACGCAACCCCTTCGTATTTACGCGCGGATTTGCAGGAAGATTATCTCCGCATGGCGATTGACTCCTATCGCCTCAACCCTGATCCAAATCTGGCTGTTCAACGCTGGCAGAATCTTGGGGTGGGTGCGCAGCAAGCATTCACCAATATTCAGGCAACCCCGGGTACAGCAGACCCTGCTGTGATTAAGTCATACGGCGAGTTGATCACAAACGTGCTTCAAGGTCAGCCTCCCGTTGTTGAAGATACAGGGCTTACCACCGTACAGACAGTTACTTTGGTAATTGGCATCATTGTATTGTTGGGTCTGTTGGGCTATGGCGGCTTGTATCTCTACCGGTTGTTGGGCAAGGGTGGCAGCGGAGAGGTTACCCCTACCATGCAAGCCGTTGAGATGAATCGTAAAGCCGAGAAAACCAACTTTGAACAACTTGGGCTTGCTCCGCCAATTACGCAAACCATGACCACCTACGTGCTTGGCGATGACCTGTACGATGAGTCATTCAGCATTGACACCCAGGCTGGTGAATTCATGGGCGAGTATGGCGTGGGTGTGTCTGAATCGATTGGTGTGGGCGAGCCAAAGAAAGTGACAGCGCTGGAAATTTGGCTGTTCGATAAAAACGATATTAAAACCGCCACAAAAGTATTAATGTCCAAGCACGCATTCAATGACCCTGCCATTCGAGCGCGGCTCGAACCAAAAGGTGAATTGGTGGTTGTAGAGCCACAGTCACAGGTTTTGTTGGAAACCGCAACCTTGCAATTACTTGCAACTGTTGTAGATTTGGAATATGGTCACGGCGCTTTGCCAACTGATAGTTATTTTGAGCGTATCACCCTTGAGTTGGCGATCTGGCCAAGACAGGGTTAAGCGCAGAAGATAGAAACAAAAAGACCGCCTCATTTTCATGTGAGGCGGTCTTTTTGTTTCTGGAACAGCGTTATTCAATTTTCAATATCTTGAATTTAATGGTTCCGTTTGGGGTTTCGGCTTCAGCAATATCGCCAACTTTTTTATTGATCAAAGCGTGCCCAATGGGAGATTCGTGAGATATCTTTCCTTTGCGCGGGTCTGCTTCGGTGGGACCAACAAGGTGATAGGTCTCAGGCTCAAAATCACCTTCCTGAATGGTTATGTGTGATCCAATGAAGATCACGCCACTGCTTTGTGTTTTCTCAATGATGACCGTATTCCGCAGAATGGCTTCAATCTCTTGAATGCGTCCCTCAAGAAAACCTTGATCCTCCTTGGCTTTGTGGTAATCTGCATTCTCTGAAAGGTCTCCCATTTGGATGGCGGAACGCAATCGCTGGGAAAGTTCATCGCGTTTGGGTCCTTTTAATTCCTGTAACTCGGCGTTGAGTTTTGCTTCGCCTTCGGGGGTGAGATAGTTGGGCTGGGTCATGTAAAATGTTCCTCTCTGATAGTTTATGTTTGAAGCGCAAAAATAATTGTTCTTGCGCTTTTGCGTTCCGGAAATGGAACTTCCGGACTTTAAAATTTACTGAAAAGGGGAATGGATTTTTGCTCCCCCTTCAATTGAAAAAACTACGGTTTTTCAATGGGGCTGAATAGTTTTTGATGTTCTTCGATTGCGTACCGGTCGGTCATGCCTGCAATATAGTCGCAGATCGTCCGCTCAAGTCCGCGCTTTTCGACGAAGAACTGGACATGATCCGGCAGAATGGCTGGTTCGGCGCGGTAGGCTTGGAACAAGTCTGAGATGAGTCGTTCTGCCTTGACCTGCATCCGCACCACGCGATAATGGCGGTACAGTTTCCGATAAAGCAGGTCTTTTAATTCACGGTTGCGGCGCTGCATTTCCTCACTGTATCCGATAATATTGTGCTTGAGTTTTTGAATATCCAGCGCACTTTTTACCTTGCTGTCCTTGATTCGTATTTCGGTTGCCTGTAACATATCTGTCACCATCAAGCCAACCAGTTGGCGGATCATGCGGTGGCGTTCCATCTCATTTAGAATTGCGCCGCGCCAGTTATACGTTTCACGCAGAATTTCCCACAGGGCAACGCCATCTAATGTCTGCGGGGTGATCATTCCTGAACGCAGGCCGTCGTCCAGATCATGTGTGGTATATGCCAGTTCGTCCGCCACGTTTGCGATTTGCGTTTCGAGGTTGCCGCGCAGGTCAGGGCTGAATTCGCGCGCATCGGATATGTCATACTCTGATTCGTGTTTGACCATTCCTTCGCGCACTTCCCATGTGAGATTCAAGCCCGGAAATTCGGGGTATCGTTGTTCAAGCTCTGTGACAATACGCAGGGATTGTTTGTTGTGATCGAAACTGCCAAAGTCTTTCATCAGGCGGGCAAGCGCAATTTCGCCTGAATGTCCAAATGGCGAGTGACCTAAATCATGCGCCAGACAAATGGTTTCAACAAGGTCTTCGTTTCCGCCCAAGGCGCGGGCTAATGTCCGTCCGATCTGGGCAACTTCCAGCGTGTGAGTTAAGCGGGTGCGGAAATAATCGCCTTCAAGATTAATGAAGACCTGTGTCTTGTATTCCAATCT
>JFJP01039049.1_pt1 | contig 14699 bp, 7 predicted proteins | sample 431651 | NCBI WGS metagenome assembly JFJP01 (sample SAMN02602958, study PRJNA72255) | Microbial mat metagenome, whole genome shotgun sequencing project. | biome: fresh water; feature: sink hole; material: water; isolation source: purple microbial (photo- and chemosynthetic) mats found in...
GATATACTTTTTTCATAGATTGTCAAAAGCAAGATTTTCAGGTGTTTTTTTTCACCTGCGTTATGTCAGGCTGTTAATGATGCATTGATTAGTAGCTAAGTTATTGCTTCACAAAATTTTTAACCCGATAGCTATCAGCGATTTTAAGGCGCTAAGAAAATACATTGTAAATGAAAACTTTGCGTCCCGATAGCTATCGGGATTGTGTCTTAGCGCCCCGATAGCTATCGGGGTTGCGTTCAAAAAAAAACATTTTTCTTATAAACATCAAAAAAATAAAACACTAAACTAGCATAAAATGTGGCGGCATTAAATTGAGAATATGTTTAGTCTTAAAATCCAGACTGCCTTAGACAGAGAATATGCTATTTTTCATGAGATTTCATCTTTTGGCTCTGCCAGATATAATTATAGCTTTTTAGGAGATAAATTACAAGTTATCAGCAATATAAACTCGCACAAACTTCATGTTTTATGTCAATAAAATCACTGATAGCTATCGCAACTTCAAATCTTGAGTCTGCTCTGCAAAGTTAACTTCTATTTTTTTTTGAATGCTAATAATTGAAAGATACAAAGACGAAAAATGTTGAATTACAGTATGTAAAGTTCATTGCCTGTTAGCTATTTAGTGTCCTTATTTTTCAAGAATACTCTTCGGAATGGACTCAATCTTCAAATAAGGAGAAACAATGATAAATAGTAAAAGTGCTTGGCGTGTTTTTCTCATTAGGTGTTTTTTTTATATAAAGTAATACTTTTGGGGGAGTTGTCTATTAGACATTATATCGATTAAATTGCTATGCAATTAAAAATAAGAAGCTTAACACTAATAACATAGCTAAGTAGTCCTACTACTCAATAGTAAAAAGATAACACTTATGTCCGAATAAAAAAAAGTAAAAATTTTATCTGTCTACAATTGACAGTTTATCCATCACCTATAACTTACAAATAAACAATTACTTACAAATAACCATTTACTTCGCGAAGTCCGTTTCACGTTGTAAAACAGCTATAAAGAAAAAAAAAACAGATGCAATCCAAAGAGGGGGGAGTGTAATAAAAGGGGATAAAAAATACCCCGTAACAGATGTCACGGGGCATTTAGCAACTGATGCAGGGAAGATGAAAACCTACTTTTTGACGAACTTGCTGTTCATCTCCTTGCCATCGGCAATTACTTTCAAGAAGTAAACGCCACCACTTAAGGTACCAATATTGAGGGATTCGATTTGTTGTACCTCTTGTGCTGTTTTTGAAATCAGCATACAACCTTGTGAATCAAACAGTTTAATAGATAGTTCTGAAACGAAGCTCCCCAAATCTAGCTTTAACTCGTCCAAAGCAGGATTGGGATAGAGCACCAAAGCCGTAGCGACTGGCTGAACGGGGGAGAGGTCAGTGATGAGACTATTGTTTTGGAATGCCTTTAACTCGCGAACATTCACATATTCAGATTGTCCGTAGTTGGTGTTCACGTTGAAGCCTCCCATAATTCTAAAACCCCGAATGGTGGTGGGTTTATCCAGAAAAAAGGTGATGGGGGTATCTGAACTCGGCACAAACTGTGTAGCTGGGAATGGATAAGCCGATACATCACCATAAAATGAGGAATAAGGGAATTCGTTAATATAACCCCACTTGCTGGCATCCACCCAAGTAGTTCCATCGGTCGTTAACTCCAACTTTATATTGTATTGGTATACACCATGTGCTCCCCACCATTGTCTAGCTACAGTTCCCTGGTAGTACTCAAAGCGGGTGATATTGGCTACCGGGTTGGCCCAAACCACACCGCCACCTTGCCATGTGGCATACTGCCAGGCTGGATCCATCATATCTGCATAAGGGGTACTTGCCGTTGTTACCAATTTCACATCGGTGGTGGTATTGTTATCGTTCAATCCTACACGTGCTACTTTAGTCTCATTTGACAAATTAGCTGTTAAGTAGGGATTGTTCCAACTATAAGCGGTACCTGTAGTGGCCACATTGATTTCGTTGGATGTTGTGATTTTTATCGGGCGTAAAATGACTTTACTAGGATAGCTATTTGCCTTGCGGGCTTGTACCCTTAGCAAAGTTGACATTTTCAATACCACTGGAGCCGTATAAACAGGAGAACTTTCGGTAGGGATAGATCCATCGGTGGTATAATGTACCGTAGATCCAGAGGCAATATTGCTAACTGTCACTGTCGCCTGGTTGGTACTGTTGGCCACAGTCACTGTTGGGGCTGCACACTGGGTGGTATAGGCAGTGTATATCCCATTGGTATATTGTTCCAAAATAAAATTCTTGGTTGCTTCCCAAGATTCACCGCCACCCCCTCTGAAAGCGAAAGTATGATTGATTGGATCCATCGCCCACCAATAGGGAGTTGACCCTTGCTCGTCGGGAAACCAGAACTGGTCGCAGTAATTGTCTGCAAATCCGCGTGCGTACTGATACCCGGGGAATCTATTTCTCCAGTCGTTGACAAAACCTTTGTCAGTACCGTTTTTTGCAACATTGCTATAGCCCATTTTAGCGGATTGATTGAATTGAGTCACCGAATAGATTACCGTCATTTTAACCCTGTCGTTGGGGTTGTTGTTCATCCAGGTGCCGAAGTTCGAATTAGGAACATCGCAATAAGGACAATTGGTGGTATTGGCAGCAACCAAAACTGGACGCCCTTCGGCAAGGAGGTCTTCAAAAGAGGTCAATTCACCGTCGCTATCGAGCAAAATACGGTTACTCGGGAACTTGTCACCTACCTTCATGGGGTTCCATGCGTAGGTAGATGGAAGTAGGAATAGAAAAAGAAATGGAAAAAAGATTTTTTTCATGATTTTTGTCATTAAATTGTGATTTTTTGAAGTAGTTAGTGAGAATATTATTTTGTCTAAGCACTGCTTGGTTAGTAACGGACCTACTTCATTGTGGTGATTGAGCGATGGCATTAAGAGTAGAGGTGTACTGGATAGTGTCTCCACCACCTCCTTTTGGATAAATAATGATGGTCATAGAACAAATTCCAGTTGAAACTGGCTCAGTGAATATGCCACTATCGTCAACAGCTGTAGAATTGTAGTTTTTCCAATCAATTTCAAAAATACCCGTTGCACTAGAAAAGCTAAATTGCCCTTTCGTGGCGAGTGGTGGATAGCAAGCACCCAAATCACAAATAGAGTACATCCACTTATTTCTGTCGGGGGTTATCATTTCAATCACCTTCCATTCATAGATCTTGGTAGGATCAAAAGATGCCTGACGAAGGCTGTTGGAAAATTTGTACAAAGCCCTCCTTTCTACCGTAATTGTTGTATCAATGAGTGGTCTATCGATAGCTATCTCCTTCTCGGCAACTACAGCAGCATCAATTGCAGCGACTGACATCGTGGAGGTATAGGTAATGGTATCTCCTCCTTCTTTTGGGTAAAAAATTATTTTCAACGAGCAAATTCCTGTTGTTAGAGCTTCGGTGTAATTGCCATTCTCGTCCTTGGAGGTAGAATTGTAGTTTTTCCAATCAATTTTAAAAATACCTGTTGATGCCGAAAATTTGAATTCACCCTTGGAGGCAAAAGGAGGATAGCAGGCATTCAGATCGCAAATGCTATACATCCATTTGTTTCTGTCTGGTGTAGTGACTTCCACCACTTTCCATAAATAGGTTTTGGTAGCATCAAATGTAGACTGAGAAAACAGGTTCGTCAATTCGTATAGCCCCCTGCGTTCGGCAACAATAACAGTATCCAACACCGTTCTGGCAATGGTCACTTCCTTTTCCTCTCTCGGAAGAGTGGCTTCTTTAATCTCAAGGTTGTTGTTTGAATCACTATCGCAGGATGTGGCAGTAAAAACAATCAAAATAGCAACTAATATCTTTTTCATTTTAAAGAACGTACTTTATTGGTAGAAATTGAATGCGTGAATTGATTGGCAAATGTATTCATTCACAAATACTAATAGTGTAAATAAATTACAGTGAAAAATAACAGAAGAAAATACTGAGTACATAGTGTGTTTTTATTTTTGCAACCCCAAAACTGACACGATGGGAGGACAACCTCGCATCAAGTAGGCCAATGCATTCAACAACACACTCTCAAAAAAAATGCTCCACAACTGAAAATCGTGGAGTCTCAAAAACGAGAAAAAAAGTCATCCTAATTAGGCAATTGATTCTGCAAAATCAGAAACGACCTAAGCATAGAAGTAATTGACAACGCACAATTAATAACCACATAATCATCTGTTTTACAAAACTATACAAAGATAAAAATGAAACATTTTATCATTCCAATTACTAAAAAACAGCATGACACAAAACCACAGACGAGACATTTTCTATTGTCGGTTACTTCAGTAATACGAATCAATTTTCATTTCGTGGTGCTGATGACTCGCATGTACTGACTTGGAGAAAGACCGATACGTTTTTTAAAGGTGTCCGAGAAATGCTGAATAGAAGAAAATCCACAATCGTAGGAAATAGCGGTAATAGAATTACCCTTCTCCTTCAAGAGTTCGAGGGACTTGGCTATCCTCATCCCGATAAGGAAATTAACAGGAGTTAACCCAGTGTTCTTTTTACAATGTTCAATAAAAGAGGTAATACCAAAATTCATGTGTTGAGCCATCTCTTCAATACTCCAGGGGTATGCGAGATTCTTTGAGAGGAGGCTCTCCAGCCGAGCCGCATCAAAATTCCGTTCTGTCGTTTCTATTTTTGGTATGAATTCCCCCGAAAATTCACGTGCCAAAAGAATAAAAATTTCATCCACCAAATTAGACACCATCGTTGACGAACCGACAGTTGGCAGAGTGACCTCATTGTAAAGTGACGAAAGGCAATTCAGCATTCTGTGGTTTCTAAAAACGTGTACATTCTTTCTTTTGAGGATTTCACCCATCATAATTTGCTCTGAAAGCGGAATACCAGACCATTTTCCTAAAAGAAGATTCTCCTCTTGACTAAACTGCTCCGGGACTAATATTAACCACGAGAACACTCCTAAATCAACAAATCTAGATCTACTTCCGTGGCATTCCCAAGGGTTGGTAACAATTAAATCGCCAGGAAAAAGGGTGTAGGTTTTCCCTTCTACAAACCATTCGTAGCGGCCTTTGTGGATGTAATGGATTTCAATCCCATTATTTCGGTGATGAATAAAAGACTCGAGGTTAATTTTGGTAAATTTCCTCTTACCCATCTCTGCTATAAAGGGATAGGGAGAAAGCATTTTATCATATAACTCCGCCTTACTATCGTGATTGGGGAACGGATCTGATATAATTTCAGTCAGCTTGTTCTTCAGGAGATAAAAGTCTTGCTTCATATTTTCATAAGGGAGTCAGTAGTTGCGTGCTGAATCAAAGTAAGAGGGTGTGATAATACGGTGTGGCATAAAGAGTCATCTGGTAGCATGATAGTTTATTGTTGGCGCAATTGAATGGCTTGCCCACCGCCAGCAGCCAGGTTCAAGTTCACCAAGGCTCCTTTTTTGACCCGCTTTTTTTTGATTTGATACGCCACCGGATTGGTTTTCCAGTCGGCATCGGGAGCATCGGCATACTGTATCATTTCGTAGGTTTTTCCAGTTTGCAGAAAATCCAATTTTACGGAGAGGGTTCGTTTATTTTCATCCGTTACACTCCCAATATACCAATCGTTTCCATGCTTACGTGCCACAGTGGTATAATTGCCAATGGAAGCGTTTAGCACCACGGTAGTATCCCAGTCGGCAGGGACGTCCTGAATAAACTTGAATGCCGGGTGACCTTCGTAATTTTCGGGCAAGTCGGCTGCCATCACCATTGGGGAATAAAACACAACGTACAGTGCCAACTGATTGGCGAGGGTCGAATTCACCCGCTGCTTCTTTTTGTATGTATCAAACAGCACATCAAAAATACCCGGTGTGTAATCTATCGGACCCGCCATCTGACGGGTAAAGGGAATTATGGTCACGTGTTCTGGCGGATTTCCCTTGCCCCTGTCCCAGGCATTGTACTCATTTCCCCGCAGCCCTTCCAGCGACATCAAATTGGGATAGGTACGGCGTTTACCTGTTTCCTTCACATATTCGTGCAGCACCACCATTTGCTGGTATTGGGCTGCTTTTTCCAATATGTGCTGGTAGTGTTGCACCGCCCACTGACTGTGTTGATAGTACTTTCCACCTGTATAGCTTGCCACGGAAGCGCTGTCGGTTCCCCAAGCGCGGTCGAAGTTTTTAGTTTCCAGGTGCCAGGCAAAACCAATTTTCATGGCACGGATACCCAATTGCTGATAATGGGAGAAAGCGGCATCTATTTGCTTTTCAAAATTGAGTACCTGCCCCATGGTTTCGTTGTGAATGATTATCTCCACTCCCTTTTGCTTGCCATAGTCCACCACTTCCTTTAAATTGAAATCGGGATGGGCATGCAGAAAATTATCCACCGAATCAATCTGGTAATTGGTAGGATTCCAGCCTTCTATGAGCAAAAACGGGATGTTGCTTTTGGAGGCGAAGTCGATGTATTTTTTCGTATTTACCGTGCTGGCACCGTGTTCTTTTTGGCTCAACCAGGGGTCTTTCCCATCGGTAGCAGCCTGCGCCCCACGTGGATCCCAGCTATACTTCCCTATGTGGTAACCCCACCACACCCCCATATATTTCACGGGGGCAATGTAGCTGTCGTCCTTGATGACCGAAGGTGCATTGAGATTTTCTTCTAGTTGCGAAATCATCAAATCGCCCGGATTTTTGGTGATGTGAATGGTGCGCCAAGGGGTGAGAAAAGGGAATTTCGTTTTCACCTTTACCCCGTCGGGCCACGGAACCAGGTCGCTGCTCAAATGAGACGGGTTTTTCTGGTCAATACCCAAGGTCATCTCGGCATAATTGGTCAAATCGGCTTCGTGAAACGCCATGTAAATACTGTCATCGCGCATAGTCGTGAGTGGGGTATTAAAAGACAACCTTCCACCAAAATTCTTCATATAAATTTCATCTGCCAGCATAGACTTGGTCTGCTTGTTTTTTATCAAGTCCCTAGCCACATCCAGACGGGTGGTATTGTACATTAATTCATAGCCATCGTAATGCGATTCGTTCCACCAAGCCATGGGGTTTCCCACAATATTGAACCGGGTGTTTTCCGAAAGCACGTTCACCGAGTCGGTGGAAACGCCCTTGCTCACCTGATAGCGAAAGGCCACCCCTTCGTCGAAAACGCGAAAGAAAACCTTCAAAGCGTAGTCCTTGTGTTGAGTCGAACTGTAGCACACAACCACCTCATTGTATTCGTTTTTCACGTTTTTGAAGGCACCTAGTTTTGGATGCCACACTTCGGAAAACGAGCGTGAAGAGACACTGTCCAACTTAAAGTTAGACAGCAACTGGATGTCATTTCCCAACACGAAACCCAAACCGGATGTATCGATAAGTAGCTTGTTTTGGAACATTACCCGGTATTGGATGGCACCCGCAGTACTTAAAGTCACATTGACCTGCACGGCTTTGTTAGGCGAACAAACGGATACGTCTTCACGCTGCTTACAGCCCAAAAGCAGGCTAACGGCCAATATGGTTGATAAAAAAAATTTCATAGGGATCTGTTTTAATACTTGATCAATACCGACTGAATTTGATGCAATGGCAGCACAAAATCAACATAATTGGATTGCTCCACCGTTGAAACGGCAAAAGGGATGGATTCGCTTCCGGAGAGCACCGACTCCACCGCTTTTACATCTTGGGGCAACAAAGCATGCAGCTTCAACTGCTCACCGCTACCGGTTACCATCAATGAAATTACCCGGTTGAGGGTATCATTTTTATAGTGATAAGAGATGTAACCATTGGAAGCGGGAAAATTGGCAGTAACGGTTGCCGAATCTACACCGGCCGATGTCCAACGGGGAGAAAGGGTGACACTTTGATAGGCCAGGCTGTTGTTTTTCACGCCCGCCAAACCTTCAATCAAAGCCGCCATTCCGTTCGCCGCCGCCCAGTTGTCGGGGCCGCCGTACGATTCGCCGGCTACTTTCACATAATGAGGTTTATCGGCAAGGGTCACAGCCAGCACGCTGTAAATGCCACCATCCAGTGCTGCATTGAATTGTAGTTTTTCGATTCGCTTTTTTGGATTTGGATTGTCAATGGCTGCCCAGCATACGCCCACTTCGGTACTTACAGTATTAGGTCCAACCCATGCAACGCCCGCTGTCTTTTCTTTCAAGGATGGAAACCACCAGCCTACTACATCTTTATCGGCAAAAAGATAACGCGTAGCTTTGGTGCCATCGCTATAAATAAAGGTAACATCTCCCGCAATTTTACTGGCACCTACTGCCGAAATAGAATGTAACAAGTAAACCGCTGTGGCAGTATCTTTTATGGACACTTCCGCCCGAGTAGGAAGAGAATCGTTGGTAGAAATGGCAATAACAGCTCGACGATTATTTTTTGCGGGATCTATTACATTGAAAGTTATGTTTTTAAATGTTTGCATTCCCACGGGCAGGTTGCGCATATCGTTGCCCACTTCCTTTGTTTTCATCCAGTTAGAAATATTTTTACCTCCCTTATCCCAAGTATCCATATTGGCAGCCGAAGCTATATCCACCGTTCTGAAAACGGGTGCAGCAGGTGCTTCGGGAATAGAGCCTGTATATGAAAAGTAAATCTTGTTGTTGTATTTCTTGCCCAATTCGAGTAAGCGGTTCAAAATGTCAGAACCATAATTTTCGTAGCCATTTTCGTAAGCCCCGCGCGCCAATTCACCAATGGCATGCCCGGCAATACCGCCGTTCATGTATTGCCATCTGTCCTGATGGTTTCCAAAACCTTTAGTAAAAGGTGGATAAATGGCATACCATTCGCCAGGAGAACCCACGGGAAGATTTTCTTTCAAATTCAGATAGGTTTTAATAATGGCCACATTCATTTCGTGGGGCAAGCCGCGGTTCAAGGAGTACATATTCCCCTGGGCAATTTGCGATTTTTCGTCCACCCCCAAATCGCGTTTCACGGTAGGATCTTCATCAATAAAATGGGTGAAAAACTTGCCATTCCACGACAAAGCCGTCAGATTTTTCATGATCCGTTCGCCGCGTTTACGATAGACATCTGCTTGGGCGGCTTCACCCATAAAATCATACATCTCGGACAGTTGGTTGCAGGCTTCGTAGTATCCCGTATTGTCGCCAAAGAAGACGCCGAATTTTGTTTTTCCGGGTACAATGACCATGGTGGGACTTACAGGAGCTTTTGGGGTATAGGCATCGTCCACCTGAAAATCCCAAGAGTCGATGCAGTAGGGACGTTTGAGCAATTGAAACCGTTTGGACCAGCGGTCGGAATCGGTATAACAATAGTCGAGCGCCTTGGCGGCAGAAGCTACTGTTTTCTTCATCCATTCGTTGTCGCCACTGGCTTTCCAGTGTTTGTAAAACATGTTTACGTAGCAGTAGTCGGAATGGTTGTCCACTGGCTGGCGCACAAACCAGGCATCTTGGTCCTTTTTATAATAATGAATGGGCGCGTAAGCGGTTTCGAAATAGCGGAAACCTTCTTCCCTACTGTTGACAAAACTCCAAATCAAGCCGTCCTCCCTTTGTGTTTCGCGGAGCAAATCGGTCAATCCACTGCCATAAGGGGAGAAATATTGGATGCCATTCATCACATTGCTGTTGTCCAAATCCCAAGGGACAAAAAACTTGTAGCTATCGCCCTTCCATTTTATCTCTCCGTAGCCTTTTCGGCCGTTGCCCATCATGCCTTTTTTGAGCATCTCAAAGAGTTCGGTATATTTTCCTCCATCGTTCAGCTGGGTAGGAGCTTCGAGGGTAAAAGTGGCAGTAGCCAGCTGTTTTCCCTTTTTATCTATTAATGCAATGGTGTGTTTACCTGCCGATCCTCCTGCCTTAAAGAGTAAACGGGGTGAAGCCTTGGCACTAAAATAGGTGTTCCCTTTTGCATCGGTAACCGTCATCGTCCCTTCGCCGGAGCAACTGACAGCGAGCTCTTCCAAGGGATGTACCACTTTGGCCGATGCAATAATGAGGAGATCTGGAGACTTGGCAAATAGGCTTCCTGTGAAGATAAAAAAGCAAAGTAAGAGCGGTAAAATCGTGTAGTTTTTCATTATTTTAAGTTTTTATAAAATTCAAGCTGTTAATTATTGGTAGATCATCCTTCTTTATTCACTGATCAGAACACTATTTCCATGGCTGTACTTGATTTTTAGCACGCCCCCCTTGTCCAGTTTTTGCCACAGATACCCCTCCGCGTTGAGTTGGGGAAGAGCCTTCAATGGTACACCCGAAACGGTGACTGATTTGGGTTTGGAAGCCAGGCGCAAGACCACTTCCGACTCATTGTCGTAGGTAGTAAAACTAATTTTATTGCCATCGTATTTGATTTTCTGAACTGTAGAACTTGATTTAAGCAGGTGATTTCCCACCGGCACCCATTCGGGAATGGCAGCCAAACCCTCCATAAAGTGTCGAATATAATCGGTATAACCGTCTGAAAACCAAACTTCACCACCCCAGTTATGACCGGTGAGTACCACCCCATCGGGCTCGGTCATATAAGTTGAATGATTGAAGTGGCGGAATGCCTCTTCTTTGTACCAAGCATCGCCCGTGCGTTCGTACCACAAGGCGCATACAGAGGCATAGCGGGCAGTGTGACTTCCCATGGGGAAATAGCATCCCGTTTGCTCGTTCATAGCATTCATATCGGGCTCACCAAAGGTATTTTTAACCCACCAAATCAAGCTCGGCACCGTGGTAGAAATACTGGCATCGTGTTGCGGTTGTTTGATTAGGTAGCGGGCAAACTCCATTGGGGAATTGTTCACCCGGTTCAGGTTAATTTGATCGATGCGAATATCCTCAAAGTAGCCCTTCCAGATGGAAGTCTTCACGGCACCTTCCGACGAATAGAGCCAGTACCAAACAATGTCCGAGGTCTTTTGATAAGCTGCCACCTTTTCCACCGGCAGCTTTTCGCGAGCGCCGATGCGAATCAATTCATCCATCAACCGTAGATTTTCAACCACATGCGCTGTGTAATCTTCGGTGACCTCTCCTTTTTCTGCCCTCACCCTAAAAGGCCATGGGGCGGTAATGCCTAACTTTACCCAGTCGATGCCCGTTTTTTTGTTTTTCCCCACCCGCACATGTTTGGCCAACGCATCGGCACATTGAATGGCTGCTTCGAGGTATTTCCTTTCATTGGTAATTTGGTAAAACTTGAGGTAATGGATGCCCATTTCGCCAATCTTATCCACTTCCAAAACAAAAGAGCCATCGCCACGACCGATATTCTCCTCGGTTCTTGCGGTATCGAATTTGGAGGCCCCATCGTAGATAATATCTCCCGCATCCGAACTAGCATAGGGCACCGAAGCCCACTCCCAGTTGGCCGGGGTGGTACCGTATTGCAGTTGATGGTCGAGTCCTTGACGGACAAGAGCAATCATCGACTCGTCGCCCGAAAAGTTACGCCAATCCATGGCCAGACTTTGCACCGCCCCTCCGTTCACGCAAATGGGATTGTGCGGCCAGTCGGAGCCATAGAATCCCCCTTTTCCATCGCGATACATGGAGCAATGTGTCAAATACAAGGGAAGATGGTTGGTGGGACTGAGGGGACAGTTTTTCCAACCCTTAACGGCCAGTTCCACCACTTTTAGATAGGCGGCACCTGGTGTTTGCGGAGCATAACGCGCCAAGAGTTTGCCTTTGGTGTCTAGGTTTACCTTCGCACCACACATACTATCCACTTTGTATTGTGCCGTTACCGAAAGGAATGCTCCGACAAGAAAGCAAAAAAGAATTCGTTTTTTTTTCATTCTGTTTTATTTTTTTTTGTTGTCAGATGGAAATCGCACATAAACATCTCCTTGTGAGTCAATATTTAGTTGTCACGCTAGTTTCATTTCGTAGTTGTGAAATTGATTCTATTCGTAATGAACAAGAAATAATGTCTTGTTGGTGCCTTTAAGGGCCGAAGTGAACCATTCGATAAACTCAACAAAAGTCCACTTTGTGAAGGTTGGAGGGACCATTTCTTGAGCGTCAGATACCTCTTCAACAAATAAAGTGTACAAAGATACATTTTTTTAATTTCCAATCAAAACAAAAAAAAATGCTCCGCAATATTTCATTGCGGGGCATTTTATCAATTGAGAAATTAATTCTATTTCTTGACGAATTTGGCATTCATCACCTTGTCGCCATTCAGCACTTTTACGAAGTAAATACCATTGCTCAGACTACTAATGTTCAAGATCTCTACCTGCGTATTGGCTACCGATTGGGTCATTAAGCTGCGTCCCTGCAAATCGAGGATAGTCATTTGCGCTTTATCCACCTCCGAACCAAAGTTCAAGTTTAGCTTATCGGTAGCCGGATTTGGATAAATCGTCATTTCATTGGCATTCGTGGCAGAAAAACTGGTTAGTATAGGAGTCACCGTTCCGCTCAGCGTCACATCGGCGGTTCCGGTGCTGCGATTTCCGATTCCGGCAAAAGAGCCATTAGACCCCCCGGGATTGGTGTTGGAAATATAGACCCGGAAGGTTACCGCAGCCGTCAAATCGACATGACCCGTAACGGGGTAGGTACCCACCGCATTACCGCTGGATGCAACGCCACTACCCATTACGTTGGCTGCCGCAAATCCGTTTTTACTGGAAAACAAATAGAAGGTATTTTCCTGTCCATCCATGCAAAACAGATTCAACTCCAGCGAAGTGATGGTTACTTTATTTCTACCCGTTGGCGTTACCGTAAACTCCATATAGGCATCATTTGCTATAGCATCGGCTAGCGTTGCCGAGGCGTGGTTCTGCCATCCGATGGCGCTGGCCTGCACCTCACCTGGATCATCATTCGTTCGGTTGGCTTCAAGTGCCAGGTTGGAAACCGTGATGCCCGCATCTTTGGTTGCTACTGGGGCAGCCGTTAGAGTTCCCGTTTTGGGGGCTACTTTGTATCCAGCCAAATCCCAGGTGGCAATTACGGCGGCACCCTGCGTTACAGTAATGGTCTTGGTTACGGGTGCGCTGTAGAAGTTTCTGTTGTCCATTACCATCAAGCTCACCTCATACGTACCGGGGCCGGCATAAATATGAGTTCCGCCGTTGGCCTTGCTGAGCGGAGTTCCATCGCCAAAATCCCAGGTAAATCCGAGGATAAAATCACCGGCATCGGGGTCGGTAGAGCCTATGCAATCGAAAGTAAGGGGCACGCCACTCGCAACAGTGTATGCAGAGGCATTCAATACAGCCGTAGGAGCACAATTGGTTTTCACCGACAAGGCAGCACTCGTGGTCACGTGAGCCGCAGCATCTTTGGCCTTTACGGTAAAAGTTGGATAGGTGGTACAGGATGCAAGGCCGGCAACCGTGTAGGAGTTCGTAATAATGTTAGTGGCATTCACTTTGGTAACACCATTGTACACATCGTAGCCAGTCACCCCAAAAGCATCGTTAGCGGCTGTCCAACTCAACAAGAAAGTGGTAGCTTCCACGGTGCTTGCTACAAGATTGGTAGGGGCTGTAGGAGCTTGGGTATCGGTTCCGCCTGGAGCACTTACCGTCAAAGCACAGGTTTTAACAAATCCCCCATCGGAAGTAGTAGCCGTAATTGTAGCCGTACCAGCACCTGTGGCCGTAATAAGCCCTGTGGCACTTACAGTAGCCACCAAAGGATTCGAACTGGACCAAGCCACGGTTTTGTTATTGGCAGTAGCAGGTGCCACGGTAGCCGTCAATTGCGAAGTCGCGCCGTTGGCAATGCTCACCGTAGCAGGGCTAAGGGTAATGCCCGTAACAGGAACAATGGACACATCGATACCTGCCCAAGTGTTTCCACTTAGGTCTTTGTAATTAGATACCACATCCCAAACGGTATTTTGAACGGCCGTTACAAAGGCGGCACTTAAAGTGCCATATTCAGATGGGACACTTAGTCCACGCGGATCGGCTTTAAAAATGGTAGCATAATAGGTACAGGAAGCCACATATTCGCCCGATGTGTTGGTGTGGATACCATCCACATATAAATTCCAGGCGCAGGTATATCCGGGTATAGATCCGGCCTTCATCTGTGCATTGAGTCGGTACATCACTTCGCCTACGGGAACCATCAGTGGTTTAACAATGCCCATGTTGGCAATACGGGTGGCCAAGGTTAGCTTTTGAAAGAAATCGCGGGACTCATTGCCATCATCATAACTCTGTGTGTAGGTCATATCAAATTTAGCAGTCCAGTCATCGGCTGTAAAACCACTCGGCACATCGCTTACATTCGGGCAACGTGGCCAACGTTGATAGATATAAATTTGCATATTTGGGCTTTTGGTTTTGGCCAAATTCACAAAGGTTTCTATTGACGTTGAATCATCGTTCACCCATCTATCAAAGGGCTGGAATGAAACAACATCCCAGGTAAAGTCGGCAAAAGCTGTTGGATATAAACCAAAGCCTTTCCCATAAGCATCAAAACCATCGGTGGGATGATCCCAAATCCAACCGAGTGGAGCACCGGGGATCATGTGTTTACCCCAATTGAGGGTTTTTCCGGCACTGCTACTCAAGGCCTCCAAACCAATAAGATTGATGGCATCGGTAACACTGTTGCCAATAAAATAAGCCGATTTGGTTTGGGAAGAGGCGTTGGTGGAAAACCCAACGAGCAGGAT